>Ga0068714_10005959_pt1 | contig 12666 bp, 11 predicted proteins | sample MTBNYHSulfiMetaG_FD_62988 | JGI IMG/M metagenome (GOLD analysis project Ga0068714, IMG submission 62988) | Enrichment culture microbial communities from rom New York Harbor, USA that are MTBE-degrading - MTBE-NYH (New York Harbor Sulfidogenic)... | ecosystem: Environmental > Aquatic > Marine >... | reverse complement strand
CGAAGTCGGTCGCGGGCAGGTTGGGCGCCAGGTTGTCGCCCCTATCGATGCAGGGAGAACAGGCTCCCAGGTGCAATCCGCCATCGCCCTGGTCTACAAAGAAGGGATGGGCATCCAGGTTGCCCTGTCCACTATACCCGCCCTGCACGTCGCTGTAGGTCACAACCGGCGCGCTGGCGTCGTCATAGTTATATATCTCCTGGGGGGCATCTTCCCACAGGATACAGTTGGTCAGCGCCGGCGACGAGCCCCGGTTGTAGATCGCGCCGCCGCTGTAGACTGCCAGGTTGCCCCTGAAGGTGCAGTTGGTCAGCACCGGGGAGGAGGAATAGTTGCGCATCCCGGCGCCATAGTCGGCCCGGTTGTCCGCAAACGTGCAGTTGGTCAGCACCGGCGATGGAGAGGAATAGTTGTAGATCCCGCCGCCGCCGTAGCCGGCAACGTTGCCCTCGAACGCGCAGTTGGCCAGGGAGGGCGAGGAGTTGTAGGCGTTGTGCATCCCCGCGCCATAGCCGGCCGCGTTGCCGGCGAACGTGCACCCGGTCAGCGACGGCGAGGCATTGGTGTTGTACATCCCGCCGCCCTCGTCGCCGGCCGAGTTGTGGGAGAACGTGCAGTCGGTCAGCGATGGCGAGGCTGTGGTGTTATAGATCCCGCCGCCGTCGCCGGCCGTGTTCCCGGCAAAGGTGCAGCCGGCCAGCTCGGGCGCGCTGTCGTCGTTGTACATCCCGCCGCCCGCTTCGCCGGCCGCGTTGCCCGTGAAGGTGCAGTTGGTCCCAGCCGGCGAGGCGCGATAGTTGTACATCCCGCCGCCGCGGGAGTGGGCAACAGCGCCGTCCGCATTGCCGCCGCTGATGGTAAAGCCGTCCAGGATGGCGCTACTGTTCAGGTTTGTGCCCAGGTGGAAAAAGACGTGGTAGCTGTTCTCGCCGTTGTTGGCAAAATCCGGCCCGTCGTCCCCGTTCAGGTCGCCGCTGAGGATGGTCTCGTGGAGCACCCAATCGCGGTTCTGCCACCCGGTGTCGCCCACCGATGGATCGAAGCCGCCATAGATGGCCACGCCGCTCTTCATCTGGAAGGAGCGGTAGCGGCCGCCGGTGCCGCCATGCGCCACTGTGGGTCTGTAGGTCCCTGCCGCCACCCAGATCTGGTTTCCGGTTTGGGCTGCATCAAGGGCCGGCTGGAGGTTGGTGAAGGCGTTTCCCCAACTGGTCCCGTCGCCAACCCCCGTGGCGTCGGCATCGACAAAAAGGACGTCGCCCGCTGCCAGTGAATCCTGTCCGCCGCCGGCGGCGATCAGGATCAGCGCCGTCGCCAGCGCGAGTACGACCCAAGCGCCCGCCAGCCCTCTGTGCCGGTGTGTCATTTCCCTTCCTCCCTGATCAAATTGTTTGCCTGCGATGACACAAAACTGTCCCGCGCGGACCTGGATGTATGCTCCATCACTCTGCGCCGATCATGGCCCGTAACGCTGCCTCGTCGAGCACCGGCACGTCCAGCTTTTCGGCCTTGGCCAGCTTGCTGCCTGCCTGCTCCCCGGCCAGCAGATAGTCGGTCTTGCCGCTCACCGAGCCGGTCACCCGGCCGCCGTGCGTCTCGATCAGGGCCGCGGCCTGCTCGCGGCTGAGCGCCGGCAGTGTGCCGGTGATGACAAACGTCAGCCCGTCCAGCGGCCGCGGGCCTGCCGCCTCCACGCGCTCCTGCTCGGCGCGGACGCCGGCGGCCTTGAGCTTTTCTAACACCTGGCGGTTGGTCTGCCTGGCAAACCAGTCCGCCACGCTCTGGGCCAGTTTGGGCCCGATGCCGGGGATCTGCTCCAGCTCGCCGGGGGAGGCCGCAGCCAGGGCGTCCAGCGAGCCGAAATGGTCCACCAGCACCTGCGCCACCGTGCCGCCGATCCCCTGGATGCCCAGCGCCGCCAGCAGCCGCGCCGGGGGCCGCTCCTTGCTGGCCTCGACCGCCGCCAGCAGGTTGGACACCTTTTTCTCGGCAAAGCCCTCCAGCGGCAGAAGCTGCCCGGCGGTCAGGTAGTAGATGTCGGCCACGTCGTGCAGGAACCCCTTTTCCACAAACAGCTCTGCCTGGCGGATGCCAAAGCCCTCGATGTCCATAGTCCCCCGTCCCACAAAGTGCTCTACCGAGCGCACCAGTTGGGCCGGGCAGGCGGCATTGACGCAGTAATAGGCGACCTCTCCCTCGGGGTGCTCCACCGGCTCGTCGCAGACGGGACAGCGGTCGGGCATTTGCCACGGCCGGGCGTCGGGCGGGCGGAGTTCCAGCACAGGCCCCAGCACCTGGGGGATCACCTCGCCGGCCCGCTTGACCACCACCATGTCGCCCTCGCGGATGTCGCGCTCGGCCACATAGTCGGCATTGTGCAGCGTGGCGTTGCTGACCGTCACCCCGCCGATGCGCACCGGCTCCAGCTCGGCGGCGGGGTTCAGGCTGCCGGTGCGGCCCACGTTGACCACGATCCGCACCAGGCGGGTCACGGCCTCGGGGGCGGGGTACTTGTAGGCGACGGCCCAGCGGGGGGCGTTGCCCACCGCGCCCAGCCGCTCCTGGAGGGCAAAGTCGTCGATTTTGATCACCAGGCCGTCGGCCTCAAAGTTCAGGGTGTCGCGGACCTTTTCCCAGGCGACGGCCAGATCCACCACCGCCTGAAAGTTGGTCAGGCGCCGGTTCTGGTCGCTGACGGGAAAGCCGAGGCGCCGCAAATAGGCCAGAGCCTCCCATTGGCCGGTCGGGGCCGGGCTACCCTCTATCTCGACCACCTGGTAGCAGTACAGGCTCAGAGGGCGCGAGGCGGTGATGGACGAGTCGAGCACCCGCAGGCTGCCGGCAGCGGTGTTGCGCGGGTTGGCGTAGGTCTTTTTCCCGGCTTCTTGCTGGGCCCGGTTAAAGGCCTCGAAGGCGTCGATCGGCATGTAGGCCTCGCCGCGCACGACCAGGCGGGCCGGGGCCGCCAGCCCGCTGCCTGCCTCGCCGGACACCGGGATGCGCAGCGGCAGCGCCTGGACGGTCCGCAGGTTGGGGGTAATGTCCTCGCCGCGGATGCCGTCGCCGCGGGTGGCGCCCAGCACAAAGCGGCCGTTGTCATAATGCAATACCACCGTCAGCCCGTCGATCTTGGGCTCAACCACGTAGGCCGGTTCGGGAGTGCCCTGGGGCAGCAGGCGCAGGAACCGGTCGCGCCAGGCCGCCAGCTCGCCGGGGGTGAAGGAGTTGCTCAGGCTGAGCATGGGGCGGGGGTGCTCGACACCGGCAAACTCTTCGCGGATCTCGCCGCCGACCCGCTGCGTGGGCGAGTCGGGCGCGATCAGTTCCGGGTGAGCGGCCTCGAGCTCTTGTAGCTCCCGGTAGAGGGCGTCGTACGCGTCGTCGCTGATGATGGGGTCGTCGAGCACGTGGTAGCGGTGGGCATGATAGCGCACCTGCTCCCGCAGTTCCTCAATCCGCTGTCTGACGTCCATGGCCTTTTCTCTCCTGTGGGCAGCGTGGCTCCATGCCCCCAATTGTACCACGGATCGGCGGCAAGGGGCAAACCTCTGCCGCGGAACAATGCCATCGCCCGATTTGACAGGCCGCGCCAACGATGGCATAATCGCCCCTCGATCTCCCTACCAAGGAAGAATTCCCAGTCGAAATCTGAAGGGTGTGGGGTCCTGGTCCGCCTTGCTGCGGGCCCGCTGTGCCGCGGGACCGCGGCGCGTTGCGGCGCACCAGCCCGGCCGCCCTTTGTAGAGGTGTACGAGCTTGCACAAAATCATCAAAATTGCTGCCGGCATTGTGATCGGGGCGACCCTGCTCACACTGGCGGCCCCCGTGGTCGGCGAGACCATCGCCACCATGCCGCCGGCCTTTCCCAAGGAATCCTCCGGCCTGCCGGCGGGCGTAGAAGTGGCCTACGAGGACGTAACCTTCCCGACGACGGACGGCCTCGAGCTGCGGGGCTGGTTCTTTCCGGCCGGGCGACCGGATGCCCCGGCGATGGTGTACGCGCCGGCTACCAGCCACGACCAGCGCTCGGGGCTGTCGCTGGTGCCTGCTTTTCACCGGGCGGGCTATCACGTGTTGCTGTTCAGCTATCGCGGCCACGCGCTCAGCGAAGGCCGTCGTGGCAGTTTTACCTACGGCGAAGCCGAGAGCCGCGACGTGGATGCGGCGGTCCGCTTCCTGTCCGAGACCAAGGCCATCCGCCGCATCGGCGTGATCGGCCACTCGGCCGGCGCGTCGTCGGCCATTCTGAGCGCCGCCCGCAACCCGCTCGTTGATGCTGTGGTGGCCGTGGCACCCTTTAACTCGGTGGCCGAGGTGTGGCACACCAGCCGGCCGGCGTTGGTGCCGTCCTTTGTCCTGGATTGGACGCTGTGGGTGGCCGAAAAGACCAGGGGCTTTGACCGCGAGCAGGTTAATCCCCTGCGCGTGGTGGAGCAGATCGCGCCCCGGCCACTGCTGGTGATCCACGGCACAGACGACCGGCGCATCACCGAGGGGCAGGTGCAACAGCTCTTTGCGGCGGCCGAGGAGCCCAAGTCGCTGTGGCTGGTCGAGGGGGCAACCCATAACGGCATCCGCGATCCGATGCTGGATGCGCTGGCCGGGGATGTCATCACGTTTCTCAACGCGGCCTGGCGCGAACCAAGGGAGCTGGCCGCCGGGAGGGCGGCAATCCAGTAACGCGGGGGGACGCCCTCACCCCAACCCCTCTCCTAGCGGGAGAGGGGCTGCGCCGCGCAATAGGGCCCTCACCCCAACCCCTCTCCCAGCGGGAGAGGGGCCACGCCGAGCAATAGGGCCCTTACCCCAACCCCTCTGCCGGCGGAGAGGGGCCACGCCAGGCAGTGAGCCCGCGCTAGGCGCCGGCCGGGGGCCTGTCCTCCGGCGCGCGCCGGATCCAATCCGGGTGCGAGGCAATGTCCCGGTCGAGGAGGAGGCGCCGCGCGATGGCCCGGCGGCGCTCCGGGCCGGGCGGGGGCAGGGGGCGGCGGTTCGCCTCCAGCCGCTTGACCAGCGTCAACAGCAGCATGGCCCCAGTCGCCGGGGCGACCACGCTCGGGCCGCCCGCCAGCGCCGACAGCAGCGGCAGGGTTACCAGGCCGGCCAGCGCCCAGGGCGCCGAGTCGCCCAGCCGCCAGCCCACAAACAGGAACCCCACGATCCAGGGGAATCCCCAGGGAAAGATCACCAGCAGCAGCCCCAAAAAGGGGCTGAGTCCCCGGCCGCCGTGGAAGCGCAGGTAGAGCGGCCAGTTGTGACCGGCCACCGCCGCCAATCCCACCGCTGCGACCGTGGGCAGGCCCAACCCCAGGCGCAGCGCGAGCCACGCCGGAACCGCCGCCTTGGCGATATCGAACAGCCCCACCAGTACCCCTACCCAACGGGCGACGTGCTCGTAGACCATGGAGCCGCTGACCGTGCCGCTGCCATAGTGGCGAATGTCCGATTTCCCCCGCTGCCTGGCGGCCAGGTAGGCGGTGGGGATGGAACCCATCAAGTAGCTGGCCACGATCAGGAGGATCGATTCGAGCATCAGTGGGGTTGCCTGGCGCGGGCGTGGAGCAGCCCCGCGATCCCGGCGCACACGGCCAGCAGGGCCAGCGCACCCATCACAGGTTGGATGCCCAGGCGATCGGCCAGCGATCCGCCCAGCAGCAGCGGGATGACGGCCGCCGCGTTGGCCAGGGCCAGTTGGGCGGCGATCACCCGGCCGCGTATGGCGGCGGGGGGACGCTCTTGCAGGACCACGCGCGCCGAGATGATGGCCAGGGCCAGGGACACCCCCAGGACCAGGACCAGCGGCAGGATCAGCCACAGGCGGCCTTCCCAGTTGAGCGTGGCCAGCAGGCCCACGCTCAGTCCGAACCCGGTGAGGCCGGCCCCGATCCAGGCGGGCCGGCTGAGCGCCTCCTCCCAGCGGCTCAGCGCTGCGGCGCCCAGCAAAAAGCCCAGCCCCCCGGGCAACAGCAGCAGGGGCGCGTTCTCCACGGCCAGCCCCAGGTGGCGCGACAGCAGGCCCGGCAGCAACGACAGGAGGATCAGCAGCAGGGTGGCCGCCACCGTGGCCTGGATGGCGACCAGTCGCAGCAATCGATCGCGGCTGATGGCGATCCAGCCGGCCTGGAAGTCCTGCCGCAGCCCCTTCCACAGCGAGCCCGGGCCGCGGCGGCGCTCCGGCAGGGCCGGATCGGGCGGCAGGCCGCTGACCAGGCACACCGCCAGCAGGCACAGCACGGCACCCAGCAGGCCGACGGAGGGCGGGCCGGCCAGCTTGACCAGCAGCGGGCTCAGGACCACAATCCCCAGCCCCTCGGCGGCCAACGTCCCCAGTTGCAGCAGGGCATTGGCCGGCACCAGGTTCTGGTGCTCCACCAGGTCCGGCAGCATGGCCAGCTCGGACGGGGTGGCGAACTGGGTGAACGCGGTCCCGGCCACCATGGCCGCGTTGACCAGGGCGACCGCCAGGGCCGGCGGCAGCGTCGCGGCGCCTATCCAGAAGGCGAGGGCGGCCGTTCCGCGGGCCAGGAGGCTGGCCACCAGCACCCTCTTGCGGCCAAAGCGATCCACCACCGGCCCGGCCACCAGCGAGCCGAGAAAGGCGGGCAGGATGGCGGAGAGGATCACCAGGCTGGTTTGCGCGCTGGAATGGGTCCGTTCCTCCACGAGCACGGCGCCGGCCAGCCCCAGGCCATAGATGGCGGCGATCGCCGCCGCCTGGGCCACCCACAGGGACAGGAAGCTGCGGTTCTTGAACAGGGCCGCGTTCCTCGTTATTCTCAGCGACGCCAGGTCCATGCGCTCTTCCTTTGTGCCACTACTGACACCGGTTCTGTCACCGCGAGCGTCAGCGAAGCGGTCTCTCCGGTCGCAGTTGGAGATTGCTTGCTCGCTCGCCAAAGGCGGCCGCTCGTCGCAATGACAGACTTGTCATTCCATTCTGAGTGGCGGCAGCCGCCACGGATTCACTTGAAATGGCAGCCGACCTATCATAGCAGAGTTCTCGCCGCAGTGCAAGGCCCGGCCGCTTGTGATTGTCCACGAACCCAGCGATAGGGGCAGGCGCAGGAACCATCACAGGGCCAGCAGGCAAGCGGGCAGCTCGCCGAGGCGTTCGATGGTCGCGTCGGGCGTCGTGGGCGGCTGAGCCGCCGCCGCGGTTCCTTCCTGGCGCGCGTCGGGGCGGGCGCGGAGCCACACCGAGCGCATCCCGGCGCGCCGGGCGCCCAGGACGTCGGCCTCCAGCGTGTCGCCCACCATCACCACCGACGCGGCAGGCAGGTCCCATGCCGCCAGGATCGGAGCGCAGGCGGCCGGGTCCGGCTTGCAGATGCCGGTGGCAGCCGAGCTGAGCGCCGGATCCAGCCAGGGGCGAAAGCCCAGGCGGTCCACCAGCCGCTGGATCAGGGGGTCGTGCGTGGCGTTGGAAAACATGCCCAGCCGCAGCCCGCGGCCCGCCAGGGCTTGCAGCACCCGGGCGGCCTCCGGGTCGGCATACCAGCGGGCCTCCTCCCAGGCAAAAAAGGCGTCGATGGCGCCGGTCAGCAGTCCGAGGCCGGGATCGGGCAGGCCGCAGCGGGCCAGCGACCAGCGCATCGATTCCTCTGCCGTCACTTCGCGCAGGGTGTCCTGGGCGCGGGCAAAGCCGTCCCGGCGGCGGTCCAGCCAGGTGCGGGTCAGCGCCTCAGCGTCCGTCTCTGGCGCGCGGGGCTTGAGGAAACGGACCAGGTCCGCCGCGCCGCGCTCGAACATTTCGGGCCAGGCGCCGTCGAGGTGCATCAGGGTGTGGCCGAGGTCAAAGATGACGCCCTGAATGGTCACGAGCCATCCCTTTCGTCACTTGCTTGGCGCGGGCCAGGGCCCTCGCCGCCGTACTTGCGCAGAAACACGCCGGGCGCCATCCACACCTCGGTGCGGTGCAGAGCGATCAGGCGGCGCTGCCGCAGGCTGACCGCATTGTAGGCCCACATGAGCGCCCAGGTGTACAGGTTCTCCCAGAACTCGCCAAAGCGGCCCAGGGGATGCCGGTAGGGGAACAGGGTGAATCCCAGGCGAAGGAACAGCTTTTCGGCGCCGGAAGCGTCGCCCATCGCAAAGAGGACTGTGGACCCGCCCAGGGCCTGGACGCCGGCCAGGCGCGGGTCGCGGCCCATCTCGCGGGCCAGCACGCGAAAGGAGGCGGCAATCATGCGGCTGGCCCGCAGCCCCAGGGCCAGGGTGGGGCCCTCCGCGGGGATCTGGGGCATGTGCTCGTTCCAGAAATGGAGGGCCAGCACCTTTGCTCCGGCCGGGATCGTGGCCGCGGGCAGGACGATGGGGTGCGGCGCCCGCGCGATTTGGGCCCGGAACATGCAGTCCGGGTCGTCCCAGAAGCTAAAGACCCCCTGCAGCCGGCACAGGAAGCGGTCAAAGGCACGGACCAGGCGCCGCACCGGCCCCTGCGCCCCGGGCGATTCCGCGACGGCGGCTGCTCTCACAGTCGCCATGCCCTCAACCCGGCGAGCGGGCCGCGTGTGGCGCGTGGCACAGGCTGCATGCGGCCATCGGATCGCAGTACAAAGCGCTCGCCCCGCCAGACGATATGCCGCCCCAGCCCGCCCACCAGCCACAGCAGCGCGCTCAGCAGGTCGCGGGCGGGCAGCCAGAGCAGCCAGCGGCGCGACTCGCTGTCGCCGGTGTAGCCCGACACCAGGTAGGCCACCAGCCAGCGCACCGCCAGCGAGACGGCCAGCGCCTGCCAGCCGATGGGCGCAAAGCCGGACAGGAGCACCAGCAGCAGCGCCAGGGCGGTGCTATAGGTCACCAGCAGGCCGGGGTAGCAGCCGGGCCGGCTCACCCGCGTGCAGCGGCACCAGCGCAGCTCGCGCTGCCACTGCTCGCGGAAGCGGGTCCGGCCCAGGACGGTGGCCACCACATAGTCGGACAGCCGAACCCGCAACCCCAGTTGGGCGACGCGCGCCCCCAACTGGTAGTCGTCGGCAAGATAGCCGCTGATCGACTGGAACCCGCCCAGGCGGGCCAGGTCGCTGCGCCGCAGGGCGGCGGTGGCGCCCGTGGCAAACCCCAGGTTGAAAAACCGGCTGGCAATGACCACCGACGGCAAAAAGACGGCGCCCATGTGCAGCGCTTCCAGCCCGGCGGCCAGGCTCAGCGCCGCCTCGGCCCGGTAGCAGCAGGTGACCAGGCCGGTGGCCGGGTCGGTCAGAGGGGCGACCACGCGCCGCAAATAGTCGGGCGTGACCCGCATGTCGCTGTCGCTGATGACCAGGACGTCGTGGCGCGCCGCGGCTGCCAGGTGGTGCAGCAGGCTGGCCTTGCGGTTGGCGCCCAGCGCCGGACCTGTGACCAGGCGGATGGGAATGCCGGGAAAGTCGCTCTGTAGTTGGCGCACGACCGTGATGGCCGGATCGTCCGGGTCGGAGAAGCCGAACAACAGCTCAAAGCTGGGATAGTCCTGCAGGCAAAAGCTGGCATAGTTCTCCAGCGCCTGGGGGTCGAGCCCCCGCACCGGCTTGAGCACCGACACCGGCGGGCAAAAATTGGCGGCGACCCGCGGCTTCGCTCGCGGCCGCGGCCGCCACCGCGGGTGGAAGAACCGGCGGGTGGCCCACCAGGCGATCAGCCAGTAGAACCAGCCGGCCGCGATCAGCAGCAACAGCAGGGTCTCTAGCCACATGGCGCATCACTCCGCGGCCAGGGCGGGGTAGGTCGCCGGGCGCAGGCCCCGCTCCTGGATCAGGCGGCGCACGGCCGGGCTCAGCAGGGTCGCCAGGTCCGCCGGATTGGGCCCCGATGGGCCGTCCTCGGCGCGGGTGGAGGGGTGGAAGTAGAGCTCGGCGGTGGGGACGTCGAGGCGGCCGAGCAGGTCGAGCACATAGCCCTCGCGCATCCGGCCGGTCTGCATCAATCCGTAGACGCGGTCGGCCACCTTCAGGGGGTGGCCGTCGAGCGCCCGGGCGCAGCGGCGGGCCAGGAGGCCGAACACGAGGGCATAGAGCGCCTTGATCCCGGCCCGCTGCCGGTCGTAGCGTATCGCGAGCCAGAACTGGTCTCGGGGCAGGCGCAGCCCGCGGGCGCCGTACCGTCCGGCCAGCGGCAGCAGCAGGCGAAATACGGTGGGGTGGAGGTGCATGTGCAGGTGGCCGTCCACGTGAGAAAGGGCCAGGCCCGTGGCGGCAAAGCGCTCGAACTGGGCCTCCAGCTCGGCCGCCAGCTCCGCCCGGGCCGTGCGGCTGAAGTAGTAACGCAGCCCGGCGCGCAGCGGATCGTCCGGAAAGGCGCCGTCCCCGTCCACGATGTGCGGGATCCGCTCCGGGGGCAGCGCTGCCCGGCCGCCGGCGACCACCACGTGCAGGCCGACCGCCAGGCCGGGCGCCTGCCGGGCCAGGGCGACCGCTTCTGCGGCGGCGGGGCCGGTCACCATAAGGCTGGCGCTGGTGAGCACTCCCTCCCGGTGGGCCTGCATGATGGCCGCGTTGACGGCGGCCGAAGCGCCCAAGTCGTCGGCGTTGAGCACGATCTGTATCCTGGCAGGATCCCGACTATCCTGCCTTCGTTTGTCTGCTATCACCCTTGCACCTTCAGTCAGTGTAGAAGGCAAGCCCCAGAACGCCCGGCCCGCTATGGACCCCCATGACCGGCGTGAACTCGGCGACATGGAGCTCGGCGCAGTCGAACCGCTCCTCGACCATCTGCCGGAACTCTTCCGCCTCGTCCAGGGCGTCGGCCTGGAGGACGGCCACGTGCAGCGGCTGGCTATCCACGAGCCTTTCCATCTCGTCCAGCATGACGCGGACGGCCCTGGCTCTGGTGCGCGGTTTGGCCAGCGGATTCACGGCCCCATTGGCCACATAGAGCACGGGCTTGATCTGCAACACCGCGCCGGCGAACGCTGCCGCTCCGCCGATGCGCCCGCCCCGGCGCAGGTACACGAGCGTGTCAACCATGGCCAGCACGTGCGCCTGCCGGGCTACTTTTTCGGCGCGCGCCACCACGGCATCCAGGTCCGCGCCTGCCGCCGCGGCGCGGGCCGCCTCCACGACCACGAATCCGTGGCCCATGGCCACCGTCCGGGCATCCACCAGGCGGATCGGCACGCCGTCGACGAGCTGGCTGGAGGTGAGAGCCACGTTGTAGGTGCTGCTGAGCTCGGCCGGCAGGTGGATCGACACGATGCCCGAGACCTGCCCGGCGGCCGCGGCATACACCCGCAAAAAATCGCCGATGGACGGGGCTGCGGTGGTGGGCAGGTGGTCGGCCGTCCGCAGCCAGCGATAGACCTCGCCGGGTGTGATATCCACCCCATCGCGGTAGGTGTGGCCGTCCATGTGCAGCACGATCGGCACCACCTGGATGCCCAGCTCCTGCACCAGGTTGGCCGGGATGGTGGCGCTCGAGTCGGTTACGACCAGGACTTGATTCATGGTTTCACCCTTTTTGCCAAAAGCCCCCTCATCCTGCGACGAAGGGGCCTGGCAGCGGCTGGTAAGCCGGGCATCCCGGCTGCAGGGTTCCTCTCAGCGTGCGTCTGGAGGCCAGCAGAGGTTGCCCTGCCTCTCCATCCTCCGGATTGGAGGCAGGCGAGCCCAGGGCACCCACCCAGCGGGTGAGCAACCCCGATAGGATACTGGCCACCACCAGTATCAGCGCCAGCAGGATGAGCACGATTCTGAGCCGGGTCCGCGACATTTCAGCCGAATAGCCTTCTCCAACGCAATGGGCAGAGGGCGGTCCTCCGCCATTTTCACTATATCAGAGCGTGGTGGAAAGCGGGGGAGCAGGGGGTAAAGAATATTGGTGGAAAGGTGAATAAAGGTAAACGGGGCGGTCAGGCGGGGCGGAACCAATAGCCCACGCCATACTCGGTGAGGATATATTCCGGGTGGTGCGGATCCCGTTCGAGCTTGTTGCGCAGGCGGCTGATGTAGCTCTTTAGATAGGAGATCTCGTCGGTGTATTCGCGGCCCCACACCCGCGCCAGCAGCGCTTCGTGGGTCATCACCCGGCCGGCATTGCGCACCAGGTGGTACAACAGGCGGTATTCGGTGCCGGTGAGGGGCACAGGCTCGTCGCCTACCAGCACCTCGCGGCGGGCAAAGTCGACGTGGAGGTCGCCGCTGGTGAACGGGGCTACGTGGGCCAGCGGCAGGCTCTGCGCCCGGCGGAGCACGGCCCGCACCCGCGCCAGCAGCTCCAGGTGGCTGAACGGCTTGGTCACATAGTCGTCGGCGCCCAGCTCCAGCCCCTGCACCTTGCTCAGCTCGTCGTCGCGGACGGTGAGCATGATCACCGGCACGTCGGAGAAGAGGCGGATGGCCTTGAGCACGTCCAGACCGTTCATGTCGGGCAGGCCGATGTCCAGCAGGACCACGTCGGGGCGCTCCCGCTCCACGCGCTCGAGCGCTGCCGGCCCGTCTTCGGCGCTGATCACCTCCCAGGACGGCTGCTGCATGCGAAAGCTCATGGTGATGAGCTTGATCACGTCTGTCTCTTCGTCTACGATCAGGACCTTCATGGCCGTCCTTTCTCCGCCTTGGGCACTTGAAAACAGAAGATGCTGCCCCGGCCGGGCTCGCTCTCCACCCAGATGCGCCCCCCGTGCAGCTCCACCATCTGCCGGGCGATGTACAGGCCCAGGCCCACGCCCGACAGGCCCTGGCCGTTGCTCAC
>Ga0068714_10005956_pt1 | contig 12677 bp, 9 predicted proteins | sample MTBNYHSulfiMetaG_FD_62988 | JGI IMG/M metagenome (GOLD analysis project Ga0068714, IMG submission 62988) | Enrichment culture microbial communities from rom New York Harbor, USA that are MTBE-degrading - MTBE-NYH (New York Harbor Sulfidogenic)... | ecosystem: Environmental > Aquatic > Marine >... | reverse complement strand
TTTCTTTATGTGGCAACGTGCGCATTGCGGCTGGCCCGGTTTAACACCCAGGTTAACAACATTGACAGCCGCTATTTTAACGGCCTTCCCTGTCCGAGCGCCGCCGGCCTGGTAGCTACGAGTGTTTTACTGCATCACGAATTATCAGGTAATACGGGAACGTTTCAGCATCCGGGTGTGCTCATAATGATATATATCCTTTCTTATCTTATGGTCAGCACTGTACCCTATCATAGTCTTAAAAGTTCACAAATCTTTCAGAAAAAACCTTTTCATGTCCTGGTAGCGGCCATCCTGCTCATAATGGTTATAGCTATGGAGCCCCATATCACCCTGTTTATATTGACGGCGCTCTATGTTGCTTCCGGGCCTGTCCTTTTTGTAGCCCTTTACCGCCGCCGGAAAGCGGAAAAACTCCTGGCCGAACAAGGCCAGTCTCACTGAATGGAATGGTGAATTTGACGATACGGCAAAGTTATGAAGGATAAGATTTTTATTTTTGATACGACCTTGCGAGATGGCGAGCAATCGCCTGGCGCCAGTATGAATATCAGTGAGAAGGTGCGCGTAGCGCATCAACTGGAAAAATTAAATGTGGATATCATAGAGGCGGGATTTCCTGTGGCTTCCAGGGGTGACTTTGAAGCCGTAAAGGCCGTGGCCAAGGAGGTAAAAAATATCCAGGTGGCGGCCCTGGCCCGCTCCAACACCAAAGACATCGACCGGGCTGCAGAGGCCCTTAAAGCAGCCAAGTACCCATGTATCCATATATTTCTTGCCACTTCGGATATACATCTCAAGTATAAGCTGAAAAAGAGCCGGGAAGAAATCTTAAAGATGGCGGCAGAGGCGGTAAAGTACGCCCGGCGTTTTACGGACAGCGTGGAGTTTTCCGCCGAAGATGCCTCGCGCAGTGACCTGGACTTTGTCTGCAAGGTCTTTGCCGTGGTGATAAAGGCAGGGGCTACGGTTCTCAATTTCCCGGATACCGTCGGATATGCTGTACCGGATGAATTCGGGCAAAAAATTAAATATGTCATGGAGCATACCACGGGTATAGAGAAGGCCCGCTTAAGTGTGCATTGCCATAATGATCTCGGTCTGGCGGTAGCCAATTCCCTGTCCGCTATAGCCCATGGGGCGCGTCAGGTAGAGGTGACTATAAACGGCATAGGCGAGAGGGCCGGCAATGCCGCTTTGGAAGAAGTGGTCATGGCTATCCGGACGCGGGCGGATGCCCTGAAAGTGCGAACGGATATAGTTAGCGAGCACATCTGTGCCTCCAGCCGGCTGGTTACCATGATTACCGGCATACCCGTTCAGCCCAACAAGGCCATAGTGGGGGCGAATGCCTTTGCGCACGAGGCCGGGATACATCAGGACGGTGTGCTAAAGGAACGGACCACCTACGAGATTATGAACCCCTGTGCCATTGGCTTGGCCAAGAGCAGCCTGGTGATGGGGAAACACTCCGGCCGGCATGCCTTTAAGCAGAAACTGAAAGAGCTTGGCTATAAGCTGGGAGAGGCCGACATAGACCGGGTTTTCGAGAGATTTAAGGACCTGGCAGATAAGAAGAAGACGGTCTTCGATGACGATATCGAGGCCCTGGTTACGGATGAGATCTTTCGAGGTAAGGATAAGTACCGGTTGGTCTACCTGGGGGTAGTTACCGGGACTGAGGCTGTTCCTACGGCTACAGTTCAGATTGACATTGACGGGGAGCTTCAGCAGGAGGCCGAGTTCGGGGTCGGCCCGATTGATGCGACCTTTAATGCCATTACCAAGATAACCAGGGTTAAGGCAAAGCTGCTCCGTTTCTCGGTGAACTCTATCACCGGAGGCACGGATGCCCAGGGAGAGGTTACCGTGCGGCTGGAGGAAGATGGGCAGGTTGTTATCGGCCAGGGGGCGGATGCAGACATTATTATAGCCAGCGCCAAGGCCTATTTGAACGCCTTGAACAGACTGGAATATCTCAAGAGAAATCCGGTCAAGGTGCTTTATTAAGGCTGCCACCAAGGCACAAAAGAATAATCTTAGTCTTAGTGGCTGAATAGTTACAAATGTCCGGCTACACAGGGCAGGTCATAACTTGATCTGTCCTTTTTATTAAAGGAAGGCGGTATAAGGATATGGGTATGACTATTACAGAGAAGATACTGGCCCAGGGGGCGGGACTGGCTGAGGTCAAACCAGGCCAGCTCATCGAGGTCCAGGTCGATATGGCTCTGGGTAATGACATTACGGCCCCTCTGGCTATTGATATAGTGCGATCAGCCGGGCTTAACTCCGTGTTCGACCGGGAGAAGATCGCACTGGTTCCCGATCACTTTGTGCCAAACAAGGATATAAAGGCCGCCACTCAGGTCAAAATCCTGCGTGATTTTGCCAAAGAGTTCGGCATCGTGAATTACTTTGAGCTGGGCGAGATGGGAGTTGAGCACGCCCTTTTGCCGGAAAAAGGGCTGGTTTTGCCTGGGGATATCGTTATTGGTGCGGACAGCCATACCTGCACCTATGGCGCACTGGGGGCCTTTGCCACAGGCGTGGGAAGCACCGATCTGGCGGCTGCGATGATTACCGGCAAGGTCTGGCTCAAGGTCCCTGAGTCCATGAAGTTCATTTATTATGGGAAACTCCCGCCTTTTGTCTGTGGCAAGGACCTTATTTTATATACCATCGGGCAGATCGGTGTGGATGGCGCCCTTTACCGTGCCATGGAATTTACCGGAGAAGCCATAGACAAGCTGCCCATGGCCGACCGTTTTACCATGGCGAATATGGCCATTGAGGCAGGCGGTAAAAACGGGATCATAGCGCCGGATAAGGCCACAGAGGCATACGTGCGTGGCCGCAGCCGGAGAAAGCACCGGATTTATGCCGGTGATAAAGATGCTGCGTATGTCGAGACTATCGATTATGACGTATCAAAGATTGAGCCGCAGGTAGCTTTCCCGCATCTGCCGTCAAATACCAGGGGCATTTCCCAGGTTGGAGATGTATCTATTGATCAGGCGGTAATCGGTTCCTGCACCAATGGCCGTCTGGAGGATCTGGAGGTTGCAGCCCATGTTCTTCGAGGGCGTAAGGTTGCCCCGCATGTACGCCTGATCGTTATTCCGGCTACGCCCTGGATTTACCGGCAGGCCATGCATCAGGGGCTTTTCGATATCTTCCTGGAGGCTGGCGGCATCATAAGTCCGCCTACCTGCGGTCCTTGCTTAGGCGGGCACATGGGCATTCTGGCTAAGGGCGAGCGGGCCATAGCCACAACTAACCGGAATTTCGTCGGCCGTATGGGCCATCCGGAGAGCGAGGTCTATCTGGCCAATCCGGCGGTAACCGCGGCATCGGCTGTTCTGGGCCGCATAGGCGGGCCGGAAGAACTCGGGGTAATACCAAAAGATTAACCACAGAGCACACAGAGAGATAAAAGAGATAGGATTCAAAATACAGAAGGAATTAAAAAGATTGGATCCTCCGGTATCGAGTCTTCTGACTCCTGAATTCTGTCTCCTACATTCTGTGGCTGAGGAGAAAAAATGAAACTTACAGGCAAGGTCTGGAAATTCGGCGATAATATTGACACCGATGTGATTATACCGGCCAGGCATCTGACCACGTTTGACTCCAGAGAATTGGCCAGGCATTGTATGGAAGACAAAGATCCATCGTTTGCGCAGAAAGTAAAACCTGGGGATATTATAGTGGCCGGCAGAAACTTTGGCTGCGGGTCTTCGCGGGAGCACGCCCCCATTGCCCTTAAGGGTTGTGGCCTGAGCTGCGTGGTAGCCAGGAGCTTTGCCCGCATCTTTTTCCGGAACGCATTCAATATGGGGCTTCTAATTTTTGAATGTCCGGAAGTGGCTGACGCCGTAGAGGAAGGCGATACCATGGAGATAGATGTGGCTTCGGGTAAAATCTCTATCGCGGGGAAGGGGCTTTCATTTGCGGCCCAGCCGGTTCCTCCCTTTATGCAGGAATTGCTGAGAGATGGCGGCCTCATTCCGCATATTATGAAGAAGGTGAAAAAGGCCTAATTTTTCACCGCAGAGCACGACGAGAACGCAGAGAAAAGTTTTTAAAGTATCTTCTGCGGCTAAATCAAAAGGAGATAGATAGAGATTATGGGAAACAGAAGTTACAACATTGCGGTTATTCCGGGGGATGGCACCGGTCCGGAAGTTATTGCCCAAGGGATCAAAGTCCTTAAGGCGGCTGGGGACTTCTATGGCATGGCGTTCCATTTTACGGAGTTTGATTTTGGTGGAGAGCGTTATCTGCGTACCGGCGAGACCCTGCCGGATACGGCTATTGAGGAGTTAAAAGGCTTTCAGGCCATCTATCTGGGCGCTATCGGGCACACGGGGGTCAAGCCCGGCATCCTGGAAAAGGGTATCTTACTTAAACTCCGTTTTGCCCTTGATCAGTACATAAATCTCCGGCCGGTTATCCTCTATCCGGGGGTGGATACGCCCCTTAAAGATAAAAGACCGGAGGATATTGATTTCCTGGTGGTGCGCGAAAATACGGAAGGGCTTTATGCCGGCGCTGGCGGGGTACTGAGAAAGGGGACGCCGGATGAGGTGGCCGTACAGGAGTCCATAAATACCAGGAAGGGCGTAGAACGCTGCATCCGCTTTGCCTTTGACTCTTGCCGGCGTCGCAACAAGCGCCGCAAATTGACCCTGTGCGGCAAGACAAACGTGCTTACTTTTGCCTTCGATTTATGGGAGCGGACCTTCCATGAGGTAGCTAAAGAATATCCGGATATTCAAACGGATTATGCCCATGTAGATGCTATCTGTATGTGGATGGTCAAGAACCCGGAATGGTTTGATGTCATTGTAACTGATAATATGTTTGGTGATATAATTACTGATCTGGGGGCCATGATCCAGGGCGGCATGGGCATTGCCGCAGGCGGGAACATAAATCCCGGCGGTGTATCCATGTTTGAGCCTATCGGCGGCTCAGCGCCCAAATACACCGGGAAGAATGTCATTAATCCATTGGCGGCTATAGCGGCCGGGCAGATGATGGTGGATAATCTGGGCGAAGAGAAGGCAGCGCGGGCTATAGAAATTGGCATTAAGGAGATCGTGACAAGACTGAAGAGCCTGGCTGCCGGCAAGATGGGTTATACTACTACCGAGGTGGGCGATCTGGTTGTGTCGGCCTTGCCGAAGCCGTAAAAAAACTGAGGGTTGATGTTAACCGTTCACCGTTATCCATAGGAACCTGAAAAGCGCGAAACTTTTTTTCGGTGAACGGCGAACGGTTACATGGCTGAATAGCTGATCGTTTAGAATTATTGCGAGAGGAGTGACGACCATGGGCAAAAAGGCCAAATACAACGTAGCGGTGGCCGGGGCCACCGGGGCGGTTGGTCAGTGCATGATTAAGGTGCTGGAGGAGAGAAAATTCCCGGTGGATGAAGTTCGTCTCCTGGCTTCGGAACGGTCCGCGGGTAAGGAGTTGTCTTTCCGGGGGAACAAGGTAGCGGTGGCTCAATTGACCAAAGATTCCTTTAAAGGGATAGATGTTGCCCTTTTTTCCGCAGGAGCGGCACGGAGTCTGGAGTTTGCGCCGGCGGCAGCGGCATCCGGGGCGGTGGTGGTGGATAACTCAAGCGCCTTTCGCATGGACCCGGATGTTCCCCTAGTGGTACCGGAAGTCAATCCCGGTGATGTTGGCCTGTACACGAAAAAAGGCATTATTGCCAATCCAAATTGTTCGACCATCCAGATGGTGGTGGCCCTTAAGCCAATCCATGATGTAGCCGGGATTAAACGTATCGTAGTGTCAACCTACCAGGCGGTATCCGGGACCGGGCAGAAGGCTATTGCGGAGCTGGAAGAACAGGTGCGCGCTTATGTAGCCGGAAAGGAAATGCCCCGGTCGGTATATCCGCATCAGATCGCCTTTAACTGTCTTCCGCATATCGACTCTTTCCTGCCCAATGGCTATACCAAAGAAGAAATGAAGATGGTCAACGAGACCAGAAAGATCATAGGTGATGATTCCATCCGGGTGACGGCCACCACAGTCCGCGTGCCTGTCTTTTGGGGACATTCAGAGTCTGTAAATATCGAGACGGAAAAAAAGATCACGGCGGACAACCTCAAAGAGCTTCTGAAAAAAACTCCTGGTGTAGTAGTGGTTGACGATCCTGCCCAAAATCTGTATCCTTTAGCTATATATGCTGCCGGGCGTGATGAGACCTTTGTAGGCCGGATTCGCGAGGACGAGTCGATTGCCAATGGAATTAATATGTGGGTTGTCGCTGATAACATCCGTAAGGGGGCAGCTACAAATGCAGTGCAGATAGCGGAGATATTGATTGAAAAATATTTGTAGGAGGGACTGATCTTAAGTCACCGGATAAGTTTTAGTTAGTACCCCTAGAGCGCCAAAGGAGGCATGGTTATGGCACTTCCAGTTACGGACAAAGTTTTGGCCCAAAGGCCATCTTATGTGATCGGGAGACTTGGCAAGGGAAGCAAGGTATGCCTGTTAAATTCTAAGGACATCTTAAGGGTACTTAACGATAAAAAGGCTATTGTTATGGCCTGTAACACGCGCATCAAACATGTCATCCCCGGGATTATGCGGGCGGCCGAAGAGTTGGACGCTGTGGTGGCTTTTGAGCTGGCCAAGAGCGAGGGCCATATAGATGGCGGCTATACCGGGCAGGACCCTGAGACCTATTTTGCTACGATTACCGGCTATGCAGAAGAAAGAAAATTTACCCGGCCTTTTTTCATTCATGGCGACCATATCACCGTCAAAAATACCTCGGATAAAGAGATCGAATCGGCTCGCCGGCTCATTGCAGCAGAACTGGCCGCCGGATACACCTCATTTGCTGTAGATGCCTCTTTTAATGAATTGCCGGATAACATCCGTATTACTGCCGAACTGGCCCGGCCCATTATTGACCAGGGTATCGGTCTTGAGGTGGAGGTGGGGGAGATAAAGTCTGCCGGCCAGGAGGCCATGTTGACCACGGTGGAGGAGGCCGTAGCCTTTCTCTCCGGCCTTAAGGCCAATAGTGTGCGTCCGGATATGCTGGCTATTAACAACGGCTCCAAGCATGGTAATTATCTGGAAGGAGAGAAGATATTTATCGATCTGGAGCGCACCGGTCAGATCTACGAGGCCGTTAAAGGGGACGGGGTAGTAATTGCTCAGCATGGGATTACCGGCACTCCGCTGCATCTGGTGGGCCGTTTTGCCGATTATGGTATTTGCAAGGGCAACGTAGGCACCCAGTGGCAGAATGTTGCCCATAAGGGGCTGCCGGCCGGTCTAATGGAGGAAATGAGGGTCTGGGCCAGAGAGAATAACAAAGATATAAAGATGGCCACCAAGCCGTTTAAACAGAAGATAGATAATATACCGTCCGAAAATAAGAAGATGATCGAAGATATGGCTTATCAAGAGGCCAGGGAACTGATAAAGGCATTCCGGGCGGTAGGCACGGCCTCCATGGTCATAGAAGGGCTTTCATAAGAGGCATAATTGCGTATTATTGCCGGTACGGCTAAAGGACGGAACCTGTCGCCGATAAAAGGAAAAGGGATCCGGCCTACCAGCGACAAGATTCGGCAGGCTATTTTTAATATCCTGAACCTGGACTGGGATGGGTCCCGGGTGCTGGACCTCTTTGCCGGTACGGGCGCCTTGGGTATTGAGGCCCTGAGCCGCGGGGCATCGGAGGCAGTTTTTATTGACCACCATCCCTACGCCATTGAGACCATCAAAAAGAATCTCTTGCTCTGCGGTTTTTCCGAAAAAGGACGAGTCTTCCAGAAAAATCCGCTACATGGCCTGGGATTTCTGGAAAAGCCCGGACTCCTTTTTGATGTAATCTTTATGGACCCTCCTTACGGCCACGGCATGGCCCGGAAGACGCTGGAGTTGCTGGCCCGGGGTAATTTAATGAAACCGGATGGGGTAGTGGTGGTGGAATGCGATAAGGCAGAGGTTTTATCTTCCCCTGCCGGTTTTCAGATACAGGATGAAAAAAGAGTTTATGGCCGAACCACGGTCTATTTTTTTGAGAAAGAAGGACGGGAGGAAGCAGGTGGGTAAGCATAGAATCGTGGGAGAGGTCGTTGCCGTCTATCCCGGGACGTTTGATCCTATAACTAACGGTCACATTGATGTAGTCAACCGGGCGCTCAATATGTTTGACCGGATTATTATTGCCGTAGCCGTAAACCCGACTAAAAAGCCCCTCTTTACAATTGAAGAACGTGTGGAGATAATCCGGGAGACTATTAATGAAAATCCACGGATAGAGATCGATACCTTTACCGGTCTCCTCGTAGATTATGTAGCCAACTGTCAGGCCAATGTTATTGTGCGCGGGCTGCGAGCTGTCTCGGATTTCGATTATGAATTTCAGATGGCCCTGATGAATCGCCGGCTCAACCGTAATATTGAAACTGTCTTTCTCATGACCGGGTTCCGCTGGATCTTTATCAGCTCTACCATGATCAGGGAAGTAGCAAGCTTGGGGGGATCAGTAGAAGGGTTAGTCCCGGATGTGGCTTGCCGCCGGTTGAAGGAAAAATTTAAGATATCCTAAATATTTTCCATCCAGAAAACCTAGGTTTTCTGGATGGAGCAGCAGTCAGCACTCAGCTATCGGCATGAAGCCGGTCCACCGTTCACTGTTGACCGTTTACCGAAAGAAAATGTCGGACAACGGTTAACGGATAACGGATAACAAACATGCTGACGGCTGACAGATGATCTCTGAAAGCGTGAAGACGGAAACGATAGTTTCCGGATGAGCACTAACTATAAGATATCTTGTATTGCTCCAGATGCAGGTCTGAGTGGGACTGAATAGTAATTTGTTTCTTTATTTTCCGCTCAAGAAGTTCGATCTGTCTCGCCTCTTCGTTTAGAAACATCTCACTTATATCCGGATGAACGGAGATAGTGACACCCGGGGCTATTACATCAGCGGATTCTCTTTCAATCTTTCTGAATATCTCATAACAGATAGTTCGTCTTGATTTCAGAAATCCCTCGCCGTCACAGTAGAAGCAAGGTTCACAAAGAAGCCGGCCCAGACTTTCCCGTGTCCTTTTGCGTGTCATTTCAATCAATCCTAACTCGGACATTTTCAATATAGTGGTCTTGCTTTTGTCTTTGCGGAGGGCTTCACGCAGGGCATTAAAGACCTCTTCACGATGCTTTTCCCTTTTCATATCAATAAAATCGATGATGATTAAGCCTCCTATATTACGCAGTCGCAGCTGATAGGCAACCTCTTTTACTGCCTCCAGATTGGTTTTGAGGATGGTTTCTTCAAGGTTTCTTTTTCCCACAAAACGTCCGGTGTTAATGTCGATAGCCGTCAGGGCCTCCGTCATTTCGATTACTATATAACCGCCGGATTTCAGCCAGACCTTTTTTTCCAGTGCCCGGGCCATTTCTACTTCAATACCATAGGCATCGAAGATGGGCGTGATGTTTGTATAAAGCTCTATAGAGGGTTTCAGATGGGAAGCGAATGTTTCCATGAAAGTAAGCACCCTCTGGTGCTCTTCCGGTGAATCAATAATCAAGCGATCTACTTCCTTTGCGAAGAGATCACGTGCGGCCCTCAGGGTAATATCCAGATCTTCGTATATGAGCGAGGGAACCGGCGCGGAAGCGGTCCTTTTCTGAAGATTACCCCACATTCTAATTAGAAAATCCATCTCGACCTGTAGTTTGGCGACATCCACACCCTCGCTGGCTGTTCGGGCTATAAAACCGACGCCGGCCGGATTAACGGCCTCAATGATGTCTTTGAGGCGTTTTCGCTCCTCCTCGTCTTCTATACGACGGGATACGCCGACATGCTCGGTCATGGGCATGAGCACTAAATTACGGCCGGCCAGGGTAACATAGGAAGTCAGCCGGGCCCCCTTGGTCCCTAAAGGCTCTTTAGATGCCTGGACTATTATATCTTGACCTTCGTGTAAAAGGTCTTCGATGTTCAACGAGGCCGGCGGGTGATATTCTGTATCTTTTTCCGGCAATTCTCCCGCTGTCTCACTCTCTGTATCTCGAGAAAGCATCATCATCTCGTACTCGGTTACTTGATTATAGATATCAGCTGCATGGATAAAGGCTGTCCGCTCCAGCCCTATATCCACAAAGGCAGCCTGCATCCCCGGCAAGACCCGGGTAACCCGGCCTTTATATATGTTACCGATAATACTTTTTTCCAGGCTGCGTTCCACATAGAACTCGACAACCAGGCCGCCTTCCAACAGGGCAACGCGGGTCTCATAAGGTGAGGCATTTATAATGAGTTCTGCAGGCATAAAGAATTTCCTTCCGCTACGGGATTATCCGGCAATTTCAGTATATGAAGATTCTTTAGTTCTTCTTCGGAAAGATTGAAGATAGACTCCACTATTTCTGCCGGCTTGGCCCCGACTTTTTGCCGGTTCGCCAGGGATAGGGCGATAGTCCGGGCATCGATATACTGCAGGGTCTTCACCAGCGGTTTTATATCCACCCGCCGTGTGCTATCTTTTCTTTTCTGTTCTATCGGGAAGCTTTCCGCTGAGAGGAAGCGCTGTATCGGACCGGTCGTAAAGACGGCATTATCTGACCGTATCCGGTAATAGCTTGTTTCGGCAGTGGCAATTGTAAGCGCTTTTCCCGCGCCGTAGATAATAAGACCCTCCGGCATCTCTTTTTGCAGACGAGAAGCCAGATCGTCCGGTCTAATCGACCCCACCGTCGTTACATCTGCATATTCAGCCACACTCTCCGTCCCAACCGGCAGGGCAGAGCTAAAAGACATCTTCGGCATGGGATGAAATCCCTTAGAATAGGCCGGATTAATGCCGGCCCTCTTCAGCGCCCGGCTGAAAATGCGCGTTATTTCCAGATGGCTAAGGAACCGCGCCAGTTCCAGTTTACCGTAGTAAATCCTTATGCGCGTTGTCTCTGTGGATTCCAGGCGTTTTGACGGGGTGAAACTATCCTGAAACGGCTCTGCAAGCCGGAGAACTCTCCCTTTCCCGTCGCAGACGCCGCAAAGGACACACCCATCCTTCCGGCAATCCGCTGTTGTTTCACCATGGATAGCCCTCTCTTTTTCTTTTATCAGAAATTCCTTATCTACGAGAGAGTCTATGTGTTCCCAGGGCAATATTTCGTTAATGTCCCGTTTTCTTATATAAGATTCCAGCTTCAGGCCGGTTTCGGCTGAGGCCTGTTGCCAGAGAGAAAACCGGAATTGATCTCCCCAGCCATCGAGCCGGCAACCAAGCCGGTATGCGCGTTCTATAAGGGCTGCCAACCGGCGGTCACCCCTGGAGAAGACGCCCTCCAGCAAACCTTGCCGCGGGTCATGCCATTTGACCTGAATCCTCCGGTTTTGCAGGGCGTTTTTGATATAGTCCAGCCGCTGCCAGCTCTCCTCGATGCCTATCTGGGCCTCCCATTGGAACGGCGTATGTGCCTTGGGGACAAAGGTAGAGATGCCCACGTTGACCTGGCAGCGCCTGCCAGTGTGGCGACCACAGGCCAACACCCGCTTGGCCAGGTCAGCTATGCCATCGAGATCTTCATAAGTCTCGGTCGGTAGCCCAATCATGAAATAGAGTTTCAAAAGGTTCCACCCGGCCTGAAACGCCTCCCTGGCCGTGGCCAAGAGGTCTTCTTCCGAGATATCCTTATTAATGACGGCCCTAAGCCTGGCGGTGCCGGACTCCGGGGCAAGTGTAAAACCTGTTTTACGGACCCGTTTTATCTCGGCCATGATCTCAGGGGTAAGGGTTCCCACGCGCAGGGAGGGAAGAGATATGGCCACCTGTTCACTGGAATAGCGATTCATAAGGGCCTTTATAAGCGCCTCCAGATTTACATAGTCTCCCGTGCTGAGCGAGAGAAGGGAAAGCTCCTCATGGCCGGTGGCAGCTAGGGTCTCTTCGGCGATCCGGAGAATAGTCTTAGGATGCCTTTCGCGGACAGGGCGGTAGGTAATGCCCGCCTGGCAGAAACGGCAGCCGCGCGCACAGCCGCGTGATATCTCCAGGCTGATACGGTCATGGACCGGTTTTGTATGCGGGATCACGGGTCTCACAGGATACCGGGCCTGGTCGAGATCGCTCACTATCCGGCGTGAGACTTTTGCATAGCCCGCCCTGAGTGATTCGATAGCACAGATATTTCCTTCCAGGCCATAGGACATCTTGAAATAAGACGGTATATAGACGCCTTCAATCCGGGCCAATAATTCTAAAAGCTTATCTTTGCCATCTGCGCCTTCTTTCCAGCGGGAATAAGCATCGGCTATTTCAATTATGGCCTCCTCACCGTCACCGATCAGGATGGCATCAAAGAAATCGGCCACCGGTTCCGGATTTACGGCACATGACCCGCCGGCAATGACCAGCGGATATTTTTCATCTCTTTCCCGGGCATAGAAGGGGATGCCGGCCGTCTCCAACACGGTAAGCACATTCGTATAACAAAGCTCATAGGGCAGCGTGAACCCTAAGATGTCGAATTCCCGAAGCGGCCTTTGTGATTCGAGAGAAAGTAACGGATAATTCTCGCGGCGGAGCAATTCCTCCAGATCAAGGTCCGGAACAAAGGCCCGTTCGGCCAGGAAGTCCGCATGGTTGTTTACGATGTGATAAAGGATG
>Ga0068714_10005952_pt1 | contig 12688 bp, 8 predicted proteins | sample MTBNYHSulfiMetaG_FD_62988 | JGI IMG/M metagenome (GOLD analysis project Ga0068714, IMG submission 62988) | Enrichment culture microbial communities from rom New York Harbor, USA that are MTBE-degrading - MTBE-NYH (New York Harbor Sulfidogenic)... | ecosystem: Environmental > Aquatic > Marine >... | reverse complement strand
GCCGTTGGAGCAGAGGCCGTAGCCCAGACCAATGGGCCGCCCGTCGTCCCGGGCCCGGTCGATCTCGGTCTGGATCAACTCCGGCAGCCGTTTCGGGGTCCGGTGGAGCCCCTGCTCCAGAAAGACGAACCTGACCTCATGCCCCTGGGCGGCCGTCTCCAGCTCCAGGCGCATCACCTCGCAGGCGATGACCAGGCCCACCGGACCCCGGTTGATGCTCGCAGGCTTCACCCCTCCTCCTTATATCAGCTCCTGAGGGCAAGGCCTCGACCGATTGGGCCGAGAAGGGCGGCTCGGCCTTCTCCAGGACCCGGGTCAGGGTCGGGCCCCGGTCGCGGCGCTCCCTTTCGGCCCACCCGGTCCGGGTGTCTGGCCGGTTAAGGGAAAAGGGGATCCGGTCGGCCGGCTCCCCTTTCGAGGCCGCCGGGAGACGCTCCCGGCGTCTCATCCCGGTCAGCCCTCCCCTCTTCTTGCAGCCCCGGGATGGTTGCGGTGATTCGCCATCCCCGTCCGGGGCCGGGCCTTCCGGCCCGGTCCTCGGACCGCGGCTCAGACCAGCTTCTTGACCAGCTCCACCGCCTCGCCGGCGTCCCGGGCGTAACCGTCGGCCCCGATGTCCTTGGCGAACTTGGCGTTGACCGGAGCGCCGCCGACGATGATCTTGACCTGGTCGCGGATGCCTTTCTCGACCAGGGTCTCGATGACCCGGCCCATCTCGGGCATGGTCGTGGTCAGGAGGGACGATAACCCCAGGACGTCCGGTTTATGCCTGGCGACCTCTTCCACAAAAACCTGATCCTTGACGTTGATCCCCAGATCCACCACCTCGAACCCGCTCCCCCTGAGCATGGTCGCGACCATGTTCTTGCCGATGTCGTGGAGGTCGCCGTGGACGGTTCCCAGCAGGATCTTGGCCGATTTGCCGGCGTCGCTGGCCAGGTAGGGCTCCAGAATCGAGAGACCCTCGTTCATGGCCCGGGCCGAGAGGAGAACCTCGGGGATGAAGACCGAGCCGTCCTTGAACTGGATGGAGATGACGTCCATGGCCGCGATCATCCCCCGGTGGAGGATGTCGTCGGCCTCGAACCCCTTCTCCAGCATGATCCTGGCCTGCTCCTTGGTGGCCTCGTGGTCCCCCGACAGGACCGTGTCCCGGATGGCCTCGAACTCCACGTCGTCCGGGACCGCCGGCCCCACCCGGGCCGCCGCCCTGGCCAGACCGGCCTCCGCCACCGGGCTGAACCCCCCGGCCTCCAGGGGCAGCCGGCCCTCCTCGGCCAGCCGCTGGCCGATGATGACCAGCCGGTTGAAGTCGGCGTCGGGGGGGGTGGTGTCGGCCACCCCGATTATGATCCGCTTGCCCGGGGCGATGGCCTTGAAGAGGTGGTCCAGGTAGGCGTGCATCTCCTCCTCGGTGGCCGTGGCCGGGGAGAGGAGGCTTTGGGGCAGCCCGCCGAAGATGCAGAGCTTATCGCTGGCCGCCCATTTTTGGTAGTAGACCTCCATGGGGACCTTGGTCATGGGCGCCGGGCAGAGCGCTTCGGCAATGTGGATCCCCGAGTCGGCGATCAGGTCCACCAGGCCCTTGTTTTCGCCGTCGGTGTGGCAGAGGACGAACTTGCCCTTGGCCCGGAGGTAGTCGGAGGCCTTGCGCAGCCAGGGGACCAGCTCCTTTTCGAAGTAGGGCGGGTAGGTGATCATGTCGTCGAAGTTGGCCCCCCAATGGACCACCTCGGCCGGTGAGTCGCCGGCCACCTTGAGAAGCTGGTTGAAGACCAACTCAACCGCCTCGGCCAGGCGGCGCATGGGTTTCCGGTTGTCCTCGTAGTGATAGAAGAATTCGGTCGCGTCCAGGAAATCGCGCTGGATGAAGTGCATCGGCGAGGCGCTGAAGGCGCCGGCCAGGCAGGCCAGCCCGTCGTCGCCCACCTGGGCCTGCCATTTGGCGTACCGCTCGTAATCGGGGATGACCCGGACCTGCTCGAAGAGGTAGGCCAGGGTTTCGTAATCCTCCACCTTTTTAAGGGCGTGCTCCCTGACCCAGGTGATGGACGCCCCGGCCTTGCGCATCTCCTCGTTGTAGACCTCGGTGGTGGTGATCACCCCCTTGGGGGTGTGGTAGGCCACCCGGGTCAGTTCCTCCTCGTCCTCGGTCCATTTCTTGACCTCGATCTCGACCTGGTCCGAGAACTCGATCCGGCAGCCGTTCTCCTTGAGACCGTACAGGCCCAGGCAGCGGTGGAGGTTCTCCTCGGGCCGCTGGGCCTTCAAGAGCTCGGGAACGACCTTGTGCAGCCCCCAGCCCTCGGACCGGGCGACCTCATCGGGGCTCAGGCCCCGGTATTTCTCCGGCAGGTTGGACCGGTAGGAGTTGGAGTTGTACCAGAGATCGAACCGGGGGATATAGGGCAGCATATCCGGCAGCTCGCCCCGGATAGCCGTGAGCATTCGTTCCTTGTGAGTCATATCAGATGGTTCTCCTTTTTATTTGGTCCTAATCCACTCCCCCGCCGCGAGCAGCAGAGGATACCTGCGGAAACCACTACCCGCGCCTCGCGGCAAGCCGCGGGGAATACCCCCCTGGGGGGGTTCAAAGATCGGCCCGGCCGATCAAGACTCCACAGCTCCCCGGCCCGGATCACTTGAACCCGGCCCCCATCAGGATCTCCGGCAGCCAGGTGGCTATCTTCGGGAAGATCATGATCAGCACTATCCCGATGATCTGGAGACCGACGTAGTTGACCACCCCCCCGAACATGTGGGAGGTCTTGATCTCGTCGGGGACGATGCCCTTCAGGTAGAAGATGGCCGGGGCCATGGGCGGGGTCAGGTAGCTGGTCTGGATGACCACCAGGAACAGGATCGAGAACCAGATCGGGTCAAAGCCGAGCTTGGTCACCAGGGGCACGAAGATGGGCACGAAGATCAGCAGGACGCTGATCCAGTCCAGGAAGCAGCCGCCCAGAAAGGCCACGAACAGGAACAGGCAGACGGTCATCCAGGGCGAAAGCCCCAGGCCCTGCAGCAGCCCCTCGGTCACCTCGGCCCCGCCCATGCCCAGGAAGACCCCGGTGTAGAGGGTCCCGCCGGTCAGGACCAGCATGACCATGGAGCTGATCCGGATGGTGTCGATGCAGGCCTTGAACAGGGCCTTGATGGTCAGGCGGCGGTAGATGACGCACAGGAGCACGGCTCCGAAGGCGCCCAGGGCGGCCGCCTCGGTGGGCGCGGCCCAACCGGCCAGGATGGTCCCGGTGACGGCGAAGATGAGGATGAAGGGCGGCAGGAGGGCGGTGAACACGATCTTGGCCTTCTGGCCCAGGGGCATCGTCGCTTCCTCCCGGCTCAGGCCGGGGCCGTCCTGGGGGCGGAGGTAGCAGCGGATGATGATGTAGGTCACGTAAAGGGCCGAGAGGAGAATTCCCGGGAAGATGGCTCCGGCCAGGAGCCGGCCGATGGACAGCCCGGCCGTGGGTCCGTAGACCACGATGACCACACTGGGCGGGATGATCGTGCCCAGGGAGCCGCCGGCGCAGATGGTCCCGCAGATGAGACCCTTGTTGTACCGGTGGCTCAGTAGGACCGGGATGGCCAAAAGCCCGATGACCACCTCCGAGGCCCCGATGATCCCGGTGGCCGCGGCGAAGACGGTGCACATCAGGACCGTGCCCACGGCCAGGCCGCCCCTCAGCCGCCCGGTGATCAGGAGCATGGCCTCGAAGAGCCGTTTGGCGATGCCCGAGGCCTCCAGGAGGGTGCCCATGAAGATGAACAGGGGCACCGCCGCCAGGACGTAGCTCTGGGCCAGCTTCCAGACCAGCCCGATGAGCATGGAGCCGATGGCCGAGTTGAACTCTATGTATCCGAATATGAGCGACATTCCCATTAATGAGAAGGCCACCGGGAACCCGATGAGCAGCGAGCTCAGAACCCCGGCGAACATCAACAGGACGAAGTAGTCCCAGTTGAGCAGGGCTTCAATCATATCTCCACCCCCCTCACCAGAACCCCCAGGCGGCGGATGAACTCGGCCAGACCTTGAAAGACCAGGAGGACAAAGGAGACGAAGATGACCGTCTTGATCGGCCAGAAAACCGGCGTCCAGGCCGTGTACTGGGAGACCTCCTTGATCAGATAGGCCTGCAGGGCCAGCTGGTAACCGCTTATGGTCAGCACGATCATCACCGGGAAGAAGACGATCAGGTAACCCAGGCAGTCCACCAGGGCCTGGCCCCGGTGAGGCAGGAGGGCGTAGATGACGTCGATCCGGATGTGCCCCTTGAGGTGGAGACAGAAGGCCGCCCCCAAGAGGTAGTGGGCGGCGTAGATCATGTAGGTCAGCTCATAGGACCAGATGGTCGGCCGGCCCAGGAAGTACCGGGCCGCGACCTCGTAGACCAGCGCGGCCACCTGAAGCAAGGCCAGCAGCGAAACGGCCTTGCCGACGAAGATATTGACCGAGTCAACCGTCCCCAACAGCCTCTTTAACTTGCTCATAGTTCTGCTCCAAAGGAGGTGCCGGGCCGGGGCCGGTGGCCGGCCCCGGCCGCTCGGAAAGAGGTCTCAGTCGAAGTAGCGGATCTTACCGACGGCTTTCCATTCCTTCTCAAAGCCAACCTGGGAATCGAAGACCTTCTTGAACCAGGCGTTCTTCTCGGCGATCTTCTGGGCCCACTCCTGGCCCAGCTGATGGGCCTTGTGCTGGGTCTCCGCGTCCAGGAAGATGATCTCGTTGCCCTGCTTCTTGAAGACCTCCATGGCGTTCATATCCAGGCGGCCGATCTTCATCCACAGGCTGAAGGTCACCTCCTCGGCCGCGTTGGCCACGATCTCCTGGAGATCCTTGGGCAGGGCGGCCCACTTGTCCTTGTTGATGTAGAGGTTGAAGGGGGCGCTGGGCTGGTGGGCCCCGGGAACGATGACGTATTTGGCCACCTCGTGGAAGCCGGAGATGATGTTCTCCCCCGGGGAGGCCCATTCCGTGGCGTCGATGACCTTCCGCTCCAGGGCCGGGAAAACCTCGTCGCCGGCCATGGAGACCACCGAGGCCCCCAACCCGGGCAGGATCTGGGCCCAGGCCCCGACGGTCCTGAACTTGATCCCCTTCAGGTCGGCCAGGGAGCGGATCGGTTTATGGGAGTGGGCAAAGGCCTCCGGAGGCCGGTTGCCCATGGGGAAGGCCACCACCCCGAAGACCTCCATGGCCCACTCGGCCCACAGCTTGGCCCCCTCGCCCTGGTAGAGCCAGTGCATCATCGGCACCGACTCCATCCCCCCGGCGTAGCCGCCGAAAAGGCAGGCGGTCGGGTCGCGGCCGACGTCGTAGCCGGGCCAGGAGTGGGCCAGGTCGACCACCCCCTTGGCCACCGACTCGGTGGTCTCCAGGGGGCCGCAGAGGGTGCCGGCGGCGGTCACCCGGATCTTCAGCCGCCCGCCGCTCATGGCCTCCACCTTTTTGGCGAAAACCTCGGCCCCGTCGGTGTAAAGCGGAATGCCGGCCGGCCAGGAGGTGGCCATCTTCCATTTGAAGTTCTCGGCCGCCAGGGCCGGTTGGGCCGCCAGGGCCAAGCCCAGCGCCACCGCCAGGGCCAAAACCAGCCAACGTCTTTTCTCGCCGCTAACCATGATTCCTCCTTCTTCTTTGAATTGACAACCGCAACCTCTAAGCTTCGATTTATCCGAAAGGCGGTCCCCGGTCGGGGGGCCGGTCATTGCCCCCGGCCGCCCATCCCGCTCGGCGCTTGCTCTATCGACCGCCCCTTTCGGCCGCCAGCTCCAGGCAGAGCCTGCTCGCCCCCGGGGCGTCGTAGGCGTAGCCGTCGGCGCCGATGGATTGGGCGAAGTCCTGGGTCACCGGAGCGCCGCCGACGATTATCCGGACCTTGTCCCTTAAGCCCGCCTCGGTCAGCGAATCGATGGTCGCCTTCATCTCGACCATGGTCGTGGTCAGCAGGGCGCTCATGGCCAGCACGTCCGGCCGGTGATCGGTCACCGCCCGGACGAACCGGTCCGTCTCCACGCTGACCCCCAGGTCGATGACCTTGAACCCCTGGCCCTTGAGGATCATCGCCACCAGGTTTTTCCCGATGTCGTGGAGGTCCCCGCTGACCGTGCCGATGACCACCGTTCCGGCCGAGTCCTCGCCGGCCCGACCGGCTATCTCCGGCTCGTACTTTTCGATCACCGCCAGCATGGCCTTGGCGGCCAGCATCATCTCCGGGATATAGATCTCCGCGTTCTGGAACTTCCGCCCGATCAGGGTCAGGGCCGGGATCAAACCCTGGCCGATGACCTCTCCGGCCGACAGATCCTCCGCCAGGTGCCGCCCGACCACGGCCAGGGTCTGCTCCTCTCCGGCCAGGAGGGCCTCGGCCAGGGGTGCGGCCTTCGGGCCGGCGGCCCGGTCAACCGCCTCCTTTAGCCCGGCCGGGCGGCCCTTGCCCGAGTAGGTCCAGACCTTGCCCGCCACCCCGCCTTCCCTGAGGTCCAGGGGGTACCTCCCGAACTCGAAGGTGGCCTCGACCATGGCCTTGAAGTTCTCCAGGGGGACGTAGTCGGTGACCGAGTTGGAGGAGGCGACCATGAAGCCGCCGCCCGGGCCGATCTGCCTGATCCGCTCGTAAACCTCGGCCCGGACGTCCTTGGGTGAGCCCAAGGTCAGGGTCGAGTCCAGGTTGAGGTTGCCGATCAGGCAGAGCCGGTCGCCCCATTGCCTCTTGACCTCGACGATGTCCATGGCGTTGGGCTGGATGGGGTTGAAGCCGTGGAAGTGGCAATCGATCAGGTCGTCCATGGCCTCGGTGCAGTCCCCGTCGGAGTGGAAGATCCAACCCAGACCCTTGTCCCGGCAGATCCGGCCCATTTTTTCGTACCAGGGGAAAACGTACCGCCTCAGGTGCTTGGGATGGACCAGCAGCCCCAGGTTGTGGGCGATATCGTCCGGATTGAGGACCGCCCCCAGGCAGGGATGCTCGATCACCCGGAGGAAGGTCTCGTACTGGATCCGGCCGACCTTCTCGAACATGGCCTCGATCAGCTCCGGGTCCTCCTCCAGGGCCTGGAAGAACCGCTCGGCCCCCATGTACATCCAGACCGTGGTGTAGATCTTGCCCAGGAGAAGGACGGCCTTCATCCCCCGGGGCAGATGGGCGTCCAAAAAGCCCCACTGGGAGTAATCGAACTCATCGGCCGTGGGCCAGGGGTATCTTTCGAACTGCTCCCAGGTGGCGATCATCCCCTCGTGCTCCAGGGCCCACTCCCTCTCCCGGCCCCGGCCGTACTCGGTCCTGACCGCCTCGCCCTTGGTGGTCATCCCCTCCGGGGCCCGGACTGGCTCCAGGATGCCCGCGGAAGCGGTCACGAAGTCGTACCCGGCCAGGCGCCAGAACTCGATCAGGTCCCCGAGGGAATCGACCGGCCGCCCCAGAAAGGCCTCCTTGACCAGGGGGTCGACGTGCCAGTCGCCCAGCGGAACCCGGTCCGGCTCCTGGCAGTGGAGGGCGGTCAGGTATCTCTCGAAATCAGGCTTCGGTTCGCGGTTCATGGCCAATCCCTCAGCCCTGGAGGTTGATATTCACGATCCGGTCAAGGACCCGCCGCCCGGGCCCGGTTAAAGCTCAGTCAACCCCGTCAGGCCCTCCCTCAGGCTCCAACCGGGATCAGGCCGTCGCCGGGGGAAGAAGCGGCGGCCTCGGCTCCGGCCCGAACGGATGCCCGCTCAGGATCATGGCGGCCTTGAGCATCGCCGCCAGGTCGTTGTCCGTGGGGTCCATCAGGATCGCCTTCAGGCCCAGGGGGACGGAGGCGGCGATAAAGGCCTGGTTGATCCGGTCCCGGTTCTCCTGTCCCCTGGAGATCTCTCCGGGATCGCAAAGGGAGTTGAGGTCCGGATGGAACCGTCCCACCGCCCTGAGAACCTCCATGGCTCCATGAAAATCACTCCGGCCGGCGGACAGGGGGGCCATCCGGGGACGAATGTAGAGTGACCTGACCGGCCAGCCCGAGGCGGTGATCTGATCGATGAAGGGGGTGATCTTCCCCCGCCACCAGGAACGGAGATCGCCGCCCTCCCCGACCGGCTTGACCGCCACCGACAGCCCGGAGATGTTGCCCAAGACCTTGCTGATCTTATTGATGATTTGGTCTTCCTCCTCCAGGGGAAGACAGATGATGGGCGCTTTTTCGACCAGGGAGATAACGCTCTCCAGCCAGGCCGGATCGGGCAGTTTGATGAACAGGGGCCGGTCGCTGACCGCCTGGGACTGCTCCACCATCCAGATCAGATCCCGTACCGAGCCCATTGACTGACCGTCGCCGCCGACGGCGATGTAGTTGGCCCCGGTGGTGGCCTGGGCCCGGATCTCGCTCCTGATGAAGGCGGCGTTCCTGGCCTCCAAGGCCCGGGAGATATAGTTCCTGGAGCAGTCGACCCTGTTGCCGATGATTACCATGACCTTTTTTATCCGACCTCGGCCCGGTGGTTTGACTGAACCGCGGTCACCCTTCCTAATGCCAGGATTGAGCCAAAATAGGGGCCTTTATTATTTATTTATTATTTTAGATAGTTATATAAGGAAGAAAGGGAAAGGCGGTTCCGGTGTACCGATCCGGGCGGCTAAGGTGCACCATTCGGTCAAAGGCGGATCGATAATTGACCTGGGGGTGAAGGAAAGCCGGGCCGGACCCAGGCTCAGCTAGGGTCCATTTTTTTCAGCCTGGTCTGAAGAACCCGTCTGGTGATTCCCAGGTATCGGGCCGTTTGGCTGACGTTGCCGCCGTGTCTTTCCAGGGACCGGATAATTATCTCCTTGGTCAACCGGCCCAGATCCAAGCTGTTTTCGGGCAGGGAGAAGCCGTCCCGGCCCAGGACCGGGTCGGCCTGGGTTCTGTTCTCGGCTCTGGCGCCCGTCGCGCCGAGGAAGGGGATATCACCGGCCCCGATCCTCTCCCAGGGGCCGATCAAGGCCAACCTGTCCATCACGTTTTTCAGCTGCCTGACGTTGCCCGGCCAGGGGTGCTCCATTAGCACCTTCTCCGCCTCCGGGGTGAAACGGCCCAGCTTAAGGCCTCTTCTGGCCGCCGCTTTGGCAGCCAGCCTTCTGGCCAAGGGCACGATCTCCTCCCGCCTTTCCCGCAGAGGCGGAATCTCCAGGACCGCGGTGTTGATCCGGTAGTAAAGGTCCAGTCGAAACCGGCCCTCGTCCACCTCCCGGCCCAGGTCCTTGTTGGTGGCGCAGACGAAGCGGGCCTTGACCGGTATCTCCCGGCTCCCGCCCAGCCGGTAAAATTTCCTATCCTCAAGAACCCTCAAGAGCTTGACCTGATGGGCGGCCGGCATCTCCCCGATCTCGTCCAAAAAGAGGGTCCCCGACTCGGCCGCCTGGATCATGCCCCTCCGCCCTTCTCGCCTGGCCCCGGTGAAAGCGCCGGGCTCGTGACCGAAAAGCTCGCTTTCAAACAGCTCGGGGGAGATGGCGGAGCAGTTGACGGCAATGAACGGGCTGGACGGATCGGTCTGGCCGAAGCAATGAAGATAGCGGGCCAGGAGCTCCTTGCCGGTCCCGCTTTCGCCCTGGATCAGGACATTCAGCTCGGCCTCGGCGCTGTACTTTTCAGCCAGCCGGAGAACGTCCCGCATGGCCGCCGAGTATATCTCCAGCTCCCCCAGCCCGACCTCTTCCAGGTAGGCCCGCCTCAATCGTTCGGCCTCGCGGCGAAGGGCCTGGGTTTGCGAGGCCAGACGCTGGTCGAACTCCTGGTTCAGCCGGCTGTATCTGTCCACCAGGCCGCGGTAGGCGGCTATCCGCTCCAGGGTGACCTCCAGCTCCTCCAGGTTGACCGGTTTCCTGAGGTAGTCGAAGGCCCCCAGGCGGAGGGCCTTGATGGCGTTGTCCACCTCGCCGTGGGCGGTGATCATGATCACCTCGGCCGGAGAGCACTCGATCTCCTTGATCCGCCTCAGCAACTCCAACCCGTCCAGCCGGGGCATCCGGACATCGGTGAGGATGATCTCGAAATCACCGGCATGGAACATGTCCAGGGCCTGGAGGCCGTCGGAGGCGGCCTGGACCTCGTGGCCGAACTTGGCCAGGACCTTGCCCAGAACCGCCCTTACGTCCGGTTCGTCGTCAACGACCAGGATTCTCAACCGGCCCTCCCGGGATGGGCAGATGGATCACAAAGGTGGCCCCGCCCTTGGAGTTGTTTTCGAACTCCACCCGTCCGCCCAGGTCGGCCAGAATGGACCGGCTGATGCTGAGCCCCAGCCCGGTGCCCTGGCCGACGGGCTTGGTGGTGAAGAACGGATCGAACACCCGGGCCGAGATCTCGGCCGGAATACCCACGGCGTTGTCCTCCACCCCGATCATGATCGTCTCGTCCCGGCGGCCGGTCCAGACCCTGAGCTCCTTCTTTTTCTTGTCGGAGCTTTCCAGGGCCTGCCTGGCATTGACGATCAGGTTCATGATCACCTGTTCCAGTTGGTGCAGGTTGGCCGAGACAGGCGGCGGGTCGTTGAGAAACTCCTTCTCGACCTGGATGTTTCTGGCCTCCAGCTGGCGGCCGATCATGGCGAAGATGTTATTGACCGCCTCGTTGACGTCAACGCTGGCCCTGGTCGCATGCTGATCCTCGCGGGCGAAGTCGCGGATGTTCTGGATGACCTCATCCATCCGCCTGACCTGCCGGCGGACCATATCCATGTCGTCAAAAAGCTCGTTCAGGTCCAGGTCCCAGCCTTTTCTCCGCCCGATCAGGACCGCTTCGGCGATCATCCTGACCGTGTTGAGGGGTTGATTTAGCTCGTGGGCGATCCCGGCCGCCATGACCCCCAGGGAGGTCAGCCGGTCCTCATGGTAGAGCCTCATCTGGTTCTGCCGGTCCTTCTCGGCCAGCTCCTTCTGGTCGGTGATGTCGTCCAGGATCAACTGGATGGTGGGTGACTCCTCGTACTCCAACAGGCTGGCGTGACCCCGGAAAAAGCGGACCTTGTCTTCATTCACCAGGCGGAACTCAAAGGGTTCGACCTCCCCCAGGCCCTCGAAAACAGTCTCCAGGATCCGGGAGACCGGTTCCTGGTCCTCCCGGCTGATCAGGTCATTCAGGGTGGCCGGGCTCGCCTCCAGACCCAGCCCTCTGAACAGTTCGGCCACGTACTCGTTGTAATAAACGATCCTGTCCCTGGCCAGCAGCAGGATGCCGATGCTGGCGAACTTGGTTATCCGCCGGTACCTCTGCTCCGAGCGCCGCAGCTCTATCTCGACCTCCCGCTCGTGGGTTACGTCCCTGACCACGTGGATCGCCCCGGTTATCCGGTCGTTCAGATCGCGCAGCAAGGTGGTCTTGTAGGTCAGGAAAATAGGGCCGTCATGAACGGCCGGGCAGTAGGCCAGGCCGGTGACCACATCGCCCTGCTTATTGAACTCATGGTAGGTGCTTTCCAGTTGGGGATCGGGATTCAGCAGCAGGTCCGGAACCACCGGCCGGCGCTGGCCATAGAATGGCATGGCGGGGGAGTAATCATTTTTCCCCAGCACCTCCGAGGCCGGCATTTGGGTCCGCTCTTCATAGGCCGGGTTCCAAACCCTGACGTAACCCCCGGTGTCGACAACCATGGTCGGGTAAGGCAGGAAGTCGAGAATATCGGCCAGGACCTTTTCCGAGTTGAGGCGGGCGAACCAGCCGCTGAGCAGCTTGGCCGCCAAGCCGAGAAAGGAGACCCTCTCGGATTCCGCCAGGCGGCCGTCCGAGCCGGCCAGGACCAGCAATCCGTAATGGTGATCCCTCCCCTGGGTCCAACCCCCCCGGCTGCTCCGCTCCGATCCGGGTTCCCCGGCTCCGGCGGCCGGGACAGGAATCACCTCCACCTCTGTGGACTCAGGTCCGGTCCGGTTCGGGAAAAAGGAGGCCTGGAGGGTGTCCTGATTGAAAAAATCCGGGGCTAAGGTTTGGCCCGCTTCCCTCCGGCTGCTTAACCGGGCGTAGGTGAAGTTCTTTTTAAAGCCGTACTTAACCGCGAACAGAGCGCCGCAAGCCGCCCCGGTGGTCTCAACTATGGTTCCGATGACCTCATCCAGGTCCGGCCCCGGGCCGGGACAGCCGTTCAGCCGGTCGGCCATTAACACCGCCGCCCAGAGCAGCTCAACACCTTGCTTCGACATTTTCTCTTCGCCTCAACCAGGGTCACGGAGGCCTTCCTCGGCTCCCGGATTCACCTGGATCCAAGCTGGAAACGCCTCTGCCGAGGCGGACAGGCGTCCGGGCCGTCAGGCCCGGACGGTAACCTTCACCGCCCTCCCGGCCGCGGTTTCAAACCTGGGACCACGGCGATAACCTGTTTTTCCACCCTGGAACCCGGGGAGGAGCCAACTCATTCAGCCAATCCCGAAAAGCCAAAGTCCGCTCGAAGCTTATCCGTTCAACTTATATTTTATTGAGCCCTCCCAATCCGGTCAGTGGCCGATTATGGTCTCCTTTGGCCATCAAATCCACCTTCCGGCCTCCCTGTCCGGGACGGCGACGGCTGGCCAACGGTTTTAAGCATGGCCCGACCGTGGCCTTCCCGTCAATCCTCAGCCAGGTGAAGAAGGGGTCCTGCCCTCCTAGGATAATCAGATCTAACCCACCGCCCCAGGAGCGGGTGTTGCCTTAAAAAGGCCTCCATGGTCAAATGCCCTCAGTCGCATCAACC
>Ga0068714_10005951_pt1 | contig 12689 bp, 8 predicted proteins | sample MTBNYHSulfiMetaG_FD_62988 | JGI IMG/M metagenome (GOLD analysis project Ga0068714, IMG submission 62988) | Enrichment culture microbial communities from rom New York Harbor, USA that are MTBE-degrading - MTBE-NYH (New York Harbor Sulfidogenic)... | ecosystem: Environmental > Aquatic > Marine >... | reverse complement strand
GAGGCGCCGCCGGTGGGCATTCTCACACTGCCCGGGCAGCTGCGGGCCGGGAACTTCGACGAGGTCGTCCTCCCCTGGACGGAGGAGATGGCCCGCCGCGAAGCAGCCCGATGTCTTCATTGCCCATCCAGCCCGTGCATCGATGCGTGCCCGCTGCACGCCGACATCCCCCTGGCCCTCTGGTTGGTCGAGCAGGGGGACCTGGCCGGTGCGAGTCGCATCTTCCACGAGGGGAACAGCCTCTCCGAGATCTGCGGGCGGATCTGTTGCCAGTCCAAGCATTGCGAGTCCGTCTGCCCCCATGTCGAAGAGGGCGGTCGCCCTGTCGCCATCGGCAGGATCGAGGTGTTCCTGGCGGACCGCAGGAGGTCGGAGGCGGGATGGGGCGGGGAGCGTTGCCCCTGCTCCGGTCATCGGATCGCGGTGGTGGGGGCGGGCCCCGCGGGGCTGACCGTCGCCGAGTACCTGGCAGCGAAGGGGCACGTCGTCACCGTCTATGACCAGTGGCCCGACGGGGGAGGGATGCTGCGGTACGGCCTCCCCCGGTTCAAGCTGGACCATGCCCTGGTCCGGAAGCGTCTGGGCTATCTGAAAGGCCTGGGCGTGGAGTTCATCTTCAACGTCCGGATCGGTGACGAGTACGGTGTGGATGATCTGCTGGCCCAAGGCTTCGAGGCCGTCTTTCTCGGAACCGGACCGGGCCTTCCGGCCCTGGCCGGCATTCCCGGTACCCATCTCCGGGGAGTCCACGATGCGGCTCCGTTCCTGGTTCGCGCGAACGTCGAGCAGGATCTGCGTCCGTCCGCGCTGGAGGATCCGCCGGAAGTGGGGCGAAGCGTGGTGGTGATCGGCGGGGGCGACACCGCCATGGATTGCTGCCGGACGGCGGTCAGGCTCGGGGCCTCCGATGTCAGGTGCTACTACCGGCGCACCGAGGCGGAGGCGCCAGCGAATCCCCGCGATCGGACCTTCGCCCTGGAGGAGGGGGTCGCACTCCACTGGCTGGCCGAGCCGGTGCGGATTCTGGGAGACGAAGAGGGGCGGGTGAGAGGCGTCGATCTGGTGCGGACCGTCCAGGCAGCTCCCGACTCATCCGGTCGCCCGGGATTCCAGGCGGTGGAGGGGTCCGGGTTCGAGGTTCCCGCCGACACCGTGGTCCTGGCGGTGGGGTGCCGGCCGGACCCGTCTCTGGTGGAGGAAACGCGGGGATTGAAAGCGGACGGCCTGGGGCGGCTGCGGGTCGATCCGTCCACCGGGCGGACCACCCGGGAGCGGGTCTGGGCGGGAGGGGGGAGCGTTTCGGGTCCGGGCATCATGGCCAAGGCGGTGGCTCAGGGGAGGCTGGCGGCCATGGATATCCACGCCTGTCTTTCCGCGGGACTTCCGGCCTGGGATCAGGCGGGGCCCTGACGGCAGGAGCGGGGTCCCTCCCGAAGGAAGGCCCCCGCCCGTTTTCTCGGTAGGACGTGCGGTCAGCCCAGTGGTGGCGCTGGCCTGAGGAAGTGGAAACCAGGTCTGGATCGGCTGGATGACCTGATTCCCGGGGAAACCTTGCGAAGCCCGGGGATCGCTCCCAACGAGGTTCCGGATCTCGCCTTCATTCTCTCTATGTGTCTTCCTTCCGGGACCCATCCGACGCCTCACCGACGATGGGCAGAGCGTCGTGGTTGTTGAGGGACGGATCTCGATGGAGATGGAAGTAGCAGTTTCGACCTACGCTCTGTCTCAGGAGGCAGCGGTCCCTGAAGTGGATCCCGCACCGGAGGCACACGCCTTCCCGGGTGTGTCCCTCCTTGACCATGCGGGTGGAGAGCTGATCCAGGAAGTCGGCTGTTGCTTGAAGCTGGTCCACCGGGAGGGACCCGAAGACCTCCTTCAGGACCTGGGTCGTGGCGGCTTCGTACTGGGCCAGGACCGTGCGGCCCTCGGATGTGAGGGACAGCTCCACGGCACGACGGTCCGATGGAGACTCGTTGCGGCGAAGCAGACCCCTGCGGACCAACCTGTCCACGGCCTTGCTGGCTGCGGCGTTGCTCACGGCCAGGAAGTCGGCGACGTCGCCGATCCGGCGTGCGTTGGTGCGAGCAACAAGCTTCAGAACCCTGAGCTGGGACGTGGTGACACGACTCTTCGTGGCTTCCTTCAGCTCCTCGTCCATCCATTCATCGATGGTGGTGGCGAGGATCCGGACGCTGCCCATGAAGTCGTTGATGATTCCCACGGTCTCTCCCCCTCCCTCGGAGCTCTTCACCCCGAAGCGGATGTCTACCCATATTAACGCCCACAAATATTGCTGTCGTTAATGATGGGGGCAACACCCAACTTCATGGTCGAGGTTGTGGCAAGCTTCGTGCCCGCCAGATTCATGCAGGCAGGTTGGACCGGGAAGCTGATCCTCGCCGAGGGCATTGTGGGCCCTCCGGACCCGGACCGGGCCCTTCGGATCCGGGGGGCGAGGGAGCGGGGCCTGTCGTGAGACAAATGTGCCGGAAGATCTGTCCTGGCGTGGGACATACCAACACATGAGCCGGAGGGCCGCCGCCCGACGGGGGAGGTCACCGAATCCATGGATTCACGGAGTGAGCCCATCATCCTGGTCATCAATCCGGGATCCACGTCCACGAAGGTCGCCCTGTTCGCGGGGGCGGACTGCCTCAAGGAGGCCTCCCTCCCCGTTCCCCCCTCCCAGGCCGGGGCCGACCTGTGGGGACAGTTCCTCCCCCGCCTGGAGGGTGTCCGGTGGTGGTTGGCCCACGAGGGAGTGGAGGGCTCGATCCTCTCGGCGGTGGTGGGGAGGGGGGGGCTCCTGCGACCCGTGGAAGGGGGAACGTACCGGGTGACGGAGGCCATGCTGGCGGATGCCCGGGGGAACAGGCAGGGTGCCCATGCGTCCAACCTGGGCTGCGCGCTGGCCCGGGCGGTGGCGGATGAGGCCACAGGCGGAGGGCTGTGGGGTGCGGGCGAAGCCGCCGCCGGGGGCCGACCCCCGGGGGCGGTTCAGGCCTTCGTGGTGGATCCTGTGTCCACGGACGAGTTCGTGGAATTGGCGAGGTACTCGGGCCTCCGGGAGATCCGGCGGAGGTCTCTGAGCCACGCCCTCAGCATCCATGCCCTGGTGCGGGAGCTCTGCCGGAGGGAGGGGAGGGAGGTGAAGGGTTCCCGGTTCGTGGTGGCCCATCTGGGGGGAGGCATCTCTGTATGCCCTGTGGAGGACGGGCGCATCCTGGACGCCAACAACGCCAACAGCGGTGGGCCCTTCTCCCCCACCCGGGCCGGTGGCCTACCCACCCAGGAGCTCCTGGATCTCCTGGATTCGGGGGCCTTCACGGTGAAATCCCTCAGGGGAGCCACCGTGAGGCGGGGTGGGCTCTCCAGCCATCTCGGGACCGCGGACGGGCGGGAGGTGGAGGCCCGCATCGCCCGAGGGGACGGGGAGGCCAGGGCGGTCTACGAGGCCATGGCCTACCAGATCGCGAAGGAGATCGGGGCCATGGCCACGGTTCTGGAGGGTGCGGTGGAGCGCATCCTCCTCACCGGTGGGCTGGCTTCGAGCTCCCTTCTCACGGGGTGGATCCGGGAGCGTGTGTCCTTCGTGGCGCCCGTGGAGATCCTGCCCGAGGTGGGGGAGATGAGAGCGTTGGCTCTGGGGGCTCTCAGGGTTCTCACGGGCGAGGAAGAGGGAAAGGAGTATTGAGCACCATGGACCATCTTTCCCCGGCCCTTCCCGGTTCCCGCCCCGCCCCGCCCGTCCGTTCGCTCGAGGAGTTGTCCCGGCGGGCCCGGTCCCTTCCGCCCCGCGTGGTGGTCATCGCCGCCGCCCATGACGAGGTCGCGCTGGAGGCGGCGGCGCTGGCGGAGCGGGAGGGCCTGGCCCGATGTGTCCTGGTGGGGGACCAGGCGCGCATCGAGACGCTCCTGAGGAAGATGGAGCAGGATCCGAAGGACTTCCTCATCGTGGACCGTCCGGGGAACGATGAGGCCGTGGCCACCTCGGTGGGACTCGTCCGGGAGGGCCAGGGGCACCTCCTCATGAAGGGGAGGATCACCAGCGGGGAACTCCTCCGGGAGGTCCTGCACCGGGACCGGGGCCTCCGGACGGGCAGCCTCCTCTCCGACGTGTTTCTCTTCGACTCGCCCCTCCCGGGGGAGGCCAGGATCCTGGGAATCACCGACGGCGGGATCAACCTGGCGCCGGACCTGGAGACCAAGGCGCGGATCCTGGCCAACGCCGTGGAGGTGTTCTGGTCACTCGGGTACAGGAGGCCGAAGGTGGCGGTCCTTTCAGCCATCGAGAAAGTGAATCCTGACCTTCCCTCCACGGTGGATGCGGCGGAGCTGGCCCGGCGGGGGGAGGAGGGGCTCTTCGGCTCCTGCCAGGTGGCGGGCCCCCTGGCCATGGATCTGGCCCTGTCGGCGGAGGCCGCCAGGCGGAAAGGGGTAGACTCCCCGGTGGCCGGAGCGGCGGACATCCTCCTCTTCCCCTCCATCGAGGCGGCCAACATCACCGCCAAAGCCCTCCAGTACCTGGTCCCCTTCGAGCCGGGGCACGTGGTGGTGGGGGCCAGGGTGCCCGTCCTCATCCCCTCCCGGTCCGAGAGTGCCCGTGCGAAGGTGAACGCGGTGGCCGTCGGGAGGCTGATGGTGGACTGACGACATCCCGGGCGGCGCCGGCCGCGGCGTCCGTGTCGACGCCGTTGGGGTCGGAGACTTCCTCAGGACGGTGGAGGCCCCAGGTTCCGATGGAAGAGGGCTGAGGGGTCGGGATCCCTTTCCATGAACTCCCGGAAGAGCTCTTCCGGATCCGCGCTGTCCCCCCGGCACAGGATGGCCTCCAGGAATTTCCTGCCGGTTTCCCTGTCCAGGACTCCCTCCCGCTGGAAACGTGTGAAGGCATCGGCCTCCAGGACCTCCGACCAGAGGTAGCTGTAGTACCCGGCGGCGTAACCCCCGCTGAAGAGATGGGTGAAGGTGGCCAGGAGGTGGCTCCTGGCGAAGGACGGATCCGGCGAGAAAGGGAGGAGCCTTTCCTCCGTGAACGCCAGGACGGCGCCGCCGGGATCGGGAGCCGGCGTGGCGAGGCCCGGGGTCGCGGCGGCCGCGGGAGATTCGGCGCCGAGCGCCTCCGGGCCCTGAGGGCCACCCAGGGTCGGGGCCAGCTCCCGGTGCAGGGCCAGATCCAAGGTTCCGAAGGAGATCTGCCGCATCTGCCGCCACCCTCCCTGGAAGCGCCGGGCCGCCAGCATCCGCTCCAGCAGGTGGCCGGGAAGGGGCTCCCCGGTTTCGTGGTGCCCGGAAATGAAGGCCAGGGCCTCCTTTTCCCAGGTCCAATTCTCCATGATCTGGGACGGAAGCTCCACCCAGTCCCAGGCCACGTTCAGCCCTCCCCTCGCTGGAATGGGCACCCGGGAGGTGAGATGATGGAGGAGGTGGCCGAACTCGTGGAACACGGTCTGCACTTCCCGGTGGGTCAGGAGTGACGGGCGTCCCTCCTCCGGGGGGGAGAAATTGCCTGCCATGAAGCCGAGGTGGGCCTCCAGGGTACCGTCCTCCCCGGGCGCCCCGGTCCGGAGGTCCTGCATCCACGCCCCCTGGCGCTTCTCCTTCCGGGGGAACCAGTCCGTGTAGAAGGAGCCGATCCACGAGCCGTCCTCGGTCCGGACGTCGTAGAACAGGACGTCCGGGTGCCACACCTGGGGGTTCTCCGCGTTCGACACGGTGAGCCCGAAGACCCGCCTCGTGAGCTCGAAGAGCCCATCGAGGACCTTCGAAAGGGGGAAATACGGCCGGAGGGCTTCGTCGTCCACGTCGAATCGCTCCCTCCGGAGGGACTCGGCCACGTAGGCCACGTCCCAGGGCCTCAGATCAGCGATACCGAGGGTGCGGGCATGCCCACGGAGCTCGGCCAGGTCCCGTTCCCAGTACTCCCCGGTCCTACGGACCAGATCCTCTTCGAAGGACGTGGCCCGGGCGCCCGTCTTCGCCATGGCCTCTTCGAGGCGGTAGTCCGCGAAGTCCCGGTGGCCGAGGATCCCGGCCAGCTCTTGCCTGAGAGCCAGGATCCGGGGGAGAAGGGGAACATTGTCGAAGGCGTCCCCCCGGCAGCGGCCTGCGTGCGCCCGGTGCATCTCCTCCCGGAGGGTCCTGTCCGAAGCGTACTTCATGACCGGCTCGTAGGAGGGGTGGTCCAGCGTCAGCAGCCACCCGTCCAGTCCCTTCTCCCGGGCGGCGGCCTGGAAACGACCCCGGTGGCCCTCGGGGATGCCTTCCATGCGCCGCTCGTCGGTGATCAGGAGCTCGAAGGCCGCCGTGGCGTCCAGCACGTTCTCGCTGAACTTCTGCTGGAGGTGGGCCAGCTCGACCCTGATTTCCTCGACGCGATCCTTCCTGTTCGGGGGAAGGTCGGCGCCTGCCCGGCGGAAGTCCCGGACGGTCTTCTGGAGATGGCGGGCCGGGAGACCGGTGAGGGTGGTGGCCTCGTGGGTGTCGGCGTAGGTCCTGACCTGCTCCCAGAGCTCACGGTTCAGCGGAAGCCGGGACCAGAACCGGGTGATCTCCGGGAGGACGGCGTTGTAGGCTTCCCGGAGCTCGGACGTCTCGGCCACGGCCAGGAGGAGATGGAGGGGAGCCAAGGCCTCGCTCAGGTCCTGGGTGATCCGGTCGAGCCGCTGGATCGTGTTTTCCCAGTTTCGCGGCTCCGGGTCACGGGCCAGGAGGTCGATCCCCGCCTGCGCCCTGGAGAGGGCCTCCACCACCCCCGGGGCAACGTGGAGGGCCCGGATGTCCTTGAAGGGGATCCGGAAGGCTCGTTGGAGAAGGGGATTCCGCTCGGGCGAAATGGCCTTGGGAAGGACGGATGGAGTGGGATCGTCGGGGTCGTGGGCCCGGGTCCAGGCGAGGGTCTCGGTCATGGATTCCCCCCGGAACCCCGCCGGCGGGTTGCCACGGCGTCGCTCTCCCGCCAGGCTGCCCACCAGAGCGCGCGAAGCATCTCGGCGCCCTCGGCGAGGCGTTGGACGGCGAACTCCCGGGTCTCGGCGTGAGGGGGAGCCCCGGGCTGGAATCCGTGTCGCAGCTCCAGGTCGTACAGGCGCTCCACCGTGGCGTTGCTCTCGCGGATGTAGTCCCAGACGGCGGCCCGGACATCGCCCAGCTCTCTCGGGCTGCCGCTCACCTTCGCATCGACATCGCGCGGATCGACGTGGGCCCGGACGAAGGCCGACTCGAAGCGGCTGTGGAAATTCCGGTCGGTGGTGAATCCCCGGGGGTTGGGGGCCCCCTCCGCCCACCCGTTGAAATGGATGGTGGTGTGGTGGGGCTGTGCGGCGTCCACCACGTAATGGCTCAGGATCCCGGCATCGTGCAGGATCAGCTCCTGGAGCCAGCTCCGCTCGGGGCCGTCGGGGGTCACCCGCCACCGGGCGAACCCGGCGGTCAGGCGCTGGTGGATCTCCACGATCCTGAAGGGGAGGAACCCCACGTCCTGCTGGGGTCGTTGGAGGCCCGCATCGTGGAGGGCCTTGAGGAACTCGAAGCGGTCCGGGGCGTCCAGCGCACCGGGGGGTACGTTCTCCAGGTCGATGTAATGGTCGTACTTCCAGGCCTCGTCCATCTCCCGGAGGTCGGAGGCCCGCCACCGGTCCGGCTCCGGGCCCAGGAACTCCAGCTGGGGCCCGGCATTCCGGAAGAACGCCGGCATGGACCCCGGGAGGTGCCCGACGGCGGCCCGGGTGGCCATGACGTGCCCATCGGCTCCCCAGCGCACGGCTGCGGCGCTCGCTGTGACGGGCGAGGGGGCATGCTCCAGGAGGAGCCAGCTGCCGGCCCCGAGGAGAAGAACCACCACCACGCTGCGACGCATGCTCATCCGTGAAGCTCCTCGACATGGCGTCGGAACGTGACGCCCCTGGCCTCCAGCTCCTTCATGACGAAATCGAACGCGGCGGCGTCCCGGCCCACCAGCTCCGGCGGGGTGATCCCCGGCTCCGTGTACAGCTTTCGGGCCACCAGGCGGACCATGGCCGTGCAGGTATAGCCCGTGGTGCGGGCCATGGAGGAGGTGCCCGTCCCGGGGTCGGATCGGTCGTGGAGGAAGAAGGTGTGGCGCACCTTCTTCTCACCCGCGAGGCCGTCCACCCTCACCCTCATCACCGTCAGGTCCTCCTCCCCCTCCCGGAAGGTCCAGTCCCTCTCCAGGAGACGGGCCGTGACGTCCAGGGGAGAGACGCTGGCCCCGCCGATGTCCATCGGTGTCCTGTCGAAGAAGCCAGCCTTCCGGAGTCCCCGCATCCATTCGGCATGGCCCGGGTAACGCAGGGTCTTCTCCACCATGTCCGGGGTCTCGCACGTCCGAAGGAGGGTCCGGAGGCCGTCGGTGTTGAATGCCTCCAGGGCGCCGACCTCCTCGAAGTCCACGGCCTCCACCTCCGTAAGGGCCGGAAGGGTGACCGTCTTCCCGTTCCGCCGGAGCCTGGCGGGCCGCGTGTACTCCTCCAGGACATCCGCCGGGGAGAAGGGCGCCTTGTACTGGAAGGGCCAGTGCCTCAGCACGGGGAGCCCTCCAACGAGGCACTCGAACCGCGAGGTGGAGTCCAGCTCCTCCTCCATCCTGCCGAGGATGAGATTGCTGCACCCCGGCGCGATCCCGGCGTCCACCACGGCCACCAACCCCTGGGCCTTCGCCAGGCCGTCCAGGAGGAAGGGGTCCTCCGGAAAGAAAGCGATGTCCACTGCGGGCCGGCCCGCCTCCAGGATGGCCTGGAGCGTCCGGTACCCCATGGAGCCCGGGACGGCCCCGACCCCCATCTCGTGATCCTTCATGGCCTTGCGGACTGCGTCGAGGTCGGACAGGTCCACCTGGAAGGTGGCCAGCCCGGGCGTCCCCTGCAGGGCTCCCAGGGCCCCCGGATCCCGGTCCATGACGGTGACCTGGAACTCCTCATCCCGGGCGAGGTCCCGGGCGATGGCTCGGCCCACGCGGCCGGCTCCGAGAACGGCGATCTTCATGACGGATCTACCTTTGTCGATGGTTGACACTGTGCTGTCGCGATGGTCCGCTCCGCCTCCCGAGGCGCGCCGGGGGCTCCCGAGAACCGTATACTCCAATTAGAGCCCAGGCGTGCCAGGCGGGCTCCCCGAGCGTCCACCTACTCTCTGATCCCGTCCTCGCCCAGGACACTGTCCAGGCACCCCACGAGGCGGTCCGCGTCCTGGAGTGTGAAGACCATGGGAGGCTTGATCTTCAGCACGTTGTCATGGGGGCCGTCGGTGGAGATGAGGATGCGGCGCTCACGGAGCCGCTCTTTCACCCGTGCGGCCCTGGTGGTGGCTGGGGTCCGGCTCTCCCGGTCCTCCACCAGCTCCACCCCCAGGTAGAGGCCGAGGCCCCGGACGTCCCCCACCAGGGGATGCACCTCCTTCAGCGCCCCGAGGCGCGCCAGGAGGCCCTCGCCCACCACGCGGGCGTTCTCCTGGAGCCCTTCATCCCGCAGCACGTCCAGGACGGCCATCCCGATGGCGCAGGAGACGGGGTTGCCGCCGAACGTATTGAAGTACTCCATGCCGGTGGTGAAGGAGGCGGCGATGTCCGGAGTGGTGACCAGGGCGCCCATGGGGTGGCCGTTGCCCATGGGCTTCCCCAGGGTGACGATGTCGGGGACGACCCCCTGGGTTTCGAAGGCCCAGAAGTGCGTCCCGACCCGCCCGAATCCCACCTGCACCTCGTCGGCCACGCAGACGCCTCCCGCCTCCCGGACGTGCCGGTAGGCAGCCGCCAGGTACCCGACGGGAAGGACGACTTGGCCCCCGCATCCCAGGAGGGGTTCGCAGAAGAAAGCGGCCGGTTCCCGGCCCTGGTCCCGGAGCTGGGCCAGGACGGTCCGGAGATGATCCGCGTACCGGGGCCCGAGCTCGGTGGCCGGGAGGTACTCGGGCTCCCCGGCATCCGCCTCCTTCCGCCCTCCTCGACGGGATCGGAGGACAGGCAGGCCCATCGGGGGTTCGGTTGGAGGCCCCCCAGCGCCCGTCGAAGGCATGGCTCGAAAGCGCCCCCGGTAGGAGTCCGGGATGAGCGTCTTGTGGACCCAGGGCCGGGGGCCCTCCCCTCCCGGCCCGTCGAACTTGTAGGGGCTCAGCTCCACCATGGCGGAGGTGTTTCCATGGTAGGCTCCCTCCACCACCACCACGTCGTGCCGCCCCGTGTGTGCGTTGGCCATCCGCAGGGCGAGCTCGTTCGCCTCGCTCCCGCTGCACACGAAGTAGACCACCGAGAGGGGCTCGGGTAGGGTCGCTACCAGCCGCTCTGCGTACTCCACCAGGGAATCGTGGAGGTAACGGGTGTTGGTGTTCAGGACCGCCATCTGCCGCCGGCCCGCCTCCACCACCCTGGGGTGGCAGTGCCCCACGTGGGGCACGTTGTTGACGGCGTCCAGGAAGGGCTGGCCGTGATGGTCGTAGAGGAACTGGCGGGAGCCCCTGACGATCTTGAGGGGCGTCCGGTACGAGATGCTCAGGTTCGGCCCCAGATGGCGCTGGCGGGCCTCCATGATCTCCTCAAGGGATCGTCCCCCCGTGGCGGCGAGAGGTGCGCCGGAGGGAAGCCCGGGCCGGCTGGCGACGGCTCCTCGGTCCGGGTCCGGGATGCGGAGCACGAGGTTGGGGTCCGGGGAAAGGGCCCTCCAGAGCTCCCTCTGGGAGGGGCGGGCCACACCCGGAAAGTCCCCTCGCCTTCCAAGGGTGTGGGTGATGAGCTGGAAGTGGACATGGGGCGCCCAGTTCCCGTTGACCGGGAAGCTCCCGATGTGAGCGAAGGCCGTTCCCCTGGCCAGGCGCGTTCCTGGTTCCAGGCTGGCAACCACCTCCTCCGCCAGGTGGCCGTAGAGGGTCCAGAAGCGGAGGGGGGGTGAGGCGGGGCCCTCCACCCGGTGCTCCAGGATCACCGTGGGACCGTAGTCCAGGTCGCCCGCGTTGTTGGCGACGGAATGGACCACGCCGTCGAAAGGGGAAAACACGGGGGATCCGGCCGGGAGGAAGAGGTCCACCCCCATGTGCACCGTACGCCACTCCGCTACCCCCTCCGAAGGGGCCCGGAAGATGTCCGAAGTGTACCAGCGGCGCACCTCGTCGTAGCGGCCTACGCCCACCTCCGCCCCCATGGCCTCCATTCGTTGGAAGACGATGCGGGTCCAACCCACCACGTCCTCCGCCTCGGGGGCGGCGCCGAACTCCCCGGAATCCACCCCCAGGTCGAACACGTGCACCGGGGCGGTGGAAAGGTCCAGGGGGCTCGGGCCATGGCCGGATGTGCCGTTGGCCGTTCGTGGCCCCTCTTCCAATGGGCCGGGAGCGCCCTCCGGGCCGCCGCCCGGCGCAGGGCGCCCCACCACGGGCGCCGCTTCGTGGCCGTGGGCCTTCAGCCATCCCACCACATGGCTGCTCCCCGGAACCGGCTCCAGACCGCACGCCTGCCGGAGGAGAAAGTGAGGATAGTCCATGCTTTCCCCCCGCAGCCGCTCCAGGAGGGCCCAGGCGGGAGCCTCGCTCACCGTGAGGTATTCCTGGTCCGGCTCACGCTTCTTCTGGTGGGCGCTGATGGCCACAGACCCGCAGAGCCGCAGGCCCATGAGGGGGAAGAGGGCCGCCACCTCCGCTTCACGCAGGGGGAGGGCCCGGTGATATCCCGCCACGACGTGCGAAGCGGCAGTGAAAGGATCGTCCTTTCCCAGCATGGCGTAGGCCGCCGCGATGGCCGCATCCCCGGCGGTATAGCTCCGGAGGGCGTCCCCGAAGTCCACCAGCCCCGTCACCCTCCGGTCCCGGGGATCCATCCCCGGGTCCAACTCGTCCACCAGGACGTTGTGGTCGTTGGCGTCTCCGTGGATAACGCTCAGGCGGAGGCCCGGGACCAGTGGGCCCAGCCGCTCGGCGAACCGTTCCTCCATCTCATCCAGGAGGCTCCTGCGGCCCGGGTCGCCCACGTGGGCCAGGTGGCTCCGGACCACCTGGCTCGCGAGCTTCAGGTCCCACTTGAGCTCTCGGTCCTGGGCGGGGTGTGCAAAGTCCTCCAGCGCCCGATCCATGCTCCCCAGGTAGGCCCCCAGGCTGTGGAGGAGGGATGGGAATTGCGGGTTCACCTGCCGGAGAAGGTCGCCGGGGATCCAGGTCAAGAGACGGGTGAGGAAGGTGGCCCCCTCCCTGCCCGGGATCTCCACCACCTCCCGGCCGTCCCTGGAGAAGATCACCTTCGAGAGGGAGAACCCGGCCCGCCCCAGGTGCTCCAGGATCCGATTCTGAAAGTCCAGGACCCTCCTTTCCTCCCCGGAATGGGCCAGCTTGAGCACGTACCTCCGGCCCGATTCCCTGCCCGTGAGAAGGAAGTTCTGGTCCCGTTCCGACGGGAGGGGCTCCGCCCCGGAAAAGGCGATGGGGAAGTGCTTCTCGGCGACCGCCACCGCGTCCTGGGGTGACAGATCGGGACGGAGTGGATTGTTGTCGTTCATGCTCGGGGGGATCTCCGGTCCGCGAAGGGGTGTGGCGCTGCGGGAATGCTAGAGGTAGGCTAGTATGAACGCCAGGACCATCCCCTCCGGACCCACGAAGGAGACCTTCGCCATGCGGCCCCTGTCCCTCCCCCCCCTGACGATCCCCCTATGCCTGGCCGGGGCGGTGTTGCTGGCCGGCTGCGCCGATGCCCC
>Ga0068714_10005950_pt1 | contig 12694 bp, 9 predicted proteins | sample MTBNYHSulfiMetaG_FD_62988 | JGI IMG/M metagenome (GOLD analysis project Ga0068714, IMG submission 62988) | Enrichment culture microbial communities from rom New York Harbor, USA that are MTBE-degrading - MTBE-NYH (New York Harbor Sulfidogenic)... | ecosystem: Environmental > Aquatic > Marine >... | reverse complement strand
TGTCATTTCCTCCTTCAGGTCCTGGTCAAGCCATACGTACTTATGGAAGACGCCCCAGTTAGAGTTATAACCTATCATGAATTCGCCACCGTACCCTTTTAACCATGGCTGCCAGAACGTGTAGACCATTCGTGAAACCCCCACTACGTGATGGGCTTGCTCGAGCTGGTACGGGACCACATCCGCAATTATTTTCGACATCTTAGGTCGATCGAAGTACGCCGCCCTAGCTGCCCGGAACGCATCTTCAAGGACCGGATCATCGACCATGCTGTAATTGTAGTAATTCCCCTTTAACCAGTACATGAACTTAAGAGGTATAGTGCTCGTTATGCTGCCTAAGACCATTTCGTTATGCGTCTTGGAAGCAACAATCGAGCTATAAACGGCTGGTTCTTTCACTTCGAGCGCTACATCAACGCCAATTTTGGCGAGGTATTCTTTGAAAATGGAGGCTAAGTCGGCGGATGAGGCTGTGCATAGGAGATTGGTCTGAAAGCCATCGGGATAGCCAGCCTCAGCCAGCAGCTTCCTCGCCTTGTCCGGGTTATATGTATAGATCTCTCTGATATGTTCAGGCAGTTGATCAAAAGGAACGAACTGATCCTTCAGCTCTGGGATAGGCATAACTGGTAAAGTGTACACCTCACCGTGACCGCTATAATAATCATCAACCAGCTGTTGCCTATCGATAGCCATGTTCAGCGCCTGACGAACCCTAATGTCTTGGAAAGGTAGCTCCGGCTTGTCAACCCTCATGTATAATACCCCGGGTACTTCCATTGTTTCTACCCACTGCAACTCAGGGTTGGTCTGCATTAAACTGGATGCGTCGTCGATCTCAAGGGGACCGTTAGAGTAACCACCTTTGTGGTCAATCTTGCCTGTCCGTAGCGCGGCAATTTGGGTAGACAGGTCCGGTATGATCAGGATTTTCACGCCGTCCATATAGGGCAACTGGTTCTCCGGGATCAAAGGGTCCTTCATCCAGTAGTTGGTATTCCTTTCGAAGACGATTGCGGAGTCAGGTACATAGTCTTTCAACATCCAGGCTCCGGTGCCAACACTATTCTTCCAATCCCTCAGGTCTCCATATTTCTCAATCACCTCGGGAGGTATTATCTCTACCACCTGAGAAGATATCTCGTACATATAAGAACTCGCTCCCGGCTTACACTCTAAGACAACTGTCCACTTATCGGTCGCGGTTATGGATGGCCCACCATCCTTTTCTACGAAGTTGCCTCTCCACGGATAATTACCATGTATCCATGATCGGGGTTCTGTCCATAAGCGGAAAAGTGAGAACGCGACATCATCAGCTGTCATTTCCCTGCCACCTACCAGCCGACTCGCCTCACTGTCTGGGTCATGTGCCCAGTGAACCCCCTTACGGATATGGTAGATAATAGTGTCAGGCTCACGGAGTTCCCAGCTCTCGGCCAGACATCCTGTCACGAGATCGAACGGAGGAAACATGTAATACCCAAAGGTAGCTTCATCCGTACCGGCCGAACTCTTTGACCAGTCTCCTGTCATCAATCCCTCGTTCGTGACCGTTTGTGTTCTTGCCGCCCAAATGAGACCCCAAACTTCATCAAAGGAACTTGGGCTGGTGTACCAAACCCAGTTAAGTACCCCGCCGTAGCGCGGCTTCTCTACCAATTTTTCGACTACCGTTCCGTCCGTCTTTGTCAGTTTTACCTTAACCGTTTCCGGTTCCGCCTTTTCCTCTGGTGGCGTTACTGGTTTCTCTTCCGTTGTTGGTGTTGTGGGTTTCTCTTCTGCTGGTGGCGCTACTGGTTTCTCTTCTGGTGGCGCAGCTGGGGCACAGGAGGCAAGCACCAGTGATAGCACCATCACACAACTTACTATTAACCATAAAACCTTCTTTTCCATGTCCTATCTCTACCTCCTTGACTCTTAATCAATATTAATCGGCCTTAGACGACTTTATTTCTGGCAGCGGGCCCTGCCGCTAAGTCCGCTTACAGCCGAGGCTACGCACATGGGAATAGAAGTATTTCCTTAACAAATCGCTTGCACCTACACTATTATACGCTCTTCTTAAGCGACATAACCCTTAGACCTTCATTAGATATAATGCTCCACTCCCGCTAGCACTAGCACCACCTAACCGCCCTCTTTTCTTCCTATCTGCTAATTTTAAATATCTTTGCTCTGTCAATATTGGTCTATCTTGTACCTGTCATTTCCTCCTTCAGGTCCTGGTCAAGCCAAACGTACCTTGGGAAACTACCCCAGTTAGAGTTATAACCTATCATAATTTCACCATTATATCCTTTTAACCAGGGCTGCCAGAAAGTGTAGGTGTATCTTGATACCCCGATTATATGGTGGGCCTGCTCAAGCAAATACGGGGTAATTTCCCTTATTAGTTTCGCTACTTGGGGCCGGTCGAAGTAGGCATCGGTGACCTTTTCGTAGGCCTCATAAATAACGGGGTCGTTGACCATACTATAGTTGTAATAGTTACCCTTTATCCAATACATGAATTTGATGGGTATGGTAGAAGCTATAGCAGATAGGTACATCTCCTTGTGTGACTTACTGCCCACCAACGAACTCAGGACAGCGTACTCTTTCACATCGAGTTCCATGTCAACGGCAATTTTAGCTAAGTATGCTTTGAATACGGATGCTAGATCTGCGCCTGCGGCAGTAGTCAATATAGAGGTCTTAAATCCTTCTGGGAAGCCAGCTTCAGCCAGAAGCTTCTTTGCCTTCTCGGGGTTATATGTATAGATTTCCTTGATTGACTCAGGTAGTTCATCAAAAGAAATGTTCAAATCCATAAGTTCGGGTATTGGCATTACTGGCATGGTCCACTGCAGAGCGTGACCACGATAGTAATCTTCTGCTAATGCTTTCTTGTCAATAGCCATATTCAGCGCCTGACGAACCCTTATGTCGCTATAAGGTAGCTCTGGATTATCAACCCTCATGAATATTACTGTCGGGTACTCCAACATTCTTGACCACTTGAGATGCGGGTTGGTCATCATTAAAGACTCCGCATCTTCAAACTCAAATGAACCATTAGAATATCCGCCTGCCTCATCAACCTTGCCTGTCCGCACTGCTGCTAGCCGAGTAGAAATGTCGGGTATGATCATTATCTTAATACCGTCTAAATATGGCAACTGGTTCTCTGGGAAGAGATCGTCCTTCAGATAGTAGTTAGGGTTCCTTACCAGGGTAATAGAGGAGTCAGCAACATAATCTACCAGCATAAATGCTCCGGTACCAACACTATTCCTCCAGTCCCTTAGGTCTCCATACTTCTTTATCACCTCAGGGGGCACTAGTTCCATAACTTGACTGGATATTTCATACACATATCCTAACTTCCCCGGCTTGCATTTCAAGACAACCGTCCACTTATCAGTTGCCATTATTGATGGACCGCCGTCTTTCTCTTCAAAATATATTTTCCAAGGATAGTTGTTATAGTGCATGGACATAGGTTCTGTCCACAAGCGGACGAGGGTGAATGCCACGTCCTCGGCGGTCATTTCCCTGCCGTTTACCAGCCGACTAGCCTCGCTCTCTGGGTTAAGTGAGAAGTGGACGCCCTTCCGGATGTGGTAGACCAAAGTATTGTCGTCGGGCCTTTCCCAACTCTCAGCCATAGCACCCGTCACGACATGTGGAGGAGGAAACAGGTAATAATAATAGCTGGCCTCACCTGTACCAATCGGTCCTTTAGCCCAGTCTCCTCTCATCAGTCCCTCATTGGTGAGCGGCATCGTCCTGGCTGCCCAGATGAGACCGTAAACTTCATCAAATGATAATGGTGGGACATGCCAACACCACTTGAGCACCCCGCCGTACTTCGGCTTTTCTACCGATTTTTCGACTATCGTTCCGTCCGCCTTTGTCAATCTTACCTTTACCGTCTCCGGCTCCGCCTTTTCCGCTGGTGGCGTTACTGGTTTCTCTTCCGCTGGTGGCGTTACTGGTTTCTCTTCCGCTGGTGGCGTTACTGGTTTCTCTTCTGGCGACGTAGCTGGGGCACAGGAAGCAAGCACCAGTGATAGCACCATTACACAACTTACTGTCAACCAAAAAACCTTCTTTCCCATGTCCTCACTTCACCTCCTTGGTTCTCATTTAATATTAATCGCCTTAGACGACTTTATTTCTGGCAGCAGGCCCTGCCGCTAAGCCCGATTACACCCAGGGCTCCGCACACGGGAGGGGAGAAGCCAACACCACACTTCTGGAGTTTACACTCTACTCCAGCATTGCCCTGGTTTCCCCCGGCAGGACCCGCATTACCCCACAGGTAAACTGATACCGGTGCAATACTCCAGCTTGGAAAAGTCATCCGCCATAGTACGGGGAATATTTTTGTGCGGTTCCAGTGCTTTTCTTTATCCTCTACGCCTGGATTGGTATTAGAGTCTGAATTATTTCTCAGCACAGAAGTTGACATCACTCTCATTTCTTCCTCAGTCCTATTTTGTGACCGGGCACCTTTTGATGAGCGTAGGCTAAGATTCAAGTAACCCTTCTCCAACAATATTTTCATAATAGTCCAGTGATTCGGGATTAGCCAAAGCATCCCTATTCAGAATTGGTCTTCCATGTAATATATTGGTAACCGCACTTTCTACTTTTTTCATGTTCATGGTATAGGGAATATCAGGTACTTCAATGATTCTGGCTGGGACATGCCTCGGAGAAGCCTTTTCCCGGATACTTTTCTTAATCTTAATTTCCACCTCTTGTGTCAGTTGATATCCTTGGGCTAACTTGATAAAAAGGAGGATCCGCTGGTCTCCCTCCCAGTTTTGCCCTATCGCTAGGCTATCAGCAACCTCAGGCAGACCTTCCACCACATTGTATATTTCGGCTGTACCTATGCGAACGCCAGAGGGCTTCAGTATTGAATCAGAACGACCGTAAAAAGTGGCCCCACCAGTATCACTGTGGATCACGACATAGTCGCCGTGACGCCACACGCCAGGGTAAGCGTTAAAGTATGCCTCTCTGTATGTTTTTCCGTCCGGGTCATTCCAGAAATAAAGAGGCATAGAAGGAACTGCGGCCTCACAGACAAGTTCCCCTTGTTGGTCAAACATCGGACAACCCTTTTCGTCATATACCTTCACCTTCATTCCCAAAGCCGGGCCCTGCAATTCACCAGCGTATACCGGTTGAATCGGACTTCCGGTAAAAAAGCAGCCATTGATGTCTGTGCCACCTGAACTAGAATTGAAATGCAGGTCTTTCTTAATTTCATGATACACATACTCAAACCCTTCCGCCGAGAGAGGTGAACCAGTTTGCCATATCTCTCTTAATGATGCCAAATCGTAACCCTTAGACGGGTTAAAATTTTCGCTTCTTAGATAATTAATGTAGCTAGCGCTGCAGCCAAACATAGTCACTTTCTCATCCTGAATAAGTTTCCACATAGCACCAGGCTCAGGGTAGGTAGGATTACCATCATACAGAATTATAGTGTTACCTGTGGCCAAAGACGTTAACATCCAATTCCACATCATCCAGCTACAAGTTGTGATGAAAAAGTGGACATCATCTCGCTTCAAATCAGTGTGAATTATCAATTCTTTTAGCTGATTAACCAGAATTCCGGCGGCTCCCTGAACCATGCATTTTGGCTTGCCAGTCGTCCCGGAGGAAAACATGATAAACACAGGATGGTTTGCAGGTAACTGCTCAAATTGAATTTCCGGTATCTTTCCTTTAGTTAGGAAGTCGTCATAATATACAGAGTTAGGAATATGTCTAATATCGGGTTTGTCCTTCCCGTAGCGAGCCACTATGACTTTCTCAATAGAGGGTATCCCCTCTGCAATTTCAGCAGCGTTGGAAAGGGAATTGAAATATTTCCCCTTGTAGAAATAGCCATCAACAGTAAATAAAACCTTTGGTTCGATTTGACCAAAGCGATCAATGGCTACTCCAGGTCCGATATCCGTGGCACAAGAAGCCCAGACAGCACCAATACTGGTGCTAGCAAGCATCGCCACAGTTGTCTCTATCATATTGGGCATGTAGGCAGCTACCCGGTCGCCAGGCCTGAGTCCTATTCCCCGAAGAGATTTTGCCAAGCGTCCTACCGAGTCATAAAGCTCAGCATAACTCATCCTTGCCGATTCTTGAGTTTCCCCTTTAAATATCAGAGCTGTATTCTTATCCCTGTATCTCAAGAGATTTTCGGCAAAATTTAGTCTCGCCCCAATAAACCATTTTGCATCCGGCATCCTAGTTAGATTCTCAGTCACTGCTTCGTAACCTTTCGAAGCCTTCACCCCAACGAAATCCCACACAGAAGCCCAAAAATCTGGTATTTTGTCTACGGACCAGTCATAAAGCTCCTTATAGGAACGATAATTCTGTCTATATCGTCTATTCACAAAGTCCATAAACTTGGTTATATTGGCATTCCTCTTTCGTTCTTCCGTCGGTTGCCAAAGTAACTTGCTCATACCATCTTCCCTTTGTTCTGTTGGCGTTTGCTAATTAATCCACTTCGTATATTTGGAGAAGCGACAGAATGCTTGAGAGGCAAATCATATCAATTTCGTCTGATACAGATTTCATACGGTTCTCTTCGCTTTTAGTTGATGGTGGCTATGAAGTGTCTCCTTTACTTTGATTTGTATTGACAATCAGACTCAAGAAGTTTAAGATAATAGAGTATAGGTTAGGGGTTATGGGATTCTAAAATATCCCATCTTTTTAGGGACGGAAATGCTGACGCTGCACTAAGCCCCCCTCTTACCTTTACAGAGAGAGGATACTACCATTATCCTCTCTCTTATCTTCTAGGCATCCTAATACTATCCACTAAGACCGAATAAACGAATAAATCCTTTCACACTTAAGACTTGACATCGACATCCTCTTCTATGGGAATCCAGTATATGTCGAGAATTGTATTGGTGTGATTTTCCGTGCGGAAGCAGGCTTTCACTTTCATACCTATTTCGGGTGTTCCATATGCCAGATAGCCCTTAAAAATAGTGCATACGCCAGGTAGCTCAACATCAATCTGGAAATAGGGAGTAGTGAGCTCAATACCAGTGCCAGCGTACTCCACACGCGCATAGGTGTGCACTGTGCCAATGACCGGCTGGGGCAGTTCTTCCCAGGCCATGGGCTGGTTACAGTCGGGGCAGTCTGCACGCGGTGGAAGCCATAGCCTGTGCTCCCCACATTCAGGGTTGATGCATCTAGTAGCCAGCAGTTTACCCTCTGTCAAACTTTTGAAGAACGGGGAAAGTTTTCCATAAGTATGCTTGTGTGCTAAACTCCTCGGCCACTTTATCACCATAGCTGGTTCGGACTGAAGCAGCTTCAAAGGCTTGCCAATATACATGGTTGTGTTTTCTTTTGACGTCATGGTCTTCCTCCTTATAAAGCCTTCCTGAGAATGCCTACTGTCACATGTGACCCTACTCCAGCATGAGATACCCAGAGTGCTTGTTTGGCATCGGGTACCTGAAGGCTCTTCCAATCTTCAGGCTTTTTCTTACCGAAAGACTCCCAGATCTTGGGGTCGCCATGGAACTTGTCATACTTACCCTGTATCTGCCAGAGGCACTCTGTTCCCTGAAAGATACCGGTGGCCCCTACGGCATGCATGGTACCTATCAATCCTCCAGACAGGTTGGATGGGCATTTACCACCAAAATATGCGTCTCCAGATTCAATGTAATCAGGTTCCTGCCCATAGGGACGGAGTCCGATGTCTCCATATGTCTGGATGTCACTTATAGTAAAGGCGTCATGTAGCTCCACCAGGTCAAGCTCTTCAAGAGGATTAGTAATGCCAGCCATTCGGTAGGCAAAGTAGGCGGCAAATCGTGAAGCAGCGAAGCTCTCAAATCCAGGCCAGCGCTGTCCCTCCTTCTTGCGCAGGCCCTTATACATGTCTGGAGTCTCGTGTGGCAGTAATGGGATTTCCATGTCTCTGCGGTCCGCCACCCTCAGAGTATGGCTACCCCCGGCTATGAAAAGCTCGCAGGGTTTGTCGGTTAACTTGTAGGCGGTTTTTTCATCGCAAAGCAACATGCAGGCGGCGCCGTCTGTCATGGCACAGCATTCTAGGAAACGCAACGGGTAGGTTGACATCGGGCTGTTGAGCACATCTTGGATTGTATATTTGCCTGGTTGCTGGGAATACGGTGAGTAATAGGCGTAAAGGTGGTTCTTGACAGCCACCTTGGCTCTAGTCTCCTCGGAGAGATTATAGGCCCATGAGAAACGGACAGCCATCGGGGCATAGTAGGCAGCGTAAATGCGGGAAAGCCTGGTCTCAAAGTCTTTACAGGCTGCGTTAGCAATGTAGTAGTTGCCTGTTCGCGTATCTACTTCAGACATGCGCTCCCAGCCTACTGCTAACGCTACATCAGCATATCCGCTGGCTATAGCCATAGCGGCTGTCAGCACTGTAGAGCCACCTGTAGCCCCGCCAGTCTTGATACCTATATCATACATGGGGTCGAGACCGAGGTAATCAGTGACCTTGGCTTCACACAGGAGTTGGTCCTGAAAGTGGTCGGCAAACTCACCACAGGCAACAAAATTGATTAATCCCTTGATTTCTACCGGAGAGAGCTTTAAGTTGTTATCCTCTAACATCTGACGAAACGCTACCATCACCTGCTCTTCGAGCTTCATTTCTGGGCAGAACTTCTTATAATTTGTTAGGCCCCCAGCAACGGCAAATACCTTTCTGTTCCACTTGGGAATGCGCAAATTACCTTCCTTCAAAACAATCACTCAGACAGCTCCTTTCTTTGCGTGTTTCGCGTTACTAGCATTTTTATCTGTCGTGACAAGCTTTAATATAGCATCGGTCTGCTTCCTCAAATATGTTTCGAAAGTCCAATGTTTTCTCAAATACCATCGCCTGATGGCCCACGCATGCCCGAGAACGACTATATCATGGGCTATCAACTTGGGATCATCGATATCAAACTCGCCCGCTTCAATGCCTCTGGTCAGCACCTTCTCGAATACAGTCAATATACGCCTTTCGGATTCGAAAATTTTCTGCCGGGCATTATCCGGCAGGTTTTTCGTTTCCTGATATGCAAACAGAGTAGTGTCTTGATTATTATCATGCCAATCACAAAACTTTTTGATAAGATTAACAAGGGCGATTGTCGGGCTTATCGCTGCAAATTCATCGGCATGATCTTCCAGGGAGATCGCTTGTTGTGATGTAGCATTATCGAGAATTAAATAGAGAATTTCCTCTTTTGAACCAAAATAGTGATACAACGTGCCAGTACTCATTTCGCAACCTTTAGCTAACTCACGCATATTGGTTCGATCGTACCCCTTCTTAGTAAATACTCTTGTAGAGCATCGAACTATATGATTTCTGCGTTCTTTAACTAAAGTCTTATCGTTGCTAAAAGTACGAATTGTGAAGGTTTCAGTCAATTTTCATCCTTATTGAACGTACATTCATTCAATTTCAGGTATCATAGCATCGATTGAATATTTTGTCAATCCCCCGAATTGACCAAAATCCACCATCTGATAAAAAATTTCTGGGGTCCGGGGGGTCTGGCAACGCCGGCAACCAGGCAAAGCCATTCTCCGGGGGCACCAGAGGTCATGTTATTCGATCGGGCAGGCACTTAAGGCACTCGGCAGCCTTGCCAGCCCTCAAAAGGGTCATGCCTCCCTATCGGGTGGTTGCCAAGCAGCCTCCGTCTGATTCATCGGTTTGCTCTAATCAGGCGTCAGGGCGGCCCAGTAGCCAGATGGACCGATTCGGCTGCGCCCCATAAAGACCTAAGGCGCCGCCGTACCTCCATGAGTAGTTCGTATGCCGGGTGGCCTCCGCTGAGGCGGATGACTAGCTGCCGGGCACGGCGCACGACACGACCGGCCAGGCTGATAAAGCCAAACCGGATTGCTTTTAGCCGCTTGGGAGCCCAGCCGTGGGGCAGCACTAATCGCTTCATCAGCGAATTCAGGTTGAAGGCGAGAACCATGATCCCCCACCAGGCGGCGTTGGCGCCAAAGCGGCCAGAGGGCAGGTGCCCGCCAGCCAGGTCCTCCTTCATGACCTTGTGTATCTCCTCACCTTTGCCACACCGTTCTCGATGCCACCAGATGAGCTTGTCTCCTCGGATGTCCCGGTTAGTCACCATACCAAACACTTTGTACTGCCTCTCGCCAAAGCTCATGCTGGGGAAGGGAAGCTGGGCTTCTAGTCCCGGGAACTCCGCTTGCTTCAGCAACTCGCGAATGGCTAGATAGCGATAGGCAGGGCCTTCTTTCCGCTGGGCCGTCCAATTAGGCACGAAGCACACCTCTGCCCACTCCTGCTCTGTCTTTATCCTCCGCCCGTCAACCTCCTTCTCCAGTGACTGCCATTCCCCTTCCTCCACCTCGACCACGGCGCGCTTGAACTCTGCGGTCACATCTACTCCTATGGCAAACTCGATGACCCCAAACCGCTCGCTCTTTCCCTCAGCACAGTAGCGCAGCAAAGCTTTCTGATTTGCTGCTGTATCACCACGGAAGTAGACCTTCACCACTCCCTCCAGCAGCACATCCAGCGTCTCCTTCAATGCTCGCAGATTCTGATAATTGGCAGGCACATTTCCATCCCGAAACTCTGAGTGCGCCACCACGTCCTGCTCCGCCCAGTACGTCGTCATCGGCTGATAAGTCTTGGCCCCCAGGTAGCCGTACAGTGCCTCGGCTTTATGAGTTGCTATTAAGGATGCATCCTGATCCAGCGTAGCCTCCCGCTGCACAAACTGTAAGAAGTCTCCGTTCACCTGTCCCAACGCCTGCAGATGCTTGTTCGGTGCCGGGATAAAAGCGTGTCCCGCTGTCCGCTTCGCTTCCTCCGCTGGATTATCGAACGCTGACAGATAGCGGAAGACCACTGATGGCGAGGGAACTGCCCGTTTCTGTTCCTTCCGCCAACGCCGCTCTTGTTCCCGCCGCTCCTTGCGCCGGAGGCCGTGCATCTCCACCCGGCGTAGCACCCGGGTGAAACCGTCGTCCTTTTCCAGTATGCGCAGGTCGTCCACGCAATCCCCGCCGGCGACGTTGAGCAAAACCAGTGGCATAACGATCTGGGCATCCGTCCACCCCTGCTTCTGTCTGGCACACACCTGCAGGTGGCGTCGGATGGAGTCGGTCAGGCCGGACACCACCGCCAGCTCCAGATAAGGAGGCAAGCCCGGACAGTGGACAGATAACCAATCCTAAGGTTATTGAAGCAGTAGCCCGCTACTGCCTTGACTGTGGCGCCACTCGAGTGATTATTGGCGAGGGGCCAAGTTACTACCAGCCGCAGTCGTATCTCAGGGAGTGTTTCACGCGTACCGGGGTTAGCGAGGTGGCTGACCGTTTAGGCATAGAATGGGTGCTATTTGATGAACACAGCTATCGAACATTCAAGAGGGTTTCAGATTATACGCCCGATGAATTTAGGGTTACTGAATTTGCTTTCACCTGTGATAAGTTCATCGACTTGCCTGTACTTAAGACGCACTACCTCACAACGGTTACTCTAGTTATGAAGAATCTGAAGGGTTGCCTCAAACGAGAGGACAAGCCACTGTTTCACCACCGGGACTTGAATCGAGCTGTGGTTGAGCTTTGCAAGATAATTCGTCCTACTGTCAACGTGATAGACTGTACGCCCAGAACTGTAGTCCATCAGCTAGGTGCAGGCTATAGTTCAGAACACAGGCAGTCTGGTGTTGGGCTACTCATCACCAGCTCAGATATAGTGGGGACGGACGCGGTGGGCTGTGCACTCATGGGCATAGACCCAGTAGAAGTAGCTACGGTAACCCTTGGGGCTGCGGCAGGTCTGGGAGAGAGCGACCTCACCCGGATAGACATTGTCGGCGAGGAACTGAAGCGGCTGAAGTTCAAGGTCAAGCTACCCCAAGAGCAACTGCGGCAGAGTTTTCCTCTACTAGAGATAATCGGAGCCGAGAGAGCGTGCAGTGGCTGCCTCATCCCTCTCTTCTCCAGTTTATTACTTCTTGCCGAGCGAGGCACAGAGCTGGAGAAACCCCTGGTGATATATTTAGGCAAGACCCCCGAAGTACGAGAGGACAAGGCATGGTTGCTGGTAGGTGACTGTGCCCAGGTCAAGGGCAGAAACGAGTTGAAATCGGTGGGAGGCTGCCCGCCCAATAGAGAAGAGCTACATAGCAGCCTTAGGATGTATATGTCGAAGTAGCTACTGCTACAGGCTTAGAATTCAACAAACTAGCCGTGCGCATATTGCATGTGTGAGTCATCGACAAGCGCAACCACCTTCGTTCTCGGTAAACAATTGAACTTTTGTCCATTCCGTTCAGTCGACGTAGAAGTTACTTAAATTGTTGATTACCACACAATTGAGGTAAATGTTGGGTCACTTTTGCTTGGATCGTTCAATAGGCAAAATGAAAGGCTGGACATCCCCATGCCGGGAATATCCAGCCTTTCTAAGTTCTACCGGACCAGGTACGAGAAGATCTATGCCTTGCCAATTCGGAACATTTTCGTACCGCAGGTTGGGCAGACGCCCTGAGTGGCCGGTCTGCCGTTCTTCATGGTTATAGCCCTGGCGTCCTTCATCTCCCTTTTGGTACGGCACTTGACACAATAAGCCTGCATTCGCTCACCTCCGTTTTTCTCTAAGGCTAAACTATTCACC
>Ga0068714_10005949_pt1 | contig 12695 bp, 10 predicted proteins | sample MTBNYHSulfiMetaG_FD_62988 | JGI IMG/M metagenome (GOLD analysis project Ga0068714, IMG submission 62988) | Enrichment culture microbial communities from rom New York Harbor, USA that are MTBE-degrading - MTBE-NYH (New York Harbor Sulfidogenic)... | ecosystem: Environmental > Aquatic > Marine >... | reverse complement strand
CGAAAACTGTGATGGTGTCGGCCTTTGCCTGCGGACGAACCAGCCAGAACTTGCTGAAATACGGGAATTCTTCACCTGATTCTATGGCCGTGTCGATGGCCAGCCCTCTGGCTGATAAACCGAACTGCTGTTTGCCCGCAACGGCCCTGAAGTAGCTCGCGCCAAGGAAAACCACAACTTCATCGTAATACTTGCCGGTATTGATCGGGTAATGAAGCCGAAACCCTGCAAAACCCAAATCCGCGGGCAACTTGTCTTTGAATTCATTCATTCCGTAATGAAACAGATCGGGAGAAAAATGTACCGGTTTGACCTCGCCCGATTCAACTACGTTGATGATCACCGAGATGTTGTAAAAGGAGCCTGGATGAAAGAATTGAACCTCAAAGGGGATCTTCTCCTCCCGCCACAGTGCGTTCTCAGATTTAAACCGGATGCTCCGCCATTGATCGTAGTTGAGCTCTGAGAGGAATTCAGGCAGCTTATGCGGTTCTTCAAATGATTTTTCCGCAAGAAGCCTTGCTTCCTCCACTACCTGCTTGTATTGGAAGGATTTACTGGCAAGAGCAGGGGAAGGACTTGTTATAACAAGAAACAAGAGCACTACGCCCGTCAGCAGCTTCCCCCATCTACGCAATGGAGTCGACACCGCAATTGCAGTGTTCTTCAATTGGAATCGCATGGGAGCAATGCTCTTTGTCGTGCCACCCTGCATGTAGCTTTTCCTCCTTCTTGGCAATTAGAGTCGCCGCTGATAAGGCTCACTAAAGAAAAGAGCATCACCGCGACCAGGCATCCTGTCTGGTTACGATGCCGTCTCTGACAGCATCCAAGGCATAGCTTACTGCGGTGCTCAGCCTCTCGGCAGGCGTAAAAACGGGACTCTCGGGCGTACTCGACTCGCCATGCCCACTGATCGTTTCCACTGTTCTGGTACTGAAAGAAGAAATTTCCAGACTTAAATCAACGTCAAACCCGTACTCGGGTCCCCTGTCCCAGTGCGATACCTTTGTTATCCTGGGAATCGCTACAAAGTCATACCCCCTCATTCTCGGGTCTTGCTCTTCATTCATCTCCTTGGCTGTTGCTTCGCTCGGGACCGGCATAAAAGTGGTCGAGCTGAACGCGCTGCGCAAAAGCTTCTCCAGCAGATCGGTGACTTGCTGTCCCACTGGAAGACGCGTTTCTCTGCCTCCTTTATGCGAAAAGGTGTAGACGTATTGTTCCACCTCTTCTGGAATCATTACCAGCATCCTACCTTGTATCGGCTGCATGGATTGCCAGTGTGCCACAATTGTTTCGGTCGTTCTGGCGTGTCCCGTGGCAATGCCTGTTGAAGAAAGGAGCAGCAGGAGTGAAATCAGAGTGAGCTGCTTTTTGAAGAAAATAGTCATCGAGAACCTCCTACCTTCGATCCGTTGGAATTCCACTCAAGGTTTCCGGAGAATCTTTCCCATAATCATTCGGTCTTCCAATTGATCTCGAAAGGCCCCCTCCTCAAGGTTTCAAGCGGGCGGTCGTCTGCCCAGCAGTAGAAACACCACAAACAAAACCAAAAACACAAAGAAAAGAATTTTGGCAAACTCGATTGCTGCGCCGGCAACTGTGGTAAATCCCAATAGGCCGGCAATAAGCGCAATAATCAGAAAAGTCAAAGCCCAAGCCAACATTTCACATCACCTCCCTCTAAGTTGAATTCTGATGGTGTTTTTCAGCCGACTGCGATCTCACCTGAGAATTCCGAAGTTGTGTCGTCAAAAACAAATCAAGAATGGACGTGATTTCAGCAGTGCTGTTTATCCCTGTGCGGTGCGTCCAAATCGGCGTTCTCTCGTTGAGTTGCCTCTAGAGAATAATCTGCAAAGCCCCATGGGCTTTGATCGACCTTGTGAAAACAAGCAGATCCACCATTTGACTTCAAAATAAGGAGAGGTTCTCAATAGTCAAGAGCACGGCCTGCCCGTCGAATCAATCGTTCATTGTCAAACCGGGGCTGCAGAAATGGGGAGAAGGTCACGGAGGCCAGCCTTAAGAACTACTGTGGTCACTTTGTTGTATAAGCCCGCCAGAGGCCTCCCGTTTTCAGCTGGCTTCTGGCAGATTCCTGGAAGTGGCTTGCTTGCCAGGTGCGGACCGACAGGGTCAAATCGGAGCCGTCTATCGTCAAAAAACTATATGCATTGGGTTGGCTTCGGCGGCGGGTTGAGATGGCAGTACCGGATTGAATCGCCAGAATGTTATGTTGAATAGTCACGTAATGAGTATGAACGTTGCCTGAGTACGAAACATGTAAATGGCCAGCCAGTAACAACTCTATGCCGCACCCTTCCAAGGCTGAAAGGGCGCCTGCTGCCCGCTTGACCAAGGGAGTGGAAGGACTGGCGATGGGGGGAGTGAAAGGATGATGCGCCACCACTGCTTTCAGCAATCGATCCGGGAACGCACATAGGCGTCTCTGCAGGTGATGGATTTGATCAACGGAGATTCCGCCATTTTTCCACGACAGGGGACGGGTCGTGTTGATGCCGAAGAATGCTATTTCTTCATCGATATACTCTGGACTTAGATCCGGGGTGATATACTTCTTATACCGCTCCAAAGGGGCAAGAAAACGGCGCACAATATCAAAGAGGGGTATATCATGATTGCCAGGGACCACCAGTTGAGGAAAGGGAATGCGCTGCAGGTAATTGCGTGCTGCTTGAAATTGACGCCTGCGAGCCCTCTGGGTCAGGTCGCCGCTTACTACCACCAGGTCTGGCTGTAAATCCTCCAGATCCGACAGCAAGCCTTCTGCAACATGCAGATCGATGGTATTAAAATGCAGATCTGAAAGATGGGCAACACGTCGCATGAGCATCCCGTCTATCTGACCGGTGACGGTCGTAATGTTGCTGGTTGCTGACTATGGCTCTCACTGCTGCAGTCGTTTGTCGCAGCCGGGGCGATGACATGGAGTGCTCGAGGATGAATGGTATACCGCAAAGGAGGTGCGATTGTAGTCACTTCACCGTCGATTCCAATCTTCAAACGCCGTTTCTTGGTTTCTATTACGATTTGCTTGCCTACTCGTGAATCGAAGTCTTTGACCTCATCCAAGGAATTGAATAGAGCGCGGGCGGCCAGTCCCAAAAAGCCGGCGGTAGTCGTATGGTTAGCCACATACAAGCTCAAAAAGCCTCTATTCAAACAGGTCCTGCGGATAGTAAAGAGTCCCGTCATGTATTCGTTGTTGCCGACAAAGACAAAGGGTGTTCTGCGATGCACCGTCTCTCCTTCAATCTCGACGGCAACATGAAAAAAAGGCAGATAACGGATTGCGCGTAGCGAAGCAAACAGGTACGCGAGCCATTTGCCCCGCCCCAAGCGCCTTTGTTGGGTATCTCGATCATGAACGATATGAGGATAAAGGCCGATTGATGAGTTGTTCACAAAATACCGACCGTTGACTTTTGCCAGATCAATCTGCTGCAGGGTGGGATGAGCAAGAAGCTCGACTGCTTCAGTGAGCAGCATAGGAATGTTCAAATCTTTGGCAAAATGGTTAAACGTACCAAGCGGCAAAACTCCGAGTGGAACTCCCGTACCAACGAGAAGTCCAGCGACGGCACCGACCGTTCCGTCTCCACCTGCAGCAATCACAGCGTCAGGTTTTTTGGAGATGGCGTGTGATACGGCATTCTCCAAATTCTGCTCGGCAAGGTCGATTATCTCCGCATCCATACCAGAGCTCTGAAAGGCCTCGGACAAGGAGGCGACGCTCCGTTGGTCTGCGAACGGGACCGATGCCCCCGCCTTCGAATTGAGTACAGTAACCACCTTCATCGACTTCATATTCCAATATAAAGAAATGAATTTGGACGCCGCTTCTGCTCCACATGCCATGACATAGGTTAATAATCGGTCTTGAGGAGTCAAGGTGGGCCATGATGCCGGCCATTGCTTTGACCGAAAGCTCTCAACCCTTCCGAAGCTAGTGTGATCTTGAGGTGTGGACTCACTCTACAGTCATGCTTAAGGTTTGGATTATTGGCTGCTGCAGCATAACAGTCCTTGAATAAAGGAAGGGCGAATCCGGGAAAGGAGCCAGTCATTAATTCTCACAGGTAAAACAGCTTAGGAGGAAAAAATGAATATCCATCACTTTCGCAGTCTTCGACAAACGGGCACGATGGTAGCCCTGGCTTTTTTGGTGATTGCTTGGATAACTGCCGTGTATCCGTCGTCCGCAATTGGTGACGACAGAACAGAAGGTGTCCAACTGGTAGAGAAGGCACGCTTTACTATGGAGGACTTCCTGGTAGCAAAGGAAATGGGACCGTTCCGTGGTCTTCTCAAAACCGCTAAAGGTGTTTTCATTGCTCCTCAAGTGCTGGAAGGCGCATTCATTTTTGGCGTTTCGGGCGGCAGTGGGCTGCTGCTTGTGCGTGATGCGAAAACCGGCACTTGGAATGGACCTGCCTTTTATACCATGGGTGAATTCAGCTTCGGACTTCAAGCCGGAGGCCAGGCTTCCGATATCGTTCTCCTGGCAATGACCGATCGTGGTGTCAATGCCTTTTTAGCAGACAGCGTCAAGCTGGGAGCCGATATAGGAGTTGCATTGGGGCCCGTGGGAGCTGGGGCGGAAGCGGCAACTGCCAATCTTAGCGCTGATATATTGAGCTTTGCGCGCTCCAAAGGGGCCTATGCAGGTGTTTCAGCAGAGGGAGCCGTAGTGGCCACTCGAGACGGCTGGAACGCGGCCTACTACGAAAAAGAAGTCAGCCCCAGGGAGATCTTGATCGATCGAAAAGTGCACAATCCGCAAGCTGACACCCTGATAAAGGCGGTTACAATAGCGGCGGGAGCGAAATAATGCTGATGCTTTCTTGAAAAGAACCCTTCGATCGTGGGTTCGGACGGAAAGTTAGCGGCTAAGTACAATTCGGCAATTATCAGGAAACTGGAAAAGCAAGCCGGACTCACTGACATTCTCCAAAAGCATGAAGCTCTGATCGAAGAATTTTCCGAACATCCTTTGGTTGCGGGCAAGCGGGTGGCTTTGCTGCCTGATGGAAATAGTGCTTTTGCGGCGATGTTTCGAGCCATCTCTAATGCTCGCGACCACATCAACCTGGAAACCTTTATTTTTCCGGACGGCCGTATCACGAGCGCGAACCACTTCGACATTTACATGGGGGCAAAGCGCTTTGATCAACCAAACAATTCCTCATAGGGTTTCAGGGACTCTGCTTTGGAGAAGATGATCTTTAATACAGATAAGATGGGAACAGCCACCAAAACACCAGCCACTCCCCAAGCCCATCCCCAAAACAGAATAGATGCAAATACCAGAATGGGATCAATACTCAAACGGTTGCCCAGGACGGTTGGAGTAATTATCTGTCCTTCCAGGACTGTCAACATGGCAAAAACGGCAGGCGCAAGAGCAATGCGAAACCAGGTATCGAAAGTCAGGGCAGAAACAATTCCTAAAATGAAGAATGTTACTGCTGCACCGAGGTAGGGCAAAAAGTTAAACAGGCCGGCCACAACCCCCCACAGGATCGGTGTAGGCATTCCAACCAATGCCATTGCGCCTGCGGTTGTTGCTCCAAGCACGCAGTTGATTAACGTTATGGTTTGCAGATAAAGAGCGATTTGGCGCTCAATAGAGACCATCATATCGGTCCAGGTTGCAGCTTGATGAGGTAAGGCAAAGGTTTTAATCACCCGCTTCATCGTAGCCGGTCCACGCCAAAGCAAGAAAAAGGTCAGGACTATAATTACAAACAACACCATAATGGTGTTTTGAGTATGCGCGAAAAGCTTGCTTCCCAGGGTAGGCCCTTTGACGATCACCTCAGGCGTCTCTTTGCTCTCCAATTCGGCGAGATTTTCCAATTGTTTGGTGGTCTCCTGCGCTTCCTTAAGGGAATGCTTGATCTTTCGAAATTTGAATTCCAATTGTTGTCTGATGATGGGACCACGGTTGATCCAGTCTACGGCGGGATTGGAGAGGTGATAGACTGCAGTGCCAATCACCGCCACCGACGAAACAATCACAATTGCAGCCGCAAGGGCGGTAGGCAGCTTAAGCCATTCAAGACCGCGCACCAGCGGCTGCAATACGAAAGATAACAGCAAAGATATACATATGGGCAGGAGAAAGTCCCGGGCAAGGTATAAAGTGTAGGCGATCCCAAGGATCAATAGAAACAGCAGAATTCTTCTTTCGATTTTTCGGTCATGTTTCGAGCTGGAAGCCCTTTCAACCTGCTCTTTTCGGAGAGCAGCTGTACTTTGGCCCTCCTGCCTCTGGTGCCTCTTGGAATCCGTTTGTTCATTGGTCATGAAAGCTCATCATTCTCAGATTAAGAAGTGCCCACCCTTGATAGTACAACTATATCTAAACACTGCACCGCTCAAGGGGGATCAGGTAAAGCATGTATTTCCCCCATCGGAATGTCTGACCCGAATGCTACGTCGGGAGGTAAACGAATGGATCTACCTCTTTTGACAGCCGAATGACGGCCTTCTGAAGCCGGTTCATTTTGCTCGCTCGGGGCTTCATTCTTTGCTTTTGTGCTTCCAACGCTCGCTGATGCGCTCAAAGATGACATAAAACACCGGCACAAAGGGAATGGCCAGCAGGGTTGACGAGAGCATCCCACCGAACACCACCGTACCGATGGCGCGCTGACTGGCGGCGCCCGCCCCAACCTTGTACAACAATGGTGCCACTCCGAAAATGAACGAAAAGGAGGTCATCAGGATAGGGCGAAATCGGCGGCGAGTGGCCTCAATCGCGGCTTCAGTTATGGACATTCCTTCATAATGGAGATCGCGCGCAAATTCGACGATTAGAATAGCGTTTTTGCTCGCCAGGGCGATCATCAGCACCAGACCAACCTGGGTGTAAAGGTTGTTATCGTAGCCGCGCAGCACGAGTCCAAGCAGCACTCCAAACAGCGCCATCGGCACCACCAGGATAACCGCAGCCGGAGAGGTCCAGCTCTCATAAAGGGCGGCCAGTACCAGATATACCAAAATGATGGAGAGCGCATAGATAAAGTAAGCCTGGCGGCCCACCATCTTTTCCTGATAGCTGGTGGAGGTCCAATCGTAGGCTATCCCCTGCGGCAAGTTTTGAGCCGCCAGCTGCTCCATCAGGGAGAGTGCCTGGCCCGAGCTGAATCCAGGAGCGGCGGAGCCGAAAATAGAGGCCGCCGGATAGAGATTGTAGCGAGTTATCAGCTCTGGTCCCCGGATTCTTTCAACGTCGAGCAGAGTGCCGAGCGGCACCATTCCCCCGTCTTGATTGCGAACATAGAGGTTCTTGATATCCCGGGGTTCCAAACGGTAGCGGCTGTCTGCCTGGATATATACCTGGAACACCTGGTTAAACTTATTGAACAGATTGACGAAAGAAGAGCCAAGGTAGGCCTGCAGGGTGGTAAAAACACTCTCCAGCGGAACTTGCATGGACTCCGCCTTGGTCCGGTTGATGTTAAGGTAAAGCTGCGGGCTGCTGGTGCTGAAAGTGGTGGCCAGGCCGCGCAGCTCGGGTCGGGAATTCCCCAACTGTACGAGCTCGTTTGTCGCCCTCTGAAGCTCGGTCAAGCCGATGCTCGCGCGATCTTCCACCATTATTTGAAAACCGCCCGTCTGACCCAGCCCGCGAATGGGCGGCGGGATCACCACAAAAGCTTGTGCTTCCTCGATGCCTGCCAGATCGCGATTAATGCTGGCCACAATCGTTTCCTGATCCAATGCGCTGCCACGCTCCTCCCAGTCCTCATAAACCACAAAGGTGGTCGAAATATTGGGAAGGTTGGCGCTGTCCAAGAGTGAAAAGCCGCCGATGGTAACCCAGTTCGCAACGCCGGGTGTCTTCCTGAGAATGCCGCTGATGGCTTCAGCGACTTGCCGCACTCTCGGCTGTGATGCGCCTTCGGGCAGTCGCGCCAGCAAAACGGCAAAGCCTTGGTCCTCGGTGGGAAGAAAGCCTGTCGGCCGGTGCAGGAAAACCCACAGAGAGGTGTTTATGATGAGGGCGAAGACAATGAACATAAGAATGGGCCGCTTGACCATGCGGATGACCACGGCCATGTAGATGTCGGTCATGATTCCTAGTGCCCGATTGAACATTCTGAAGAACCAGTTCGGTTGCTTTTTCTCGCGCGGCTTTAGCCACAAAGAGCACTGAACGGGGGTCAAAGTAAGCGCGATGGTAGTGCTGATGATCGAGGTGGCGACAACGACCAGGGCGAACTGGCGGAAGATTTGTCCTGAAATGCCGGGCAAAAATGCTGCCGGCAGGAAGACCGAAATCAGAGCTAGGCTGGTCCCCAGAACCGGCCCCGTTAGCTCGCCCATGGCTTTAATGGTGGCCGGCTTGGGTTGCATCCCCTTTTCCACGTAATAGGCGCTGTTTTCCACAATAACAATGGCATCGTCTACGACCGTACCGATGGAGAGAACCAGTGCGAACAGGGTCATCAGATTGACCGTGAAGCCAAGCCAGGCCATGGCGATGAAAGAGCCGATGATGCTGACCGGTACGGTAGTGGCGGGTACTAATGTCGCCCGGAAGCTCTGCAGGAACAGCAGAATCACGACGAGCACCAGGATGCCCGCCACCAGCAGAGTTTCATACACGCCGGAGATGGCTTGTCGCACAAACTGGGTGGTATCGTAGCGAATCGCATAGGTGAGGCCTTCCGGGAAATTACCACTCATCTCCTCCATAGCTTCGTAAACCCGGTCGGCAACCTCGATGGCGTTAGCCTCGGGAAGGGCAAAAATCACAATTTGCGCGGACCCGTGGCCGTTTACGGCAGCAAAATTGCTGAAGCTCTGCTGACTTAGATCTACTCTGCCGACATCGCGCAGCCGCACAAGCTGCGGGGCTTCTCCCGTCACCGTTTTGACGATGATCTGTTCGAACTGAGTCACATCGGACAGACGCCCCAATGCGTTCACGGTGAATTGAAAAGGCTGGTCTTGGGGGACCGGCGGGGCTCCGAGCTGGCCGGCGACCACCTGCAGATTCTGGCCCTGCACGGCGTTGAGGACATCGCCTGTGGTGAGGCCAAAGATCTGCATCTTTTCCGGATCAAGCCATACCCGCATACTGTACAGACCTGCGCCAAAAACCCTCACCTGGCCGATTCCCGGCAGTCGAGCCAGGGGATTCTGCAGGTTGATGACAGCGTAGTTGGAGAGGAAGATCTCTTCAAATTGATTTTCTTCAGTATATAGGCTGACCACCAGCAAGATGTTGGGAGAAACTTTTCTGATGGTAACTCCTTGTTGCTGAGCTCCAAACGGCAATTGAGACAGGGCGGTGTTGACCTGGTTTTGCACCAGAGCCAGAGAGGTATTCAGATCGGTCCCCACTTCGAAGGTGATCGTCAAGCTGTAAGAACCGTCGCTGCTGCTGGTGGAAGAAAGATAGATGGAACCTTCAACGCCGTTTACCGCCTGCTCAATGGGTACTCCAATTGTTGCTGCCACAACTTCGGCACTTGCTCCCGGATAACGCGTGCTCACCTGGATGGTGGGCGGTACGATATCCGGATATTGCGAAACCGGCAGACGATACAAAAATACGAGGCCGACGATAATGACAACCAGGGCGATGACATTGGCCAGAATCGGTCGCTCGACGAAAAAACGCGCGATCATTGTTGCACCTCGCTCCCCGCCTCCTGCTTGACGCTCCCGGCTCCATGCTGCTTGCTCTCAGTTCCTTCCTCCACTGCGGTCACCTGGCGGCCCGGGGCGGCATGCACCAGACCTTTGACAACGACCCGCTCATCGCCCTTAAGGCCTTCCTCGATGACATACAGACCGTCGTGACGCGCTCCGGTTTGCACGCCGATCCGTTCGACCACGTTCCTTTCATTAACCGCAAGTACAAACGATCCCAGTTGGTCGAATCCGACTGCTACCTGGGGCACCAGCACTGCTGATCGTTCCTTGCCAACCGGCACCTTCACACGGGCAAACTGCCCGGGCAGCATTGTTGCCTCTCTATTCGGGACCACTCCTCGTGTCAGCAGGGTGCCGGTGGCTGGATTGACACTGGTTGCGGCAAAGTCGAGATATCCCTCGTGCGGATATCCCTCATCGTTGGCAAGACCGATGTAAACGGGATGTTTGGAGCTCTTGGCAGGTTCCGAAATGTTGCTCAGATTGCCCATCAGACGCGACATGTCGGTTTCACTTACGGTGAAATAGACATAAAGGGGGTCCATCTGTCTGATTTCTGCCAGAACAGTGTTGGTGCCGGTACCGACCAGGTTTCCGGGGTCCACCAACCGCCGGTCGATGCGACCGTTAAACGGGGCGGCAACCGAGGTATAGCCGAGGTCGAGCCTGGCCAGATCCCGTTGCGCTTGCGCAGTCAGTAAGGCCGCCTGGGCGGAATCACGCTGATGACGCCAGTTTTGCACGTCCATTTCCGAGCCCGCATTCTGCTTAAATAATCTGGCGGCGCGCGCAAGCTCGATTTCCGCATGCTCCAGATTGTGCTTTTGGGTCAGTACATTCCCTTCCGCCTCCTGAAGTCTGGCCTGGTAGGTATTTTGCTGAATAAGAAAAAGAGGTTGCCCTTCTTTGACCGTCTCGCCGTCTTGAAAAAAGACCTTCTCCAGATAACCCTCGACTCGGGCCCTCAGCTGGACGGTGTTGACAGCCTGAGTGTTGCCGGTAAACTCCAGGTAGTCGGTTACGTTCCGCCGTACCGGCTGCGCTACGGTCACTTTCGGCGGCGGGGGCGGAGTGTGGGTGGGTTTTTGCTCACATGCCGCCAGGAGCAGAGCCAATCCTAAAAAAAACACGCAGGTTGCGGCACCTGGGATAGCTCTAGGTGACTTATTTGTTCCAAAAATCATTGAGATCTACTCCAACTCGCAATTCCGCTCGAGCTCCAGTTCGCGCCTCCAACAGCCGCCCATAGTAACGTCCCAATCCTTGCACAACGCAGTTACTTTAATAATCATCTCGATTTGAATGCACCAGAGTTGGCGGCGGTATCCGGGATTCCACGGTCTTGCGGAGTAGCAGGCTGGACGGCTTGTGGGTTAGTATCTGACGGCGCAGATATCAGAAAAGAAGATATTGAGATTGGCATTGTAGAATGGGAGCGCGCCTTCCGGAATAAGCAAAGCGGCCGTAAGGGCCACCGTAAGGCCCTGGGAGCCGATCATTTCTCCAGAGAGTGCCGGCGCGGCATGGATATCTTCAATCTGTGTGAAGGATCTCCGCCGCTCCGGCACAACTCCTGAATAAGTGGGGCTAGAGCCCCATGATGCTTTCTTGCAGCACTCCGATGTTGTCGGTTTCTTCCTCCAGGTGGAGCTTTAACTTGTCCTTGAGGCGGCTCTCAATTTGACGAATCCGTTCTCGGCTGACGCCAAACTGATTTCCGATCTCCTGCAAAGTCATCCGGTCTTCTGCAAGGAGTCGGTTATCGAAGATTGCCGCCTCTTTGCCGTGCAACCGATCGCGAAAAATCATCAGTTCTTTGTGTAAAATCGCTCGCGCCTCTCTGTCCGCTAATTGTTCATCGGCGGGCATGGCTTGGGAGGGAAGGAAATCTTTGTGGGTGGCATTTGAATCATCGCCTACGGGCGTATCCAGAGAAATATCCTGGCCATACAACCTCTGGTCCATTTCAATGATGTCCGCTTCTCTTACCTCCAAACGGTCGCTCAACAACCTCGGAGATGCTTCTATTCCCTGCATTTTGAGCTTCTGCTTTTCTTTGCGCAAATTGAAGAAAAGCTTCCTCTGGGCTTGAGTGGTGCCAATTTTCACCAGCTTATAGTTGTCCATAATGAACTTTATGATATACGCTTTGATCCAAAAAGAAGCATAGTAGGAAAACTTGTAGCCGCGGTAGGGATCGAATTTCTTGACCGCATGCATCAAGCCTACGTTTCCTTCCTGTATAAGATCCATCAGGTTCTGCATCCAGTAGCGCTGGTAGTCCATTGCAATCTTTACCACCAACCGCAGGTTGGCGGTGACGAGCTCATAGGCTGCCTTCAGATCGTCTTTTTCCTGATAACGAATCGCGAGGCTCTTTTCTTCATTTCGAGTGAGCAAAGAGTACGCTTTGATTTCACTCAAATAGAGAGCCAGAGGATCCAGGGTAGAATTCTTGATTCTTTCACCCGCACGAATTCCGGGAGACAACCTGATTTTTTGTCTGTTTGCCGTTTTGTGTCCAGCCTCAGGAACGTCCTTTCTGGTAATCATGTGCTCTTTTATCCTTCCAGGTTCCAAGGTCGGCAAGCTGTTTGCCGTAAAGCAGTTTGTTCATGAATAGCGAGATGTGCTTGTACTTTTTGAAGACAAGCATTTAAAACTTAAGTTAAGAGCAGATGGGAGAGTATTCAATAGTAGCGGGTTGGCGGTAGGGCTTGGATGGCGTGCAATGTTAGGATATTTAATTTGTTATTCAGATACTTAGCAAAAATAACGCAAGCGCTGGTTAAGCTAAGCTGATCCCTTGGTACACGTCCTCGAAATAAAGTGTCGGGCCATTTTCGGTCATGCCCGCAAAGGCGGGCATCCAGGCTTCTAGTACCTTGTCCCATAAGTTTTGAACTCGATTGTGGCAATTTGAGTTCCCAATTTCATGCCGCCGCCTTTTCAATAGTGAGGCACTCACTCAGCGCTATGGTAAGTGCTCTAAGTGC
>Ga0068714_10005946_pt1 | contig 12702 bp, 6 predicted proteins | sample MTBNYHSulfiMetaG_FD_62988 | JGI IMG/M metagenome (GOLD analysis project Ga0068714, IMG submission 62988) | Enrichment culture microbial communities from rom New York Harbor, USA that are MTBE-degrading - MTBE-NYH (New York Harbor Sulfidogenic)... | ecosystem: Environmental > Aquatic > Marine >... | reverse complement strand
CACGGGGTGCGGCATGGACCGGGAAACCCTGGCGAACGCTTTCGATCCCTTCTTCACCACCAAGCCGCGCGGCCAGGGCACGGGACTCGGTCTGGCTACAGTGTACGGCATCGTGAAACAGAACGGCGGGTTCATCAACGTATACAGCGAACCCGGCCGGGGGACGATCTTCAAGATCTACCTGCCCCGGTTCGAGTCGGAAGAAGCGGCGACGGAAGCCGTCCGGGAGCGCGTTGCGCCGCCCAAGGGCAAGGAAACCGTGCTGCTGGTGGAGGACGAGAAACCGCTGCTGGAACTGAGTCAAAGGCTGCTGGAAGGGCTGGGGTACACGGTGATGGCCGCAGGCGATCCCAGGGAGGCGATCCGGCGGGCGAGGGAATGCCAAGACGGTATCGATGTACTGGTGACGGACGTAATCATGCCCGAAATGAGCGGGCATGACCTCTGGCGTCAACTCCGAGCCGAAAGACCCCATCTGAAGTGCCTCTTCATGTCCGGCTATACCGCCAATGTGATTTCCCATCACGGCGTTCTCGACGAAGGCGTCCACTTCCTGCAAAAGCCTTTCTCCAGAGAGACGCTCGCCGTGAAACTGCGCGAAGCGCTTTCCGCTGAGGCCGGGCCGCAGACTTCAAGTGCTTAGCAGGCCGTTGAAAAACGCGATCCGCCGTCACGCCGTTGGCGTGACGCTTCATCCTTCGCCATTGCGGCGTACCATACGTACGCTTCAATCCTCAGGATTCGCGCGCCTTGCATGGCATCGTTTTTTTCCGGCCTGTCTATCATACCGTTCATCAACGGGCTGGTAAGACGTTGCGGATCGGCCCCTGCGTTGCGCTTTCCTCGCGGCGGAGCGGGGTATCACCGTCTGGAGGTCCTTTTCCGTGGGACTTTCTTCCTCTGTCGGCGCCCCGTTTCGGCGTTGGTGGGTTACACGTATGCTGCTGTTCATGTGAATTGGCTTGATATTGGGTGCGTTCTCATTTCTCTATGCTATAATCTCCTCTATGGGTCCGAATCGGATCGGATTACCGCCCGATTTGGCCGGCTTCAGTGACAAAGATTCCTCCTTCCGGGCGGTTACGAAATACGTGTCGAACAGCGGCAGGTGGGTGTGAAGCAAAAGGTGGTCTTCGAGGTCGATCACGCGTTTTTTGAGGAATACCGCTGAAGCCGTATGCCGGACGGTGGATTCGCCCGCCTTGGTTCCCACATTTCCCCACAGACGAGATATTCAGGAGTAAGGGTATTCGGCGAACGATCCCGCAGGTCCGGTGGCGGGTGTGGCCGCTTCAGGTCCATGCCTGAAGCGGCCGATAGAAGGATGCGGGGTTATCGGAGCAGGGTCAACAGGGTTTGGGGCAATGTGTTGGCCTGGGCCAGCATGGCCGTTCCCACCTGCTGGAGGATCTGGAAACGGGTCATCTCCGAGATGGCCTTGGCCATGTCCAGATCGCGGATGGTGGATTCCGCCGCCACCTGGTTTTCTTCCTGCACCCCCAGGCTGGCGATGGTGTGATCCAGGCGGTTGATGTAGGCGCCGATGCGGGCCCGCTCCGAGGAAACCGTCTGGATGGCTTCATCGATGCGGTTCATGGCCTGGATGGACGTCTGCTGGTTGATCACCAGGGCGTTGCGCACGCCCAGAGCCACGGAGTCCATCTGTGCGATGTACGCATTCATGGTCTGGCCGGGGTTGGCGCCGATCTGGAAGTCCGTCGTGGCGCTCACCACGTGCAGATATGAGGTGGAACTTCCGGGGGAACTGTAAAACTCGATCTCTTTCTTGAGGGGATTCCACGAAGAAGAGATGTCCACATTGGAATCGATGAGGACGTCCAATCCCCGGATCACCCCATGAAGGATGTTGTCGCTTACCGTGTCGGACCCGATAAGGGCGCCTGTGTGCGCGTCGTAAACCGCTACGGTGAGCGGGTCCATTTCCTTGCCGGGGTCCCGGATGGTGGCCAGACTCAGCGCTTTGAGTACGTCTTCCTCGGCGCTGAAATAGAGATATCCGCCCATACCCTGTTTGGGAGACCGAATCACGATGGTGCCCGGAACCGCTTCATCCGTGTTCTCAGTGGGATTGACGATGAAGTCCGTCACATGGTTTCTTCCCGCCGCATCCAAGACCGTGCCGAGATTCAAACCGAGCCAGCCCTGATCCGTCCGTTGCAGGCTGATGATCTGTTCAATCTTGTCGGCCAGCTCCTGTAGCGTATCCCCACCGTCGATGTAGAACGATGCGTTTCTGCCGTCCGCCGTGTACACGTCGATCCAACGTCCGTACTCTCCCAGAACGAAGTTGCCGTTGTTGTCGTAGAAGCGGTCGATCTTGGCCAACTCGGTGTCCGCGCCGGCGATATCGCCCCCTCCCATGACCCGAACGTTGGTGCTCTTGCTGCCAAAGGTTCCGGTACCGAATTCCACGTCCATAAAGCCGAAATCGACCCGACCCTCCCCGTCCATACGAGCGAAGGAGAGCGTGGTCGAGGAGCCGGAAACATCGTTCACGGACCCCAGATCCACCCATAATCCGTGCGTGAATGTTCGGAAGTCCGCGCCGGCCAGTTGCTCTCTGGGATCCCAGTTCCCGTCGGCGCTGTTGATGTTCGTGAAGGACGAGGCCGGCCCCGTGAGACGTGCGATGTTGGAGGCGGAGGTGATTTCGTTCTGGAGTCCGATCAGGAACTTGTCTCCCACGGCGAACTGGCCGGTGAAGGCGGCGATCTGGAATTCGTCGGCGGTGGAGCCGATCTGTCTCTGAATGGCGGCGCCCGCCGTGTAATCCGCGTATTCGGTCCAACTGACCCCCTGGTCCCAAGATACCCGCAGGTTCACGACACCGTCCCCTCCGGCCTCCGTCACCTCGACGATGACGTATCGGTTCTCGGCAACGGTCACCCCTCCGATGGCCGTGATTTCGGCGGTGGATTCGGAGGTCAGATAGGCCCCCATGAGAAACGCCGTGTCCGCCCCGATAAAGGAATCCAGGTTCGTCGTGGAATTGAGATGGTCATTGGCCACGGTGACGATTTCGTAATCTCCCGCGGACAGGCCCTGGGCGTTGCGCACCGAGTGGATCAGGCTGTTGTCCAGGGCCGTGCTGTTGGCGTCTCCGAACACTCCCGTAACGCTTCCGCTTACCGTGGTGAGATCGACGAACTGGTCGAACCGAATGCCGGCGCCCCCGGAAGTCCAGAGGGCTTCTCCCAACGCGTTGCTGGTCAGTAGAATGCCGTCTCCGGCCCAGCTCAGGATCTGCCCCCCCCACGTGGCGACGGCTTCTCCCTGGGCGTGAAAACGCAGCGTATAGCCGTCGCTGACATCGGTTACATCCCGGGTGCGAAGTATGATGGCGCCGCCGGACAACAGTTCGGCCTCCACATATTTGCTGATTTCCGTGTGAGTGTTGATGCCGCGAACCAGAGCTTCCACGTCCGTGAAATCACTTCCTCCCGAAAGGCTGGTCAAGGCCACTGAGTGGGTGGTGACGCCCGCATCGAAGCTGAACACCATGTTGAGTGTTCCCCCGACGCCGGCGCCGATCTCTCCCGTATTGGTCCCGATATGGAGGCGAAGCTGGTTCGGGGACCCCTGTTCTTCCTGGGAGATGGTCCCTTCCTTGACCCGGAAGATGTCGGTTTTCAGAACATGGTTGCTGATGGGTACGGCGTCCTTGACCAACTTGTAGTTGCCCTCGGCCACCTGGCCCCGGATGACGGCCTGAATGTCCCGGGTGTCCGCACTCCACAGGGCCGCCGCGGAGCCGTCCAGAAGCTTCTTGGTATTGAACTCCGTGGAATAGGCGATGCGGTCGATTTCGTCTTTGAGCTGATCGATTTCCCGCTGAATCTCCTGCCGGTCGCTTCCGGTGAGCACTCCGTTGGCCGCCTGCACGGAGAGTTCGCGCATCCGCTGGAGAATGTTGTGGGTTTCCGCCAGGGATCCCTCCGCGGTCTGCAACATGGATTGGGCGTCCATGGCGTTTTGGGTGGCTCTCGCCAAGCCTCGAATTTGGGTCCGGAAACGTTCGGAGATGGCCAGTCCCGAGGGATCGTCCGCCGCCGAGTTGATCCGCAGGCCGGTGGACAGATGGGACAAGGCCTTCTGCAGATGCTGCGTGCTGCTTCCCAAAGCCTGTTGGGCCTTGAAAGCCGCCAGGTTGTTGACAATGGATAACGCCATCGCTCAATCCTCCTTGATGGAATGAACGGGGATTCCCTTCCCCGCCGCTGAATAGGATACGATCCGCCCGCCGGACGGGTCCGCCTTGTGGGTTCCACCCGGGGGAGACCGAAGCGGTACCGGAAGACCGACCCCCGGCCTTCGATCCCGGGTTCCGTGTGGGTTCCGGAAATGCCTCACCCGGATTCTTCTTGAATGAACAATCCGACTTCCTGTTAACGGTTCATTTCGCATTCCATGCCGCTGTTTCAGTGTAAAACGGCCGATAGAACTACAGATAGCCCCCATGAAACGGCGGTATGTAATATCAATCGACCACTAACATAACCTGACGTCGCATATAAAATCGGATATTGGCCAAAGAACTTTAGTTTTAAGAACGTACGAACAAAAGAAAATCGAAAACGGCGTGAAGACTGGAATCATGGCGGCCGATGCAGGGAGGGGACACGGAATTTCGGGCTTCCGGAACAAGCAGGGACGGGCCGGGCAGTGGAATCACCCCATGGAAAGTCCACCGAGAGGAATGAAGGAAATACGCGGCCTGTGGGAATCAGCCCGGCTGATGCGCCGGAAGCGCATTTCCCATGGGAGCCGCCCGCAGGCGGCTTTTCAGTGTGGCGTGCTCCCATGCGTTTCGCACGGTGAGCAAAAACATGTGCCGATACCGGAGCAAAGGCTTCTCGAAGTAGCCGAAAATGCGAGGATCTTCGAGATCCCTGAAAGAACCCGATTCCTCCATGTCATACAGCAGGATCATCCGGAAGTCGGGGTTGGCGGCTTGGAGCTTCTTGAGGAAAGAATCCGAATACCGGCGATAGTCCTCACCGGTGAGGACCAGCACGTTCACGTTCCGGATTCCGGACCATTCCGAGGAATGGGAAGGCGGGACGTGGGTTACGGGAAACCCTTTCCGGCGGAGGTAGTACGCCAGAAGATCGTGAAATCCGCCGGGCTCGGCGAACAACACGATGGGGTCCATGATCGAGATTCCCGATTGCGTCTCAACCATACAGGGCGCCCTCGTCCAAAGGTCGGAAGTAGTGTTGCGGCATCCGTATCTACTTCATAGAGCAACTTTCATGCCGGACGTGCAGCGCCGATGAGAAAAAGGCTCCCAGGGCCGCTCCATACGGTGTTCCACATTCTCACTGAGCACCCGAACTCTTTGTCATTCTTGAGGATTCCGTTGCAGCGCAAGGAATCACGTCGGCGGGTGATCCCGTCTTCCGAGGGACGGAGGAAACCACATACCATCGGGGAGACCCCCTTTTTTTCCGAAATCACGGTCTGCCAACCTTCGCAAGGGAATGGGAGACTGCACAATTCCAGGACAGCGGTCCCTGTCGCCTGTGCAGATTTTGTGCACCCTAGAGGACTCGGGCGCGGTGACGGCGGACGGGGAAACGTGAAGGTTCGAGGAGCGAACGCCGAGGCTTATCAGGCCGGTGAAAAACGCGATCCGCCGGTGCGCCTTGGGCGTGACGCCGCACCCTTTCCGCCCGTGCGTCCCACCTGTCTGCGCGCGGACGCGCACAGGCAGGCGCAGAGAGGAGTCATTGCGACGTACCGTATGTAGGCCTCGTTCCTCAGGATTCGCCGCGCCTTGCATCTCATCGTTTTTTACCGGCCTGTCCATAATACCGTTTATGAACGGGCTGTTATGAGTCGGGACGGGCGTGGAGCGCTTTGAGCTTCGCGATCAGGGTATTCCGGCTGACGCCCAAGAGTTTGGCCGCCTGCGTCTGGTTGTTTCCCGTTTGTTTCAAGGCGGCGGCGATGAGTCTGGCTTCCATCTCCTTGAGATTCAGCGATGGGTCGTTCGTTGGGGCCGGTTTTAGCGGGGGCAGGAGCTTCTCGAGATGGATCGTCCGGATGAGTCCTTCATGGCACGAAACGCACGCCCGGACGATGAGGTTCCTCAATTCCCGTACGTTTCCCGGCCAATGGTAACCTTGGAGCATTTCTTCGGCCCGGGCCGATAATCCTTCGATGCGCAGCCGGGAGTCCTGGTTGAACGTTTCGATGAAATGCCGGGCGAGGACGGGAACGTCCTCCATGCGCTCGCGCAGAGGCGCTATGTGAATCCGATACGTATTGATGCGATAGAAGAGGTCTCTGCGGAAGCGGTTCATTTCCAGGGCTTGGCGGAGGTCCTGGTTGGTGGCGGTGATCAGACGGAAATCGGACGGCCGGCGCCGGTTGCCCCCTACACGCTGGTAGGTCTTTTCTTCCAATACCCTGAGCAGTTTGGTCTGCATGGCCGTGGAAGCATCCCCCACTTCGTCCAGAAACAGGGTGCCGCCGTGGGCCGACTCAAAATACCCGGTCCCCTTGGTGACGGCTCCCGTGTAGGCCCCTTTTTCGTATCCGAACAGGCTGCTTTCCAGAAGGCTTCCCGGAAGTTCGGCGCAATTCACCGTAAGGAACGGCCCGTTGCGGCGGGAACTAAGCCGGTGGAGGGATCGGGCCACGACTCCCTTGCCTGTGCCGGTTTCTCCGGTGATCAAGACATCGATATCGAAGTCCGCCACTTCGATGACGGCGGTGCGGATGGACTGAATGTTTTCGGAAACACCCAGGATCTCCCAGTTCGGTTGAAACCCCGACGCCCGTTCTCTGCGAAGACGATCCAGTTCGTGACGCTGCCTGCTCTTAATCAGCGCTTCTTCAAGGGTCTTCCAGAAGAGAGCGTGGTTCGCTCGGACGGGTTTTTCGAAGTAATGATAGGCCCCCAGTTTCAGTGCCGATACGGCCTTTTCGGTGCTCCCGTATTGCGTGATCACGATGACGGGCAGCAGGGGATCCAGGTCCTGTACGGCCTTAAAGAGCTCCAGACCGTCCATTTGAGGCATGGAAAGGTCTGTGATGACGGCGTCGCAGGGTTCACCCGCCAGGAGATTGAGGGCGCATTGAGGCGTGGCGCAGGGAATCAAGGTAAACCCCTTGCGCAGGGCGGTTTCCACCATGAGTTCCAGAAAGTCCTCGTTGTCGTCCACAATGACGATTCTGGAGTCTTTATAGTCCTTCACGGTCCGTGCTCTCGGGCATGGAAGGGAGGAGCGGGCGCCGGCGGGACCGGTGAGTCATCCGTCTCGATCCAGGAACCATGGGACGGAACGCCGTTTTCGGCTTGCAGGCAGGGCAGCGTGATTCTGAAATGCGCTCCGGATGGATTGGACACGCACTCCACATCCCCGCCGTGAGCCTCAATGACGGCGCGCACAATGGACAATCCCAGGCCCGTTCCCGTCTTCCGCTTGGTGGTGTAAAATGAATCGAAGATACGTGTTCGATCCTCGGCGGGAACGCCGGGGCCGGAATCCATGAAATCCAGCACCAGTCGGTCTTCCCGCAGTTGCAGCGAGAGCGAAAGGGCGCCTCCCTCGGGCATGGCGTCCAGTGCGTTGGACAGAAGGTTTGCCAGTGCATGTTCCAGGAGACCGGGGTCCGCCTGAAGGGCGGGCAAGCCCGTCTGTGCGTGGAACTGCGCGTGAACGCCCGACGCCTCCAATCGGGGTTGCTCCTGTTCCAGCCAGGATCTGAGAAAGGACTCCAACGGAAGCGTCTCTTTGTGCAGGCTTCCCGCCCGGGTGAATCGGAGAAAATCACGGCACAGGACATCGATGCGGGCGATGTTCCGTTCGATGGTTGCCGGCAGGCCGGTTTGTTCGAGGGGTCCATGGTCTTCCCGGTACAGTTCGATGCTCATGCCGATGTTGCTCAGGTGATTTCCAATCTGATGGGTGACCTTGGCGGCGGCTTCTCCCACGGCGGCCAAGTTCTCCAAACGGGCCTTTTCTTCCGCGGCCCTGCGCTCCTCTTCCAAGAGTCGGATCAAGTTCCGTCGCATGTCGTCGAATTCCGCGGCCAGCTGCCCCACTTCATCCCGGGTGCGAACGCGCACCTCATCGGAGAAATTTCCCCGCGAAATGGCTGCGGTCAACTTTTTCAATTCCTGGATGGGTTTCAACTGGTTCCGAATGAACACCAGGCCCACGGTGAGGCATACGGAAATCATGAAGAAGCCGATGATCATGCTGTCCCTGTAAATACGGTTTTTCTGGGGGAAGAGTTGATCATAGGGTTGGTACAGGGTAAAAATCCAATTGACTTCGGGAAATCGGTGGGCTGTAATTAAAAACCTTTTCCGGTGCATGGCTCCCACCCATCCCCCCCGCATGCGGTCCTCGAGGACCTCCTCGAGATACGGGAAGGGGATGACCGACAACTCGAAGGTATCCTGGAGATTGTTGCTGGCCAGGATTCTCCCTGTAGATTCCAGGAGTTCCGCTTTGGCTGCCGGCAGCCCGGCAAGGGAGGAGAAGACCTCCCAGAGGTGTCGGACATCCACTTCGGCGAACAGGATCCACCGGGGTTCCACCCCGTGTCGGATCGGTGTCGTGATGTGCATGACGGGCCGGCGGGCATCGGTCTTTTTGATGCTGGACATGACGGTGTCCGTAAGCAGGGTCGGTCCGAAGTCCAAATTGCGAAAGGTTTCCTCGATGACCTCTTTTTGCGGAGAACTCCCATGCACCATGGTTCCCTTCGGTTCCATGAGGGAAATGAATTGGATGAATTCCAGCTTGTCCCGCATTCCGTGCATGGCGAGCATGCGTTCCCATGAGTCCATCTTTCCCAGTTCGATAAACGTACCCATTCCTTCAATGGTGGTTCGCACGCGGTGGAGAAAGGCCCGGATCTGGGAATCGATGTTCAAGGCGAGCAATGCGTGGTAATCCCGGGCCTGCTCCAGGCTGGATCTCCGGCTGATTTCGGTGACCAGGAGCGCCGGAAGGGTGACGGCCAGGATCACCAGCGGGATTATGAAGGTAAGGAATTTGAGGTATAACTTGCTGCGGATAACCATGAACGGGTCCCGGACGGACGCGGGCGGGACGGGCTGTCAAAAGACGGAGCCGAAGGCGCCCCCGCTGTGCGCCTCAATGCTCAGGATGCGCGATCCCGATCTTTCAACGCTTTTTTCCCGCCTGCAGCCCGACCTGCGTTTCGACGGGTTGGCCAAAGCCATTCGATCCTGCCGATGCAGCTCCCATGAAGTCGTAACCAATCTATTACATAGGATAAGTCGCCCAACGGCGTCAAGTCCTTCGCCGGGAAGCGGGGGATGGTCCCGGTTCGCCGGCGTCGGAGGGGGTAAGAACGGGCCCGGGCGCCGAATGCGCGCCGTTCCGGTCTTGATCCTGTGTTTCGGAGTCCTATGGGCGACCCAAACACCGGCTTCCCCACCGAAACCGTTTGAGTTGGCTCCCGTGAAGGTCTGGGCCGACCCCGCTCTGTTTGTTTCCGAGCGGATCACCGCTAACGTAAGCGTCCTAAACCGGCAGGATTTCCATGAGTTTCCGGCCCGGGATGCGGGCGAGGCCCTCCGGTTTCTTCCGGGCTTGTTCATGCAGTTCAGCGGAGGTTTGGGTGCGCTGTCCATACCCTCGATTCATGGCTCCGAGGCTCGTCAGGTGAAAGTGTACATGGATGGGGTCCGTTTGAATCAATTGGGGAACCCCACGGCGGATCTTTCCCCCGTTCTTTTGAACCAGGTGGAAACCATTCAGGTGATCAAGGGGGCCGCGACCTCCAGATGGAATTCCGCCTCGGGAGGGGTGCTGAATATCGTGACCCGCCGTCCTGACACGGCGCATGGCCCGGTGATCGAGGCCCGCATGTCCGCGGGGCAAAACGATACGTTGTTGGGAGATTTCACCGCGTTCGGGGCGCCTCCTGTGGGGTCGTATCTGGTGACCGCTGCCCATAGAGAGACCGGCGGTTTTTTGGAGCACGGGGCATCCCGACACGACAATGTCATGGTCCGTTTAGGAAAAACGTTCCAGGATCGGTTCCAGGTGTCCCTGGTCGCCAATTATATGGAGGGCTGGTCTGAAAACCCCCTTCCCACAGTGGCGGCGTTTTGGGAACGAAGCCGATCCCGCCGCTTCTACCAGGTGGTGGAGATGGAAGCCGTCCCCTCTGAACGGTTTCTGGTAAGTCTGTCCTTGAGGAACCACCGATTCACGAGCCTGTCCGATCGTCACCACGACGCCGACGTCGGGACGGTACGGGCCTTCGACTACGTGGAAACCACCCGGGGCGGTTCCGCGGAACTGAATTATGCCTGGCGGGAGGACCATCTCTTGACGGTGGGAGCTTCGGGGGATTGGGGTACGTATGACTTCAGCCCCGCCCAGGAGGACGTGGATACGCGCACCACGGCCTGGTCGGGTGGATACGCCCTGAAGGCGGGCGAGGGACTCGTCAATGTGGGGGTCCGCTACGATGAGGATCTGGATTTCGGTTCCCGGTGGAGCCCCTCCGCAGGCTGGGCGTATCCTCTACCATGGTGGGAGTCCGTTTTCAGGGTCCAGCTCGCTTGGGGATTCGATGCGCCGCCCGCCACATGGGCCAAGGATCCCGATTTCGGGAATCCGTCGCTGGGACCGGAACGGTCCATGGATGTCGAAGTCGGGTGGAGATCCCGTCCCAAGGACCGACTCCGCTTGGGAATAAACGGGTTTTGGGCCGTCGTCGACGGATTCATCGTATTCGATTTTTCCACCCGCCGCTATCGAAACCTGGACCAGGCGTGGCGGCGGGGGATCGAGGCCTGGGGCGGATGGGACATCGGAGCCGGGTTGGGGCTCGAGGCCGCGTTCACATGGGTGGACGCTGTGGACCGGGAAACGGGTCGTGTGATTCGAGACGTTCCGAGGCAGTATTGGAACTTCGGATGCGTTCACCGTGGGGAACACCTGTTTCAGTCTCTACGGAGTCGTTGGGCGCACTTCAATTCCTCCCTTCCCGAAACCCGGGACCGCCGGTTCCTGCTGGATTATCACGTCCGCTACACCTTTCCTCAATACCCGTGGGGGACCCTGGAGCCCTTCGGATCCATCTTGAACCTGTTCAATACGCCCCACTACCATAATCCCGCTTTTCCCGAACCGGACCGGACTTTTCAGGTGGGACTCGCCTGGAAATGGTGAGTGAATGCGGCTCCCGTCCCTGAGGGGGACGACGCCACGGGAACACGATAGGAACCCCGGCCCGGCGGATGCCAGGCGCGATCCGCGGTTGGTCCTCGGGCGCCCCCTCCGTTTTCCCGCGGGCTCATGCTTCCGGAACGCGAACGCGCGCCGGTTTTGACAAGCAGGGGCGGTTCGGGTATGGAATCGGAAGGAGGTCCGGGCGACCCGACCGGAATTCCTCGAACGCGGAGGTCCCCTTGGGCTCCACCGCGCCGGAGCAACCCTTCCCGCTGGGGCGGCCGGCGCCTGTACATTTCCTTAAGGACGAGGCGACCGGTCCTCCGGCCGATCCGGATCCATTCGGGACCGGCCGGCATCGGGACCTGCCCCCAGGTTCCGACGAAGACCACCGGGTGGGTGCGGAAAGACGCGCAGGCCCGTTCGCGGATGAACTTCCCGGAGTGGCCCCCGGGAACAACCCGACAGACCATCAAGCAGGAGGGAGGCATGTTCAATCGGAAAGACGTGAGACCGGACCTGGAGCACATGGGATTCAAGAATCTGGGGAACATTTACTGGAATGCCGCCACGCCGATTCTGTACGAGGAGATCGTTCGCAGAAGGGAAGGGAACGTGGTGCATTTGGGTCCCGTGGTGGTGCGAACCGGCCAGCACATGGGAAGATCCCCCCTGGACAAGTTCATCGTTCAGGAGCCTTCCAGCTATGACAAGATCTGGTGGGGGTCCGAGAACAAGGGTATGGAGGAGAGCGCTTTCTTCAGTATTCTGCACAGGTTGCAGGCCTATCTCCAGAACAAGGACATCTTTGTGCAGGATTGCTACGCGGGGGCGGACCCGGCGTATCGCATTCCCATCCGTGTGATCACCGAGACGGCCTGGCACAGCCTCTTTGCCAGGAACATGTTCATACAGATGAAGCGGTTCGAGGAAGCCGAAGGCCACGATCCGGACTTCACCATCATCAATGCGCCCCGCTTTCATGCGCTGCCCGAACTGGACAAGACCCGTTCCGAAGCGTTCGTCCTGCTTCACCTGGGCAAGAAGCTGGTGCTCATCGGAGGCACCAGTTACGCGGGAGAGATCAAGAAGTCGGTGTTCACCATCCTGAACTATGTGTACCCCCAGGAATCCGTGCTGTCCATGCACTGTTCGGCCAACGTGGGAGAAGCGGGGGACTCGGCGGTGTTCTTCGGCCTTTCGGGTACGGGCAAAACGTCGCTTTCCGCGGATCCCGAGCGAAAACTCGTGGGGGACGACGAACACGGTTGGAGCGACGACGGAGTCTTCAACTTCGAAGGCGGCTGCTATGCCAAGGTGATCCGGCTTTCCAAGGACGCGGAGCCCGAGATCTATGAATGCACCCGCCGTTTCGGCACCATCCTGGAGAACGTGACCTTCGATCACGTGTCGCGCCGCCTGGACCTGGACGATGATTCCCTTACGGAAAACACCCGGGCCGCGTACCCTGTGTCCCACATACCCAGTGCGTTGCGCGAGGGGGTCTGCG
>Ga0068714_10005945_pt1 | contig 12705 bp, 13 predicted proteins | sample MTBNYHSulfiMetaG_FD_62988 | JGI IMG/M metagenome (GOLD analysis project Ga0068714, IMG submission 62988) | Enrichment culture microbial communities from rom New York Harbor, USA that are MTBE-degrading - MTBE-NYH (New York Harbor Sulfidogenic)... | ecosystem: Environmental > Aquatic > Marine >... | reverse complement strand
ATGCGCCATATTGTTGATTATGCTGCTGCCCACCATGAAAAACTGGATGGTACCGGATATCCCCTGGGTCTCAAAGATAACCAGCTGCCGCTCCAGTCGCGGATTATCGCTTTGGCTGATATCTTTGAAGCGCTCACGGCAAAAGACCGCCCATATAAGAAAGGAAAGACAATAACTGAAGCTTTAGCCATTATGGAGTCTATGGCGAAGGATAAACACCTTGATTCTGATTTGCTGGACCTTTTCATTCAGGAAAAACTATATGAAGGTTATGCCGTGAAGGAAACTGATACCGGGTAAATTCGATCTGTTCCCTGAATTTTATCAAATACTGTCTGCAGAGGAAATTAAAACAAAAACATGTCAAATTGATTGGTTGCTATTTGTATTATCTAAAAAAAGCAATAAAAAATTTTTGTCGGTTTTTTCTCTGGGAAATGCTGAATTTATGAAAATGGAGATCGAACGTAAGTTTTTAGTGACTGGCGATGATTGGAGGACGAGGAACGGGATTTTTGTTAAACAGGGATATCTTAACCTTGATAAAGAGAGAACGGTCCGCGTTCGCCTGGAAAGGGAAAAGGCGTTCCTTACGATTAAAGGCATTACCACGGGCACAAGCCGCGCAGAATTCGAATATGAAATTCCTCCACAGGATGCCGAACAATTATTGAATTTATGCGAAGGACATCTGATTGAGAAAACCAGACATAAAGTCGTTGATGCGGGTATGACCTGGGAAATTGACGAGTTTTGGGGAGCAAATAACGGCCTGATAGTTGCGGAGGTGGAGCTTAAATTTGCAGAGCAGCGTTTTGATAAGCCGCTCTGGTTAGCTGTGGAAGTCACTGCTGACAGCCGCTACTACAATTCGAACCTGGCGTCATGTCCATATACCGCTTGGACTAGGACATAGAAATGCATCTGTTTGGTTCAAAACATAAAATATCTATGATAGAGGCGCAGATGATGATTGATAAAAATACAACGTTTTTATTCCTAGCACTTATTTTTTTTGCTCTGGCTGGATGTGTTAATGGGCTGAAAAGCAGCCTGAACATAAAAGGAGGGGAAGCTTTGACTTACCAATGTGAGAACCATGACCGCATTATTGTCAGATATTATTCTTTGTCAGACGGCTCTCTCAATTTTGTGAAAGTAATAATGCCCGAAGGTAAGGAATATACTCTTTCCCAGGTCCTTTCAGCTTCCGGTGCTCGCTATACCAATGAGATGGAATTGATCTGGTGGATCAAAGGAGATTCAGCCAGCCTTGAAACCCGGGAGATGCAGGGAGGTTGGGTTCACAAATACCGTAATTGTAAATTGCTTCCGGGCAAAAAATGATTGGTCATGCGAAGCTTTTTGACGGATCAGATCAGCGCCAGACTATCAGCGACAGCCATACCTGCTGTTGTAGGGCGCAGGAAACCTTCATGCAGCTCTAAAAGTTTGTTCTTTATTAAAGTGTCAATGATTGCTTTTTTTTCGGTCAACAGGTCTAATCCATATCTGGCAGTGTAATTATTTAAATTAATCCCGGTTTTCGAGCGCAAACCAAGAAAGAGCGCCTCCAGCTGCAGCTGATCAGGGGAAAGAGTTTCTGTATTTTCCACCGGCATTTTACCCCGGCCGATCTCTACGAGATAGTTTCGGACAGATGCTTTATTCCACCAGCGTTTATTATTCAAAAAAGAATGAGCAGCCGGCCCCACGCCTAAATAAGGTGCATGCTGCCAGTATTTCATGTTGTGTTTTGACTTGAAAAGAGCGGAACGCGCGAAATTGGAAACTTCATAGTGAAGGTAGCCGGAAGATTCCAGAAGACTGTCCGTAACCAGAAAAAATTTTAATTGCTTCTTTTCATCGGGCAGAGAGAGTTTACAGCTCTGATATTTTTTATAAAGGGGGGTCCGGGCAGCAAGCGAAAGTTGATAGCAGGATAGGTGTTCAGGTCGGAAAGACAGAGCTTTAAGCAATGTATTTTCCCATTTTTTTAATCCTTGTTTGCCTACTCCATAAATCAAATCTATACCCAGATTATCAAATCCGGCTTGCCGGGCGGCATTGATTGCGGCTACTGCTTCCTTCACTGAATGGCGTCGTCCCAGCATATTTAAAATGGATTCAGAAAAAGATTGAATGCCGATGTTGATCCGGCTAATCCCCAAAGAATGCAAACTTTGCAAATATACTTTAGATACATCACCGGGATTAACTTCAATGGTGACTTCTGTCTGAGGATCAATTGTACATGTTCTGTGGATTGCGGAAAAAATGTCAGCTAGTTGTTCAACAGTCAAAAGGGAAGGGGTGCCGCCGCCGATATAAATTGTGTCAAAAGGAGGAAATATTCCCCCGTAAAACAAAATCTCTTTGTGGAGTGCCGCTAAATAGGCTGAGATAAGATTGACAGATTTAATCGAATAAAAACTGCAATAACTGCATTTGCTCAGGCAAAAGGGAATATGAATGTATAGGCCGGCATTTGTATTTTCGGCATTATTGAATGATTTCTGTTTCATTTATCAATTGACTTTCGCCTGGATGAACGCCTGATCAACAAACAGAAAGCTAGTCGGTATCGGATTTCAATACGGCAAGAAATGCACTTTGCGGGATACTTACAGAGCCGATCATTTTCATGCGCTTTTTCCCTTCCTTCTGTTTTTCCAGTAGTTTACGCTTCCGTGTAATATCCCCGCCGTAACACTTTGCTGTCACGTCCTTGCGGAAGGGACTGATGGTAGTGCGGGCGATTATTTCCCCGCCTATTGCTCCCTGAATGGCGATTTTGAACATCTGGCGTGGTATTTCTTCTTTCAATCTTTCACAGGCGATAAGGGCACGGCTACGGGCACGCTCACGGTGAACAATTTGCGAAAGGGCATCTACTTTCTCACCGTTTACCAGAATATCCATTAAAACCAGATTACTCTCACGGTAGTCGATGATATCATAATCAAACGATCCATAACCCTGCGTTACAGATTTAAAGCGATCATAAAAATCATAGATAACCTCGGCAAGAGGCATTTCATAAGACAATTCCACCCGTCCGGGACCGGTATAATTCAGATTGGAATTAACGCCACGTTTTTCCATGCACAATTTCATTACGGAGCCTAAATATCTTTCCGGCAGCATCATTGCAGCACGAATATACGGTTCTTCCCCTTTGTCGATATCTCCCGGATCAGGGTAGTGGGCAGGATTATCGACATAGACGACTTTACCGTCTTTTAATGTAAACCGGTACCGAACACTGGGAACGGAAAGGATAATCGAAAGGTTAAATTCTCTTTCCAGTCTTTCCTGCACGATATCCAGATGAAGAAGGCCTAGAAAACCGCAGCGGAAGCCCTGTCCCAGCGCGGCTGAAGAGTCCTTCTCATAAATAAAAGATGCATCGTTGAGCTTATATTTCTCCAGAGAGTCAGCCAAATCCTGATAATCATCGGAAGCGATTGGATAAATAGAAGCAAAGACGACAGGTTTTACATCCTTGAATCCGGGCAAGGGCTGACGGCATGGTCTATCCTGGAGGGTAATGGTATCGCCGGTGCGTACATCGGCGACAGTCTTAACTCCGGCAATAATATACCCCACTTCGCCGGCGGTAATTTTTTCGCGCTTGGCGCGTTGTAAAAGAAAATGTCCGACTTCTTCCACTTTATATGTTGCCCCGCTGGACATAAATTTAATTATATCGCCTGCTTTTACAATTCCGTCAAATAAGCGGCAATGAATAATTGTACCGCGGAAAGAATCATATTTGGCATCAAAGATCAAAGCGGCCAGCGGGTTTCCCTCGTTGCCCTCCGGTGGCGGTATTCTATCAACGATCGCCTCCAAAATTTCATCAATACCGGTTCCCTCTTTTGCTGAACATTTGATATGAGTATCCGGATCAAGACCGAGTTCCATGTCAATTTCTTCCAGTACACGGTTAATATCAGCGGAAGGCAAATCAATTTTGTTAATGATTGGTATGATTTCCAGATCATGTTCCATGGCCATATATAGATTGGCCAGAGTTTGAGCCTGAACGCCTTGGGCCGCATCGATCAGGAGCAGAACTCCTTCGCAAGAGGCTAGAGAGCGTGAAACTTCATAAGAAAAATCAACATGACCAGGCGTATCAATAAGATTGAGGATATAATCCCGGCCATCTTTAGCATGATAGGGAAGAGAGATGGCGTTGCTCTTGATCGTAATGCCCCGTTCCCTCTCGATATCCATATTGTCCAGAATCTGATCCTGAAAGTTTCGCTCATTGCATACACCTGTATATTGAATCAAACGATCAGCCAAGGTGGATTTACCGTGATCAATATGGGCTATTATGCTGAAATTTCTAATATTATCCATGAAATGAGTTGGTAATGATTAAGTGTGATCAATTGTATAAAATTCCTGTCCTTTCATATATTTTCTTATAACAAAAAGCCCTCCAAGAAAATCGCATTTTGGAAGGCTTGAATTGCAAATGTTTTTCAATCAATTAAGCAAGTTTCTGTAACAATTCTTCAGAAACTTCTTTGACTCCGGCGCGGCCGTCGACAGTAATAATTTTTGTACGTTCCTTAAAATAATTTACGGCAGCCAGTGTACCTGTTTTAGTGTCATAATAGATGTTGTGCCGTTTATCAATAGCGGTTTCATCCTGGTCATCAGCGCGTGTTGTCAATTCTTCACAGCCGCAGACGCGACAAACAAATTTGCCATTTTTTTCTGCAGGCATAATGGCCTCGATGTAAATGTTATTGGGATGATTGTTGTCGTTTTTGCACAACCTGCGGCCCATAATCCTTTTTTTGGCGGAGGTTCGGTCCAAATCAATTTCAATGACATAATCCAGTTTCATTTTTTCGTCTTGCAGCGCCTTCCATAAAGCTTCCGCCTGTGCCAGATTGCGGGGAAAACCGTCCAGCAGCCACCCTTTTTGGCAATCCTCTTCTTTCAATCGGTTTAAGATCATGGGAATCGTAATATCATCAGGAACAAGTTCACCGCGGTCAATAAATGCTTTTGCCTTTTCACCCAACGTGGTTTTCCGGGAAATATTTTGCCGGAAAATAACGCCGGTTTCAATGTGGGGCACTCCATATTTTTTTTGCACAACTGCTCCTTGTGTTCCTTTGCCGCTGCCATTAGGGCCAAAAATAAGAATGTTCACCTTCAGACTCCTTCCCTGAAAAAAAAATTTTAATTATGTCGCTACAGCAGAAGATTGATCTCCAGCACATCGACAATTTAGCAATATTCTATGTCTCCATAACCTGCCGGAGGCAGGGGGGTTATAATGTATTGTTAATTTTTTCGCAATGGAAAAAAAGAAAGCACGATTTGTGATGAAAACGGCAAACTGCCGCTAATTAACTACCCTCAAGTACTTGAACAAGATGAGCAGGAGGATGCTGAGCAGGAGGAACTGCTGCTCGGTTGTGCTCCGTTTAACATAGACATAAAAGAATCACTGGATTTGCCGCGCCTGAAGGTCGACATCAGTTTTTCTGTGTTGCCGGAGCCACATTTTGGACAAGACATTTCCTTTTCTTCCGCAGAAGAAAGAACCAATTCCTCAAATGTGTTTTTACACTTTTTGCATTTAAATTCAAAAATAGGCATATTTTTACTTCCTTAATATTTTTACAATATGATAAACAGCAAGAGTCTGAATGTCAAGATGAAAGCAGTATTGTTAACTTTCAATTATTGTAGTTTTTTACGCAATATAAATTTATATTTTTATCTAAATCCAAAGCCAAAAAAATATCAATTTATTTCTGTAATAATTTGATTTCATGATTAATTGCATCGACTCGCTGTGATGACCTGGGAAAATAATTGAGCGCTTCTTTTAAATGAAAGAGAGCGGTATTTTTTTTCTTTAATTTTTTGAAATGTAGACCGAAGTAATAATGAGACTCCCCTTTATTGTTTAATTTGCCGTACGCCATAGCGATAAAATAATTAATGTCTTCATTTTCAAGCTCTTTGTTTTCCAGCTTTAAATAGCATTCAAGAGAGTTTTTGTATTTACCCATGGCATCATAAGCCCATCCCAAGGCAAGCGTTACTTCATCATTATTGGGATTTATTGTATTGGCACGCAGAAGGTAGCTTTGAGCCAAGTCGGCTTTTCCTGTCTTTAGGTAAATTAACCCGATTGATTTTAAAACGTCTTCATCTTGAGGGGCCATGCTCAATGCTTTTTGGTAATAAGGCAGGGACTCATCAAGCATGCCTAATTTTTCTTTGGCCAAAGCAAGAGAATAAAGTAAGTCAACGTTTTCAGGATCTTTGGACAATGATTCTTCGAGTTGTTTGTGTCTTACATTCAGATCATCCATGTAAGGTAGCAGAAGGGCTTGAATTCTCGTTAAGTTACCAACAATATTTCTTGCTCCTTTTTGAGGATATTGTGTCAGAAGCAGGTTATCCATATAAAATATTCGTTCATCTGTTCCGGGATGAGTCAAAAGATAAGAGGGCACACTTTTAGATAAATACTCATATTTTTTAATAATTTTTAAAAAATCAATCATTGCCGCCGGATAATAACCGGCTTTGACAAGATATTCCATGCCCATTCGATCTGCCTCTTCTTCATGTTCCCGGCTGTACTTAAGACTTAAACTGGCAGCACCGGCCATGGAAAAAGCGGCAATTGCTGCTGTCGCTTCACCACCGCCACCCAGCAGAGCACCCGCCAAAATTGCACCAATTGTGGCGATGTTAATTTTCTTTGATTTTTCTATAATACTGGCGATGTGACGGGCGTTGGCGTGCCCGATTTCATGGGCAATGACCGCTGCCAATTCCCCCTCATTTTCGATCGCATTTATTAAACCTTTATTGATGTAAATATAGCCTCCCGGGGTTGCAAAGGCATTAATTGCCGAACTATTAACCAAAGAAAATTGAAATTCAAAAGGCATTTGTTTGTTGTCTTTCAGGATCAAATTGCCGATTTTTGCGAGATATTCATTTAACCGTTTGTTTTCGATAATTAAATTATGCTTGATCAATTTATTGTAAAATTCTTTTCCTAGTTTCTTTTCATCTTCGACGGTAAATGCGGCAAAACAGTGACCGTACCAAAAAAATAAAATAGAGAAAATCAGAGCCAAATAAATATATTGATTTTCAATGAGTTTACGCATAATTAATTTTTCCAAAGTCAATGTTTTTAACAAAATTAATATAACTCTTCACTGTTTTTTTAGCAAGAAAGCCTTTTAAAAAAATGTCTGCAACAGGAGAGACGGAAAAAAATATGGCAAGAAAAAAGCTCATAACAATAGATGGCCCCGCCGGTGCCGGCAAAAGCACGATCAGTAAATTACTGGCAAAGAAATTGGGCTATATTTATTTGGATACCGGCGCCATTTACCGTGCTTTGGCTTATAAAGCCTTAAATACTCTCATTGATTTGGATAGTTATAGTGATTTGGAAAATTTATGTTTCAGCACAAATATTATTTTAAAAAATATTAATGGTCAGCTGAAGGTGTATGTTGATGGAGAAGATGTGGGGGATAAAATCCGTTCAGAAGCCGTTGGTTTAGCCGCATCAAAAATATCAACTTATACTATTGTACGACAGAAATTGCTTCTTCTCCAGCGGGAAACAGGCAGCCGTGGCGGTATTGTTGCTGAAGGCCGGGACATGGGATCTGTCGTCTTTCCTGATGCTGATTATAAGTTCTATCTCGATGCTAATATCGAAGAAAGAATAAAAAGAAGGCATAAAGAACTTCTGGCCAAAGGTAATTCGACAAAATTGAAGTCGATAGAAAAAGATATGGTAACAAGGGACAAACAGGATTCTGAACGGCAAATTGCGCCATTAAAACCAACTTTCGATTCCATAATAATCAATTCCACTACATTATCGGTAAAAGAAGTGTTGGAAAAAATTATCATGCAATTAAATATTAAATAGTGTGAGCGGGGATATAAACAAAAAAGCAAGTGGGAATTATCTTGCTATTTAATTTTCAGTATGTTAATCAGCCAAGGCTATTCAGCTATAAAATTCAGGGGGTTTTTGTTTAAATGGTCAACAATAATAACTTAAATTTGGAAAAAGAAAAAGAAGGTAAGAAAGCCTCTTTGAGTGAAGATACGGCAAATCAGGCTACAACTTCTAAAGAAGATGACATGGAATTTAAGGAGCTCTATGAGCAGAGTCTGAATCAAATTCAATATGGAGATATAGCAACCGGTAAGGTAGTGCAAATAAATGCCGATACAATAATGGTTGATGTTGGCTGGAAAACAGAAGGCTTTATCCCGGCCAGAGAGCTAAAAGACGCGCAAGGCAACATTAATGTCGCTGTTGGTGATGAAATAGAAGTGTTCGTTGATAAAAGAGATGCTGAAGGAAATTTAATCTTGTCTCGAGATAAGGCTGCAAAATTAAAAGTATGGGATGAAATTAAATATGCTTATGAAAATAATATTACAGTTAAAGGAACTGTTATTGAAAAAGTAAAAGGCGGTATGTCTGTTGATATAGGTATAAATGCATTTTTACCAGGTTCACAAGTTGATACCCGTCCGGTTAAAGATTTGGACAAGTTTGTTGGGCAGACAATGGATTTACATATATTAAAGTACGACCGAAAACGTAATAATGTCGTTTTGTCGCGGCGTTCAATCGTAGCCCAAGAAAGAGAAGAGGAAAAACAGGATACTTTAAAGAAAATTACTGAAGGTGGCATCGTTGAAGGTGTAATTAAAAATATTACTGACTACGGTATTTTTATCGATTTAGGCGGCATTGATGGCCTTTTGCATGTTACTGATATTTCATGGGGAAGAATTGCCAAGCCAGCCGAGGTTTTTCACAAGGGCGAAAAAATTAAATTAAAAGTTCTTTCTTTTGATCGTGAAAAAGAAAGGGTTTCATTGGGCTTAAAGCAATTGACGGAAAATCCATGGGATAATATCAGCGAAAAATATCCTGTTGGTGCCTTAGTTGACGGAAAAGTCGTGAATCTTACTGACTATGGAGTGTTTGTTGAATTGGAACCAGGGGTAGAGGGTCTGGTTCACATATCTGAGATGTATTGGACAAGAGAAATCAGACATCCGTCAAAAGTATTAAATGTGGGTGAAACGATAAGAGTAGTCGTTTTGGAGGTAAATCCGGAAGCTAAACGCGTATCTTTAAGCTTGAAACAAACTTCACCCAATCCTTGGGAAAAGCTCCGCGAAAAATATCCGGTAGGAGCGGTCGTTAAAGGTATAGTGAGAAATATTACCAATTTCGGTGTTTTTGTCGGCATAGAGGAGGGAATAGATGGCCTTGTCCATGTTTCCGATATTTCCTGGAAACACAGAGTTACGCATCCGTCCGAGTATTTTAAAAAAGGTCAGGAAGTAGAAGCGGTTGTGTTAAATGTTGATATAGAAAATGAAAAATTTTCATTGGGAATCAAGCAAATTGAGAAAAATCCATGGGAAGATCTGCCCAACAAATATGCACCAGGCAAAGTAGTTACCGGGAAGATAACAAATTTTACCGATTTTGGAATTTTTGTAGAAATTGAAGAAGGAATTGAAGGGCTTGTTCATATATCTGAGATCAGCCAAAAACGCGTAAAAACCTCTTCTGAACTTTATAAGATAGGAGATACTGTATCGGCTGTCGTCAAAAGTATTGATCCGAAATCTAAGAAAATAAGGCTAAGCATCAAAGATATGCAGCTTCCTGTTTCCACTCCGGGCACAAATCAGTATCTAAATAATAAGGAAAATATCGGCTCCAATCTGGCGCATGCCCTGGCGGATGTGAAAATAGATAATAATCAAAATGGTGAATAATGCATGAGAAAACATCCGATAATAGTTGGCATGCTTTTACTCATTGTCTTGGGATGCGTATTTTATCTGCTTTTTTATAATTTGGGTGCAAGTTCAGGAAAAGCAAAAAGCTTTTCCTTAAATGATAAAATTGGTGTGGTGAATGTCAATGGCGTTATCTCTGATTCCACGGATATTACTCAGCAATTGAATGAATTTGGCAAAGATGATTCGATAGTCGCGGTAGTTTTGAGAATAGATTCTCCTGGAGGAGGTGTTGCTGCCTCGCAGGAGATTTATGATGCTGTCGTAGAACTCAAGAAAAAGAAAAAAGTTGTTGCATCAATGGGATCAATTGCCGCTTCTGGTGGATTCTTGATTGCCTGTGGAGCAAACAAAATCGTGGCCAACCCCGGAACTATAACTGGAAGCATTTCTGCAATTATGCAATTTGCTAATGTCGAAGAGCTGCTCAAAAAAATCGGCTTTAAAGCTTTGGCAATCAAAAGCGGCAAATATAAAGATATCGGATCTCCTTTAAGAGAAATGAGTTCCGATGAAAAAACAATCCTCCAGGGATTAGTTGATGACATCTACAATCAGTTTATAGATGTTGTTGTTCGCGATCGTAAAATTACCCGTGACGAAATTATTAAAATTGCTGATGGCAGGATATTTTCAGGCCGTCAGGCCAAAGAATATGGCTTGGTGGACAGCCTCGGAAACATGGCTGCGGCCGCAAAACTAGCCAGTCAATTAGCGGGGAAAAACGGGGAATATGATCTGATTTATCCCCGCAGAAAGCATGCCTCATTTTTTGATTATCTGTTTGAGAGTGCAGCAAACCAGTTGAATCGTTCTTTGAACGATAAAGTAGAGAATTGGGGTATGGTAGGTTATCTATATCATCCTGCATTATAAACGGTGACAATGATTATGACGAAGAAAGATTTAATAACAAAACTTCAGCAAACGTTGAAAGTATATCATCATAAAGATGTTGCATATGCTGTAAATATCATATTTGGCTCAATGGCGAAGGCATTAAAAAGCTGCGAGCGGATTGAAATTCGTGGCTTCGGAAATTTGACTGTAAGAATAAGGAAATCACGTTTGGGGCGGAACCCTAAATCCGGTGCATCTGTTAAACTGAGCGAAAAAAAAGTGCCTTTCTTTAAAGCCGGCAAGGAATTGCGGCTGATGGTCAACAATAAACAATGATTTATCAAACTCTTGTTATTGAGAAAAATAACGGATTCGTTGTCCTAAAGTTAAATCGTCCAAGAGAAATGAATGCGCTTTCCAAAGAAATGCGCTGTGAATTGGACGAAATATTCACTTTTTTTGAAAATGATCCGGATATCAATGCCATAGTTATAACAGGTGGAGAATATGTTTTTTCCACCGGTATGGATATAAAGGAAATGGCAGCCTTGCCCGATTCGCAAATTGGTGAATATTATGAATCCATGGCAAGATATTTAAAAAAAGTTTATTGTTGTAAAAAACCGGTGATTGCAGCTGTGGGCGGATTTGCCTTGGGTGCGGGATTTGATCTGGTTTTGGTTTGTGATCTGGTTGTCGCCTCGGAGAGCGCTATTTTCTGCCATCCGGAATTAAAATTTGGTGCAAATCCCTTTTTTTCTCCCTTGAGTCTCATTGTCGGGGTTACCAAAGCCAAAGAAATTGTCATGCTTGGTGAGCCTATTGCAGCCAATGAATCGCTAAAAATAGGATTGGTAAACAAAGTTGTTCCCCCGGAAAAACTTATGGAAGAGGCAAAAAATATGGCGGCAATTTTAGCCAAAAGATCAGTTAAAGCTTTAACCGAGTTGAAGAAAATTTGTTCAATTGTTCCCCGCATGGATAAAATAGCGGCTCTTGATTTTGAGGCAAACATAGGGGCTAATCTTTTTGCCCGCGATGAAAGAAAAATACTTATGAATGAAGTGCTTTTCCTGGAAAAATTGCGAAAGGAAAAACAAAAATAAGATATTTGAAAATAAGTATTTGAATATATTAATTACAGGTTGTCCCAATCATTTCCAGGAGCGGCAAAATCCTTAAGCTGATCTCTCCTTTTTTTATGTTGCAGTTTTTTTAATGCTTTTGCTTCAATTTGGCGAATTCTTTCCCGGGTCACACCCATCATATCGCCAACTTCCTCGAGAGTAAAAGGACCATAATTACATGCCACCCATGTGCAATTTAATAAAGACTCATTTTTCAGGCGCCATTCACAAGTGGTGTCATGGCACGCTTCTGAGATTAGAGTTCCTTTCTTTTTACATCTGTAGATATTGATCATTTGGTAAACCTCTCAAGGAAATTTAAAGGCTGGTAATTGCCTAATGTAAAGTATTTTTTGTCAACAAAAATAACATTTTTATTATAAATAAATTCGTAAAGTAAAAATTATCTTGTTAAAAGGTTATTTTTTCCGGAGGTCTTCTTTCCGGTACATACTTATGTTCGATTCTGTCTTCATTCCATGCAGCAGAAACATATAGATTACAATAGCAACTGCCGTATTCTTTCACATCATCTGAACGGTACGCGCAAGGGCAAAAAATATCCCGATCTTTTTCACGATCACCAGTGGCCAAACGACACGGGCAGGAGGTGTACCCGTAACGTTCTTTATTCATTAAGAGATCTTTCAAAATCCCTAAAACCCAATCCTTATTTTTATTAAAGTAAAAGCCTTTTGGCTCTTGGGTCTTTTTCAACATAGCATAAAGTTCTTCGGTGGTCATATTATTAAATACCTAATGCCTTCTTGAGATCCTGTTCACGGAAGCCAATAATGATATCTTTACCGATAACAATGGTCGGGAAAGAGCGTTGGGGATTATATTGAACAACTTCATTCAATGCGTTTGCTTTTGC
>Ga0068714_10005944_pt1 | contig 12708 bp, 10 predicted proteins | sample MTBNYHSulfiMetaG_FD_62988 | JGI IMG/M metagenome (GOLD analysis project Ga0068714, IMG submission 62988) | Enrichment culture microbial communities from rom New York Harbor, USA that are MTBE-degrading - MTBE-NYH (New York Harbor Sulfidogenic)... | ecosystem: Environmental > Aquatic > Marine >... | reverse complement strand
GCGCACCGGCGAGGTAATCAACGGCGAGACGGTGGCCGAGACCAGGGACGGCCGGAAGGTGCCCATCCAGGCGGCCTGCTCCGCCCTCTTTGACGAGCAGGGCAAGCCTTACGGCGGCATAGAGGTAATCATCGACATAACAGAGGTCAAACGCCTGCAGAAAGAGGCCGATGAGCAGCGGGAATACCTGGCAAGACAGGTGGCCATGCTCGTGGAAAATATGGATAAGTTCAGTAACGGAGATCTTACCATCGAACCGAAAGCCGAACGGGATGACGAAGTAGGCAAGCTCGTTAACAGTTTTAACAAGACTATTGAGGGGTTGAGAGGGGTTGTCGGCCAGATAAGGGACGCGGCCGATAATGTAGCCTCCGGCAGTCAGCAGACGAGCAGCGGGGCGGAACAGCTCTCGCAGGGGGCGAACGAGCAGGCCGCTTCCATTGAGGAGGTCTCCAGCTCCATGGAGGAGATGAACAGCACGGTGACGCAAAACGCAGACAACGCCAAACAAACGACTTCTATTGCCGAGAAGGCCGCCGGCAATGCCCAGGAAAGCGGTAAGGCCGTGGCGGAAGCGGTCGGAGCTATGAAGCAGATCGCGGAAAAGATATCCATCATTGAAGAAATCGCCCGCCAGACAAATCTCCTGGCCTTAAATGCGGCTATCGAGGCGGCCCGGGCCGGGGAACACGGACGGGGCTTTGCGGTGGTGGCGGCCGAGGTGCGCAAGCTGGCCGAGCGCAGCCAGACCGCGGCCCAGGAGATCGCCAACCTCTCCGGCAGCAGCGTTCAGGTGGCCGAACGCGCCGGCACTCTGGTGGCCGAGCTGGTTCCCAATATACAGAAGACCGCCGAGCTGGTTCAGGAGATAAACGCCTCCAGCACCGAGCAGGCCAGCGGCGTTGAACAGGTGACCCAGGCTATCCAGCAATTGGATCAGGTGGTGCAGCAGAATGCCAGCGCGGCGGAAGAGATGTCGTCCACCGCCGAGGAACTCTCCGCCCAGGCCGAAAACCTCCTGGAAACTATAGGATTTTTCAAACTGGACGGGCATGGTGAACGCACTGTGAAAAAACCGGCCGTCGGGCATATTTCTCAGCCTCGCGGCCCGGAAAGGAAAAAAACGGCGCCGCCAGCGAAATCCGTTTCCCATAAGGCGGATATAAAACCGGCCATAGCGCATAAATCGACCGGAATAGACCTGAAAATGAAAGACAAGGATGTATCCGATCAGGAATTCGAAAGATTTTAGCCCAAAAGGAGACTCAGTCATGGCTGATATTAGACAGTACCTTACATTTGTCTTAGGCGGAGAGAACTTTGCGCTCGAGACCTCAAGGGTGAAAGAGGTCCTTGAATATACCACCATTACCAGGATTCCGCGCATGCCGGACTTTCTCTGCGGCGTGATAAACCTGAGGGGCAACGTGGTTCCGGTCATGGATATGCGTTTAAAGCTGGGGATGTCCCCGGCCGAACGGACGGTTGACACCTGCATCGTGATCGTTGAGGTGAATTTTGACGATGAATCGGCCACCATAGGGTGTCTGGTGGACTCGGTCAAGGAAGTCCTGGAAATAGCGGCCAATGAAATCGAACCCCCGCCCAAGATGGGGATGCGCCTTGGAACGGATTTTATCCAGGGCATGGCCAGACAGGGCGAGAGTTTTATTATCATCCTGGACATCAACCGGATAATCGCGGCTGAAGATATAATGCTGCTTCAGGGCGCGGCCGGTAAAGGAGCCGATTCGCCGATGGAAAATCCCGCCGAGGAGCATGCCAATATATAAACGAAAATTCAGGTAGAGCATGGAATCGGAGATAGAACAACACCGCTGCCGGTTTTATGCTCTACCTTTGTTTTATCTGGAGTTTTCTGAGTTCCAAAGAGATCTTTTCATAATTCTTTGATCTTATTGATAAGTTAGCATTTCTTTCAGGAACCCCTGGTTTCTTCGCTCCACGGCTTGCGCAGCGACCCTTTCGAGGCTCGCAGGTGGGGAATGCTTGCCCCTTCCAGCCACTAAAGGGTCGGCTTTCCCCTTCCTGCTCACCCTCGATGGGTGCCCCGCTGCTCCAGCAAGTTTCGCTCAGAAACACAAGGGTTCCTAAAAACTCATGGACCCCCAGTTATTTTATTACTTTTCTTTGGGGGATTTGTATGGCATAAGTATATCATAAATATCAAGATACGCATGTGAGACAAGTCAATAAAAAGGCGCTGATATGGAAGAATCAAGACCGGATATAAAAGAGAAGATTAGACGAATACTTGTTCATGCGGACATTGCTTTTCATGTGCTGGCGGGACTTTTACTGCTTATCGCCTGCGGATTCATCATGTATTACGGGATGATTAATCTGATGCAGCCATCCCGCGGGGCCATGATCAGCCTGGTGAACGACGTGCTCCTGGCCCTGATTATCCTTGAGCTTTTCTGGACCATTATCCGCTTCCTTAAGAAACAAAGATTTACACTCGGACCTTTTCTTTCCATCGGGATCATAGCCTCGGTCCGGCGGATACTGCTGGTCGAGATCGAGATATCACATGTGGAGCACGTTCAGATGGAACGGCTCTGGGAGATCGGGCTTAGTGCCCTTGTAATTTTATGCCTGGTTTTTGCTTATTACCTGGCCGCCAAGGTAGAAAAGATGGGAGCAGACTGAAGGTAACCTCTCTTCACAATAGCATCAGGAAAGAGCGGCCCAGGTAGCCAGAAAGAGGGTGATGCTGATTATGCCGTTCATGGTAAAGAAAGAGAGGTTGATTTTTGAAAGGTCTTTGGGCGTAACAAATATATGTTGCAGCACCATAGCCATCGCCGTCAGGGCGATGCCCGCATAATAGACCCACCCTAATCCGCTCATAACACCAGTATAGAGAAAGAACAGAAAAGCCAGGATATGGAACCCTACGGCAAAAGCAAGCGCCCTTTCTTTGCCGAATTTGCAGGGTATCGAGTGTAGTCCTTCGCGGCGATCAAATTCAAAATCCATACATGCATAAATGGTGTCAAAACCTGCCACCCAAAATATAACCCCGGCGCTCAGGATAAGAGGCGCGGTTTCGAGCGCCCCTTTAACGGCGATCCATCCGGCGGTGGGGGCAATGCCCAGGGCCAGACCCAGGAATATATGCGACAACCAGGTAACCCGTTTGGTGTAAGAGTAAGAGAGGACTATGGCCAGGGCCAGGGGGGATAGCATAAATGTCAGCCGGTTTAGCTTATAGGCCGCGAAGAAGAAGAGCAAAGAGGCCAGGATCACAAAAAGCCAGGCCTCGGTGACCTTTATCACGCCTTGAGGCAGGGCCCGGCTTGCGGTGCGGGGATTTTTGCGGTCATAGGGGAGGTCAATTATCCGGTTAAAGCCCATAGCCGCCGTGCGCGCCCCGACCATGGCCGAAAGGATCCAGAGACATTTTGCCGGCTCCGGCACGCCGCCCGCCGCCAGGAATGCCCCCATGAAGGCAAAGGGCAGGGCAAAGATGGTGTGCTCGAATTTAATCATCTCCAGGAATGTATGGGTCTTTCGTATCATGAGTCGATGCCCCACCTTTTGGCCTCTGGATCGGGCAGCCCAAGGACGTCCATGACGCGGTCAGCGAAGGTATCGACAAGTTCCTGGACATTGTTTGGACAGTGATAAAATCCGGGCATGGCCGGCATGATGGTCGCTCCGGCCTCCGCCAGGCGCAGCATATTGCTTATGTGTATCCTGTTTAGCGGGGTCTCCCGCAGAATTAATAAAAGTCTTCGACCTTCCTTTAAGGTCACATCCGCAGACCGATGGATAAGGTTACTCGATATGCCGTTGGCTATGGCGCCCAGCGTGCCCATGGTGCAGGGGATAACGATCATGCCGTCGTGGGGGAAAGACCCGCTGGCTACCGGCGCGGCAAAATCTTTTTCGTCGTAGAGCCTGGTCATGTAGCGGCTGACCTCTGAGGTAGAAAGGCCGGTTTCCAACTTCAATACCTGGGCCCCGGCCGCGGATATGAGACCGTGTATCTCCACATTTTGCGCCGCTAATTTCTGCAAGAGCGATACGGCGTAGGGCATGCCGCTCGCCCCGGTCAAGGCCACGATGTAACGTTTAGGTGGATATGCCGTCATAACCCCAGCTTTCCCCAGATGGCATCAATCTTCTTTTTCACGGCCTCATCCATTTCAATGACCTCCGGCCAGTCGCGTTCAAATCCCTCCTCCGGCCACTTACGTGTGGCATCGATGCCCATTTTACCGCCATAGTGGGGAAGGGGTGAGGCATGATCCAGGGCATCCACCGGCCCATCGGTAATAACCGTATCCCGCCGCGGATCGACGTTGTTGCCGATACGCCAGAGGACCTGTGACAGGTCCTGGACATCGACTTCCCGGTCAAAGATGGCGATGATCTTGGTGAACATCATCTGGCCCATCCCCCACAGGGCGTGCATCACCTTGCGGGCATGACCCGGATAACGTTTATCAATAGAGATGAAGGCAAGGTTGTGGAATACACCTTCCAGGGGGAGGTTCATATCCACGATTTCCGGGAGTTGTTTCTTTATCAGCGGCAGGAAGATACGCTCGGTGGCCTTGGCCATATAACAGTCTTCCATGGGCGGGCGGCCTACGATGGTCGCCGGATAGACGGCGTCTTTGCGATGCGTGATGCAGGTGACATGAAAGACAGGATACTTATCCGCCAGTGAATAATAGCCGGTATGGTCGCCAAAGGGGCCTTCTACGCGTCTTTCGCCCGGCTCTACATAGCCCTCGAGGATAATCTGCGCCTCGGCCGGCACCTGCTGATCGATGGTAAGGCACTGCGCCAGCTCGACCGGTTCGGAACGGAGAAAGCCGGAGAAGACCATCTCGTCGATGTCTTCCGGCAGAGGGGCCGTGGCCGCATAAGTTGTAGCCGGGTCTGCACCGATGGCTACCGCCGCTTCCAGCCGCTGGCCGCGTTTTTCGGCTACGCGGTAATGCTGGGCCCCGCCTTTGTGGGTATGCCAGTGCATACCGGTTGTGGCGGCGTCAAAGACCTGTATGCGATACATCCCGCAGTTACGCACGCCGGTCTCCGGGTGTTTGGTAAAGACCAGAGGAAGGGTGATGAAAGGTCCGCCGTCCTTAGGCCAGCAGTGCAGCGCCGGAAGGCGCCTAAGGTCGATATTATCTTTTATTACCACTTCCTGGCAAGGGGCCTTGCCCACCATCTTCGGGAACATATCGGCCAGCCGTTTGAGCTTTGGTATCATCTTGAGCTTTTTGATCAAAGTATCCGGGGCCTCGGCTTCCAGGAAGGTCAGGATGTCTTTTCCGATTTCTTCGAAATTAGAGACCTGAAGGGCCAGACACATGCGCCGGTATGATCCAAAGGCGTTCATCAAGACCGGCATGTCATGACCGACGACATTGGTGAAAAGGAGGGCAGGCCCGCCTTTTTTACAGATGCGGTCGGTGATCTCGGTAATCTCCAGATAGGGGCTGACCGGCTCGGTGATCCTCTTTAATTCACCTTCTTTTTCCAGAAGGCTGATGAATTCCTGCAGATTCTTGTAGCCCAAGATGATCCTCCTGTTTTTGCCGCAAATCCAGAAGTGATGCCCTCCTAAAAAGTAAAATTTTCCCTCCCCGGCGGGAGGTAGGGGGGAACATCACTTATACAGGGTAAGTAACATTTGGTTAAATAGGGTGTCAAGCGGATTTGCGAATTTCCCGGCGCGGTTATAGAAATAGTTTTACAATTCCGATAGATATAAGAGAATATGAGGGCTGTAATCGAGATCGGCAACATATTTGTCAGGGGGGAGATTCCAGCGCTACAGCCAGCCCGCCTACGGCGGGCCGAGGATGGAGTTAGCATATCCAAACTACCACGCGGGCGATAGATTGGGCAACGGAATAAGGAGATAGACAAAAAGCATGGTGAGAAACAGCGTTAACCGCTCATTGCGGGCTGGAGGAGGACAATGAAAAATAGAACTCTGGAAATATACAATGGAGGAAGAAAAATGATAAGCAGGGGAAGAAAAGGTATGTATATCCTATCGGTTCTCCTTTTATTAATCTTTTATGGTATCTCTTTTGCGCAGGATGCAGAAGTTCAGAAGAGTAACTGGCTGCTTGGCGTGATATTCAAGCTTGAAAGTATGAGAGACAAGGCAATTGCAGATATTCAAAAATACGAAGGTGATATCCAGAAATGTGACACAACTATAAATAAATCTGAAAACATTGTAAGACTTGCCCAACAAAAAGGCAATGTGCAAGCGGAAGTAATTGCACGTGAGGCATTAGCAAAGGCAAACGAAGCAAAAGTAAAGAATGAGAAAAATAGAAGTATGGCAGAACTTAAAAAGAAAAGGTCGGAGTTAGCCATTGCAAATGTTCGCAATATGCTTGCTGATAAGTTGTCGCAAAACCAAGAGATTAAGTCGGTAGTAACGAACTATTCAGGAAATGTTTCTATTTTAAAAAAGAATGGCGAGACCATACCGCTTGAAAATAACCGTTCGGGATGCCTTGAGACAGGAGATGAGATATGGACACTTGGCAACAGCAGCGCTGAGATCCAATTTCTTGAAGGCAGAGGCAGTCTAAAAGTCGGAGAGTATTCAAAGGTAAAGATGGAAGCAGACGATGCAGGCACTGAGGTAATGAACATGATTCAGGGGAAGGTCAATATTAGCGTTGAAAAAGTGGAAAATTATCAGAAGATGATGGAAGAGAGGATAAAGGCATACAAGGAAGATTTAAAAACAGTGAAAGATGAGACTAAGCAGAAGATTGTGGATGAGTATGAATCTATGTCAATATCCCTTAAAAAAGCGTTGGTAAGATTTGCCAAAAAATTTGAAGTGCGAACTGAAAGCGCGGTTGTCGCTGATAGGGGAACCCAGTTTCTTGTTTATGAGGATGACATGAAAGGCACGGAAGTCGTTGTCCTTGAGGGGGGCGTTGAATTAAAGAGCAGAAATGAAACCAGAACTGTTGTGGTAAATGAAGGGTATAGAGCCGCTGTTGCAAAAGGCGGTATCCTCTCTGACCCGGAAAAGATTGATTTATCAAAAATAGAAAGGTGGTGGGAAAAATGAAGGCAAAGACCATTTTTTTTGTAATTATAATGCTCATAGTTTTACGGCTTTCATATGCTTATGATATCGTGCCTACGTGCACAAGTTGCAATCGGCAAATAAGGACCGCCACTGACCATGCCCCCAATTGCCCTTATTACCCGAAGTCAAGCACTTCCAGCCAAAGTTCCGGTGGTTACAGCGGCTATTCTGGGGGTAGTCCCCAGCAGCAGATTCAGATGATGATATTCCAATCCATCTTTGATAGTCTGCTTGCATCACCGCCGGACACCTCTGCACAGGACGAAATAGCAAGGCAGAATGCAATTAAACGGCAGCAAGAAGAAGAGCAAAAAAAGCGTGCGGCTATTCAAGAATGGATTGATCTCCAAAATAAAGAGGATTTACAAAGAAAGATGGACCAAAATGCCAAAATAGAGCAAGGGGAAAAACTGCTTTCAAAGACGAAGACAGTAGGAAGTGGTGGTGAACTCAAACCATTTAGTTTTGGAAATCCCAAGTTAGACATAAAGTCCATAAGCCAGAACACTTATCCAACCACCAAGCTTACCACATGGGAAAGACTTTTGTGTTCAGCATATTTTTCAAATTTGGCTAAGCAGAGCACAAAAGATGTAGATGCAAGATTCTATGCTGATCAGGCACAAAGGGTTATGGTTGGAGAGCCAACCTATCTTGAGTGTAAAATACCCCAAGTATCCAATGAGAAGATTGTAAAGAGAATGAAAGAGGTTGAAAAAATTTACGGTGATATGAATGTGAAGATTCAAGAACTTCAGGACATTGAAACTAAACTTACGGAGACACGAGAGAAAATAAAGGACGCAGAAATAAAGAAAGAAAAAGCGGATGTAAAATTAGCTGAAATTCAAAATCGAGCTGCAACTGCAAGTCCCGAAGAAAAAGCCGAGGTGGATGACCTCGTCAGGCAGGCGATGGAACAAGACCAGATTGCTGACCAGCAATTAAATCAGGCAAAAGAATCCGAGAAAGATGATTTGGCAAAAAAAGAGCAGTTGGAAAATGAATTAGAAAACATGAAATCTCAGATGCAAGCAACGACGCAGGCAGGCGGTAAATAGTGAACCAGAGACTAAAGAGGAATGAAATTAATAGGAGGGAATATGAAGGTCCTTAAGCTTTTGATAACACTAACATTTGTAACGATACTTATGGGGTGTATTCCTGATCCTGCATGGGTAAGGCATGCTAGGTCGCAGGTAGCTTTAGGACAAGGAGACTATGATTCAGCCATACAAGAGCTAAAGAGTTGTATAGAAACGTCGGATGCATCTGGGGTGTCATTGTGTAGCATTGTTCTCGGACAAACATATATGGAAATGGGGCAATTCTCAAATGCCATTTTACATCTCCAAAAAGCTGTAGAATTGGGAGTCAAAGATCCCACAGCCACTACTGCTACAAAGTCGGGAGTTCTTTACTGGCTCGGAGCTGCATATCATAGGAACCGAGAATATCAGAAGGCAATAAATACATTCGAGCAGGCTATTCAGTTCGATCCCTCTAGTGATAGAAATTTTGAATGGCTTTCTTATGCGCATTATGAATTGGGTCAGTATGATGAGGCTATAACCGCGGCCAAAAGGGCGATAAAGTTAAAGCCTGATAATGCTAATGTTTATAACAACCTTGGGGCTGCATACGGCATGAAAAAGCAGTATGCTGATGCGATAAAGGCGTTAAAGAAGGCGATCGAAATTGATCCCAAACTGTCTAATCCTTATAACTGGATGGGACGTTTTCTTATGGAGCAAAACGCCTATAACGAAGCAATAGAGGCATATAAAAAAGCCGTTGAGCTACAACCTGCCAACATAGATTATATTCTTAGTCTTGCAAACACTTACAGAGTGATGGGCAAATATGACGATGCCATTGCCTCTGTCAACAAAGCAATAGAGCTGCAGAGTATTACCGGTGCAGGAATTAGCATTTCAATCGAAGATGGTTATACGGTTGTAAAAGGAGTGATGGAAGCAGGGCCAGCCAAAAAGGCGGAGATACAGATTGGCGATAAAATTATCAGAATTGACGGCAAATCAACAAAGGGATGGAATCTTGAACAGGTTGTTCAAAGTCTCAGGGGAGCTTCAGGCACACAGGTTTCCATTACAATTGAGAGAAAAGGGACAGAGAAAACCATTGACAAGACTGTTACAAGAGAAACCATAATTACCAAAGAGGCTGCTTTATCCTTTGGATTGAGAAGCCTTGCGTACAGATACAAAGGCAACCTTGAAGCGGCGCTTATGGATGCTGAAAAGGCATACTCTCTTGATTCAGCTAATGGCTGGGCCCAACTTTCCCTCGGCGCATCATATCTTGACAGGGGGAAATACGACGAATCTATCAAACTGCTATCGCAGATAAAAGTCAGCCTCATTGCCCGTATCCTTGAGGCAACCACATATGCAAAACAGGGAAAGACAAAGTTGGCGGTAAATTTCTACTTCTCAATAATGGACGCATATCCGGAAGAGGAAATGTCTCCGAAGAACATTCCGCTCATGAGTGACCGAATGGTCTTACTGCAAGCATTTAAGCCCGTTGTAAAGGAACACAGGGATAAGGCAAGGTCATTTGAATCGAAGGGGCAGTATAAAGAGGCATTATCCGAACTCTCTGAGGCATTGAAAACAGCAGATGATACAGAGGCACAAGCGATACAAGAGTCTATCTTTAGTGTGATGAGAAGGAATCCTTCACTCTCTGAGATGCCGGAGGATGCAAGAAAATATGCGCTGAGAGGCGAGGTTCTAATAAAAGAGGGTAACTTTGAACAGGCAGCCACAGAATTTAAGAAGGCGATACAGATTGCGCCGTATGCAGCGCGGTTATATTACAATTGCGCCCTTATTAATGCTGAACTGAAAAAATATCCTGAGGCAATCCGCCATATGAAGATTTACCTTAAGGCATCCCCTGACGCGTCTGATGCCCGCGCGGCAAAGGACGAGATTATCAAATGGGAATTGATGATGGAAAGGGGGCAATAAGTAACTCGATTTCGTTTAAGACTACTTTGCAACGGACAGATAACATAAGTAAGAGAGAGAGGGAGGACGCCCTTAAATTTATAAGTTTCTTATTGCCTGTAACGGCAGATAACAGAGTGCTTGAGGTCAACACCCAAAGGCTTGGCCCTTCTCAAGCACTCGAACCGTTACCTGAAGGCCGCCATCAAAAGGCCCCCCTTTAAAAAGAACTCGAAACGTTATTGGACACTGTCATATTTATGAAAGAGAAGGCAACGAGTTATACTGAGGTCCATAGGAAGTGAACACGTCAGGGGTGTAGAGGTTAGCAGTCAGGCGTGTCGCGCGGTTTACGCTTTTTCTCCCGTATATAAAGTCACTATACCGGCTGTGAGCGGACGACGATCCACCTTTATGTAGCCGGCCGCTTCCATCTTTTGCGTCAGTTCTTCGGGTGAGCAGAACTGACGGATGGAAGTCGCCAGATAACGGTAGGCCTCTTCATCTCCTGATATCCAGCCACCTATACGAGGCAGGATTTGCCCCAGGTAAAAGAAATAGAGCGGCCGCATGACCGGATTTTTAGGGCGAGAAAACTCAAGGATGACGAGTTTTCCTCCAGGCCGGAGGACGCGCCACATCTCTTTTAACCCCTTATCCGGATTGCTCAGGTTACGTACCCCAAAGGCCACGGTAATCCCGGAAAAGCTATCATTACGGCAGGGTATTTCTTCGCCGTCCGCACAAACCGGGATAATTTGCCGGCCTGCTGCCTGTCCATTTAGCCTGTTGCGACCGTAGGCCAGCATATCCCGGCAGAAATCGAGAGCCAATACATATCGTTCGGGCCTGCGTCCGGCTATACTAAGGCTTAAGGGCAGTGTGCCGGCGCAGAGGTCGAGGATCGGTCCTTCCGTATAATTGTCTAATTCACGGGCGGTCACCCATCGCCAGTAACGGTCAATATTTAAACTCAGCAGGGAGTTGAGGAAATCGTAGCGCGGGGTGATGGATGAAAATTTCTTTTCTACAAAGACCTTTTTTTCTTCGTTTGACATTTAGATTATTGCCTTGTCTGCCTCGGGTATAAATTCTATGTCCACCGGAGAAGGATATTCACCGCGTTTGACCAGATAGCGGAAGAACAGCCTCATTCCCTCCAGCGCCTCCGGAGTTAAGTCAAAACACAGGGTTCGCAGGTAGGCCAGACAGGCCTCCTTGGACATGGGGATATGCGGGGCAAAACGGCCTCCGATCTTTTCCAGGGTCTTGAGGCCCTTATCCCGTGACTGTTTAAGGAGGCGGCAGGCCTCCCATACCTTCTGCGGAAACTGATTATAGAACTCCCGGCGCACTGCCCACACCGCATATACAAAAGGCAGGCCAGCAAACTTCTTCCAGGTCTCGCCGAGATCAATAATGTAAGTCTCCTGACTCTCAATACGAAACCGCAGGGCCTCATCGCCTATAGCCAGAAAGCCGGCGACCTCCCGGGCATGGACGTCTTTTGCGGACAGGTCGCTTGTCTCATAGATGGGGAATACCTCATAAAATTCTTCCAGGATAATCTTCAGGAGAGCTACCGAGGTTTGTGACTTATCAGTTATAAGGATGCGGCGCCCGTTAAGGGCCTTAAGCGGATATTTGCTGAAAAAGAGCACGCTTTTGACCGTTCCCTGCGAGACGATAGCCAGTTCAGGGAGGAGGAAGTATCTTTCCGCATGGAGTCCATATTCCTGTGAGGATATGACGCTGATGTCCAATTCCCCGCGGAAAAAGCGGGCGTTTAGTTCCGAAGGAGATCCCTCTATCACCTGAAAGCCGTTTAAGCCTACTATGTGTTCGAGTGGGTAATATATAGGGCTGGTGTTAATAAAACTGAATTTGCCGATTCTAATCTGATCCATTTTTGTTCCTTTTAATGTATCCAACGTACAGGTATAGTCGCGGCGCCATCTATTATGCCTTCAAGCGCTTCCCGGCTGCTTTCTCCGCCGGCTGGGACAGAGATCATCCCGGCTTCCTTTCCTGGCGTCAGGCTGCCCAGCCGGTCTTCCCGGCCAAGTGCCCGGGCGCCGTTCAGGGTGGCCATCTCCAGTATTTTTTCCGGGGCAAGGCCGGGCACGTGTTTCCTGACGGCCGCCATCTCTTCCAAGATGCTGAGGCCCTCATTGCTGGCCAGGCTATCCGTCCCCAGGGCCGGATACAGCCCATAGGCGAGCATCTTTTCCACCTTCGGGAAGCCGACGTTGAGAAAGAGATTACTCTTGGGGCAGAGGCAGCATTTTACCCTGCGGGCAGCCAGGATGGCCATATCTTCCTCTGACAGGTGTACGAGATGTACACAGACCGTGTTACTGTCCAGGACGCCAAGTTTATCAAGATACGCTACTGCGCTTTTCCCAGGCGGAACAAAGCCGTCATCCCACGCTGAACGTTCTCTGAGCAGGTCTTTCAATGGTCCGTTTCCATGCGCGAGGAGTTCCTGTTCCTCCGGACATTCACCCAGGTGCACGGAGAGCATCTTCCCGCGCTTATTGGCCCACGATTTGAGGGCCGAAAACAGTTCGGCAGAGACGGTGTAGGGGGCATGGGCGGCCACATGGAATGCGTCGTCGGTCT
>Ga0068714_10005943_pt1 | contig 12709 bp, 10 predicted proteins | sample MTBNYHSulfiMetaG_FD_62988 | JGI IMG/M metagenome (GOLD analysis project Ga0068714, IMG submission 62988) | Enrichment culture microbial communities from rom New York Harbor, USA that are MTBE-degrading - MTBE-NYH (New York Harbor Sulfidogenic)... | ecosystem: Environmental > Aquatic > Marine >... | reverse complement strand
CCATGCCATCTACGAGTGAATCGGAGGAACTGGGATTAAGCGTGGGAAATTCGTGCACCGCTAGCCCGACACCATGCCCTAGACCGTGTCCAAAGGCATCCCCATAGCCAGCTTGTTCAACAACGCTTCGAGCCAATTGGTCTGCCTGCGAAGCATCCATACTTGATTCAATTCCCTCTATGGCAGCGGTCTGTGCTTTAAGGACTATATTATAAATTTCCTGGAAGGTTTTGTCTGCTTTGCCCAAAAATAAAGTGCGACTGAAGTCGCTGCAATAACCGCTGATTCTGGCCCCCATGTCAATCAATACTGGTTCACCGGAGAAAATTATTTTTTCTGTAGGTCGAGCATGGGGCAAAGCTGAATTTGGGCCTGAAGCCACAATGATTTCAAAGGGTATTCCTTCACTCCCTTCTTGGCGAAGGAATTTTTCTATCTCCCAGGCTGCCTCTTTCTCCATCATGCCAGGACGAATTATTGCCCTTGCCTGTTCAAAGGCAGCATCGGTTAGCTCTATTGCTTTTGTGATAAAGCCTAGTTCTCCGGGCTCTTTTATAGAGCGCAGTCGCTCTACTATGCCAGTGGCGGGAACAAGCTCAAAATTAACTTGCTTGGTCTTTATTGCCTCGTTGAGCTTGTGATAACCTTCATAGGAAATAGAATTTGCCTCGAAGCCTAATTTGTGCCACCCAAAATCAGAGGCTAAACCAGGGAGCCAGTCACGTAACTCTTGCTTAGTCTGGATAATTTCAAAATCTGGTGACTCTCCTTTAGCTTGCTCCACATAGCGAAAGTCGGTAGCTAAAATGGCACTCTGTACTGAAATTAGTAGCCATCCGGAGGAGCCGGTAAATCCAGAGAGGTAGCGAAGGTTCTCCGGCTGGGAAATCAGGAGAACGTCTAGCCCCCTTTCGGCGACTGATGTTCGCAGCTTCCGCAACCGCTTTATTCCCGACTTTCTCCTCGTGCCTTCGACGAGTCTATTCGTTATTTCGAGTTTCCCTTTACCCATAAAGGTCTCTATCTTATCCCGGTAGGCTGATCACAATCCCAGTATCATCTGCGCAACCCCAAAGTAAATCGCCACGCCAGATATATCCAGAATCGTAGTTATAAAAGGGGCGGACACCAGAGCCGGGTCAATCTTGAGTAGACGAAAAATAAATGGTAAAGCTCCGCCTGCCAGGGTTGCCATCACTGAGATTGCCACCAAAGTAGTGCTCACCACGGCGGCCACTTGCAGGTTTCGGCCGAACGCATAAGCCCAGCCCAGGGCAACCGCACCAAGGACAATGCCCAGGAGAGCACCTATCCCGGCCTCCCGCAAGACCACGGCCAGAGCCCGTCTTGGTTTCACTTCCCCGGTAGCCAGCCCACGAATAACGACGGTGGCCGATTGCGCTCCCACATTCCCGCCGGTGCCAATCAACAGCGGGATAAAGGCAGCCAGTATCAGTAGCTCGCCGGTAAGCAACGCTTCATTCCGGGCAATAATAGTGAAAGTAATTGTGTTCACCACGATAAGCAGGAGGAGCCACACCCCTCGGCGCCGGACAACATCAAAGATACGGCTGGCAAAGTAACCTCGCTCCGTACCCGGTACTGCACCAAAGCGATAAATATCTTCGGTGGCCTCTCGCTCCATGATGTCTGCCACATCATCATAGGTGATGGTACCGACGAGGCGCTGTTCTGCATCCACCACGGGAATTGCCAGCAGGTCATGTTCCCGAAGTTCCCTGGCTACTTCCTCGCGGTCGGTGTGAGTAGAGACAAAGGGTGGGTCTGGTTTCATGATATCGCTCACCTTGGCATTCGGGTCAGCAATGACCAAGTCTTTGAGTGAAACAGTGCCTATAAGGTAGCGGCGGCGGTCCATAACATAGCACTCGTATACAGTTTCCCGGTTGATAGCCAGCTGTCGGACCCTTTCCAGAGCCTGTGTCACAGTCATATAGCTGTGCAGGTCTACGAATAGGGGAGTCATCTCACGCCCGGCCGTTTCTTCATCATAGCCCAGCAACTGCATGGTGACACGGCGCTGGTCAGGCGAGAGTATCTGTAACAATCTGCGGGCTACCTTGGCGGGTACCTCGTCCAGCAACTCTGTCCGGTCATCAGGCGGCATTGCTTCAAGGAAATCCCTCGCCGCTTGGTCGCTGAACGCCTCAAGCAGCTGATTCTGAAACGCTCCATCCATATCATCGAAAACAGAAATGGCAAGACTCTTCGGAAGGAGGCGAAACGCTATCACTGCCTCGTCTATTGATATGCTGGCGAGAAGGTCGGCAATACGTGTAGGTTCCAAATCCGCCAACCTCTCTCGCAATGCCCTGTATTGCTTGTTTTCCAGCAACTCCTTGAATGAATCTTCATTCAAAACTTCCAATGTAGCCTCCCAGGAAAATCTTGGGCCATATTACAACAAACAAAAGCCCCACGTCCGGTGGGACATGGGGCACACACGCCTCAATCAAAGACTTACACTAAAGCAAGCCCCACCACCATCGAACGAAAATGGCAATTTGTTGCCGTTTATGGTCGGGGTCTGGGGATGATTTCATTTCCATGCCTTATATCTCGTTCCAGAAAGGATTATAGTCCGCCTATACAATCATGTCAATCTAAAAACGCTGGGGTGGCAACAACATATGATTTATTACTCAACGAGGATTGTGTCAGTTTACTCCAGGCTATAGTTCGTACAATTTATTAGAAAAGTCTGTGTCAAAAAGTCTTCCATATTAATTTCTTAACATTTCTGTTATAAAATTACGGGAGATATGAAGAATCGCCAGGAGGCTAAGGATGGCAGGCAAAAAGGTTTTGGTAGTTGATGACGATGTAAAGACTGTGGAGTTGGTAAAGCTCTACTTAATCCGGGAGGGCTACCAGGTTCTACCTGCTTATGATGGTATTGAAGCTCTGCGCCTGGCTCGAGAAAGTCGCCCCGACCTCGTTGTTCTTGACCTTATGCTGCCAGACATAGATGGATTTGAGGTCTGTCGTATCCTCAGGCATGAATCCGATGTACCAATCATTATGCTTACTGCCAGGTCCACTGACCAAGACAAGCTAACAGGCCTGGGTTTAGGGGCCGATGACTATGTGACCAAGCCTTTTAGCCCTAAGGAATTAGCGGCTCGAGTGCAGGCAGTGCTAAGACGTCTTCCTGGGGAGCGTGGCCCTGAAGAAATTAGGAGTGGTGAACTTAGTATGGATTTTACGAAACACGAGGCGTGGTTTGCCGGCAGACCACTGGATTTGACCAGTGTTGAATTTAAGTTACTGGGGGTTCTCGCCAAGGAGCCGGGTAGAGTCTTCAGCCGGGCAAACCTTATTGAAGAAGCTCTAGGTTATGATTTTGAAGGTTTCGACCGCACCATTGATGTTCACATACTTAACTTACGCCGAAAGCTGGAGCTAGACCCCAGCCACCCCAGGTATCTAAAGACGGTATATGGGGTCGGCTATAAGTTTGTCGGAGGGGAATAGTGATACATCGGTTGTGGTTTCGTCTCTCGGTGACTTTCGCAGTAATAATATTGGTGACCGTCGGCACCATATATCTCTTCGTCAGTGAGCGCATTGCTGACGAAATGGAATATTATAGGACAATAAGTGCGGAATATCGTTTACATCAAATACGGTCCAGCCTATATTTATTCTATATTGACAACCGAAGCTGGGGGAACGTCCAATCTGTGGTTCGAGATACAGCGCGTGTCTCAGGGACACGTATTATATTGGTCGCTAGTAACGGGACAGTTGTAGGTGATTCAAAAGGAGGAGAACTTTTAGGGACGAACTACACTGACACTGACTCATCAGACAGTCCTCTCGAACTGATTTGGAACCAGGAGATTGTGGGAAAAGCGTACATCATTTCTGACCCTGCCACAGAGCCATATGTTGCTCCGTTTTTGAGACTTTCCACGTCAATCGATCGCTCTCTTCTCTTGGGAGGATCGCTGGCAATTGCCATCGCTTTGCTATTGATTTTTTTCCTGTCGCGAAGAATAACATCACCCATCGGTGCCCTTGCTAAAGCTGCCAGACGATTAGGACGGGGAGACTTGTCTCAGAGGGTTCAATTACGGGGCGAAGGCGAAGTTTCAGCACTGGCTCAGGCGTTTAACTCTATGGCCGCCGAACTGGAGCACGCCGAGCAATTACGACGGAATCTGGTTGCTGATGTTGCTCACGAACTGAGAACTCCTCTTTCTAATATTAAAGGCTATCTGGAGGCGATTCGCGATGGAGTGATAAAGCCGGATGCCGCTACTATCCGCTCTCTAAATGAAGAGGCAGCTCTGCTTTCGGGACTGGTTAATGAGCTCCAGGAGCTAAGTATCGTTGAAGCCGGCGAACTGAAGCTGGTTTATCAGGCAGAAGATATGACCAATTTAATTAAGCAGGCAGTAACCCCCTGGCAGCCCCAGCTGGCAGCAAAGGAGATATCGCTGTCCCTTGACTTGCCTGATAATCTACCATTGGCTTACATTGACTGGCAACGGGTTCAACAGGTGCTGCAAAACCTTCTGGAAAATGCGGTGGCTCATACTGGTAGAGGAGGCACTATCACTGTGGCTGCTGCAAAACAAGGTGACTGGGTAGAGGTTAGCGTGTCGGATACAGGAGAAGGCATTCCTGCTGAAGATTTGCCTAATATCTTCGAGCGCTTCTATAGAGTGGACAGATCCCGCGCCAGAGCTACCGGTGGCAGTGGTCTAGGGCTCACTATTGCCAGGCGCCTGGTGGAAGCTCATGGCGGAAAAATCACAGTCAAGAGCAAGCTGGGAAAGGGAAGCCGTTTTTCATTCACTCTACCTATCGCAGAATAGCACTAGCTATGCCGCGTGACTGGTGCTCAGCCATTGAGTATGTCACCAGTCCTTTCTTTTTGTTTGGCGTTCTAGTATTATACGAGACACCTGCTTGGAAGGGATTCTACAATATGAATAAGAAGCTATTATTTGGCTTATTAGCTTTGGGTGTGGCAATGATAGTAGCGGGGTTGGTGATAGTATTTGCGGGCTTGCCTTAGCTTAATCGCTCTTGAAACTTAATTTCTTGGTCGAACACCAAACAAGTTACAACTGGACAAACATAGGGATGTTTGCCTTTCCATGCGTATATTGAAAGTTCAATCTTTTTGAAAAGATAAAAAATAATAATTTTAATATGTATAATAGAGCCATTAGTAAAGATGACTCTGGACCAAGTCTAACGGGAAAAAGACTTCCTACTAATCGTCTGATAATTTGTAAAGCAAAAATTAATAAATTACACTTAAGGAGCAAAAGTTGAGATTAGAAGGTAAGGTAGCATTAATTACCGGGGCAGGTACAGGTATCGGTCAAGCTACAGCCATACTCTTTGCAAAAGAAGGTGCTGATATAGTTGCCACTAATCTTGAGTTACCAGAAGCTGAAGAGACGACTGAGGCTATAATAAAAATAGGTAGAAGGGCTGTTGCTATAGCTGCGGATATTGCAAAACCCGATGAAATACACGCTATGGTTGACAGAGCAATCGATGCTTTTGGTGGTATAGATATACTGGTCAATAATGCGGGTGTAGGTGCGCTTAATGTACCTACATTTGAAATAAGAGATATGGACGCCTGGAACAAAGTATTTGAGATAAACGTGGGGGCTACTTTTCTTTGCTGTCAACGAGTGGGACACTGGATGATAACTCAAGGTGGAGGAAAGATGGTCAATGTCGCTTCACAAACAGGCATCGCCGGAGTTCCCTATGTCAATGCTTATGGACCATCTAAGGCAGCCGTGATAAATATGACTCGCTCTTTAGCTGTGGAATGGGCGAAGTACAAGATAAACGTCAACTGCGTAGCACCCTGTTGGACCAGGACTCGTCGTCTTGAAAAAGCTTTTGAAAAAGGTGTAGTAACTTTAGCGGAAATTCAGAAGCGGTGCCCTATGGGACGTCCGGCAGAACCTGAAGATGTAGCCAAAGCCATCCTTTTCTTGGCATCTGATGATGCCAGCTTTATAACCGGAATAACCTTGCCGGTTGATGGAGGATGGCTAGCATATGGATATCAAACAGTCTAAATATCGGCATCACTCTACCAATGTGTGTGGGCTTACTATCTAGAGTTAAGGCCTTAAATTCTACTTATCTTTAATCTAAGGGCAAATTAAAAAAGGCTTTGGGGTTTTCATAGATTACTTTATATATATCATTATACGGTAATTTGGCTCTTCTTAAAGCTAGGGCTACCATCGGGACGGTGAAGTATCCGTCGCCTGAAGCTACCTCACTATTGATGATGAATTTATTCAGCTTATCCCGGTTATTCAAAATCAGTTTAGCCGCAGATTCTGGTGGCATTTTATCGAAGCAAATGCTCAGACCTACCTTCGCTCCAGAAGCCATTCTCAAATCAAAGGTGCTCTCACCCGCGTGATCTAATATCACTCTGTCCATGGGAAATTTTTCTTCCTTGATGATATTAATGACCTGTTTGATGATTTCAGGTCCCTGAGGCGCTAACCGGATAGGCGTATGACAAATTATAGGCAGGTTATGTGATTTGGCGATTTGAAGCTGCGTGCGGAATAACCTTTTTTCAAACGCCGTACCCACATCCAGACCGATTTCTCCCATGGCTACCACTCTGTCATTTTTGAGATAATCCGGAAGCCGTTTTAAACATTCCTCAGCGCCTTTTTCGGTTAGTCCATAAAAAGGCACACCAAGGGAGACAAAAGCTTCATATCCTATGGCGCTGCCTCGTTTCAGCTCAAAGCCTAAAAACCTCTCCCATAGGGTAAGGACAGCATCAGCTTCGAAAATCCCATTCAGAGAATGCAGCATAGGTGTGACACAAGCCTCCATACCGGTTAAGGCAATTTTCATCAGTACACCATCATCCAGCAGGATGGTATGTAGATGCGGATCAATATATCTCATATCAAAACCTCCTTCTCTTAATATTCTAGCCAGAACAGGCAGACGTCAATTTTATTTTTACTAATGAATGGGATGATCGGGGAAGTATTGTTATTGAGATGGTATAGATTATAATCCATCCCAGAGTATCCAATCAATGGTACTTAATTTTCTTGAATCAATAATAAACCCTAAGTTCCTGTACAGGATTCGAGGTCTTTTAATTCAATATTTAGTATTTGGTAGCTTATCACTGCACAAACAGGGGCATGTCTGCCCTTCCATGCGTACGTTTCAGTCTAGTAGACACGAGCTGATGAAAGGATATAATTAGCAATCTTCTGAATAGTTGCCCAATCTTGGTTTGTTGGCTCAAATCGCCTATCCACCTGCAGTGTCCACCCCTGGAATTCCTTGGCATAGCTGTGAACTGTCAAATCCCCAATCCCTTTCGCCAGGTCTTTTACTGCTTCATCGTTGGAAAGGACCTCGGCTAGTCCGGTATGATGATCGTTACCTTTCCAGGTCACATCAACTACTTTCCCGAATAATGGAAACGCCCTTTTTCTTATCGTCTTGATGTCAACCGCTTTATGATTTGAGAGGGGTCTCTCATCCGGTATACCAAAAATGACCCACCACCGAGGGGGGCTGTTTTTACTCCCATCTTTTTTCAAAATATTTATCCATCTGACCAATCCTTCTGGTATGTCTATAATTCCCAAAGAACGTTGATACCACGAATTTTCTACTTTTTCTTCGGCCCGGCCACGTTCAGCCAGGACTGCTCTAATACCCAGTGAGTTGAGGTTCTGCGATAATTTATCTCTTGATTTATCACGGAATATTTCTTTCATTTGTTAGAATAATATTATAGTGCAATAGAGATAGCAATCAAACCATTTTGTTTCTGTAGAACAATCAGCGGCATGAATATCCTGACGTGGTTTGCCTTCCCCAGTTAGTCTACTTGGGTCTATCTCATATCTTATTGCCTGTCAACCATGGCGGGGCGTAACAAAAGTCAGAGACGTTGGGTAACAAAACAGACATTTGTGATAGCAAACGTTTTAGCCCGATCTAATTATCAATATTGTATTAGTCGTGACATCCGCATCGCGCTATAGTCTTTACATAGAGTCAAAGATACGTAAGGCTCACAACCCAAAATCTAGTGATTTCAAGGCAACTGGGTCATCAACCTCCATGACGCTCAATATATCCTTATGCATCACATTCTTCAATTTACTAACTATAGGTCTTTCCTTGTTCAGTCCCTTAGCAAAAGATAGCGCCTCACTCATTAGTTCGTCCATAGTACAGGCTTTCATTATAATATGGCGTGCTTCGCATTCCTCAGCAGTAAGTTTCCTTGCAGTGAGTTGCATATCTTCCACTAAATCCATCGGTATAGCTTTTTTCATCAAGGCAGTGAAGCTCGGGAGTAATGGTATGCCGAGGTCGACCTCGGGAATGCAAAGATATCCACGACCTTTCCTCATGAAGCGGAAATCGAAACAAAATGCCAGAACAGCCCCACCCGCAAAGGCGTGGCCTGTAATTGCAGCAACAGTAATCATAGGATAGAAAAGTATCCTTCTGAAGAGTTCGTTCAGTTTTGCAACGAAAACATCGGTGACACTTCTTTCGCCTTTCTGAACAAGGGGCAATAGCCATTCAAGATCCAGACCGTTAGCCCATATCTTCTCGTCGCTTGACCTGGCTATCAATGCCTTAGCATCCGTGTCCTTTTCTATTTCGTTCAGCACTGATAGAAATTCGGTAACGGAATTTATATTGAATTTGTTCTCATTCATGGTAAGTAAAGCCACCTGTTCATCCAGCGTATATTCATACATACCCATTATTGACACCTCCTGAGAGCGAAAATTTCTTCCCTAAGTTATCTATACAGCCATGATACCACAAAGATTAGAGATGTGATTCCTTTAGAGTTAGCTTTGTCTACCACTGGACGAACATGGGGATGTTTGCCCTTTCATGCGTACGTTATAGCCAGGTAAATATGGGCATTATTGTGCAATCATGCATATGGTTTCTTATTTGCGTTTCAGTTTGTTATTTTATGGGATTAATAATACATAGAAAGGAGTGTTTAGCTCTTCCCATTAGAATCATGATATATATGTACCATTTCCGACGCCGTGACCCGGGTCATAATTGAGAACCTTGACAATTTTCTTAAGGTTTTCTTCAACATGAGTTAGATTTCTTACATCATCGGTCCATCTTTCTACTCCACTAATTACATCTTCCATAAAGGTTTCAATATCTAAATAATATACTCCACCAAAATTGCACATGTGGACTTTACCTGGACCCATTCGGAAAGCAATCTTACCTGATTTCACAGTATCGTCCATCGAATCTACGTCAATTTCTGCTCTGAACTGATGCAACATACGACACCTAAATTTATAGCACTCATCTGCAGAAAAGCTTGTAATGGAGCCAAAGGAGGTTGAAGAATATTGAGGCAGATATTTATTGAACCAGTCTTTAAATAATATGGGACTGGTTTCTCCGGATGGAGAATTCAATGCAGCACAAAAGTCAATTAGTGAGAGTGTCCCAAATAGAGTGAAATAATATAGTTCAGACCTATAAGTTGCTCTTAATTGGCGTATGTAGTCTTCCATAAATCATACAAACTATACAATAAAGTCATAAGTGTAAGTCGTTTTGTCTTGTACGGATTATATCATAGTTTGAGGATAATAGATTGCCTTGATGCTAGAATAGGTTAGGGGGTGGAGAAACAGGACGAATTGATGGAATGGTTGAAAGGTACAAAGAATATGGCGAATAACGGTTCTTGGCTTAGAGACACTCCTCATTATTGGGCAGAAGCGTCGTTGCATTTGGCTTATGCGGTGGCGTGTGTTGAAGTTGTTTGTAAAAACTCGGATAAGGCTCGTATACTCTACAATAGGATTGTTGAATCATGGAGTGACGCTTGGTCAAAAGGTGCTTGGGATGAGATAGTTTCCATTATCCCGGAATCGGAAAAGAAAAAGGTTAAAAACGCTCTACTCCATCCTGAGACTGAATTGTTACCAGACCCTAATCGACCATTCAAAGACTTGGAGAAGCTGTTTATAGGTATGGAAGTTGATGAAGAGTTTTTTAAAGGCGAGGAAACGGCAGAATTGGAACGTATGATTTCAGAGTTCATTATTGTCGGATTCAATAGGGAATCGGATATAGAGAAGGGGAGATGTAGGGTTATACCGGGTGATAACGCTTTCTGGTTGATTTGGGCAGTTGTGATTCGTACCGCATTCGAGAGTTACAAGATTACGCTTGAAAAGTTGAGGCATACCTACAAGGTACGTAAATATAAAGGGAAGATTATCGATTTCTACAAGGTATTAAGCGAGCAACCAATGAGCAGATTGCATAGACGGATAGTTGCCAGCGCCAAAGCGGCGGATTTGAAGTTGAAAAATGACAAGACCATTGTTAAAGCCGCTCACCATTGGTATCAATGCAGGGTTGTATTTCAAAGCATTAACAAGTACTGTGATGCATTTGAGAACTATCAGTTAGAGCCGAAAAACATTAGTAAGCAAATTCGTCCATGCGATGATGCGGTAGGTTATATTAGAAGACTGCCAAGAAAAAAAGGCAAGTAGTTTTAAGCAAATAACTAGTTATTTTGAAAGTCACTCTTCAAGAGTGACTTCTTAATTTTGTTCAAAAAAAGTATGGTTACTGGTGAAATGTGCCTATGCAATCATTAAAGCATGGCAAGGTCGGGAAATAGTAGGGCGGTTCAAAAAACTCCTGAAGTCACTTTCAGTATCGAGTTGCGTTCTGCAACTTCTGAACAACTAGAAGCTGGCAAAAGGTTATTTTCAAGGCTCATTGCAAGAGCACAGGCATCTAGAAATGAACGGGCAGAGTCGGCGCGGGCGGGTCGGCGGAAGCCACCGCCCGTCCAGTCCCCCTCACTAACTAACAGGGGGGCTTTGAGTAGTAATGGGGGATGTGGGTGAGAGTAGTAGCTTCTGGCATAGACACTCTGGTTATTGGCTTTCCAATAGAAAGTTACGTGGGCGTGAATAACTTTGAGGGTTTAACTGAAGCTAAGAATAAGGCTGGCGAAAGGCAATTTGATAAAAAAGGATGTGGTGTGGAATGGTTCGGGGCTGAATTCAATATGGCGGCTCGTGGTGCGATGGGTTATGAATGGGTCATGCGTAACGCTGATGTCACGGTCTGCATAGCACGGGAAGCACGGTGTGGGTCAATCATTCCTGAAGTCTATGTTACCTTTAGCAGTCAAAATCTCTGGACAAACGGACTGGACGGTGCAGTTATGATGTTTGAACGCTGGCTATCAAGATGGGCAGTGATTTCGGGTACTAAAATATCACGAACTGACCTCTGCCTGGATGTAGCGATGCCGTTTCCTGTGATAGACATTCAGAATGAAATTGTGTCACGGGCACGAAAGAAAAGGCGGATAAATGAGCCTGTGAAAATAGAGCATCACGTAGAATGTAGGCGTGATACTGGCTATCGATTCGGGTCTGGTGACCTGGTAGGGCGTTTCTACGATAAAACGATTGAAATCAAGGTATCGCAAAAGGAATGGATGGAGGAAGTCTGGAAAACGGAAGGTTGGAATGGTGAAACTCCGGTAGTACGTTATGAGTTCCAATGTCGCCGGAACTTCCTCAAGGAAATGAGTGTAAATAGCTTCGAGGAATTAAAAGAAAGGCTTGCCGACATTTGGCGGTACTGTACACATGATTGGCTGCGGGTCTGTGACCAGGGAGCGAATACAAATCAATCGCGCTGGAAATCAAAGGATTACTGGACTCTGATTCAGCAAAGCTTTAGCCTGTTTGGTCAAGCTTATGGCGTGTTGCGCATGAAGTCTAAGAAAGTTAGTTATGAGCATCTTTTGAAGCAAATTAGAGGCTGTTGTGTGTCTGCCGCAGCTGTGCTTAGTTCAGGTCTTGGAATGGCTGCGGGTATGTTCAAGCTAGAAAAGGACTTGCAGGCTATGTTGAAATCAGAAGCCTTCCTTATCGATGTAGCAAAGCGGAAAGGGTCAGCGGCTAATATGGAAAAGCCAGCTACTCACCTGGTTGATGCGGCTATCAAAATGGGCGCAAAAATTGTCTCGGTTAGTATTGGAGAAACTCGGATATCGCATGAAAAAAGGTATTGACAATATTACCTGAGAGGTAATATAATAAAGCTGTGACAATAAAGATATTCAAGTGTTTGCGGTGCGACCATGAATGGCCCAGCAAGCGGGAGCACCCTAATATATGTCCTAAGTGTAAATCACGAGTATGGGACAAGCCAAAGAAACGCAAACGAAAGGGGGTGAAGTCTATAGGCGTAGATTCAACAGAGTCTCAGAACACAGAACAAAGCAAAGGGGGTGAGCATGGTACAGCGTAAGTCTGAGATCGTGCTTTGGAAAGACCGTGAGTGGAGCCAGATTGACGGAGAACCTTGCCGGGTTACTGACTTCGGTACGCTGGGCTCATTTGTAGATGCAAATGGCAAGGTCCACGCTGGGACCAGGCTTATGCCTTATGGGTCGATTACCCTAGAGTGCAAAAGACTTGGGACGAACGTGACAGGATACATATGTCACAAGATGGACTTTCAACATTTATGGGCGGCTTTCAGGGAAAGAAAGATAGGCAAAGACGAAGAGGTGATAATCTTTTGGACCAGGAAACAGTACAAATGGAAACTGACCAGCCTTCTTGCCTTCACTATGCCGAAGTTGCAAGTATGG
>Ga0068714_10005940_pt1 | contig 12713 bp, 10 predicted proteins | sample MTBNYHSulfiMetaG_FD_62988 | JGI IMG/M metagenome (GOLD analysis project Ga0068714, IMG submission 62988) | Enrichment culture microbial communities from rom New York Harbor, USA that are MTBE-degrading - MTBE-NYH (New York Harbor Sulfidogenic)... | ecosystem: Environmental > Aquatic > Marine >... | reverse complement strand
CTGGTTTGAGGAGTTGGGTCGGGAGGACAATGACGTAGTTGGGAAGAAGTGCGCAAATCTCGGTCAGATGACGCGGATGGGGCTGGCTGTTCCTCCCGGGTTTGCGATTTCGATCGGCATGTATGAGAGGTTCATCCGGGAGACCGGGACCGATGAGGAGATGAAGATTTATGTGAGGGGCCTTGGGGACTTGAAGGGTTCGGGGATATCCGTTTTCGATGACATGAGCAGGACCCTGCGCTCCCTGATAGAGGGCAAGGAAATGCCGCCCTCCATCATGGAATCCATAGCTGCATTTTACAGCGAGCTGTGCAGGAAGACGGGGATCGAAGATGTTGCGGTTTCAGTGCGTTCTGCCGGCACCGAGAGTCGTCCCGGCATGTTTGAGACCTATCTGAACGTGCGGGGTATTGAAGACGTGCTGGAGAAGGTTAAGAAGGTGTGGGCCAGCGCGTACACGGCCAGGGCTGTGGCATTCCGTGTCAACAAAGGGTTTGGGGTGTTGGGGGACGAGCTGGGGGTGGCGATTCCCAAGATGGTGAACGCTCGGGCTTCCGGGATCACCTTCACGGTGGATCCTGTTACTGCGGACGACTCCAAGATACTGCTGGAGGCGAACTGGGGTCTGGGGGAAGGGGTTGTGAGCGGTGCTGAGAGTGTGGACGGGTTTGTGGTGGACAAGGAGAGTCTGGAGATAGTGGGCAGGCACGTGGGGAACAAGGTGAAGTGTGTGGTTTACACGAAAGACGGGGCTGACTGGGCCGACGTTCCGGCCCACATGCAGGGTATGGCCTGCATCAGTGATGAAGAGATTGTTGAGATAGCCGGAGTGGCCAAGTCTGCGGAGAAGAGTTTAGGGGGTCCTCAGGATATGGAGTGGGCGATTGACCAGGATCTGGCGTTTCCCGGGAGTCTTTTCTGGCTTCAAACCCGTCCGGCGAAGGTGGCGGCAAAGAAGAAGGTGTCGGCCTCCAGTCATATTGCCGATCTGATCGCCAGGAAGTTTGGGAGAGGCTAGGACTTAGGACCTGCTACAAGAACACAAACCTTTTAGACGATCGAGAAGGAGGGGGAAGATGGGCCAGGACATGATGAAGTTGTGGGACTCGATACCTGGGTTCGATTTCAATCCGGAGATCGACCTGCCTGAACTGAATTCGTGGTTTTTTGATGGGACGCACAGCGTGCCGTTGCTGACGCCCATGTACGCATGGCACTGGATCAGGCACTGCGGCCATGGGTCTCAGTACTCTGCTGAAGTCCTTAGCATGCCCAGATACAAAGGGTTCACCTTTAGAGATCATGAAGGCGCAACATACATCGGGATGCGCATTGTCCGCGACGAGGCGGAGATTGCGGAACGTACGGAGAAGTTCAAGGAAGCCTTGATCCCCTGGATAGAGGACTTTGACGGCATTTGGGCGAAGAATCGCCAAGAACTGCTGTCGATGTACGACAAGCTGAAGGCCGTTGATCTGGACAAGGCGAGCAACATCGATCTCCTCCACCACCTCTGGGACATGATCAGCGCCCATCGTCGAATGTGGGAAATTCACTTTCTTGGGATGAACGTCTCCTACGCAGCCTTCCTGCTGCTGGAGGACCTGGTAAAGCCCTACGGTCTGACGAGTGAGAGCCCCGAATTCCAGAACATGTTCAGGGGGTTTGACAATTACGTGTTTAAAGTAGACAAGAAACTGTGGGAATTGGGGAAGGATGCCGTGTCCATGGGCTTGGAGGACATTATCATGGACAACCCCGTGGAAAAGGTCATTGGAAAGCTTGAAGAGAGCAATGCGGGCAAGGAATGGCTCAAGAAGCTGCATAATTTTCTGGATGTGGACGGGTGGAGAATGGTTCGTATGATGGATTTTGACGAACCTTACTGGCTTGAAGATCCCTCCGTAGTGATACCTCCCATAAAGGCTTTTGTCAAGAAGGGTGGTGACTACGACCTCGATGGGATGACAAAAAAGCTCGCACAGGGAAGAGAAAAGGCAATCGCCGATCTGCTGGCGAAGGTGCCCAAGGACGAGAAGCCATGGTTCGAGGCCTTGATCATGCTGGGAGGGAAGACCGGCTCTTACAGTGAGGAGCACGACCTTTTCTGCGAGTTGCACTGCCATGCGGTTCAGCGCCGTGGTTTTCTAGGCATCGGGAGGCGTCTGGCCGCGGCGGGCACCATTGACAAACCTGACGACATCTGGTTCCTGAATCCGGATGAAGTAGAGAGAGTGCTGGGGGCTCCCGAGTTTCACAAATTGCAGTACATTGCCAACAGGCGTCGCAAACGGTGGGAGGAAATAAGATTTTCTCAGGTTCCCCCTGTACACACAACGAGGGCAAACATTCAGGAAGCCGTGGGCATGGACCTCCTGCCGTCGGCCGATGCGATCATCATCAAGATCGTTGTGGGAGAGTTGCCCAGGGTGAGGCCGGAGTTGAAGGCTGACATTTACGGCGTGTGCGGATCGCCCGGTGAGGCCGAAGGACCGGCGAGAGTCATCATGACCTACGGTGAACTCGACCAGGTGCAGAAGGGGGACATTCTGGTGTGCCCGGGAACCAATCCTGCTTGGACGCCTGTTTTCGGTCTGGTCAAGGCGGTGGTGTCCGACAGGGGAGGGACACTGAGTCACACGGCCATCGTTGGGAGAGAATACGGGCTGCCGACCCTTGTCAACACCTTTACCGGTACCTCTACGATCAAGACGGGACAGAGGATTAAAGTGAACGCCACGGAAGGAACACTCTACATCCTCGACAAATGAGCGGGTGGGCAAGCACTCGTTTACGAAGGCACTTGCGTGGCACCTAAATTAAGTGATTTTTTACTACCTTCCCCCTGCCCTTCCCACCCGAGGAGGGGAGAAAAGGAAACTCTCCTCCTCCCCCAGCGGGAGGAAAGGAAATTCCCCTCCCCTTGTGGGAGAAAATAAGATTCCCCTCCCCTTGTGGGAGGGGCCAGGGGAGGGGGAAGACCGATCTAAGGAAGGATTTGAAAGTTGAAACCTTATACAGACTGCGGCCCATGCGTCCTTAAATGGATTTATGAAAGACTCGCCAATCCCTTGAACGAGGCGGAACGTTTTGAGGTTTTGAAAGAAGTCATGTCCGTGTTGTCCAGGGATCTGGGGCCTTCCATCAACCTTGGAGCGCTGTGCAACAGAAGCCTCGAGGCGGTTGAGGAGTTTTTCCCGGCGTCCGCCGCCGGGTATCAAGAGTTCAAACTGAAATGCAATGAGGCTGCGTCAAGACTGCTTGACGACGCGCGCGATTTCATCGAAAAAGCAAAAACACGTCGCGACCGCATCGCCAAGGCTTGCGGTCTCGCGTCCCTTGGCAATGTGGCTCCCATTGGCGCACCTTCCGCTCCCTTCGAGTTTTCCCATGTCGAAGATGTCATCAGAGGGGAGAGCCCTCTTCCTTTGATTTCAGGAAATCCTTCAGAAGCTGTTTCAAGGGCTCACCACGTACTTTACGTGGCTGACAACGCAGGAGAAATAGGTTTTGATTCTCTTCTGATTTCCCTCCTCAAGGAGTGGGGACTCACGGTCACCCTGATCGTAAAGGAGGACCCTTTCTTCGACGATGCAACAATGAAGGACGCGCTGTATTTCCATCTCGATCGAATCGCAGACGCCATATTGTCGGTCAACAAAATCTTTGTTCCCGGCGATGCCGCTCCGGATTTGGCGAAAGCCTTTTCAAAAAGCGACCTCGTAATTTCAAAGGGCACAGGAAACTGCGAGGCTCTCTTTGCAGAAGGCGGAGGGAAGACGACCGTATTTCTGCTTAAAGCGAAATGCCGTCCCATATCAGAACAATTGGCTGTCGACGAGGGAAAGTTTATAGTAAAAGTTGCAAACTGAAATAGGCTCTCGGCGCGAAAGAGCGCCGGCACACACGGGCACCTTGAGCCTAAATCCACCGCCAATTTTGCGATCCTCAGGTCAAATCAGACGGTTCAGAATTCTTTGTTGACAATCAGGAAACATCGTAGTATTTCTAAAAAGATCTCCATCCAATTTTTGAGGCATTCATAAATAGAACAGTGCCATCAATTGCGAGGCGCAGAGCATAGCGGCAATTTTATGAATACCGGGCGAGTTAAAAGCTTTCTTCGATGAGTTCGGCACGATTCCGTCGAAGGGTTCGCAATGAGAATTTGCCGGTTTCGCTTTGCTGAGCGTTGATCGTTTCTCTGTCCGCCTAAACACGACCCCGGTCGGAGTAGGAAAATGATCAAAGATTACCCCCTGCACTTCCCACCAGTTTTGATCAATGAAGAAGAGCAAACCCTCCATAGAGCGGTGCACGAGTTTGTGAGCAGGGAGATCATGCCCATTCGTGAGCGACTTGAAGACGATCCGGATTTGCAGGACAAAGTCCGCCAGCATCTTGTGGATATGGGTCTACAGAAGCTCTCGATGCCCAAGGAGTATGGAGGAGAAGGAATCCGGGGAACCGTCCTCAACGGGCTGATTTGTGAGGAATTGAGCCGGGGCGACGTGGGCATCGCCGTTTCCCACATGTGCACCGGTTGGGCCTGGAAACCGGCAGTCAGTGGAGGCATGAAGGCGGTTTTGGACAGGTTTATGCCTGCTTTTTGTGGAAACAAGGTTCAGATCGGTTGTTTCGCCATGACCGAACCAGGCGGTCCCCACGGCGGTGGCGGCTGCGACATTGAAAATGCTCTCTACAAAGGCACGAAGCTGAGGACCATAGCCGGATTTGAAGGCGAAGAGTGTATCATCAACGGTAGCAAACTATGGGCCACTAACAGCGGGATTGCCGATCTCTACTGCATCGTGTGCACCACTGACCCCAAGCTGGGGGAAGATGGAATAGTCCTCGCTTATATTCCGAAGGGATGGCCTGGGCTCACGGTCGGCCCGGACGAAAAAAAATGCGGCCTCAAGACAGATCACAACTGCCCCACCTACTTTGATGATGTGAGAATTCCCAGGGAGTGGACCATAGGTCCTGGAGGGAAGGCGGCTGAACTATTCTGGGCCCAGCTCCCGGGAGTCTCCAGCGGGGCCATGGCCACAGGGATCATGGAGGGAGTGCTGGAAACGGTTCTCGATTATACAGGGCAGAGGATAGTCGCAGATAGACCGATAAGGCAGCATGGAGGACCGGCAGAGACTATTGCAGAGATAGCAATGGATACTGAAATGGCCAGAACCTGGTATTTGGCAACCGCCTACATGTGCGATCACCCTGAGATTTACGGCCCTAGAAGGGGTTTCCTGGCCGCAAGGATGAACATGGCGCGAATCACCAGCGAGAAGGCCGTAAGGTGCGCAGAAAAAGCGATTCAACTGATGGGCAGCTACGGTTACGTTCGAGACTATCATATAGAAAAGTACTGGCGCGATTCTCTTATGATCACCTTGTGGAAAGGAGGTACCCGCCTGAGCAGACACAATGTGTGCAGAGGGTACTACGATTTGGAAACATAGCTTCCGGCCATGTTATTTCCAGAATGACTGTGCAGCATTGCCTTGTGCGTTTGGTCGATGTCCTTCTTAAGCGCAACTTTTAGCCGAGAAAAGCCATTGGGGAAGACGAGGATCCTTTCAACGAATTTCTCAACAAAAATCGGGGCGTCCCGTGGACGTACGTCCCACTTGAGAGAGGAGGAAAAGCGATGGACGAAATGACACCTACGGCACGCTGGACGGTCACGCAACCTTGGCGGGGAATTTTCGGGCTCATCATCACCCTGGGTTCGGCAATGATCATCACCTCTATCTTTGACCTTCAAACGTACCTCGGCACGTTTACGACCTTTATCATGTCCAATGTCCCCATTCTCGCTCTTATCGGCGCCGGGTGGCAGGCACAGTATCCTTCCACCCAAGGGTTACCCCAGCCTTGGAAAGGATTTCTGTTGACCGCTTTTTCGGTACTCGTTGGACTCCTGGCCTGCTTCTTCTTGGTTGACTTTTTAGCTGACGGGGCGGCCACGCCGTTCATCCATGTGCAGGCGATCAACACGGTGATCACCACCTTCTTTCTGGTAATCGCCTTCGGTATGTGGCCCTTTAATAAGTGGTCGGTTCCTGCAAGAGGATTTTGGACCTTGATCCTCGCCTACCTCCTTGCATGGTTGATCACGAGGCTCTTCTTCAATTTCAGCATGCTCTCCTACGCAGCTCCCACGGGTCCCGTTCCCTTTTACGCCGAGGGAGGCCCGCTTGCCGCCTTTGCCGGCATTGCGCCCAAGGGAGTTTTTGCCTGGGAGTGTGCGCTGGCTTTCTATTTTGCGGTTCTCCTGTTCCTCTTTTGCTTCTTGGCGCTCGGCTTCTGGCCCTTTAGCAAATCCGAAAGCGTGATGAAGCAGCCCACGATGGGGTTTGTCGTGACCTTTGTCTGCCTAGTCCTGGGCGCCATTCTTTATTTCATAGGCACGAAAGCCCTCAGCATAGAACCGCTCAAATTCCTTCTCTACCTCGTTTCTTTCCTCTTCGGGCTGCTCATGTTTATTTTTATGTTTCAAATGTGGCCGGGTCGAGGCCTCAAGAGTCCTGTGGGAGGCGGAATCCTCAATATTATTCTGTCGATCATAGTAGCAATCATCGCATACAAGGCACTCGGCGCCTGGTGCACTTCTCACTTCGGGGCTGACGCGATGAAGTATCCTTTCGACATCTTTGCGACGGCAAATCTCATGCTGGGGTTGACGTTTCCCGCATGGGCCGCCTATTCCGCATTTTGGGATTTCTGGCCCTTGCCCCCTACGCCGCCTCCTCCCGGCCAGGGATAGGGTCACAGGTTACCGTCTCGAAGGGGGTTGAATTTGATTCCGATGAGCCATCTTGGCGAACTCGCATAAAGTCCCAGCCCGTCATTGCGATCCCGGCGAAAGCCGGGAGTGGCAATCTCTTTTCCATGCGGGCGGTTATGAGATTGCCGCGCTTCGCTAACAATTCCAAATCGGGTGGGGCGGGCTTTTGCCGTGAAAATTCCCTCTAGCCCCTCATTTTCAAAGGTGGGAAGTTGGCGTGAATCATTGGGCCTACCCCTTTTTAAAGGGGGATCGAGGGGGGATTTTCATGCGTGGAGGTGGCCAAAGCCCGGTCATGGGCGTTTACGTAGGCATCAATTTCGGGCTTCAAGCGGTTCTTCTTGTAGTGCTCAGGTGCTCAGCGTCCGGCTTTTACACATGAAAGCGGTTGGAGGAGCGCTCACTTCGTTCGCTTGGGGTTTGAGGCAAGAGCAGTTGCGCTAAACCTCTAACCTCCTATCGCGGAAAAGAGGAGATGAAAATGGTCAAAGTTGTTTTCCAGTACAATGTGTCGAAAGAAAAGCAAGCGGAATATCTTCAAACAACCCGTGATAAGATCAAGCCCTTTTGGGAAACCAACGGGTGCCGATCTTACACCGTCTGGCAAGTGGGGGAGAGCGAGACCGCCTTTGTGAAAGAGATGCTCTTTGAAAGCACTTCCGCGATGAAGGAAACGATGGCTCTCAAGCAGGCCGATCCCGTCAAGGAGCTCTATTTCAATTTCGCCACGGACGTTTCCAGAAAAATCATCACAAAGAAAGTCTGAGTCAGGGAGAGGAGGAACAAATGAAAAGGCTTGAAAACAAGGTGGCTATCGTCACGGGCGGCGGTCGGGGGTTGGGGAAGATCTTTTGCCTTGCCATGGCGGAGGAAGGGGCAAGAATCGCTTCCGTGGACATACTTGAAAAGGATTCTCTGGAGACCGCTCAAGAAATCAAGGAAAAGGGAGGATCAGCCATTTCCCTGAAGGTGGATGTAACTTCCGAGAAGGATACCGCCGCCATGGCTGAAGAGACGATCAAAGCCTTCGGCCGAATCGACATCCTCGTCAACAACGCCGCCTTGTATTTCGGGATCGGGCGCAGGCCTTTTTATGAAGTATCCTCGGGAGAATGGGACAAGCTGATGGCAGTTAACCTGAAAGGGCCATTTCTTTGCGCCAAGGCGGTGTTTCCCCAGATGAATGCTCAAAAGAAGGGCAAGATCATCAACCTCTCCTCCGAAACCGCCTTCACGGGGTCCAAGGGCTTCATCCACTACGTGACATCCAAGGGAGGGATCATCAGCTTCACCAGAGTGCTGGCCGCTGAATTGGGGCCCCACGGCATTTGTGTCAATACCATAGCCCCGGGGTTCACGGACACTGAGGCGAGCAGAACCGTGACGGATGACATCTCGAAATACAATGTTAGCCTCACCCCGCTGGGCCGGCTTCAGCAACCACAGGATCTCATCGGAGCCCTGCTTTTCCTAGCCGGCGATGAGAGCGATTTTTTTACGGGACAGGCTTTGGTGGTCGACGGAGGTCGCTACATGCACTAACAAAGGGGCAAGGCGCATGGCATTCTTCAAACAGGACGGACTGACGGAAAAGGAGCGGTTCCATGCCCTGCTCCATCGCCAACCGGTGGACAGGGTTCCATTTTATATGTGGGAACTGTCCTTTGCGTCGGTCACGGTCGGCTACCCGAGAGTAACCACCTTTGCAGACCCTGCCAGGAGCTTTCAGGCCTTCCTCCGGACCCACGAAATGTTCGACGGCTGGCACTACATCTACTTCACCCCGGGAGCTATCGGCGTCAGGGAATTCGGAGGTGAGGCAAAACTGCCCACAGGCGAATACGCGCAGGCGGCAACCCCCCTAAGACCTGTCGTGCAGTCGGAAGAGGACGCCTGGAAACTCACCCTGCCCGACGTGAAAACCGCCGGTGCAATCCCCCTGGTCATGGAATTCGCCAAGCTGCAGGAAAAGAATGACTTTCCTATAACCTTCTCTTCGGGGAGCATATTGAAAGTGGTCCAAAACCTGACCGGCGCCGAAACCATGTGCCGATGGATGATAAGAAGACCAAAGGCGCTTCACAGGCTTTGCAGGCTTGTCGCAGATTTCCACATTGCCGTTGCGCGATATTGGGTCGATTCCTTTGGACGGCCGGAGCGGATCATTCCGCTCACCGCGGCCCCCACCGAATCCAACCAGGTGATCTCTCCAAAGCATTTCAGGGAATTCAGCCTACCCTACCAGAAAGACGTCTACGAGAAGATGCTGGCTATGGGGATCAAGCACATCAACACCCATATCTGCGGCGAGCAGAATCTGAACTTGCCGTATTGGGCCGAGATCCCCATGGGCGATCCAGGGATCGTCAGCGTCGGGCACGAAGTGGACCTGGAAACGGCATCCGAACATTTCCCTGAACATGTCATCGTCGGCAATGTGGAGCCTGCGGTCATTCAGACAGGGACGCCGGAGCAGGTCTATGAGCTGAGCAGGATTTGCATCGAGAAAGGAAAGAAGCATCCGGGCGGATTTGCCCTGGCTCCGGGTTGTGAGCTTCCTCCGGCGGCCCCACCTTATAACGTTTGGATGATGAGAAAGGCGATCAACGACTTCGGCTGGTATGAATGAACTGCTGTCGAATGAAACCGACAGCTTGAGGACAAAGGAACAAAGTTACAGAAGCACAAAGCAGAAGTCCCACACGCTCTGTCCCTTTGTTCCTGTGTGCCCTTGTGCCTAAACCATAGTGCAAAGGCCGAACTAAAGCCTTCGCCACAAGACAAGGGTATTCCTCCCCCTCTGCGAGGGGAAAATGATGGAACGGGAGCCCGATGATGGTTAACGAAGCGAGGAAGAAGGAAATACTGGATGCCATAAGCAACGCGGTAGTCCACTTCGACGAAGATCGGTGTGCAGAATGGTGCAAAACCGCCCTTCAGGAAGGCCTGGGTGCCTATGAGGCGACCATGAAGGGCTTGACGGCCGGAATGGATAAGGTCGGAGAGCTTTATACCCGACAGGAGTATTTCGTACCGGAACTCTTGCTTTGTTCCGATGCACTTTACGCCGGCCTGAATATTTTGCGGCCCCACATCCAAACGGACCATGCCGTCGCCAAGGGAAGAATTCTCTTGGGCGTGGTAGAAGGTGATATCCATGACATAGGGAAAAACCTTGTCAAGACCATGTTCGAAGCCGGCGGGTGGGAGGTTCATGATCTTGGAAAAGATGTAAAGCTGGAATACTTCGTCGAAGAGCAAAAGAAAATCAACGCGGATCTGGTGGGGCTGTCGGCCCTGATGACGACGAGCATGATGGCCATAGAAAAAGCCATCGCTATGTTGAGGGCCGCAGACCGGGAAGTGAAAGTGCTCGTGGGCGGCGCTCCTTTGAATCGGGAAATCGCCGCCGGTTTCGGCGCAGACGGGTACGCGGAGGACGCCGTCTCCGCCGTTCAGGAAGCATGCCGCATCTTCAGAAATCGTACCGTCCGACGATGTCCCCAAACAGCGCACCGTGGAACCGGATAACCCAGCATCATGTCGAAAAATACAGATGTTCTTATCATAGGCGGCGGAATCGCGGGTACCTCGGTAGCCCGCGAGCTTTCCAGGTATGAACTTGAAGTGACGCTCATCGAGAAGGAAGCCGACGTGGGCTGGGGGCAAACCAAGGCGAGCTACGCGATATGCCATCCAGGCGCACGCTGGGCCCAGGGCACTCTTACCCACAGAATGATGGTCGAGAGCCACCGGATGTGGGACCAGATCGTGGAGGAACTCGATCTCGATCTGTCGCGAATAGGCGAATTGGTCTTGGCTTTTAACGACATCGACCTTCAATACATTCATGCGCTGAAGCAGCAAGGGGAAAAGAATGGGATCGAAGGTCTCGAAATCATCGACCGCAACGAGACCCTTCGCCTTGAACCCCAAGTGAACCCTGGCGTGCTGGCGGCCCTGCACCTGCCGACCGCGGGCGTCTTCAATCCTTTTGAACTCGCATTCGCCTATTTCGAAAATGCACGAGCAAACGGGGTCGGTGCGATCATGGATTCGGAAGTCACAGAGATCCATCCCGACAATCGAGGGTTTAACGTAGAAACACGGTGCGGAGAGATCCGCGCCGGTTACATCGTCAATGCTTCGGGGCTTTTTGCGGAAAAGACCGCTAAACTTATCGGCGCAAACGACTTCCACATTTCCTACGGGACAAAGAGCACCTGTTTGATTCTCGACCGCTGTGTCGGAAACCTCGTCAACCACATCGTAACCGGCGTCGCGGACCCCAACGCCTTCAACCGCTTCAGAGTGGTGATGCCCACCTTTCACAGAAATCTCTTGGTCTACACGCCGATCCCGGAACCTTCGAAAAGCATCGAGGATCGCGCCACAGAAAAGCGGGCTCTTGACCTCACCCTCCAAAGTGCGAAGCAACTGACCCCGGGCATTGATTTCGAACCCCACATGACAGCTTCTTTCTCGGGCCTCACGGCCCGCAACAGCCGGGGCGACTTTGTTATCGAAGCCTCTCAGAAGAACCCGGCGTTCGTGAATGTCGCTCTGCCGCCTCCGGGGATCACCTGCTCCCCGGCCGTCGGTAAAGAGGCGGTCGAGATCCTGCGCAGGTCGGGGCTGCCCCTGAGGCCAAAACCCCATTTCAATCCCTTTCGCAAGAAGATGAAAAGGATACGGGATGCCTCGCAGGCTGAAACTGTTCAAATCGTGCGACAGAATCCCCGTTACGGGCACATCGTCTGCCGATGCGAAAGCGTGAGCGAGGCGGAAATCATTGAAGCCATCGGCAGAGGAGCTACAACCGTGGATGGGATTAAGTTCAGAACCAGGGCCGGCATGGGAAGGTGCCAGTCCAATTTCTGCGGCCCTCAGGTCGCCGCCATTCTGGCCGAAGAGCTCCATCAACCCATTGAGAAGGTGACCAAGAAAGGGCACGGGTCGTTCTATGTGGCCCCGAAAACCTCCTAGGGAAACCAGTTCGGGACATCTGGATGTTGCGGTCATAGGCGGCGGCCCCGCCGGGATATCGGCCTGTCTCGAGCTCTGTTCCCATGAGGCATTGCGCATAGCGCTATTCGAAGGTGAAGACGAGCTCGGGGGCATGCCGCGCTCCTGCCACGTCTTTTTTGGGATGCGTGATCGCAAGAGCTTACACACAGGGCCGTCTTACGCGAGAATACTGGACCGGCTCGTACGAAGAACCGGCGTCCATGTTCACACCGGATCCCGGGTGCTCAAGATTGTGCCGGGTGCCCCCGGCGAGAACCATGAACTTCATGTCCTGTCACGGGACGGGCTCCGATCGATTCACAGCCGCTTTCTTGTGCTGGCTACCGGCTGTTTCGAAGGCTCCCGTTCAGAGCGACTGATCCCGGGCACCCGGCCTTCGGGGATTTTGACGACAGGCACGCTCCAGCAACTGGTGAACCTCCGCCACTTGAAGCCCGGGAACCGGGCTCTGATCGCAGGGAGTGAACACGTTGCTCTGTCCAGCGTCCTCACCCTCAGGTGCGCAGGGATATCCATCGCCGGCCTCGTCGAAGGGGACCCGCAACTTAACACTTACGCGAGCGTGGCCGCTTTCATGAGCCGCGTCTTCGGCTTTCCCGTTCTGAAGAACACTGCAATCCACCGAATCACAGGCAACCGCCGGGTGGAAGGCGTTGAACTCGTCGACGGAGCAAGTGCGCAGATCCGTCGGCTCGATTGCGACACCGTGGTCATGACGGGCAGATTCCGGCCCGACTCTTCCTTGATCGACGGCACCCCTGTAAAAAAAGGCTATATCCGATACTCCCAATTAGGCAAAAGCATGCTGAATCAAGACTGTCCTGGTTATTGGAGTTTTTCATAGTGCACGAAACTTAGCCGGGATTTGCGCAGGAATAGCTACATCACC
>Ga0068714_10005939_pt1 | contig 12714 bp, 22 predicted proteins | sample MTBNYHSulfiMetaG_FD_62988 | JGI IMG/M metagenome (GOLD analysis project Ga0068714, IMG submission 62988) | Enrichment culture microbial communities from rom New York Harbor, USA that are MTBE-degrading - MTBE-NYH (New York Harbor Sulfidogenic)... | ecosystem: Environmental > Aquatic > Marine >... | reverse complement strand
ACCTCGACCCGCTTCTCCCCAACGCCATCCATGAGCTGGAGGTAATCGACCACCACCAGGGAGAGGCCGCTCTTCCTTTTCAGCTTCCTGGCCTGTCGGCGGATGTGGGTGATGTTGACCGCTGGGCTCTCGTCGATGACAAAGGGGACCTCGACCAGCCGGCTTGTGGCCCTGACAACCGGATCCCACTCCCAGGAGCTGACCATACCCTGCTGAAGCTTCCATCCGTCGATCCGGCTCTCCAGGGAAAGCAGCCTATCCCCTAGCTGCTCCTCGCTCATCTCCAAGCTTCCGAAGAAGGCCGGGAGTTGCGTCTCCCTGGCTGCCTGGTAGGCGATCTGGAGGCCCAGGGCCGATTTCCCCATGGACGGCCGGCCGGCGATGATGATCAGGTCCTGGCGCTTCATCCCGCCCAGGGCCGCGTCCAGGTCCACAAACCCGGAGGTCAGACCGTGGATTTTGGATTGATTTGCCTTTTTGTGTTCCAATCTTGCGAATGCCCGGCTGACGATCTCCGGCATGCCGCTGGTCCGGTCGATAGTATGCTGCTCTGCCACCGCCATCAGCTTGGCCGTGGCCCGGTCCAAGACCCCCTCCGCCTCCTGGGTCTGGTCGATGGCCTCCTTGGCCGTCTCCGAGCAGATCCTGAAGACCTGCCGTTTGACCGAGTGCTCCCTGATGATCTGGGCGTGATGCTCGGCGTGGGCCGTCGTCGGCTCCGCCATGGCCAGCCCGGCTATCCGGCTGACCCCGCCAATCTGGTCAAGGGCGCCTTCCTCCTTGACCCTTTCGGCCACGGTGACACAATCAACCGGCTTCCCCTGGTTGGACAGGTCCAGGAGGGCCTGGTAAATGATCCTGTTCCGCTGGTCATAGAAGTCATCCGGGCTGATCTGCTCGGCCGCCGCCTCAATGACCTGGTGGTCGAGGAGACATGCTCCCAGGAGGGCGATCTCCGCTTCCTCGCTCCATGGCTGGGGATATTTCATGACCCGCCCCCAGCCATGGCCGCTTTCTTTTCCTGGAGAAGCTGTGCGATCCGGCCGCCCTCATCCTGTCCGTTTAAGCTCCTCTCAAATGCCCAGAGGGCCTCGTCCTCCCATCTCCGGCTGGATAACCAGCCTTGAGCGTAGATCGGTGTTCGGCCCTTGCGCTTCAGCTCCGGCCGCCGGCGGGCCTCGAGTCTCGCGGCCGGGATAATCTTCTCTTTGGCCAGCTCCCTTGTCAGACCCGGGATGTCCAGCCAGGAGTCAGCCGCCTGGGACTTGCCGTTCTTGTAGTCGAACGCCGACCAAAACACCTCGAAGGCTTGAAGCTTCCAGCCGGTGAGCTTTCGGCCCTTTTTGGTCAGGTAGAACGGTTCGTCAGGGGGCTCTTTGGGGGAGGGTGGGGTTTCCGGTCCCTCTTTCGAAACATCCGCATGTGGCCCGGCGGGCTTGCCCGTCGGGCAATATGTACTAGATTCCGATTCCGATTCCGTATCTGATTCCGATTCCGATTCCGTATTTCGAAAGGGTTGTGCCAACTGTTCGGAAAGGGTTTCCAAATGGTTTCGGAAGGGTTTCGGCAAGAACCTTTGTTCGGGGCAACCCAGCAAGGAAACTACCAAATCGCCGTATATGGCAATCTCCTCTGGGATCTCCTCGAAGAGGGTGGCCAATCTCTTCCCCTGGTTGGGGTTAGCCGGATGGTTGTAGCGCAGGAAATGGGTGACAAGGGTCCAGCCTGTGGTTTCGTCCCGCTTTATCAAACCCTTTGCCAACAGTTCCTCAAACCCTTTCGAAACCCTTGGAGCCGTCCATCCAAGGTCCTCCTGGACATATCCGGCCGGCAGCCTGAAGCAGCCCAGGGCTGTCGTGTGGGGCCCGGTGAGCATGAACAAAAACATGAACTTGGCGTCATCGCTCAGCTTGGCCACTCTTCCATCGGTCCAGAACTTGGTGCGAACCTGTCCGTACTCCCTCAAAGCAAACCCCCTTCATCTACCACCAGTGGAAGGGGTGTGATCTCGACCTCTATCCTTTGAGGTGATCCAAGGCGTTTGCGGACCACCTCGTCGCTGACCACGGCGTCATCGGTCCAGAATCTCTTGTTGGCCACGTCCTTGAAGTGCTTGATCACGTTGTCTGCGTCAGGTTTCTTGACGTGCCTGATCTTCCCGGCAGCGGCCAGGGCCCGCCAAATGGCCGGTTTTAGTCCGCCCCGCTTATCCGGCGTCTCGCCCTTGGGGGGCTCGAAATAGGCGGTGAAGATGATCCCGACAGGGCCGGTGAACGGTTTGGGGGGAAGGTGAGGGGTGAGCAACGATGCAAGCTCCTTCTCTCTGCTCCGCTGCTTTGGGGCCTTGTACGTGATCGAGTCTCTCGGCCTATTCTTCCTGCCCTTCAGGTCAAAGGCGAACCTGGCCGGTCTCTTCCTTTGGACCCTGGCGTGCCGTGCCCTCAACTGTCCAACCGGCTGGATAAGGATGGTGAATTTGATCGGCTCCATCAGACCTGCAATGTCCTCCAGACCAAGGATGAGAAGGAAGCGGTCTTTCCGTGTAGTGTCCTTAATTGCTCCAAAAAGGCAAAAATCTTTGATAACAGCAAGACCGTAATGGAGCCTTTCCGGCATGTCAAGAACAAAAAAATTGCCGCCTTTTCCGTTTTGGCCTGATTTTCTTTGATTTTTCATTTTACACACCCCCTCTTTTATGCTTAACTGACGATATGCTTAGCCGTTTGCGGCCAGAAAAGAGGAAACGAGCCGACTCGCATTTCCACGAGTGCTGGGCCGTAGCCAAAGGGGGCCGTGATGAAGTTGGGTGCCGACGGCGATGGCCCCTGTTTCGTGATGGTTCGATTTCAACTCAACCTCCTCAGCGAGCGTTTCGCCAACGCCAGCTATTCTCCTTGAGGGCCAGAACGACCTCTTTGACCGACTCCACCGTGCAGAACAGGACCTCGTCCATGAAGTGGTCCACGTCCCGGAAGGTCAGACTGGGGTCGAGGTCCATGGTTTCGGCCATGACCTGGATCTCTTTCCAAACCAGAGCGACGGCCTGTTGATGCTCTCGACCGAAGAAGTGGGGGCCTTGGGGCAGGGTGGCGGCAGCCCGGATGGCTATGGTAGGATAGTTTAAGCTCACGGCAACCTCCCTTGTAGGTTGTCTTGGGTCAGGCCGGTTGAGATGTTTGCCCATCTCAGCCGGCTGTTTTTATGAGCGGCGACCCGGTGGCGGGGGCCCAGGGTCCACCTGGTGCCGACGGTTCAAGCCCGATCTCGCCGCTCCAGCTATCTCAAATCAAAGAGGTGGGGCTCCCTCCTTTCCTTTTCGGCCAGGGCCAGCTCTCTGATATTGGTCGTCAAATGGTCGACCTCGACCCCGATTTCGGCCAGGCGCCGGCCGATCTCATTCTTGCGGTGGCAGCGGCTCGGGTCCGCCTCCATGCACATCAGGCAAGCCCGCTTGTCCTTCTGCCAGCTGGCCAAGCCCTCGATGGCCTCCTGGCTGATCTCGTCAAAACCGCCCAGGGTGTCACCCTTCCAGAGGTAGCCGATCCCGGCCGACCTCATGGCCTTGGCCAGGTCGTAACGGTTGAACTCCTTGTTTTTGCCGAATGGCTTGGAACGAACGTCGATCAAGAACTCGACCTGGTGGGCCCGAAGGATCTCGATAAGCTGTGCTGAATCGCTTAGGTTCTGATACCCGATACTGAAAAGCACCTTCCCTCCTTTTTTGAGCTTTCCCTACTATCACCATAGCATGATGGCCGACATTTATCAAGTGAATATGCCGCAATATTCGGCACTTACGCCTTCAGGAAGAAGGTGGCGCGGGCCTGGTGACAACACTCTGGACAGTAGACATCGCTGTCCGGATCAACAATCATCCGATCATCGAAGTCCGAGGTGAGATCGAGTCCCTCCGGCGAGCAGTAGGCCCAGGACAAGACCTGGACGTGGAGGAGGTCCTCCTCTCCGCATTTCGGGCACTTGAACTTGGGGTCCTCCTCGCGGTCGAGCAGGGGATGCCTTTGCATGAGCTCCGTTCTGGCCTGTTGCAGCAGGAGGACCAACTGGTCGTCTGTCAGCAGGTCGAACTTAAGCCGGTCGAAGCGCTGGAAGTTCTCCTGGGCCTCAAGGCTGGCCTCATTGAGGCGCCTGTCGTCGCCGTTCTCGTGAACCAGTTCGCTCATCAAACACCCCCTCGCTGCCTGGCGTAGGTCAGCAGCTCCTGGATAGCCTCTATGTTGAGGTCCTCTGCTTCGTACTCGAAGGGGTTGAAGGGCAGGTCGTCGATCAGCTCGCCGATGGAGCCTCTCCAGACCCCGGAATCCAGGTCCGGCTCACCGTCAAGGCCGTAGGGGTCGACCAGGAAGGCCGTGAACTCATCTCCAAACTCGACATATCCGATTTCGATTTCGGTCGAGGTCTTGCCGAACTTGCTTATATCGTGGCCGGCCCGGTTGAACAGGGCGTTGAAGTCAACAGACTCCTTGGCCAGGGCGATGGCTTGCCTATCGTCGGCCGCCTCGATCCCGACCACCTTGACATTGACAACGGCTTTGACGCAGACATCGAACTTGGGCATATCAGTCCTCCTCATGGGTCCAGATGCTGGTCCTGACCTCCGGATCGTGCGTGTCCCGGTCGACAACCTTGACCTGGACTCCCTCCGGGATTCCGGAGATATCGTCCACAATGCCGTCCAGGACCTCCACGGTGATGGTGGTGGGCTCGCTCACTGCTGATCTCCTTTCCTGGTGATGGCCACGATCCTGGCGGCGATACCGGTCGGCCTGGCCGAGGACTTGAAGGCCCCTTGTTCCAGCCTCCAGACGGTTCCGCCCAGGGTCTCCAGCCACTCCCGGAAGGCGGTCGATTTCTTGTCGTTCCTGAAAAAGACCCCTTCGCACATGATCGAAACCAGCCGGCCGCCCTCCTCGAGGAGGCTGAAGGCGTGCTGGACGTGGTCGATGTCCTGGCCCTTCTCAAAGGGCGGGTTCATCAGGATGCGGTCATACTTGCCCTGGTGGTCGAAGAAGTCCGCGTCCGCTACCGGAAAGCCCTTGAGCTCAAGGATCTCCTGAAGCCGCGGCACGATCTCGCAGACGGTGATCTTGGCCCCGGGGTGGGCCCTCCTGGCCTCCTGGGCTATATCGCCCCGGCCAGCCGAGGGCTCCAGGATGGAGCAGGGCTGGCCATCCTCGAAAAAGGCCACACTGAGCATCTGCCTGGCCAGCTCCGGCGGGGTGGGGAAAAATCCCGGGATGGGAATCCCGATCAGCTCCCGCTCCTTGTCGGCTATCAGCTTGGCCTTGATCTCCTCGGGGTCTGGTGGCAGGAGCATGGATATCAGGACGGCCAGGGCCGCCTGATACTGGTCATCGTTCTCGATCCCGGCCTTGACCATCCGCTTTGCCATGGCCTCGTTCCAGTCCGGGAAGCTGGGGTAGGTGAGGAGGTCCTCCAGGACCACCCTGGTGGCGATTCCGGCCACCTCCGGGGGCGCCGTGCCGGTCTCGTGATGGTCGGCCAGGGCCAGGAGCAGGTTCTGGCAGTCCCTCAGTCTCTCCCCGTCCCTGATGCTGCTCTGGATCATCCTGGACCGGCGGGGGGTGGGGTTGAGATCGGCCAGGGTCGGGTGAAGCTTCTGCTGGATCTTGTCGGTCATGCCCTCGGCCAGGGCCCGGAGCTTGGCAGCCAGGGCAGGGTCCCCGAGCGCTTTGGTTAAGGGGCCGGGGGCCGGTGCGGACTGAATCAGGTCGAAAAGGCTGGCCTGGTTCATGACCCGGCCCCAATTGAGTCATTGACGGCGGCGTTGACGATGTCATCCGCGTAGGCATCCAGGTTCTCGGCCAGGAGCTGCTGGGCCTTAAGGAAAGAGACTCCGGTCTCATCCTTGATCTGGTCTAGTATCTCCTCGAGCCGTTTTCTGAGCTCAGGGGTGTACACGGTTCACCTCCCTGCGGTGGCGTGCCTGATGGCCCGGTAGAGGGTGAGCTGGTCCGGGATCTTCGGCCATGGTTCTTCCCAGGACTTGGACCTGGGAAAGTCAGGGTCAACGGCCATGACCGCTTGCCACATGGTCGTACCTGATGCGGTGATGATGATCGGGTGGGCACTTTCCCAGGTCTCCTGGCAGGGGTTTGCGAGAAGCTCCTGAAGCCTGGTCTTGACCCCTTCCCCTAGTTGCGGGCCCAGGAGGTTGGAGCACCCGTCGATCACGGCCATCAGTAGTCCTCCGGGCGCATGATCGTGACGACCAGCTCGCCATCATCGCCACCGTCCGCGATTGCCCAGAGGGTGACCGTCTTGGGGGGGAAGTTGGGGATCTGCTGAAAGAGGACCTGGAAGGTCAGGTGGCTGGCCCCGCCGTTGACCCTGGCCTGGAGGGCAGCCATCCAAAGAACGTCCCAGAGACGGCCGTCCTCGTCCTGGCAATGGGCAACCGCGGCCGGCGGGGTGATGAGTTCGCTCCAAAGCCCCTGCGTGACCGCTACCGGAACCTTGAAGCCGGCTTGCCTGGCCATCTTGGACACGTCGACCAGGACCCCGTCCTCAATGGCCTGGGCCCGGGTGTAGGAATAAATCACCGGGCCGAAAACGTCTTTTAAACCTTGAGCCATGGTTTCACCTCCTGTGGTGGTGGGCCCGGGGTTGGGCTCCCGGGTCCTTGGTTCTCAGCTCCTCAAGAAGCTCAGCTCGAAGTTCAGAGCGTCGATTTTCCTCTGAAGCTCGTTGATCCGGCTGTAGCGCTTCTCCCTGATCTCCTTGGCCGCCTGCTCAACCCTCCCGGTGTTCGAGAGGACCCACCCGGCGAAGACCTTGTGGCGGTTCACGCTCTCGATCCCCGAGAGACCGTCCAGCTCCTCGCTGGTGTAACAGTGCTGAAGGGCCTCCCAGAGGTCCTGGTCAAGCTGGGCCGGCCAATTTTCTGGCCAGCCAACCTCCCTAACCGCCTGGGCAAACTCAATCTTGGTCATCGGTTTCACCTCCTTGTTAACGGGTGCCTTCTCTTAATTTCATAACTTTATCATAAAATACCTACCTGAAAAGGCAACTAAAAAAGCATTAAAAAACCATAATAAACAGATAATTAGCTTCCCGGGCGGCGACATATTAAACACGGCATTTCTTGTGCGTGCCGAGCTGCCCGGGAAGCCTGATCAACAGGCCGACTCCTCGCGGTGCCGGAGATGCAGGGTGTTGGTGGGGACGTCCTTGTGGGTCGAGCCCCAGAAGCCGCCGACCGGCTTTCCTTCGTCGTCCAGCTTGAAGGTGGTCTGGAGGTCCGCCCTGGTTCCGGCCACCCTGGTCACCAGGTACTCGAAGTCCGGATTCAGGGTGCTCGACACCTTGTCGCCTACTTTGAGCTCGGTTGGTCTTGCCATAGCGGTTCCTCCGTGACCGGCCACCGGCGAATGTGTTTCGGCTCCAGGATCTTGGTTTTGCCGGTTGAGAGGGTGACCTCCACCAGGCCTTCGTTTTGGCCCCTCTTGATCCAACGGGCCTTGAAGATCGGCCGGAACTGCCGACCAAGCCATGCCCAGCCGTAATCAGGCACTCTTTTTCTCCAAGCTGCCCTTCTCCGCCGTGATGAAGGATGATTCGCTCAAGGTTCCACCTCCTGAAAAAGCGGCCGGGGGTTGGGCTCCCCGGCCGGTCCTGGGTTAAGCCGTCTCGTAGAGGCCCTTGAACTCGTTGTATTTGAGCTCCACGATCTGACCGCCGATCTTCTCCAGCTCAAAGGCCCGGTCCGCGTCGACCTCCTGGGCCAGCCTGGTCACGCTGTTGGCCAGGCCCCACTGGGTCAGGTCACCGCCGGCCGCCAGGAAGTCGAGCATCTGCTCACCCTCACCCTTGCCCAGGCCGAAGCGCTTCTGGGTAACCTCGACCACCTCGACCATGGGCTTGGTGAACTTCCGGTCCGCGGCGGCGCGGAGGACGTCGACCCTCTCATCAAAGGTGCTGGTGTCCAGGGCGTTCTGGACGGTCTCCTTGATCTTCATGAAGAAGACCTCGTTCTCCTTCTCGTGGACCGCCTCGGAGTAGTCGATGACCCCGCCGTCTTCGCCGATCCGCTTGCCCACGTGGTAGCGGCTCAGGGATTTGGTGCCGATCATCCCGTTGGAACAGAGCAGCCTCCAGATGAGCTCCTGGACGCTGACCGCCCCGGCGCCCACTTCGCTGTTGGTGATGGTGATCCCGGCCATGACCACATCGCCCGGCTTGACCTCCGCCTTGACGGTGGGGAACGTTGCCTGAATGTATAAGCGGGTGTCGGACAGGTTGGATGACCTAACCTGCAACCGGTGCTCGGCCAGGATGGGCAAGGCCGCCGCGGCGATCATGTCGTTGTCGATGGGTCTGAACTTGTCGCTCAGGAAGGCCCTGGCGAAGCGGTCGTTCGTGACGGTCGGCCGGGTGAGGGTCCGGACCATCATCCGCTTAGGCTCGCGCTGGAACATCTGGCCGACATCGTTGGCCAGCAGGTCCGGATGGTCCGAGCGGAGCTTCTCGTACCACTTCCTGGGCATCCCGATCTTGTCGGCCAACTGTCCGTGGGCGTAGGGGGTGAGGGGCAGGGGCTTGCCGTTGACCTGAACGGTCACATCGTCGTCGACCACGGCGGCCTTGAGGGCCGGGGAGTCGGCGATGTAGTCCTTCTTGGAAACGCTCTGCCGCTGAATCTCTTTGGCCAGGTCGACCAGGTTAAATTCGCTTCTCATTGGTTCCACCTCCTTGACTGTTGGTAACGAAAAATGTCTACAAGTAAATAACCGACACTTTTAATATCTCGATAATACCTCCTTTATCGTGCTTTGAACTTAACTAAAAGTTAATTTATAATGTTCCACAAGTAAACTATTTCCAGAAAAAAATTTGAAATAGACTGCACCATGAAGGGCGCCCGGGCCACTGATCCGGCCCGGGCAAACACCCCTCAGGAGGAGAACTCCTCCACCAAGTCCGCCATCTGGGACGCGACCCACTCGGCCTCCTCCATGGTGAGCCGGCTGAGCTTGATCCAACGCCTTCCAGAGTCGGTATTGAGGACCCGCTGCATTCCGATCTTGGCCTTGCAACCGTTGTAGCTGTAGGCCCCGATGATCAGAGAAGCTCCGTTCTCGCCGTGGAGCTCGTGCTCCCTCAGGGTCTGATCCTTGGTGTTGTCATAAGCCATGATCTCCTCCTTACCTGCTGGCCAACTGGCCGGTGTAGATGGCGTTGGTTTTCTCGGCCGCCAGGACAACGTCAACGACCGGCAAGCCGGCCTTCTTGGCCGCCCGCTTGAGCCGGAGCCGAATGGCCCTGGCGTTGCCGGCCAGGTCCGGGTTCCGGTGGATCCGGTCCATGGTCCGGCTGGCGACGGTGAGGGCGGGGGGACTGGTAGGGCTGCTTTCCATCGGTTTCACCTCTTTGGGGTTAAGGGGGCCGGTTGGGCTCGGCCCCCTGGTTGGCTAATCGATCCCGCTGAGACTGTTGATGGAGTCCTGCATGGTATGCATCGAGCTCCCGAGGAAGTCGTGCTCTTTATCCAGGGCGGTCCGGACCTGGCCCCACCAGTAGGGCTTGGCCCTCAACCACTCCTCGGGTGCTTCAGACCTCAGAAGGTCCCTTGCCCGCTCCAGAAGATCCATCATCTCAACCTTGATCTCTTCGAGCTCTGCCCTGATTTCGTCTTTGTCCATTAACGGTTTCACCTCCATGGCGTGAAAATTTGTATTGTTCTGTGATTCCATATAGTTATCGTATAATGCCTACCTCTAAAGTCAACAAAAAAGCAAAAATATATCAAAAAAAACGGGGACTTGCGTCCCCATCCGACTCGATTGGTAGGTACCATTCAACCAGCTAATTAACCCCAGCTCCTGGGAGGTCTAGAATGTTGGCCTTGGCTTGGTCGAGAGCAGCCTCAACGACCTGGGCTTCGTAGGGAGTCAGGTTCTCGTTCTCGTGGATCCTGGCCACGGCCTCCTTGGCCTCCTGGGCGAAGGCATCGATCTGGGCTGTCACCAAGTTCTTGAGCTCGTCTCTGTCCATTGGGTCCTCCCTGGGCCCGGTTGCCCGGGCCCGGATCCTGATCCTCAGTCCTTGATGGAGAAGATGTCGCCCGGCCAGAACTCCTTGATGGTGATCCCCTCACCTCCGGTGTGCTCCGGGCCGATGATCAGCTCCACAGTGGCATTCTCGCTACCGCTTTGGGCAACCGAGTCCTCCAGGTAGTCGATAAGCTGCCTGAGGGTCCATTTCTTCTTAAACATTGATCTCACCTCCTAATTGGTGCCGGGCCCATTGGGATGGGCATTGGCTTCGGCAGCCTCAAGAACGGAAACGCCAAGGTTGAGGACGCGCTCAAAGTCCTCGGCCAGGGTCGAGGTCAGGTTGCCCCTCTCGTGGATCTGGTCCAACTTCTCCGTGGCCGTGTCCGCGAACCGATCGATTAATGCGGTAAGGTTGATCCTCAATTCGTCCTTATTCATGATGGCCTCCTATTGATTAATATCCTTTAATTTCATATAGTTATCATAATTCGCCTATCACCTAAGTCAAGAAAAAAAGCTATAAAAAATCAAAAAATACAGGGACTTACGCCCCTGTTACATTTGACCGGACGGATGGCCAGATCAACTTTTCAGACCGCCACCCTCCTGTCGGTGCCGTAGTGCCGTAGCATCCTGGCCCCGGGGGTCCAGGTAATCCGGGCAATACCAGAAGGCACCAGACCAAATAAGCCGACCCTCATAGCGCCAGCGGAGCAAATGCGAGGACCTCATGGCGATTGTGTTAAGCACCTCCCGGGTCGTGTCGTTATAGACCCAACCCATGTCCTCCACCCTTTCCAAAAAGCACGCCTGAAACATTGTTGCCTCCTGTTTAGGGTTGATCCGGGCCAGCTTTTCAGGCCGCCACCCTCTTCTTCTTGGCGGGGACCTCTTTCCACCCGACGTTCACACAGACGAAGGTCCGGCCGTCCAGGACCGCCACATCGCCCACGCTCATGCTCGTGTGGCTCAGGCCCCTGGTCCTGATCAGGTCCCTGGCCTCACCCCAGGGAGACCAGTACTCTCCTTGCATCTTCCTGTAGAGGTCCTCCAGGTCCTCGGCCTCCTCCTCCTTCAGGAAGGTGTGGGTGGCCTCAAGGTTCTGGGGGTCAATGGACTCAAGGAGCTTGTCCTCGCCATCCCGGAAGTAAAAGCCGAACTTCTTCTGATACCAGACGTTAAAGGTTCGATTCATGGCGGCCTCCTTTTCCTAAAAGGTCATTAATTCCATATAGTTATCATATGATACCTACCCCGGAAGTCAATAAAAAAGCAGAGAAAAAATCAAAAAAAACAATAGGTTGGGGGAAGGAAGGAACCCTGGTGTTCGGTCAAATATCGACCATAATTCGCCCATATTTCTATCGGTTGTGATTTTGCCGACAATCGTTAGTGCCTAAAAATACAATCGCAGTTATCTACCAATTATCAGTCATATATCTTCCAAAAATCGCCCATGGTTCGATCGGTTGTGTTTTTGACGACAATCGGGCCGGATAACCGCTCCGGGAATATTACCCAGGCCGTGAATAACCTTGGCGATAGTAATCCCTTGGGCGTTAATACCTACGCCGGGAATGATACCCCTGCGAGAGATTATCTAAATTGAGAGGATTAACCTCAGTGGGGAAAAGCCGGTTCACATGATTACAATCGCGGCCCCCCCCGAATCACCTAAGTTGTAGAAAATATTGTCTTAGCATCCCCTTACTACGCCCCATTTTCAGAAAAAATAGGTAATTATATTTGCTGCCTGTGCAACGAAACTAAGTTGTTAATTTGGTTGATAAAATAGCCTTTCAGAGGCTTTCTGCCGGACGGTAAGTTCTTCATACGCCCGGAATACGCGGCCCGGTCCTGAGGGGCAAAATGGGGGTCCGCCATTTTCACTGGCTCAGTCAACGCCAACTGCCGGCGGTTCTTCCGGACCCACGCCAGGGTCTTCGATGGCCGGATCTGCGCCGTGGGCTGCTCGGGCAACTTCACCTTCGAGCAGCTCGTCTCCCGGTACGCCGAGCCGGGCGCGATCCTGTCCAATGACGTCTCGCTCTACACCTGCTCCTTGGGCGGCTGGCTGACCGGGATCGACTTCAACCTCAAGCCGGCCAGTGAGGAGTGGGCCTGGCTCGGGCCCTATCTGGCCAGCCCGGAGCTCCGGCCAGCGGTGGTGGTCCTCCTCCTGGAGTTCCTTCAGTACGACCCGCTCAAGGGCGACTACCACCGGCGGATGCACGAACATTACGTCAACCGCTGGGACCAGTACCTGGAGGAAACGGCCGACAACCTGGCCAAGGCGCGGGAACATCTTAGGGTCGACCAGTTCTTCGCCGGCGACGTCTTCGATTTCTACCAGGCCAACGACCGGTGCGAGACCGTCTTCGTCTCATTCATGCCGACCTACGCCGGCGGCTACGAGCGGCTCTACAAGAAGCTGGCCCAGGCGGTCTCTTGGAATGAGCCGACCTACTCGCTCCTAGACGATGAGCGCCGGGACGAAATCTACGACTGGATCACGGCCCGGGACTACGTCATCTATGACGACCGCGAGCTGGACCTTCCCCTGGTCTTCATCGACCGGAAGGGCGGATCCGCCCGGGACGTCTTCATGTACTCCAACCTCGACCTGCCCCGGGCCATGCTGGACAAGCACCGCAACATGGCCCCCAGCCCCTGGAAGTTC
>Ga0068714_10005937_pt1 | contig 12715 bp, 18 predicted proteins | sample MTBNYHSulfiMetaG_FD_62988 | JGI IMG/M metagenome (GOLD analysis project Ga0068714, IMG submission 62988) | Enrichment culture microbial communities from rom New York Harbor, USA that are MTBE-degrading - MTBE-NYH (New York Harbor Sulfidogenic)... | ecosystem: Environmental > Aquatic > Marine >... | reverse complement strand
AGTATTACGTCAAATGTTCTGCCGCTAACTGCCTGCAAGAGAGGAAGGCCTCTGCCGCAGGGGCAAGTCCTATCGGAAGCAACGCCTACATCACCGACTTCATACCTTATGAAGGGCATGGCATAATTGTACAGGTTGGTAATCACTATCCGCCCTTCTTCCCCTGAAGGCACAGGTATACCTTCATCATCCACAATTTCCACAACTACGTGCTCTGCGGCTATATGATAGCCTGAATGCTGCGGGCATTCACAGGCAATCGTATGCTGCTCGACTGCACCGTAATAGTCATAGGTGTCGCAGCCAAATATCTCCCGAAAGAGGTCTCGCTGATAGTCGTAGAGCTGTGCTGCACCGGTGACGATTGCCTTCGGCCTGAGTGTTCGTTTCCCCTGCGCCTTTATAAACCGCGCCAACTCTTCGATAACCTCGGGAGCGCTCCTGATAAATTTCGGCTGGAACCTTTCTATTCTGCCTGCGAGGTGAGGCATTGTATCCGCTGACAGCTCATGTACATCAAGGAACAGTTGTCTTCGGAAAAATTCTATGGCTGTTTTCCAAAGTTTTTCATTTCTTGTCTCGTGCCCGTACCTGATACTTAAGCGCGCATGTTTGTCCCCAAGCTTAAATCCTATCGCTGAGTAACCTCGTTGACGGGCTGCAAAACTCAGATTGATATGGCAATGCCTAGTGCTATAGAACAGCAACGGTTCACCCGTTGAGCCTCCGGTGGACAACTTCACCCTTTCCCCGGCAGGGAAACCGGATGCGGTGATTTCATCGAAATTACGCCTTATAAGCTGCTTGGTTAATACCGGCAATTTCACCAGGTCGTGGCTGGTTTTTATGTCATCCGGCTTAAGTCCCCTCTCATCGAAGACACGTCTATAGTAAGGCACGCTGTCATAGGCATACTTCACCAGATACCTCAGTCGTTCATTTTGCAGTTCCAGTATCCTTTCACGCGTCCACCACTGGCTCTCCTCAAGCTCTCTCAGACACCGCATGGTCGCTGTGCCCCTGAGAAAGTCTAGTGTCGGAGCCATCAGGCGCCTTGCTACAAAGTTATACAACTATGCTCCTCTTTAATCCGATAGTACCGCCGGGTTATACACTTAATACGCCTCCACCGCATCATAACAACCCACGGCGTGGCAATAGCTATTTATCATCATCAGCGTAGTATGTCCATTAATCTCTGCAACATCAAGCTGTCTGAATTAACTATAACGACGAAAAAGTATAAATGCTATGATGCCACCCAATGCCAGAAGACCGAGAACGACCAGTAAAACCAAAGCAGTTTTGGAAAAACGAGTAGTCTCTCGCGGACAGAGAATCCTACCTTCCTTTTTTGCTTTAGTATCCAAAGCAACTCCTATGACTACTCCGACACCAACACCGATAGGTATACCGGAGCCAATGTAATCCATAGCAGTACCCAAGGCCACGCCGAGACCCGCACCTAGAGCCATACATATTCCCATGTAGTATCCTTCAGTAACCAGTTTGTGCTGTCTCTGGAGATGGCCGATAATACTATTGATTGCCTTAAAGTAAGCCTTGCGACTCTCCCTGTCAGCTATCTGAACCACATTGCCGGCGTCCTGAGTAAGTGTGGTGATGTCCTGCCGGAACGCCTGGCATTGTGGGCACTCAGAGAAGAACCCGTCAACTCTTTGAGCTATGCACAAGAGCAAGTCGAGTTTATACTTCCTGTAATCCTTCCCGCTTAAGGTATTGCTTAGTTCGCCAACTTTTTTGGCAATACCATCATACCAATCACTGTGACTTCTCACGGTATCCATTCCTTTCCTGTAAGTGTGCATTCCATCATACTATGCGCGCCACATAATTGTACCACCCTTTATGTGAGAATTGCTGCGAGGCTATACAATAGTATGGTTACTTCTTCTTGTACTTACGGTACAGTTCAATAAAGGTGATATTCAGGGCAATCGATAAAAGCAGGGGTATTAGAAGCAGCCACAAGTTCTTGTATATATCGATACCGAGATACTGGCAGGCAAAAACGAGAATAAAGGCTATTAGCATTCCTAATGCGGCGCAACCTACCGCAAAATAAATAAGCTCCAGAATGAAACTGTCTCGTCCGCCCATTTCAAGCGATGCCTCCCGAATCGATACGCGGCTCTACGATAAGCGACGGCATGGCAAAAGTCAAGCATTCAGCCAATTCCTTTTGCCATCGCGAGGGGCGGAGCAAAGAAGGACGGCTGGCAATGACAAAAAACGACCGGCACAGTCCTGATAATCACATGGTACTATTAAATATTAGTACCATCAGACACCGAAAATCAGTACTTAATGACGATTCCCTTTCCCTATACAAATGTTAAACTAAAGTTAACTAAAGTATAGGAATTAACCTTGTACAGTATCGAATATGAAAAACCAGGAGCCTGGCAGCCCAAGGAAATAATCGACTTGGGTGACGGGTGCAAGATAGGTATAACCACTCATGATGATTGCTATACAGTCTTTTTGCTAGACTATAACGGGTCGTGGGAACCTACTAATTGGATCCCGGCTAGAGCGGCAAAACGGTTAGGTGAATTAGCTAATATCCAAATTTCCATAGGCAAGTCATTTAACTGATAAATCGCTCAATCGCGGGCGCGGCCTTTGAGATGAAAGCGTCGGGCCTAGAGACCGTTACCTGCCTGAAATGGCTTCCCAGATAGGCACTTTTTCCGTTTTGTAGACTGTTCTCTGCTTCTCAACCTGGTAGGGAACCTGATACGGGACCTGCCTTTCCCCGGTGATTGTCTTTTGACCGATGACCTCATCGACCCATGTCAGTTTGACGCTGGTTATGGCATATGAGTGCCAAGTGGTGGCTAATATCCCGAATTCCATTACCCCGTTAGCATCGAAGACAATATAGTCGTCCATTCCCGCGCCGGTGCGCAGCTCGCCAAGCATGCGTGCGGTGCTGAGGGTATAATTAAGGTGACTTAACCAGTTCATCTCTTCCGGCTGATACCAAATCTTCTTGTACGGGGTCGGCCGTGGAGGAATCTGGCCTATGCCGGTAAGGTCATAGACCCGCACCATCCCCTTTTGTTGTTGTGCACCCGGTGAAATGTGGATTGCCACCTGGGTTTTGGAATGCCCTGATGGGCCAAGTTGATAGCCGTAGTAGTAGGTACCGCCTGAACCTTCAAACCCGGGGACAACCACGTCGGTATGCCATTTTATCTGGGGCCTTATATACTTTTTGCCTTCCTGAGATTCTACTACGGCATCCACGGTTTCCGTATAGGTCTCTGTCTTGTACTCCGTCCTGTATTCAGTTTCGTAATACGTCTCTATCTCCGGAACTGCTACGGTCACACAGGACATGGCACACAGAGGTAGCGCCATCATAAGAACGGAGCCAAGCATGCCCAACTTTCTCATCTGCCTATTCCCTGGCTATTGCCTCCGCTGTAGGATACGGCGATTGCGGAAGGTTGTCAATACGGGAGCGGAAGGGCTGGCAATGACAGAGTAAGTATGGCTAGCAGTGAATTATGGGTTGGCCAACGGTTTGCTAGACTCTCGGCTTTCGCATCCAGCGCTCTACTTCTCTATCGGGTAGCCAGCGTCAACCCACGCACTGTAGTTGCCCTCTAAACGATAAACGTTTTCAAATCCGGCATCAATGAGCTTCTGTGCACCCTGTCTGGCTACACTGTCGACATGGCAGTACACAAGATACTTCTTGTTCTTATCGAGCATTGGAATCGCTTCGTCCAGTGAGCCGTCACCAAGGTAATAGTGGACCGCGCCTGGCAGGTGCCCCGCCGCATAGTGTGGTGAGACATCGATGATGATTAGGTCGGGATTTGCGTCGATAAGAGCTTTGGCCTCTGCCGGCGTTACGTCCACATAAGAACTCTCCATCGTCTGTTGTTGTGCACATCCGCCAACAGCCAGTAAGGCCAACACAAGCACTCCAACGATGAGATAAAACTTCATTTCTGCACCCCCCCCCAATTTAAGTATAACGCCGATTATTACAAAAGGGCAATATCGCCGGGCAGTTGAAGTGATTTTATACCTGCTGGTGGCAGCGAATTTGATTTTTCATTCGGTCCCCCTATAAACGATCCCCTCTAACACCTATGGTTACTTCCTTAAAAGGAACGTTTTTGCCGCTGTTGCCTATCGCCTGTTTTGCCATGTGCACCAGGCCGGAGCAGCACGGCACTTCCATATGCACTACTGTGAGACTATTTAACTGTGCCTGGTTAATGATCTCGCTGAGCCTCCCCAGATGAGCATCGTAGTCATCAAGCTTGGGACATGCTACCAGTACAGCATGGTCCTTAAGGAAATCGTTATGAAAGTCAGCATAGGCAAAAGGAACACAGTCAGCCACCAAAACCAGGTCCGCCTTTTTCAAGAAAGGTGCCGTCGGCGGCACGAGTCTGAGTTGGACCGGCCAGTGCCTGAGCATTGACCCACGATGTTTCACAGTTTCCGCAACCATGCCTTCCGTCTCGGTTCTATCGAACCGGGCCACTGTATGTGATGGGCAGCCGCAGGAAAGCTCCGCCTCAGCCTTCCTTTTCTCATGAAGATGCTGCTCCACGGCTTCTTCATCGAACTCCGGTGCTATTCTCTCTTCAACTATAAGTGCACCTTGAGGGCACTCGCCAATACAAGCACCGAGTCCATCGCAATAGTTTTCACTTACCAGCTTAGCCTTGCCGTTTATAATCTCCAGGGCTCCCTCGGCACAGGACAGCACGCATAAACCACAGCCGTTGCATTTCTCTTCGTCTATCTTAATAATCTTTCTCTTCGCCACTGTTGTCGTTCCGGTCATTTCCCATCACCTCCTTTCTCGTCTCGATTTCACTTTGTCTCCTTGATTAGCTGTTCTTTCTTCAACCTCTCGTAGACCTCCTCGCCGACGCAATCCCTGGCATACTCACACCACTGCACACAAGAGGTTACATCGTTGTAGATGGTGAATCCACATTTGTCGCAATCCACCTTCATATCCGTGGATACCAGCTCCACCTCTGCGCCGCATTTCGGGCATGTCTTGAACTTAATCGTTGGCTGTAATACCGTTGAAACGCCGGGACACTTATCAAACATATTAACGCCTCCTTCCAACCAATATTCTGGCCAGTCATACTCATGCAATCCTTTCAACTCCAGCGCTACTTTCACCGTGCATTTATGACTTATAGTGTAATAATAAAACCAGATGGCGCCACTTAATATGACTTAAGTCACAGAAAATGGGATCACAACGTTTTGAACGGAGGGGGATTTGTACCCGGCGGTGGCAGCAGCTGGATTGAAAGCGCGACCAAGAGACACGCATTTATCGCCGTTTAAATACACCACGGGATAAGTTATCCCTTACCTGGAATAAAGCTATCCTCTTTCTTTTCTTTCCAGTATATCCTTCAGGTTTTCTCCCTCTTCTTTCATGTGTCGTTTAATAGCCTCAATTTCGTTTCTCGCGAGTTTCTTAATTAACAGACCACCTCTGTAACTAACCGTGGCGGTGAAAATACAACTGTTGTTTCCTTTTGGTTGGAAAAGAAAAGCGTTACTCGGATTAAAAATTGACAATGGAAATAGAGCCCTATATTTAATTACTTCATTTGGCACTATCTTGGTAATAAGAAGTTTGAGTTTATGCAGTTCCCCGTGAAGATACTCCTCAGCATAGATTATTGAGCCTTCCTGGAGAAGTCCACCCTTAATCCATCGAACGTCTACATGGTCAGGATGCCAAGCTTGATAGGCTTCCTTGTCTTTAAAACGCTGAGCGAGCCATTCAAATACTTTTTCTGGTGCTGCTTCTATTTCTATTGAATCTGCTAGAGTTATCATGTTCTGCTATCCGCCACCCGACGATTTAACCAAAATGGTAACATCTGCCTATCCCTATTTCAATAGCCCTTTTTATTGACTGTACGGATAGTTTTGAGGATTTTGATAAGCCCCTTGTTCTTGAGAGCTGGGTTTATACTTGGTGGTGGCAGCGGCCGGGTCTTCGATAGTTTTATTGCAGCATTTACTTTACATCTACCTGAACACGACGATAAAGGATCCCGTAGAAAAGGCCAGAACTTGATATATGTTACAATGGACTCATTAATTAATATTTACTGGAGGCAGAGATGGCAAACGACAAAGCTATGGCTAATTTGGAACAAAAAATTCGTACAGTCGGAAATCAAACAAGATGGTGGGGCACAATTGTACTTATAATCGGCGCAATCATGGCAATCTTTGAGGTAAGCGGTGGCATTGTAATTACAGCACTGGGAATAATAGTAGCACTACAGGGTGCTATCATTCAGTATGCATTTAGACAGTAAAAAGTGGCAGCGACTGGATTTGAACCAGTGACCAAGGGCTTATGAGTTCCAGTTTCGACGATATATTACTACTCTAGTAAAGTCTATTTTCATCGAATGACCTTCCCCCTAATAACTAGTCCATATATGAAGAAGCTATAGTTACAACCTATCCACCAGCCCATACCTCCTATTCACCTCCACCGCATCCTCAAAATCTCCTTTATATTAAAGGATAATCTAACAACACTTTTTCCTTTGAGTATCTTTGGGCGTACCCATAACCAACTAGCCAGATTCTTGCATTTGGTGAACAAATTGGCCTATACAGGATAGCCTGCACCTCCACAAATTAGAATATTAAGGTGGTATAATTATTGGGTGGCAGGTAAGAGCAAACCTGCATTAGATTATTACCTATACAGGAGGTTTTCATGGACGGATTTAGTTGGGCGGCATTCACCTGTTATTTATTAGCAGTAATTTTCGCAGTTACTTTCGGTTTTATGTATCTACTGAATCCAAAATTCTTTAATTATCATGAATGGGTACTGGGCAAGAAATGGGGGGAGTTGGATTTTAAGTTGCAAACGCTTCTTATTGCTTTTATGAAAGGAGTTGGTGGGGCTATCGTAGCTCTGGGTTTGGCTATAGCAGCAATGATTATTTTCGCTTTCCGTTCAGATGAAATGTGGTCATATTATACAATTCCTATAGTTAGTCTCATCGGCTGGGGGATTTGGCTTTATATCATGATGTTTATCAGGAAAGCCACCAATGTTAAAACTCCCATCTTTGTACCAGCTGTTGGTATTGCGCTAATCGTTGTTGGATTCATACTATCGTTTTTCTAAAGGTGTGAAAAGGACAATTTAACCACACTTTTTCCTTTGAGTATCTTTGGACGTACCCATAACCAAATAGCCAGATTCTTGCATTTGGTGCACAAATAAGCCTATTGAAATATGGTTGTGGGACTAACTTAAGAAGTGGTATAACTATTGAGGGTAGTCAAGTCAGGAGGTCGTGATATGAAGTCAATTTTGGGTATATTAATTATTCTGTTACTGGCCTTTACTATTTCTTGTGGCAGCTCGCCATCTACAACAGAGAATGTTGCTGAAGAAAATGTGAGTTTCATGATAAGTTCTCACCACTTCGTTAATAATCCCTACTCAGCAGAAACAAACCCGTCATACCTTTTAATCCGAAGTTATCCTTCCTTTGATTCATTATTTGGAGTTGCAGCAACAATGGGCATGGACAATTCGAAATTAATCACGGAAGAGAAAATGAAAAACGGATTTGTTCTATCCATCATCTACCAAGGAAGGTGTACTCATAAATTTGATATTGAGAAAATCATTCTAAAGAACAACCAGTTACAGGTGTATTATACTTCTCAAGTGGCTATGCCAGATGCTAGCTTCGATTGCAATGCTCACGTTACTGCGTTGATTGAGAATTGCGAATTTGACTCGATACTCTTGTTTGAGAACGGGCATCCTCTACCGGATGCATTAATCAAGGAGTTATGATTATTAAAAACAGTGCTGGCTTACCCCAAAAAGTGTACCCCCTGTCAAGTTAGATTTGCCGCCACTGTAGATTTAAGGTTTGAGACAATTAATCGGCGAGTATTTCTTATGCGCCTCCACCGCATCCTCAGACCCTATCGCCTGCTCCTGAGGCTATTATGCTTGTTGGACTGAAGAAGAAATGGTATAAATTGGGGACTGTCAAAACTACCTGGGGTAAAATTCACTCATATCACTAATAAGGTTGAAGGAGAGTCAGCATATGCTAGTTATGGCCTTTAATGGTAGTCCAAGAAAGAACGGGGCTACCGCAAAGCTCCTCAATAAAGCACTCGAAGGTGCGGCTTCACAAAAGGCAGAAACAGAATTCATTCAGTTGAATGAACTCAACATGAAAGGGTGCAAAGGATGTTTTTCTTGTAAAAAACGCGGGGGTAAGAGTTACGGAAAATGTGCTGTCAAAGATGATATGACACCGCTATACAAAAGAATTGAGCAGGCAGATGTCCTATTCTTGGGAACGCCTATCTATTTTCATTCAGTTACTTCGCAAATGCAGATGTTTATCGAACGATTGTATCCTTATGTGAACTACAAAGATTTGTCGTCGAATTTCCCTAAGAAAATTAATATGGGTTTAATATATACAATGGGTGCTGATGATCAGCAAATGGAAAAGTGGTATCGCAAGTATATAAAAATGAACCAAGCTATAATCTCGTTGGCGATTGGAACTGCAGAGGTTGAGACACTCATAAGTACGGATACATTTCATGTTAACAACTATACTAAGATTGTTGCAGATATATTGGAACCCTTGGTTGATAGAAAATCGAAGCATAAGCTTCAAATATTCCCCCAAGACTGCAAGAAAGCCTTTGAAATGGGCGCTAGATTCGCCAGGCGAAGTACAACCGGATAAAGGATACAAGTTACAATATTGAATCTCTGTACATACCAATTGTATTGCTGCGACTAACCTGCCTTCCAAAAACTAGTCCAGTTATAGAGAATCTATATACCAATATTATCCACCGGACTAAACCTCTTATGCGCCTCCACAGCATCCTAACACCCTACCGCCTGCTCCTAAGGCTATTATGCTTGTAGGCTCAACCTAAGAAGTGGTATAACTATTTGTGGCAGGTCAACAAAAGTGAATACCCCACCAAATTTAACTACTCAGAGAGGTGAGAGCGATGGCTGGTGAAACTAAAGAACCCAAGAAAAAGGGAATTACCGGGCTGGTTTTTGTAGGCTGCTTGATGCTTGGCTTTGCAATAGGCTTTATAACAGGGCAGCTCCCAGCTGGCATTTTCGGTGGGTTGGGTGTCGGTTTTATAGCTATGGCAATAGTGCGGTATAAAGTTGGCGAATGGTAAAATAGTTAGTCTATCACCATTCAGTAATCTTGCCCCTATGGCTCAGTAGATAGAGCACCGGTTGTGCGTCATCAGCATTTGGTGCACAAAGAGGGCTTATAGTATTGCCTTATCCAGATTATCAACCGGACTATACTTCATATGGCTTTCCACTGCATCCTCACATCCAATTTTGTAGCAGTTTAGCTTATATGTTTGGCGGGGTCTTAGTGGGTTTTCTACTCTTTGCGTTTGAAACCTAGTAATGTAACATTAGATGTAGCTATTAAGCAAATTCCCACAATACCAACAACCCTCGCAATGCCTGTAGTATTTTCTCCTAGAATATCACCATCAAACATAAAGAATGCGGCTGTCAACGCTAGAATAAGTCCTATTATCCATTGTATAAAGAATGCCTTCTTATTCTTTATGATAGGTTGCTCTAGTTTCCCTTCTTTTTTCTGTTTTGCCCAAGCACACAATACTATCAAAGCTAATACTACCAATATTCCAGCTATTACAATAATCACAATTGGTATACTCTCGCCCATTTCTAATCTCCTCCGATTATTGTCTCTATCATTATACCAATATTCACTTACCCAAGTTATCCATAGGTGAATATTCTTATGTGCCTCCACCGCATCATAACAGCCTACTGTCTGACAATACCTGTTTGTCATCATCAGTGTAGTATGTCCAGGCAATCATACCAGCTTGCGATTCAACAACCATGACTTCAAAGGTGGTACAATTATTGGGGGTGGGTTATTGCAGTAATTACAGCATTTGTATATATTGGATTAGTTTTGTGAGGTGAAACATGAAGAGGTTAATTGCTGTACTTTTGCTAGCATTGATGTTTACAGCTGGCTGTGATTTCGCCGGTATTAGTGTCACCACTACCAATCAGCCACCGCTAGTAAATTCCTTCGTTGCTGACCCACCAACTATTGTTCCTGGAGGGTCTTCGACCCTTAGCTGGAATGTATCGGGAGCCAGTAGGGTAATTATAGACCAGGGGATAGGCAATGTATCCCTAACCGGAAATAGAGCCGTAATGCCCAACATGACCAGTGTTTATACACTGACCGCGACAAACGCGGCCGGTATTAGCGTTACAGCTACAGCTCAAGTCATAGTTACAGGAGCAATAGCACCTACAACAACTCCCACGCCAATCACTGGTAGCCTACCACTAGTTAATTATTTCACGGCCAATCCAACCGCTATATACGCTGGTGATTCAACTACCTTAAGCTGGAGCGTGTCAAATGCAACATCAATGAATATTTCCCCAGGTGTAGGCTTTGTCAGTTCTGTTGGGAGTACGCTCGTATCACCTGACGAATCGACTTCATATACTCTGACTGCCACTAATTCAGCGGGTACCGTAAACAGGACAATTAATGTTAACGTTCAATTAGCACAACCAAGCCCGCCACCAGCGCAGGAAACCTTCACAGTAATCGAGGTTATAGCCGCTACCGAGCCATCACCCGGCTACTGTCCCGAAATACTATATGCCGATATCACCACCAACGGTGCCGGTACTGTCAACTATCGATGGGAATCTGCTGAGGGAGGCGGATACAGCTATACCTTCAGCGAAAACTTTGCTTCGGCAGGGACACAAAGGGTGACGCTAATTCAGGAAATGAGAGCACTGCCCTCAGGCATGTACCAAGTCCACGTTATGAGTCCAAATGATATAATATCCAACACAACACATTACACTACCTGTGGTCCTTAACAAAATCTCTTAGCTAACATAGCCCCACCTCCGATGTGACCTGCCCCTATTAACTACTCTATATGTGGAAGCAAAAAACTAAAAGGTTCTAGTGCAATGATTAGAGACGATCATGGAATTTGGAGAAGATCAATAGAGATGTGATACTTGTTTTGGGAGTAAATTGAGATTCAATGCGTTATAATAGGATCAGGTTTTAACGTTTAATAGGAAGGAACGATGAATAATTCAGTAATATTATCGGTGGGAGATATATATCACTTGCGATTAGGTAAAGACCGAATTGTTTATGCCGGTATGCCAAGTGAAAACGCATTTTCAATAGCACAAATGAAGTGGGAGTTCCTTTACCGTGGCTATTCATGGAATCTTTATTTCCCAAAAGGGCAAAGTAAGATAAGAATTGATGGTGTTAATATCCTGGTCGAAAGTGTTACTCCTGAGGAAATCAGGTTAAGATTCTAGTGGTAAGCGATAGCAGCACAGAGGTATGACCATGCGAGATGCTACTAAATTAATGGCATTTATTTTATTAATCATTGGGACTGTCGGTCTACTGTTAAACGAGTTTATTTTTGACCTGAGTAGAGCAGCCACGCTAATATTTGCAGTTTTAAACTTTGTAGGGCTTATCCTTCTGGCTTCAACACAATGGTGTACGAAAAACAGAGATAAATAGGACTAACCTTCATTTTTGTTGATCGCTATCTTCAAAAGAACTGGTGGCAGCGACTGGATTTGAACCAGTGACCAAGGGCTTATCTGGTTCGTCATTCTTTGACCACACGAGATGCTACTCTGGTTTTACCTCCTTTTTTAAACCGGAAATCGCACTTTTCAAAGCCATCGGCAATTGTCTTTGTCCGAGTTAAGCCCCATCCAAATAACTCACTGTAGATAATATCACCTGTGCAGATATATGGTGCAAATTCGGATGCGCCCTGTTCAGACAGGAACTTGCAGCCGCCGCATTCAGAATAGTCAACGCCGTAGTCGAATTCCCTCCCGTCACCCTCTACAAACGAAAAAACATATCCTCCTGGGTACAGCCGTTTCTGCGATTTTAGAGCACCCTTCTTCAATGCTCTCAGATATAACTTTGAGAAGCTCAGCTTTCCCATAAGCCAGCGTACAATCCTTGGATACGAATTTAGTACAGCTTTGCATATGAGGTAATATAACTTACCTGCCTCTTCCACTGTCTTGCCATGATTACCAAGCACTCTATATATTGCCAGCGACTGAGCTGTACCAGTTATAAACTGTACAAGAATCCTGTTTTCACCTACGTAGGGAATTTCGGGGATCAGCTTTGAGTATTCTTGGCGTGCCTCACTAACTATTGTTTCAGCAAATTTTTCACCATACCGCGATATCAATACAATCCCTGCTTTTTTCATCAAGTTGTCGAAATCTTTTAGGAGTTTTAATCTTCGTGAGACAAAATAGGTTTCACTACCTTTGTGACTCATATTGAACACCTCAGCTAACTTTATGAATACATTTCATCATGGTTCCGGTTCACGTTCATTTTATCAACCATAATAAATAGGCTAGAAACAAAAACTCCTTTGTCTGAACTGGTACCTAAATAAGTCTGATGATTTTGTACAGTACCTTGTTCTTTTACAGACGATTTAAGAGAACTGGTGGCAGCGACTGGATTTGAACCAGTGACCAAGGGCTTATGAGTCCCCTGCTCTACCACTGAGCTACGCTGCCACG
>Ga0068714_10005935_pt1 | contig 12719 bp, 14 predicted proteins | sample MTBNYHSulfiMetaG_FD_62988 | JGI IMG/M metagenome (GOLD analysis project Ga0068714, IMG submission 62988) | Enrichment culture microbial communities from rom New York Harbor, USA that are MTBE-degrading - MTBE-NYH (New York Harbor Sulfidogenic)... | ecosystem: Environmental > Aquatic > Marine >... | reverse complement strand
GCCCGCCGGCCGGGAGATCCCGGACCCGGACGGCGGCGACCCCGAAGGGGGGCGTCAGCCGCCGGGCGATCTGGGCCAGGGTCAGGCCGGAGAAGCCCCGGTAGGCCTCCTTTTGCTCCAGGTAGTCCGGGCAGCAGTCCACCAGCCACCCGGCCAGGTCCCGGCCGGAGAGGACCAGGTGACGCTCCCCCCGCTCGATGGAGGCCCGGACCTCGTCGATCCGGCCGGTCAGGACCAGCTCCCGGTCCACGTAGAGCTGGGCCGGATCGCCCTCCTTGATCTGGCTCCGGAGCTCGCCCTTGTAGTCGGCCAGGACCAGCTCGAACTGGTCGGCCGGGAGCAAGAGATCGCTGTCCACCCAGTACCTGACCCACTCCGAGCGGGCCCGGCCGCCCACCGCCAGCCTGATCCCCTCACCAGGCATAATGCTTGACCTCCGTCCCGGCCGGGACCAGGGGGCCGTGCTTGGCCAGGCCCGGGTTGAGCTCCCGGAGCTCGTCGGCCCGGGTGTGATCGCCATAGAGGATATGGGCCAGGAGGCGGAGGTTCATGGCCGACTTCAGGGTTGTGGAGGTCAGCCGGGGCCGCTGGCCCAGGAGGTCCCGGCCCAGCTCGGCCACCAGGTCGGCCCCGGTCCGGAGGCCCCGGACCTCGTGCTCCACCGGCCGGCCGGCCCGGAGGCGGTCGATGGCCGTCTGGATGACCTGGCGGGTGGTGGCCACCAGGCCCTCCACCTCCTGGCGGGTCAGGGACCTGGTCAGATCAATCGACACGGGCCGTCACCTCCAGATCAAGATAGGGCCCGTCGAACCTGATCCCGGCCTCCACGGCCAGGCCGCCCTGGATCACCTCCCCGGCGGCCAGGGTCAGGCCGGCCGCGGCCGAGAGCTGGACGTAATCCACCAGGACCCCGGTCTCCACCCCGGCCGAGGCCCCCACCAGCCGGACCGTCTCGTCCACCAGAACGGCCAAGTCGGCCCGGAAGAGGGCCGCGGCAGAGTCATATCCCCCGGGCCCGGCCATCAGGGTCCGGAGCCGGCCCTGGACGATCAGGTCCACCGCCTCGCACCAGTCCAGGGGCTCGTGGAGCCAATCTAAAGCCGCGGCCGGCAGGGGAATAACGCCCAGAAGCCGCCGGGCCTTGGCCATGGCCTCCCGCATGGCCGTCCGGGCGCTGTCCCGGGCGGCCAGGGAGCCGTCCCGGCCCTCCTTGGCCATCTCCTCGACCCGGTTCCGGCCGGCGTCTTTAACCTCCTCCACCGCCTCATAGGCCGCCCGGGCCCTGCCGGCCGGGGTCCAGGTGGGGAAGAGGGGAGCTGAAGCCCCCTCCGGCTCGTGGACCACGAGCTCGACGTCCACCTCGCTGTATCGCCGCCGCTCGGCCCCATAGCGATGGCCCAGCCGGCCGACCACCACTTGGGGGTAGGTCCCCAGGAGGGGGTGAATGAACTCCCCGGGGCCGGTCTCCCCGCAAGCCTGGAGGAAGCTGGTCAGGTTGGCGTAGGTCTCTCCCCAGAAGACGAAGGTCAGCTCGAAGCGCATCACCCCCCGGCCCTGGTCCTCCACCTCGGCCCCCTTGCGGTGGGGCCGGGCGAAGGTGGCCAGGTCGTGGCCCTGGTCGTCGTGGCCATAGAGGATATGGCCGGGGACCCCCCGGAAGGAGGCCGGCTCCCCGGCCGGCCCGACGCTCCCCAGCTCCGGCCAGTCGGTGGCCATCAGAGACCTCCCCGCCTGGCCCAGTTGACCAGGGTCCTGTCGGTGACCAGGGCCCCCGAGGGATCGATATGGAGGTGGACGTCCAGCTTGATCTCGGGCAAGGGCCGGAGGTCCTCGGCCTCGCGGCCGGCCTTCCGCCTGAAGGACATCGCCCGGTCCAGGGCCTCCAGGTCCTTCCCCTCCCGGATCAGGGCCCGGGCGTAGCCGGGCGAGATCCGCTCGATCAGGTCCTTCTCCTCAGGCTCTTCCCGGAGGCGGGCGCTATGCTGGAGCAGCTCCCGGTCGAGGAGATCCTTTTCGGCCGCCTCGGATCTCAGGCGGGCGAAGAAGGCGTTGAACTCGGCCTCCCGGGCCTTGACCTCGGCCACCATCATCTCCATCTGGACGGCCTCTTCCGGAGTGGTGGGCCGGAGATCGCCGACGTGCAGCCCCTTTTTCCGGCCCTCCTCCCAGGCCTTCCTGGCCGCCGCCACCGAGCCGTAGAGATGGGTCAGCTCCCGGTCGTTCATCGGCCGGCCGGTCAGGGCGCTCCCGGGCCGCTGCTCGGTGGGGTAAATCCGCTCGGACACCTCCCGGTTCTTGGCCTCGGCTGCCTCGGTCACCTTCCAGAGGGCATAGAAGCCGGCGGACACCAGGGACAGCGGTCCGGCCACCCGGAGGGCGGCCAGGCCCAGGGCCCGCATCCGGGAGGCGGCCTTGAGGGACTCCGCCGCCTGGGGGGTCTGCCAGAAGACGCTGGGGCCCAGGACCCCGTTGCCCAGGCCGGCCCCCTTGGCCAGGAGGGGCGGCCAGTTGATCACCGAGACCGGCATCACCCCGGCCGCGGCCTCCAACGCCTTGGCCTGGGCCAGCTCCACCCCCACGGTCTGGCCCCGGCCCAGGAGCCGCTGGAGCAGGGGGCCCTTAACCAGACTGGCCGCCCGGCCGCCGTGGTAGAGGCCCTTGAAAAGATAGGCCAGGGCGCCCACGGAGAGCGCCCCGGCGGCCGTGGGCAGGGCATAGGCCAGGGTCTTGTTGAGGGTGGGTTTGGCCGCCATGAGGCCGCCCAGCTTGGTGGTGATCTCGTCGGTCAGCTTGACCCCGGCCGTCAAATCGTCCAGGAGCGGGTCCATGACCTGGCCGGCCACCGTGCCCAGGTTGCCCAGCCAGCGGGTGTAGGACTCCTGGAGCCCCTCCCCCAGGATGTCAGATCGCGTCTGGAGGGAGGGGGCTTGGGCCATCTTGGCCAGGATGTCCTCGATCTTGTTCTCTCCGCCCTCGAACAAGGCGGGAGCCGACTTGACGTAATCCTCCCCGAAGACGTCCATCAAAACTCGCGTCTGCTGGATATCGGTCTTCAGTAAGGCATAGGCTTTCCGCCACTGGCGGATATTCTCCAGAAAACCGATGTAGGCTCCTTTGCGCGGACCCTCCTCAATGAACGGCTTGATCCCGATCTCCTTGAGCTTGGGCCGCTTCTTGGGATCATTCCAGGCGGCCGCCTGTTTGGTCAGGAAGGCGGTGAAGGCCTCGCCCGAGATGGCGTCCTGGATGCTTCGACCTTGCATGGTGGCAATGGCCGCGAACATCTCCTCGTCCTTGATCCCGAACCGCTTGGTGATACCCGTCGCCTTGCGGATGCCCTGAAAGAGCGGTTGGATATCGGTGGCTGCGCTGGAGGCGGCCGCCCCGTAGAGCTGGGCCAGCCGCTCATACTCCTTGCTTCCCAGGCCGGCGGCGGTCTTGAGGATAATGTCGGCCGCCTCGGGCGGGCTGACCTGATCCTTATAGGCGGTGGCGAAGAGGGTCCCGGCCTTGCCGGCTCCGTCCTTGGTGATCTCCTCCACGCTCAGGCCACCCTTGATGAAGCGGAGCTCCATTTCCAAGACGCCCTTGGCGTCGAAGCTGGTCACCCGCTGCATCTCTCGTGCCGTCTTGCCCAGGGCCTCCAGCTCCCCCTGGAGCTGGGCGGCGGCCTTGCCCGGCTTCTCCAGCTCGGCCTTGAGCCTCTTCAGGGAGGCCTCATAGTTGGCCGACTCCCTCAGGGCCGGGGCCATGACCTTGCCCAGCCCGTAGGCCCCGGCCCCCAGGGCGGCGGCCTTCTTGAAGCTGCTCATCATCGCGCCGAGGTGGCGCTCGGCCGCCTGGGCGTCCCCGGCCAGCCGCCGGACCTGGGCCCCGAGCTGGCCCAGGGCGGCCTTGGCCCCCGCGTCGCCCGCCCCGATCTTGATGAACAGCCTGGTGTTGGACACCTACCGCCCCCCTTTGGGCTTGGGGTAGCCCAGCTTGAAGACGCCCATCGCCTCGGCCATGGTCAGCTCTCGGAGCTCTCCTCCCCGATAGCCGAGCTTTCGGAGCCCGACTTCGAGGGCCCGCCGGGGGCGGAGGAGTCGCTCCCGGAGGGCAGCCTTTTTCCCAGGCGGGTGTCGGCCTCCAGGACCAAAACCCCGTCGTCGAGGTGGAGGCCGTTATCGAACAGGGCCGTCCTGAGGGAGGGGCCGGCGAGCTCGTCGCCGTCCTGGGCCACGGCCTTGATCACCCGAGCCAGGAGGATGTAATGCCGGAACTCGGCCCTGGGCATGTCGATCTCGGCCTGATCCCCCTCCCCGGTAAGCCGGGCCAGGCCCCGGGCCTGGAGCAGATCAAAGGCCACCGCGTGATCCCCGAACATCTCCGCCCTCAGAACCACCGTCTTGTAGACCTTCCCCCCCCAGGGGATACCGTGGACCAGCTCCACCTCCTCGGTGATCTGGCCGGGGGCCTGGAGTATCGGCTCGGTCATGATTCCTCCTCTTCCTGGCCGGGCTCTCAGGCGCCGGCCGGCTTGCGGGCGTTGCCCTTGATGGTCCGCATGGCCGCGTCGTCGACCTGGAACGCCTCGCTGACCTCGGTGGTAAAGAAGTCCTCGTAGGTGTTCCGCCAGGTGCCGTTGGCGCTGAGGACCTGGATCAGGCCGCCTTCGATGGCCTCAAAGTCCGGCTCGATCCCCGACTCGGGGATGGGCGCCTCGAACTCGATCTCGTGGACCTCTCCGGTCAAGAAAAAATCGTTGGCGCCCTGATCCCGCTGCATGGTCTTGATGGGCTTCCGCCCGGTTTGGCCGGACCGCCGCAGGGACTTGACGGGGATCTCCAGCCCGTCGACCTTGAGAATGACGTCTCCAACCTTGGCCGCCATGGGTGCCTCCTTAGATCCTGACCCGCTGGCGATAGCGGATCTGCCTTAAGCCCACCACGATGATCGGGTCGGCCTGGACGTCGATGGTCCCGGGCTGGTCCGGAGCGTCCTGGACGATCAGGGAGTCCAGCCAGGTCTCCGGGTCGTGGACGATCTGCTCCTCCCGGTAAACCTTCCGGGCGTTGACCGCGTAGAGGTCGGCCAGGTCCTTGTGAATCCCGGGGTACTTCTTGAGCCGCTTGCCGTTGCCGGTCAAGGCGGCCAGGCAGAGGACGTTGAACCGGTCGGCCGTCTCGGCGATGGGCATGTCCATGACCACGTTGAGGGGCAGGCCCTGGGAGTCCTTGATCATGGTCGAGGCCTCGCGGATGATCTCCACCTCCTGGCGGGCGTTGACCCCCAGGGGGGCCACCCCGGCCCGGATCAGGACGTCGGCCTCGCTATTCGGGGTCTTGTCCCAGTTGTCGGCCGGGTCGGTGGGCGGGTCGATCCCGTAGCAGACCAGGGTCTGGCGGGGCCGGGCCGGATCGCTCTCGGTGGCGTAGGCCACGCCCATGGCCGCGGCCACCTGGTGGGAGCGGGCTTTTGCCCCGCGCAAGGCCGCGTTGAGCATCCGGATATCGTTCAGCGGGGCGGAGCGGGCCACGGCCGCGGAGAGGGTCCCGGTGGAGGCGGTGAAGCCGTAACAGAACTTGAGGGCCGAGGGCAGCTGCATGTCCTCGATGTGGGTCCGGAGGTCCAGGAGGGAGGCGGCCGCGTTGTCCGAGACGACGATATGGGTCGGCTGGAGGTTGCCCCCCGGGTCCCGGACCACGGCCAGGGCCGCGTCCAGGTCCAGGTTGCCGGCCCCGGCCCCGAAGTCCTCCAGGACGGTCTCGGTCTTGGGCCCGGTGGCCACCGCCCAGGTCAGCTCGTTGCCCAGGACCCCCGCGTTCTTGGCCTCGACCTTGAAGGCCCCGGTGCTGACCACCCTGGCCCCCATGGAGACCGGGAGGTCCGGGTCGCCGTTGACCGCGGCCTGCAGGGCCGAGAAGACGTCCCCGGCCGACCAGCCGGCCTCGATCCCGAAGGTCACCCGGTGGGGGCCGATCCAGGCCGAGCCCTGGTAGTCGGCCGCCACCGAGCTGACCCCGGCGGACAGGTTGAGGGTCCCCGAGGCGGTGGCCTTGACCGCCCCGCCCTCGGCCTCCACGGCGATGGCCCTGAGCTCCGGGCACTCCGGGTTGGACAGGGCCGTCACGGCCATCTCGTGGAGCTCCGAGCCATGGCCGAAGAAGCCGCCGGCCTGGCCCGCGTCGAAGACGTCCTGGATGGTCAGGGCGTCGGCCGTGCCCGCGGCCGTCTTCTGGCCGAGGAGGTAGACCCGGGCCGGGGCCTTGGGCAGGTAGCGCCGGAGGACCTGGTCGAATGAGGTCTCCCCCCTGACGCTGGGGACCTCCGTGGGGGCCATCTGGTCGAAGCTGATTTGCTGAACGAAAACAAGCTCGTCGGCCATGGTTACCTCCTCCCGGCTTCGGCCGCGGCCGGGGCCTCGACCTTGGCTTTGTCACGTTCGGGCTCGGGCTTGGCCTTGGGCTCGGCCTTGGCCGCGGGCGCGGTCTCGGCCTTGGCTTTGGTTGCGGCCTCGGCCTCTTTTTTGGCCTTGGCCTGGGCCGCCTGCCAGGCCTTGAGCTCCTTCTCCTCGACCGGGGCCAGCTCGCGGTGGCGGAGCAGGGCCCGGACATAGGCCGTTTTCTCGACCTTGGTCGGGCGCCCCTCCTCGAAGTGCTCGCCGGGCCGCTTCGGCCCCCGGGGCACGGTGGGGCTTAATGCCTTGACCCAAATGAGATAGGGCATTGGTTACTCCTCCGTTAGGTCGGCCTGAGACTCGGTCTCGTAGCCGCTGAAATCGTGGTAAATCCTGATCCGATCTATCCACTCGTCGCCCACCGGATCGCCGGGCAGGCCGACGGTGACGTCCATCACCACCGGGAAGGTCAGCTCGTAGGCGGAGATGAACTTGCCTATGCCCAATGGGTCCTCATCCGGCCAGCCGATGGGCTGGATCTCCAGGCCCAGGTTTCGGCCGACCAGGGCGGTCCGGGCGTCGTCGATCATCCGGGAGGTGCCGTAGACCCCCCGCCGGGCCTCCAGCGACCGCCGGGTCGACCTGTCCATGACCAGGACGGCCATGGAGGTCATGATCCGCCAGTCCCGGGGGCTGAGCTTCTCGATGGGCTCGGTTCCGGCATAGGCCACCAACATGGCCGGCATGCGCTTGGCCTCCTCGGCCAGCTCCTCCAGGCTCATCCCGCCGTCGTAGAGCCGGCAGGTCTTGAGGTAGCTCTCCTCCCCGCCGGTCTGGGCCAGGAGCGCGGCCACGAAGGCGTCTTCCAGCTCCAGGAGAGTCGGTGGCACTTAAAACCCCTCCAGACTGTCTCGGGTGAAGAGCCGCTCGGCCGAGGCGATCTCCCCGCCGCCGGCGTTGGCCGCCGGGGCCTCCTGCCGGCCCTCGGCCCCGGGGACGATGGCCTTGCCCTCGGCGATCCGCTCCAGGACCTTGAGCGCATCCTTGTAGGCCGCCTCCCGGGCCTCGGGGACCGCCTCCCGGCGGAGGTAGAGGTAGTAGGCGGCCATGGGCTTGGCCAGCTGCCGGATGAACTCCGGCACCGGGTCAAAGGGCACGGTGTACCGGCCGCCGCAGTACGCGTCTATCCTGGCCGAGGCCTCGGCGATGGCCCGGTTGACCACCGCCGGGTCGGGCTGGTCCCCGGTCTCGGTGGTCAGCCCGGCCAGGTCCTCGGCGGTGATGTCCAGGTCGCCCTGGCTGCAGTAGAGGGCCAACGTTTACTCCTTCTGACCCTTGTCCGGGCCGTCCAGGTGGTCGCAGGCCGCGTCCCTAAGGGCCGCGGTGACCTTGCCCTTGAAATAGGCCTGGAGCGCCTTGACCGAGGGCCGACCGTCCGGGTAGCCCCGGGCCATCCTGGCCTTGCGGACCGCCCGGAGGAGGTCCTCGGTCACCCCCTCCGGCAGGGGCCGGCGGTGGTCCTCCAGGCTGACCACCTTGGGGTCAGTCAGGCCGGGGGCCTGACTGGTTGACTTGGGAGGATCGGCCCGGTCCGGGCCGGGGTCCGGCCGGACCCCGGCCTCCTGGTAGACCAGCTCAACCTCCAGCTGCTCTTCCTGGTCCAGCCGCTCGATCTGATCGGCGGAGAAGGTCCCGGCCGGGTGCTCGACCCACTCCGGGCCATGAAACCGGCCGCATCGCCAGAAGCCCTTGGGGCTTTTGGCCCTTATCCTGATCGCCTTTACCGGGGACATGGTCACCCCCTTAGGCCAGCCAGTTGACGGTCAGGACCTCGATGGTCCCCTTGTGGGAGTTGGTCTCCGGCTCGCCCCCGACCAGGATGGTCTCGGCGTTGGCCAGCTTGTTGGCCTTGTCCTCCAGGGAGGGCGGGACCACCAGGAGGGGCTTGCCCTGGCCGAGGATGTTCAGCGGCCGCTCCTCCTCGTTTTTGAGAGACCGCATGGCCGCCTTGACCGCGGCCAGGTTGGCCGGGGTCAGATCCACCTTGGCCCCGTGGGCCAGCTGGGGCAGGCCGAAGCCGACGTTGTGACGGGCGTCCACCCCATATACGAACTCCCGCCGCATGAAGACGTTCTGGTCGTTGGGGTTGTCCATGGCCACCAGGTCGATGTCCTGCCGTTTCTGGAAGATCAAGGGCTTGAGGGCCCGGGAGACGTCCAGGAGGTACCAGGGGGTCTCGGAGCCGGCGGTCAGGTTGGACCAGGTCCCCTTGGAGGTATCCGAGGGGTCCAGGGGATGGTCGTCGTCGAAGTAGGGCTGGCCGTCGTGGCATGTCGCTGCGAAGCCGGCCTTGAGCAGCCCGAAGATCAGCTCATCGGGGTGGGTCTTGGCCGCCCGGGCCAGCTCGGCCACGGCGGAGGAGTAGATTCCCAGCTGCTCGTCCTGGATATCCTCCCGCTTGACCCCGATGGTATTCTCCCAGGTTTTGTTTACGATGGTGTAACCGGTGGCCTCCAGGCTCTTGATGACCCGGTCCCCGATCCACTCCCTCATGCCCGGGAGGGACTTAAGCCAGCCGTAGATCTCCTGGCTGGTGGTGGAGGGGACCAGCATGGCCACCCGCTGCCAGAGGACCTGGGTCTCATCCAGGGTCCGGGCGTAGATGACCCGGATATTGTCGTAGACGGCCTTGAGCACGTCCGGGGTAATGACGATCATCTCGAATCCTCCTGTTTTGGCCCTCAGGCCTTAAAAGCTCTCCAGCCGGACCACGGCCCAGCCCTCGGCCTCGTTGATCCGGACCAGGGTCCCCACCGGGACGTCGTTGTCCACCGAGCTGACCAGGGCCACGGTGGTGGCCGTGGAGAGGTAGACCTGGTCCCCCAGGGCGGCCGCGGTGATGGCCGAGCCGCCCACCTGGCTGGCCAGGTCGAGAACCAGGTACTTGTCCTGGCGGGCCTGGACGTTGATCTGACCCGCCGAGCCGGCCTGGTTGTCGGCGGTATGGTTGGCGATCCCGGCGAAGGTCAGGGCGGCCGCGTCGTCGCCCGGCTCGGCCATGCCCGCGGCGTTGAAGCAGACGAACTCCTCGGCCGTGATCAGCTGGGAGGCGTCCACCGGCAGAGAGATAACGTCGGGCAGATCCGCGTCCAGGATCGGCCGGACCATGACCCGGGTGGTGGAGACGACCTCCATGATCCTCCCCACCAGGACGTTGTGCTTGGGCTTGAGGGTGACCGTCTCGTCATCCTTGACGTAGACGTACTTCCCCACGTCGGCCTGGGTCGCCGCCGCGTCGATCTTGAGCTCCTGATCGTCCCGGGTGTAGACCTCGACCCAGGCCGCCCCGGGCCCCCCGGCCGAGTTGTCGGCCCGGCCCCGGGCCAGGCCCATGAACTTGAGCCCGGCCTGGTCGGCCCCCTTGACCGCGTAGCCGGCCGCGTTGAGACAAACGAGGGCCCCGCCGTAGATCAGGGAGGCGGCCGCCACCAGGAGGCCGATCAGCCGGCCCTCCCGCTGGGTGATTTTCCTGTCAGCCGTAAGCATTTAATCCTCCTCCCCGGCCCGCTTGGCCAGCTCGGCCACCTTGGCCGGATCGTTGCCCATGAGCTGGGCGATCTTGACCGCCTCGGGGCTTAGCCCCTCCGGGGCCTTGGGCCCGGGGCCGGCCGCCTTGCGATCGCCCACCGGGACCACCCGGGGGGCATTGGCCAGGTAAGCTAAAGCCTGGGCCGGGTCGGTCTTGGCCAAGTTTTTGAGCCACTCGGCCTGGGCGGGGAGGATCTTGCCCTCCTCCCGGGCCCGCTTGACCAAACCTTCGGCCTTGTCCTCGGCCCGCTCGGCCTCCAGGGCGGCCAGCCGCTCGGCCAGCCTGCCGGCCCCTTCGGCCCCGTCGGCCTTGGCCTTGGCCGCGCCCAGGATCTCGGCCTCCGTGGCCCCCTCCTTGAGGCCCAGGGCCTGGGCCACCTTGGCCGCCAGTTGGCCGTCTCCCTCGGCCGGCATTGCTCCTGGTTGGGGCCGCTTGGCCAGCTCGGCCACCTGGGCCGCCACCTCCTCGGGGGTGGCGGCCTCCCCCAGGCCGGCCGCCTGGGCGGTCTTGATCAGGCCCTGGGCCAGGCCCTTCTCCCCCTTGAGGGAGGCCTCGGCCAGCTTCAGGGCCTGGTCCTCGGTCAGCTCCTTGACCCCGAAGAGGGCCGCCAGCTTGACCAGAAACTTTTTCAACTCCTCCATCGAATCACCTCCAAAAGTGGATTTTGCTTGGGCTACCAGGGGCTCGGCCGCGTGGGTGGCCGGCCGGTTGGTGAGGCTCAGGGCCTCGATGACCACGACCCGCGACGTCTCGCGGTTCCAGTAGAAGCTGGGCGAGATGTACCTGAACTCCCTCTCGGCCACGGCCTCGGCCGCCTCCGGGGTCCAGCGGACCTTGACCGCCCAGAGGCCGTCCTCCCGAGCCTCCAGCCGGCACCAGCCGGCCGCCGGGGCCTTCCGGTCCGGCCGGAGAAAGGCGTTGTCCGGGTTGACCTCGGGGTGGCTCTGGTGGTGGTAGTCGATGACCAGGTCGTAGCCGGTGGCCTCCCAGTTGGCCACCACCTGGGCCATGGCCTCGGGGTCCAGGAGGACCCGGACCCCGTCCAGAAACTCGACCCAGCCGGCCGGCCAGACCCGGAACTCAGGAGGGGCCCCTCCGGCCGCCTGGGCGGCCAGGTCGATCAGTGGGCCAAGACCCATTAACATGTTTTTCGTAGTCTTCCCGCCCATCTAATCTCCGCTGACAAAGCGGGCCAGCACGGCCCGGATCTCCCGCTCGTCATCCTTCTGGAGGAGGAGGAACTCCCGCTGGGGGATGGTTGTCTTTTTGCCCCGGCCGGCCCGGCCGCCGAAGTTGTGGACGGCCCCGTAAACCAGGTTGGTCCCCACCAGGACCTCCCGCCGCCGGGTCCTGGCGTGGACGGACCGCTTCAGCCGCCCCGAGACCTGGAGGATCTTCTTGCCGGCCGCGAACCGGGCGAAGGCCTTGCCGCCGGCCCGGCGCTTGCGCTTCCGGGCCGCGTTGCCGGCGGTGTACTGGCTCCGGAGGGTGGAGGCCTTGTTGGGCCGCCACCGCTTGGGCCTCCCTTCCTCCTCGAAGTTGGTCTGGACGCTGGTCACCACCAGGGCCCCGATCTCCTTGAGGACCGGCCGGAGGGCGCCCGCCCGCCGCTCCAGGCGGCGGAGATCCCGCCGGAAGGCGGTCTGGTCGAGGGTCAGGGTCGTCCCGGTCATCAGCCCTTGACCTCCCCATCAAAAAGGGGTATTAAATAATCAGCTGGCTCGACCGGGCCCGGGTCCCCATGGTCGGGCAAGTCTTGCGGCAGCTTCCCGGGAGGCTGGTCCGTATCGCTTTTCCAACCCCTCATCCTTGGCCTTCCCTCCACTCCAGCCATCCCTGCCGAAAGCGGTTGAGCCGCTCGGCCGATCCCTCCGGGTAGGTGGTGTAGCCGGTCCAGCAGCCCTTTTGATACTCGGCCACCACCGCCACCCCCCGGCCGGTCTTGCGCTCGTAGTTCTGGACATAGATCCGCCGCATGGCCACCCGGCCGGTCCTGGCGGATCTGACCGGCTGGAGCCAGATCTCGGCCGGGTCCTGGATGACGTGGGGCAGGAGGGGCAGGTAGGGCCCCCGGCCCTTGCCGGCCAGGTGCTCGGCCATGTCCACCGAGGCCAGGATAGGCTGGCCCAGGGGGTCCTCCAGGAGCCTGGTCTCGGCCCCCAGGACTTTGGTCAAGGCCTGTTTCAGCTCCGCCTCGCTCTCCATCTGCCGGGTCAGCGCCGCCGGCAAGGGCCGGGCCGGCAGCCGCTCCGGCCGGCCGGCCTCCCGCCAGCCGGACTTGGCCAAAGACTCCCACTCGGTCCCTTGCCGGGCCTTGATGGCCCGCTGGGCCGGCGGCCGGCCCCAGGCCACCAACCCCGGGTTGTGGTCGAAGCCCTCGTCGATGATCATGGGCCGGCCCAGGACCATGACCTCCCCGTCGGCCGACTCCTCCACCTCGATCCCCCGGGCCCGGGCCTCCTGGGGGGAGAGGCTCTGGACCGTGCACCGGCAGCGGAAGCCCAGCGGGGGGAAGCCCTTGTCCCACCACTTGTCCCCGGCCTGCCAGACCCGGCCGTGGAGGGCGGCGTGGCTGGGCCGGGTCTGGGAGTCCATGACCGCCACCCAGCGCCAGAACGGCCGCTTTGCCAGCACGTCCTTGTCGGTCAGCTGCCGGTAGTGGCCGGCCGAGTAGGCCGAGGCCAGGTTGGTCTCGAAGATGGTGGCCAACCGGAAGGGATTGCGTGGGCCTACGCCCAGCTTGTCCGCCTC
>Ga0068714_10005934_pt1 | contig 12719 bp, 5 predicted proteins | sample MTBNYHSulfiMetaG_FD_62988 | JGI IMG/M metagenome (GOLD analysis project Ga0068714, IMG submission 62988) | Enrichment culture microbial communities from rom New York Harbor, USA that are MTBE-degrading - MTBE-NYH (New York Harbor Sulfidogenic)... | ecosystem: Environmental > Aquatic > Marine >... | reverse complement strand
TTCATTTGGAACCTCCTAAAAAGATTTTTTGAAAACTGAGGTCTTTTTACCACCAAATGACTCCCAAGTGACCCTCATAGTATCTACCAAAGGATCGCAGGCGGGAGCTCGCTCCTACAGGGTACTAGAAAATCGGAAATCAAAAATCGCGAATGACCAAAGCATCGCAGGCCGGAGTCTGCTCCTACACGTTGGTGGGGAATATACATTTTCGGGGGCGGTTGTACAAGGCAGGAGGGCCTGGAAAAGCTTGGCAGGGGGTTTACTGGCAGCCCGTTATGTGTTAACGTCCTTTTATTCCCCCATTTTGACTCCTGGATTCGAGAAAAGGCTCGATCTTTCACGGACGCATCCCGGGCGATCTACGATCATGATCCTCCTTTCAGGATAACGGTTTTGCCGGCGCAACCAGCGAGAGGGAAAGGTTCGCTGCAATGGAGATTAAGGAAGGGAAAGAAGTGTGACGGTTGATGGCTAAAAAAGCGAAGACAGCACCGGATTTTCAAGCCCAGCCCCTGTGGTACAAGGATGCCGTCATTTACCAGCTTCACATCAAGGCTTTTTGCGACAGCGACGGGGACGGGGTGGGGGATTTCAGGGGCCTGGCCGACAAGCTCGACTACCTCCAGGATCTGGGGGTGACAGGCATCTGGCTTCTTCCTTTCTGCCCGTCCCCCCTGAAGGACGACGGCTACGACATCGCGGATTACACGGGCATTCACCCTTCCTACGGCACCCTCAGGGACTTCAAAGCCTTTCTCCGCGAGGCGCACCGCCGCGGGCTTCATGTGATCACCGAACTCGTGGTCAACCACACGTCGGATCAACACCCGTGGTTCCAGCGCGCGCGGCGGGCGAAACCCGGGAGCCGGCACCGGGACTTCTATGTGTGGAGCGACACCCCGGACCGCTACAAGGAGACCCGCATCATCTTCCAGGACTTCGAGGCCTCGAACTGGTCCTGGGATCCGGTAGCCGGGGCGTACTACTGGCACCGCTTTTACTCCCATCAGCCTGATCTGAACTACGACAACCCCCAGGTCCAGAACGCGGTGCTCAGGTTTCTCGATCACTGGCTGAGCATGGGGGTCGACGGCCTGCGTTTGGACGCGGTGCCCTACCTCTATGAGCGGGAGGGGACCAACTGCGAAAACCTTGCCGAGACCCACGCCTTTCTCAAGAAGATGAGAGCCTACGTGGACGGGAAATTCGAAAACCGCATGCTCCTTGGCGAAGCCAATCAGTGGCCGGAAGATGCATCCGCCTACTTCGGCGAGGGCGACGAGTGCCACATGGCGTTCCATTTTCCCCTGATGCCGAGGATGTTCATGGCCATCCGCATGGAGGACCGTTTTCCCATCGTGGACATCCTGGAGCAAACCCCCGCGGTTCCGGACATCTGCCAGTGGGCCATCTTTCTGCGCAATCACGACGAGCTCACCCTGGAGATGGTCACCGACGAGGAGCGGGACTACATGTACCGCGTCTATGCGCAGGATCCGCAGGCCAGGATCAACCTCGGGATCCGGCGGCGGCTGGCCCCTCTTCTCGGAAACAACCGCCGGCGGATCGAACTCATGAGCAGCCTTCTGTGCTCCATGCCGGGAACGCCGGTGCTCTACTACGGGGACGAAATCGGCATGGGCGACAACGTCTATCTCGGGGACCGCAACGGCGTGCGAACGCCCATGCAGTGGAGCGCGGACAGGAACGCCGGGTTCTCGAGAGCCAACCCCCAGAGGCTCTACCTCCCCGTCATCAGCGACCCGGAGTACCACTACGAGACCATCAACGTGGAAGCCCAGCAGAGCAACCGCCAGTCTCTCCTCTGGTGGATGAAGCGGCTCATCGCCCTGAGGAAGCGGTTCAGGGCCTTTTCCAGGGGGACCATCGAGTTTCTCGATCCCGACAACTACAAGATCCTGGCCTTTGTGAGAAGCTGCGAAGGGGAGTGCATTCTCGTGGTCGCCAATCTTTCCCGCTTTGTCCAGTATGTTGAACTGGACCTGTCCCCCTACGAAGGACGAAGGCCGGTGGAGCTTTTCGGCCGGTCGGATTTCCCGGTCGTCGGCAACCGCCTCTATCCCCTGTCACTCGGCCCCCACGGGTTTTACTGGTTCGCCCTCGAGCAGGAGGAGGAAGGGCGGATCGAGGCTTCAGGGAAGGCGGACCTGCCGGCCATTCAGGTGTTCAAAGAGGGGAATCCGCCCTTTGACGAGAAAACCAGGAAACGGGTGGAAGAGGCGCTCCCCGCTTATCTTCAGAGGAGCCGGTGGTTCCGGGGAAAAGCCCGGTCCATCAAGGCAGCCGCTTTCAGCGAATTTATTTCCCTGCACGGTGACTCGAGACCTTTGAGCCTGGCCGTGGTCCAGGTGGACTATGCAGACGGTGACGGGGAAAGCTATCTCCTTCCCCTCGTCACGCTGGAAGGAGAAAAGGCGGAACGCGTCCTTCAGGAGTCTCCCAACGCCGTTGTGGCGTGCCTGAAAACAGAGGGGCGTAAAGCGATCCTCTCCGATGGGATGGCGGACAAGGAAAGCTGCGAGGACTTGTTTCAATTCGTGGCGCGGGGGCGGCACACCAAGGCGGCGGAAGGCCAGGTCGCGGGCATGACCACGCGGGCTTTCCGCCGTCACCCGGAAGAACCTCTGGAGCCTGCGGCCGTGAAGGTCGAGCAGACCAACACCTCGGTGAACTTCGGCAGGCAATACGTGCTGAAACTGGTTCGCCGCCTGGAAGAGGGGACCAATCCCGATCTCGAGATCGGGAAGTTCCTGACCGAGCGAGGCTGTGATTTCGTTCCGCCCGTGGCAGGCGCCATCGAGTACCGCAAGCGCAGCGGAGATCCTTCCACCCTGGCCACCCTGCAGCGCTATGTGCCCAACCAGGGGGATGCGTGGGCTTACACCCTCGACGTGCTCAGGCATTACTTCGAGAGGGCCTCGGTGGACCGCGCCGGGATCGAGGGCCTGCCGACGGCGGAAACCCTGTTGCCCGGGTCGTCGGAAGCGGAGATCCCCGCCGAGGTCTATGAATTGATCGGTCCCTACATGGAGTCGGCCAGGCTTCTCGGGAAGCGCACGGGCATGCTCCACGTGATGCTCGCCTCGGGAAAAGAAAACTCCCGGTTCGCGCCGGAGACCTTCTCCACCCTCTACCAGCGCGCTCTCTACCAATCCATGCGAACCCTTGCCGGAAGGGTGTTCGCGCTGTTTCGAAGAAAAATGAAGGAGGTGCCGGAGACGCTTGCGGGCGAGGCTCGCCGGGTGCTGGCGCTGGAGAACTCGGTGGTCGACCGGTTCCGGGCCGTCACACAAAGAAAGATCACGGCGCAGCGGATCCGCTGCCACGGCGATTTCCACCTGGGACAGGTGCTCTACACGGGTAAGGATTTCGTGATCATCGATTTCGAAGGAGAACCGGCGCGACCCATCTCCGAGAGGAGGATCAAGCGCTCGCCCCTGAGAGACGTGGCGGGCATGCTTCGCTCGTTTCACTATGCCGTTTATTCGGCCCTCTTCGAACAGGAAGCGCACGGGGTGGTGAATCCCGACGACCTGCCCTATCTGGATTTCTGCGCGAACCTGTGGCATGGATGGGTCGGCAAGGTTTACGTCAAAGCCTACCTGGAGGCTGTCGCCGAAGCACCGTTCCTTCCCAAGACCAGGGAGGAACTGGAGCTGCTCCTGGAGCTCTACATCCTGGAAAAGGCCGTGTACGAGCTCGGCTACGAACTCAACAACCGGCCGGAGTGGCTAAGGATTCCCATTCGGGGGGTTCTGCGGATGATGGGGGAAAAATGAAGGCCTTCAGCCGCTGCGGCCGGGAGGGAATAAATCCCTCCCCTACATTGGCCTGCGGGCAGGGACGGATCGCAAGCGGGAGCTTGCTCCTACAAGGCCGGTTGTGGGCGGGACGACACATGCCTAATGAAAAGGGCACGAATGACCAATGACCAATGACCAATGACCAATGACCATTGACAAGGGCAGAAAGGAGACGTTTTTTTATGTCTGAAGTTCGCTACGACGTTTCGTTGCTCACGGAAGACGACCTTTACCTGTTCAACGAGGGAAGTCACTTCAAGCTCTATGAAAAACTGGGGAGCCATCCGGTCCGTCACGACGGGCAGGACGGAACCTACTTTGCCGTGTGGGCGCCCGATGCGGAGAAGGTGTCCGTCATGGGCGATTTCAACGGCTGGGACAAGGGCGGCCACTTCCTGGGATCGAGAGGACAGTCCGGAATCTGGGAAGGGTTCATCCCCGGGATCGGAAAGGGGACGAGGTACAAGTACCACGTCTACTCAAGGTTCGGAGGCTACCGGGCGGACAAGGCGGACCCTTACGCCCTCCACACCGAGGTTCCTCCTCTGACCGGCTCCGTGGTGTGGGAGCTGGACTACGGATGGAACGACCAGGAGTGGATGGCCGGCAGGGGCGAGCGCAGCCGAACCGGCTCACCCGTGTCCATCTATGAAGTCCACCTGGGTTCCTGGAGACGGATCCCGGAAGAGGGCAATCGCCCCCTCACCTATCGTGAGCTCGGCCCGAAGCTGGCGGAATACGTGAAGCGCATGGGGTTCACTCACGTGGAATTTCTGCCCGTCATGGAGCACCCTTTCTACGGGTCGTGGGGGTACCTGTCTCTGGGGTTCTTCGCGCCCACCAGCCGATATGGAACCCCTCAGGACTTCATGGCCCTCATCGAGTGCCTGCATCAACATGGGATCGGCGTGATCCTCGACTGGGTGCCCTCTCACTTTCCGAAGGACGAGTTCGGACTGGGTTTCTTCGACGGCACCCACCTCTATGAGCACTCGGACCCGCGCCAGGGAATCCACCCGGACTGGGACAGTTTCATCTTCAACTACGGCCGCAACGAAATCCGGAGCTTCCTTCTGAGCAGCGCCCTTTTCTGGCTGGAAAAATACCACGCCGACGGCCTGAGGGTGGATGCGGTCGCTTCCATGCTCTACCTGGACTACGGCCGCAAGGAAGGCGAATGGATTCCCAACCAGTACGGCGGAAACGAGAACCTGGAGGCCATCCGGTTCCTGCGGCGGTTCAACGAGGAAGTGTACAAGCAGTTCCCGGATGTGCAGACCATTGCGGAGGAATCCACGGCATGGCCGATGGTCTCCCGACCTACCTACGTGGGCGGACTCGGCTTCGGAATGAAGTGGGACATGGGATGGATGCACGACACGCTGGACTACATGTCCAGGGACCCCATCCACAGGAAATTTCACCACGAGAAGTTGACCTTCAGGATGCTCTATGCCTATCACGAGAACTTCGTGCTCCCTCTGTCCCACGATGAAGTCGTCTACGGCAAGGGATCGCTCATCCGGAAAATGCCCGGGGACGAGTGGCAGAAATTCGCGAACCTGAGGGCTCTCTTGGGGTACATGTTTGCCCAGTCCGGGAAAAAGCTGCTCTTCATGGGAGGGGAGTTCGGCCAGTGGAGCGAGTGGTATCACGAAGCCGGCCTGGACTGGGATCTTCTGGACCGTCCTTTTCACGAGGGGCTGCGAAGGTGGGTGGAGGATTTGAACAGAACCTACGGTCGCGAAAAGGCGCTCTACGAGCGGGACCTGGAGCCGGGAGGCTTTGAGTGGATCGACTGCAACGACTCCCAGCAGAGCACCATCAGCCTCATGCGCAAAGGCAACCAGGAGGAGGACACGATCCTCGTCGCCTGCAACTTCACCCCGGTTCCCCGGCACAACTACCGGGTCGGCGCGCCCGGGGGCGGCTTCTGGCGGGAAATTCTCAACAGCGACTCCACGAACTACGGAGGGAGCGGCCAGGGGAACATGGGCGGACTCGAGACGGCGCCCCTGCCTTTTCACGGGCTCCCCTACTCGTTGAACCTGACCCTGCCGCCTCTGGGGGTTGTGTACTTCAAGAGGGGATGACATGGAGCGCGGTTTTCCTCTGGGAGCCACATACCTGGGAGACGGGCGGTCCAGCTTCTCCGTGTGGGCGCCTCTCTGCAGGGAAGTGGAAGTTCAAATCCTTTCACCGAATAAGCGGACGGCGCATCTCTCTTGCGATCGCGATGGGTACCACGAGGGCATCGTTCCGGATGTCGAACCCGGGAGCCGCTATTTTTACCGGCTGGACGGGCACAAGAAGAGGCCCGATCCCGCATCCCGGCACCAGCCGGAAGGGGTTCACGGGCCCTCATCGGTCCTGGACGCCTCGTTCCCGTGGCAGGACAAGGGGTGGACCGGGCTTCGCCTCGCGGACTATCTTCTCTACGAACTCCACGTGGGGACCTTCACGGGCGAGGGGACCTTCGAGGCGATCGTCCCCCACCTGGACGGGTTGAAGGACCTGGGCGTCACGGCCCTTGAACTCATGCCCGTGGCCCAGTTCCCGGGCGACAGGAACTGGGGATACGACGGGGTCTACCCTTTCGCGGTGCAGACCTCCTACGGAGGCGCCCTGGGACTGAAGGCGCTGGTCGACGCGTGCCACCGCAGGGGCCTCGCCGTGGTCCTGGACGTGGTCTACAACCATCTGGGCCCGGAGGGCAACTACCTGTGGGATTACGGCCCCTACTTCACGGACCGCTACAAGACGCCCTGGGGTTCGGCGGTCAACTTCGACGGCGCCGAGAGCGACCACGTGCGCCGGTACTTTATCGAGAACGCGCTCTACTGGGTCCGCGAGTTCCACGTGGACGCCCTTCGGCTCGATGCGGTGCACGCGATCTTCGACTTCTCGGCCTGCCCCTTCCTGGAAGAGCTGGCGCAGAGAATTCACCGGGAGGGCTCGCGCACGGGGCGCCGAACCTATCTGATCGCCGAGAGCAACCTGAACGACACGCGCCTTATCAAAACCCCCGAAGAGGGCGGATTCGGCCTGGACGCCCAGTGGAACGACGATTTTCACCACAGCCTGCGCACCGTCCTCACCGGAGAGCGCTCCGGCTACTACCAGGACTTCGGGACCCTCGATCACCTGGGAAAGGCCTTCCGGGAAGGGTTCGTTTATTCCGGGGCCTATTCGTATTTCCGCCGCCGAAAGCACGGCCGTTCGTCCAGGGACATCCCTCCGCACCGGTTCGTGGTCTTCAGCCAGAATCACGACCAGGTCGGGAACCGCCTGAGGGGGGAACGCCTGAGCGCCTCGGTCTCCTTCGAGGCGCTCAAGCTGGCCGCCGGTTGCGTGCTCCTCTCCCCTTACCTTCCGCTTCTTTTCATGGGCGAGGAGTACGGCGAAAAATCGCCTTTCCCTTATTTCGTGAGCCATTCGGACCCGGGCCTGATCGAGGCGGTGAGAAAAGGGCGGAAGGAGGAATTCTCCTCCTTCGAGTGGCAAGGTGAGCCGCCTGATCCTCAAAGCGAGGAACCGTTCCTGGCCGCGAAGCTGGATCGCTCGCTCAGGAGCGAAAGAGAGAACGGAACGCTTTGCGCTTTTTACAAGGCGCTCATCGTCCTTCGAAAGGAAAACGAAGCGCTGGCTTTTCCGAGCAAGGAATCGATGGATGTTGTGACCATGGAAAGAGAGAAGATCCTGCTCGTGAGAAGGTGGAAGGGCCTGGAGGAGTGGGCCATGGTCTTTCATTTTGGCAAGAAGAAAGCGTCGCATCCGGTTCCCCTGCCGGCGGGCCGCTGGACCAAACGTCTGGATTCGGCGGAGGCCCGCTGGCGCGGTCCGGGCTCCCTCGTCAAAGAGGAGATCGACGTGAGCAAGGGAGATCCTCCGGCGTTCCAGCCTGAATCCTTCTTGATTCTGAAAAAAGAAAAGGAGACCTAGCAACCTTGGAAAAGTACATCTGCATTCACGGTCACTTCTACCAGCCTCCCCGCGAAAACCCCTGGCTGGAAATGGTCGAGCTTCAGGATTCCGCTCACCCTTACCACGACTGGAACGAGAGGATCACGGCGGAATGCTATGCCACGAACTCCGCCTCCCGCATCCTGGACGAAGAGGGCCGCATCGCAAGCATCGTGAACAACTACTCGAAGGTCAGCTTCAACTTCGGTCCCACCCTGCTCGCCTGGATGGAGAAAAATGCCCCGGACATCTATATGACCGTGCTCGAGGCGGACAAAGCGAGCCGGGAGCGCTTCTCGGGCCACGGCTCCGCCCTGGCCCAGGCCTACAACCACATGATCATGCCCCTGGCCAACCGGCGAGACAAGGTGACCCAGGTTCTGTGGGGCATCCGCGATTTCGAACACCGTTTCGGCCGCCGCCCCGAAGGAATGTGGCTGCCCGAGACGGCGGTCGACCTGGAAACCCTGGAGATTCTGGCCGAGCAGGACATCCGGTTCACGCTCCTCGCACCGCGCCAGGCCGGCCGGGTGCGGCGGATCGGGGAAGCGGAATGGACGGACGTGAGGGACGAGAAAGTCGACCCGACCATGCCTTACCTCCAGGTCCTGCCCTCGGGCCGCAACATCGTGCTGTTCTTCTACGACGGGCCGGTGTCGAGGGCGGTGGCCTTTGAGAGGATCCTGGACCAGGGCGGGATTTTCGCTCAACGGCTGGCCGGCGCTTTCTCCGAAGAGCGCGACTGGCCCCAGCTGGTCCACATCGCCACGGACGGGGAGAGCTACGGCCACCACCACCGCCACGGCGACATGGCCCTGGCCTACGCCCTTCACATGATCGAATCGCAGGAAGTCGCAAGGCTCACCAACTACGGGGAGTACCTCGAGAAACACCCCCCCACCCACGAAGTGGAGATCTTCGAGAACTCCTCGTGGAGTTGCGTCCACGGCATCGAACGGTGGCGGGCGGACTGCGGGTGCAACTCCGGGGGGCACCCGGGGTGGAATCAGGGATGGCGGGCCCCGCTCCGGGAGGCCCTGGACTGGCTCCGCGACTCCCTGGCCCCGGCCTTCGAAGCCGGGGCGGGACGGCTCCTGAAAGACCCGTGGCGGGCAAGAGATGAATACATCCAGGTCATCCTGAACCGTTCCCCCGAGACCGTGAACCGCTTCTTCGACACCCAGGCGAAGCAGCCCTTGAGCGACGAGGAAAAAATCACGGCGATCAAGCTCCTCGAGATGCAGCGCCACCTCATGCTCATGTACACGAGCTGCGGGTGGTTCTTCGACGAGCTCTCGGGGATCGAGACCGTCCAGGTGATCCAGTACGCGGGCAGGGCGCTGCAGCTCAGCGGGGAAGTCTCGGGCGAAAGCGTGGAGGCCGGTTTCATGGAGCGGTTGGAAAAGGCCAAGAGCAACATCCGGGAGCACCGGGACGGACGGAGGATCTTCGAGCGGTTCGTGGAACCCGCGGCCGTGGATCTCGCCAAGGTGGGCGCCCACTATGCCATGAGTTCCCTGTTCGAGGACTACGAGGAGCAGGCGGACATCTCCTGCTTCAGGGCGGATCAGGAAGTGTATGAACATGCGGAAGCAGGGAAAGTGAAGGTCGCGGTGGGCAGGGTCAAGGTCGCCTCCGAGATCACGGGGGAGGAGGAGAGGCTCTGCTTCGGGGTCCTGCACTGGGGGGATCACAACCTGAGCGGGTGTGTGAGGGAGTGCTCGGGGGAGGAGCCCGGCGAAGCGGCGGTGGGAGAAATCCTCGACACCTTCGGCCGGGGGGCGTTTCCCGAGACCCTTCAGCTCCTGGAAAAGCACTTGGGCGCATCCACCTACTCCCTGGGGAGCCTTTTCCGGGACGAGCAGAGAAAGATCCTCGACACCATTCTGGAGTCGACCCTGTCCGACACCGTGTCCGTCTACCGCCGCATTTACGAGCCCCATGCCCCCCTCCTGCGGTTCCTGCACCACTTCGACATTCCCGCGCCCGGCGCCATCCAAACCGCGGCGGAATACGCGCTCAGCGCGAGCATGAAGGAGGCCTTCCAGGAAGAGGTGCTCAGCCGGGACACGATCGAGGCGATCCTGAATTCGGCCGAGCTGGAAGGAGTCGCCCTCGACACACCCGACCTCGAGATGGCCGCCCGGCGGAGGACGGAGCGCACGGCGGAAGCCCTCGCCGCCCGGCCGGAGAATCTGCCCTTGCTCGAGGAGTTCGAGGCCGTGGTGAGCCTGATCAAGGCCTTGCCCTTTGAAGTGAACCTCCGGAAGGTCCAGGACATCTACTACCACCTTTCCCAGCACGTCTACCCCGGCCTTCGAGAAAAGGCCGGGAAAGAAAAGGAGGCGCAGGACTGGGTCAAGGTTTTCGAGTCTCTGGGGGAGAAGCTCATGGTCCGGGTGGCCTAAATGCGCATCCCCATCGCCACATACCGGCTGCAGCTCCACAAGGGTTTCGGGTTCAGGGCCGTCAGGGAGATCGTCCCCTACCTGTCCGACCTCGGGATCTCCGACGTCTATGCCTCGCCCGTGTTCAAGGCAAGGAAAGGGAGTCTGCACGGATACGACGTCGTGAACCCCGGAGAACTCAACCCGGAGCTGGGGGAGCCCTCGGAATTCGAAACGCTTGCGGCGGACCTTAGGGAGCGGGGCATGGGCTGGCTCCAGGACATCGTGCCCAACCACATGGCCTTTCATGCAGAGAACTCCATGCTCCGGGACGTGCTCGAAAACGGAAGCCGCTCCCCCTACTACGAGGACTTCGACGTGTGGTGGGATCATCCCTACACGGCCATGAAGGGGCGGTTGTTGGCGCCTTTCCTGGGGAGGTTCTACGGCCAATGCCTGGAGGAGGGTGAGATCCGGCTGCGCTACGACGAAGGGGGGTTCAGCGTCGGGTACTACGATCTGCTCTTCCCCCTGAAGATCGAGTCCTACGTCCGGGTGCTGACCCACGGCCTGAGAGGGCTGAGGAAAAGGCTGGGGAGAAACCACCCCGACTTCATCACCTTCCTGGGCGTTCTCTACGTGCTGAGAACCCTGTCCTTTCAGGAAAGCGAGGAGGAGGGGTACGAGCAGATCGCCTTCATCAAGAACACCCTGTGGAAGATCTACAGCCGGTGCGAGGAGATCCGTGCCTTTATGGACGGCAACATCAAAATCTTCAACGGCGAGACGGACCCGGGCGAAAGGCTGAGGCGCCTCGGGCCTCTCCTCTCGGAGCAGCTGTTCCGGTTGAGCTTCTGGAAGGTCGCTACGGAAGAGATCAACTACCGGCGGTTCTTCAGCATCAACGACCTCATCTGCCTCAGGGTGGAGAGGGAAGCCGTGTTCCGCCGCACCCACGCCTTCCTTTTCAAGCTCATCGGGGAGGGAAAGGTGACCGGGCTGCGGGTGGACCACATCGACGGGCTCTGCGATCCCCAGGGGTACCTCGATCGGCTGAAAATCGAGACCGGTGGCGCCTATGTGGCGGCGGAAAAGATCCTCGACCTCGACGAGGATCTGCCCGCGGATTGGCCTGTCGAAGGAACCACCGGCTACGACTACCTGAACCATGTGAACGGGCTCTTCTGCCGAAGGGGAAACGAGCGGGCCTTCACGAGGGTCTACTCCTCCTTCACGGGGCTCGGGGACGAGTTCGAGGATTTGGTCACCCGGAAGAAGAAGGTGATCCTGGAAAAGCACATGACCGGGGACGTGGACAACCTCGCCCTTCGGCTGAAGGACCTCGCCGGTGAGGATCGCCACGGCAGCGACATCACCCTTCACGGCCTGGAACGGGCCCTCACGGAGGTGATGGCGTCCTTCCCGGTCTACCGGACCTAAGTTCAAGGGCAGGAGGTGAGGGAGGAGGATCGGGCTCCGGTTCAGCACGCCGTCGCCAAGGCAAGGAAGCGCAACCCCGGCCTCAGTCACGAGCTCGATTTTGTGGAGCGATTCCTCCTGCTCCGTTCGGCGGAGGACCTTCCCGAGGAGGAAAAATCCAGGAGGCTGGACTTCGTGATGCGCTTTCAGCAGTTCACGGGCCCCCTCATGGCCAAGGGGTTCGAAGACACGGTGCTCTATGTCTACAACCGGCTCCTTTCCCTCAACGAGGTGGGAGGGAACCCGGGGCGTTTCGGCTTGTCCCCCGAGCAGTTTCACGCCTACAACCGGAGGCGTCTGGCCCATTGGCCCCACGCGCTCAGCGCGACATCCACCCACGACACCAAGCGGGGGGAGGACGTGCGGGCGAGGATCAGCGTGCTTTCCGAGATGCCGGTCGAGTGGGAGCAGCAGGTCAAGGCATGGGCCCGGATCAACCGGAAGCGAAAGAAAAGGGTGAAGGGTTTTGAAGTGCCGGACAGGAACGACGAGTACTTCCTGTACCAGACGCTCGTTGGAGCCTGGCCCCTGGATGAAAGGGAGATCCCCGTGTTCGGCGAAAGGATGAAGGCCTATGCCGTTAAGGCCGTGAGGGAGGCCAAGGTGCACACGGCGTGGCTCAAGCCGGACGAAGATTACGAGCAGGCCTATCTGTCCTTCATGGACAGCGTTCTCGAGCCCGGAAACGCTTTCCTGGAGCTCTTCCTCCCCTTTCAGCGCAAGGTGGCGCACTGCGCCTTTTACTCAGGCCTTTCCCAAACGCTCATGAAGATGACGTCTCCGGGGGTTCCCGATTTCTATCAGGGCTGCGAGCTTTGGGATTTGAGCCTCGTGGATCCCGACAACCGCCGGCCCGTGGATTACGACAGGCGGCTGGCCCTGCTGGCGGACATCAAGGAAAAGGCCCGGAAGGACCGCCGGGGGCTGGCCGGGGAGCTCCTCTCCACCAAAGAGGACGGGAGGATCAAGCTCTACCTCGTCCGCGAGGGGCTGCGGGCGAGGGCGGAAAACGCCCCGCTGTTTCGGGGAGGGGAGTACGTGCCCCTCGGCGCGGCGGGGCCTC
>Ga0068714_10005933_pt1 | contig 12720 bp, 9 predicted proteins | sample MTBNYHSulfiMetaG_FD_62988 | JGI IMG/M metagenome (GOLD analysis project Ga0068714, IMG submission 62988) | Enrichment culture microbial communities from rom New York Harbor, USA that are MTBE-degrading - MTBE-NYH (New York Harbor Sulfidogenic)... | ecosystem: Environmental > Aquatic > Marine >... | reverse complement strand
ACGATCACTTCTGTTGTTATATCCCCGAAATTCATGGGGACGATGTGGCGCCTATTTTTCACGAATATAAAAACAGCCTTGTGGGAGGTTACGCGGACGACAGCCTGGTGAGGAAGTTCCTGGAACAGGCTTTCGACCGTGTGAAAGACTGGGACTCATGGGGGATTTCCATGAGGCCTACGGGAAAATGGGAGTTCATCGGCCACGCCTTCCCGGGCCGTCCCCGCATCTGGCTGAAGTATGCAGGCCACAATCAGAAAGCCGTCCTGACCGCGCAGGCCAAAAAGAGAGGGGTCAGGATCGAAAACCATATGCCGGTTGCGGACGTCCTGGTCGAGGACGGCAAGGCCATCGGCGCCATTGCTGTCAGCGTCCGGAAGAACGAGCCCGAGATCAAGATCATCCGGGCGAAATCCGTGATTCTGGCGACCGGGTCTGCAAGCAGGCTTTATCCTCCTGCCCCCAGCCCCGGAATGCTTTTCAACACGGCCTTCTGCCCGAGTTGCACAGGCGCGGCGCATGGTGCAGCTTTCCGGGCGGGTGCCAATCTGGTCAACATGGAATTTCCAAACAGGCATGCCGGTCCCAAGTTCATGGCCCGCTGCGGAAAGGCCACCTGGATCGGAGTGGTTGCCGATCCGCACGGCAAGCCGGTCGGCCCCTTTGTGAGCAAACCTACCAAGGAACTCGGCGACATCACTGCGGATGTCTGGAACACCGTTTTCACCGATTACATGGATTCCGGGCGCGGGCCTGCCTACATGGATTGCAGCGGCACCAGCGAAGACGATGTCCAGTACATGATGTGGGGCCTCAAGAGCGAAGGCAACACCGCAATGCTCGACTACATGAAAAAGGAAGGGATCGATGTCCGGAAGCACATGGTGGAGTTTATGCAGTATGAGCCCCACCTGATCGGCAGAGGTATCGAGATCGACCTCGACGGGGAAACCCGTGTACCAGGCCTCTTCGCCGCAGGAGACCCTGTCGGCAACTTCCGGGCGGATATCGCGGGCGCCGCGACCTACGGCTGGATTGCGGGCGGAAGCGCGGCAAAACGAGCCCTGAACGGCAAGGGATTGGAAAAGGCGGAGCAGAGTTCGATGGTGGAGGAGAGGGTAGGGCTCTACGGCCGCTTCATGAAAAGGGACCGGGGACCGGATTGGAGGGAAGCCAATGTTGCCCTTCAACAGTTGATGAAGGATTACGCAGGCATCCAGGTGCGGTCCGAAACCATTCTGCAGGCCGGGTTGAAGTATTTTGGAAACCTGAAGGGCAAGGTGCTGGAGACCATGGCCGCCGACAACTCTCACACCCTCATGAGATCTCTGGAGGTCCTGGATCTCATGGAGTGTGCCGAGGCGATCTTCCTGACCGCACTGGAGCGAAAAGAAACACGCGCACAACACAGGCGAACGGATTTTCCCTTTACAAACCCTCTTCTTGCTGATAAGTTCCTCACCGTTCGCAAGGAAAAAGGAAGCCCTGTGATAGAGTGGCGGAACAGGGCATAGGATCACATCGTGGGTTCCTTCCAGATTTGGAGGAAGGGGCCTCTAAGGGGGTCCATCTAAAGGCGGCACGGCTTTCATCAGCGTGCCGCCTTTGTTGTTATAAAACAAACACTTGGGCACAGCACGCTGCTCCTGGAGGGGAGCATTAGCCTGCTGTGCCATTATCACAGGCAGGAAATACGCCCGATTGCCCATCGAAATCGCCGGAACCGGTGGTTATCTAATTTCTAACAGCAGCGGGGTGTGACGTGGAGGTCGGGCGTCGAGTCTGGAATGGCGACTGCATTCCGATCGCAGAAGTGATTTCACCGCAGCGCCTCCAAGCCGCTCCTGAGCGACCATCATCTTCTTCCTTGTGTCGTGTCTACCGCCTAACGGTCTTCTCGATGAAGCAGGTGGTCCGACGGCGATCGTTTCACCCCGCTTCTGCCTGCATATATACCCTGTCTGTCTCCTGCCTCAACGGCCTCATTGCAGTTGCGCATTGTATCCCTCTTTTTCTACCACGAAGACGCACGAAGCACATCCCCGGGAAATTCCTTGACAAAGGAAATGCGGAAGACCATAATGCGTGTATCATAATGCAATATGGAATCTCGTTTGATGAGATCGAAGAACTCCGCGACCAATGCGATAGACAAGACGCTGATCATCCTGTCCTCCTTTGCTCCGGACAATCACGAATGGGGCACCGTGGAACTCAGCCAGAAGCTTGGCTTCCATAAGGCAACAGTCTCCCGCATCCTTCTTGCCCTCAGCCGGCATGGTTTTCTCAGTCAAAACCCCAGGACAAAGAAGTTCACGCTGGGCGCCGAAGTGATGAAGCTTTCCAGCGCGCTCCGCCAGTCGCTGAAAAGCAATATCGTTCAGGTGGCAAAGCCCTTTGTGGATGAACTTCGTGACAGGATCAAGGAGACGGTCATTCTGGAACTCCTCTCCCGGAACGGCTCTTTCATGGCGTACATCGCCGAGGGTCCCCGCATGGTGCGTCTGGCCGGAAGCATCGGGGACCCGGTTCCCATCCATGCGGCGGCAGGGGGAAAGGCTATTCTGGCCTTCCTGCCCGAAGAAAGAAGGAAGACTCTTCTTCAAGGGAAACTCCAGCGGTTCACCCCGAATACCATTACCCGCAGGAGCGAACTGGAGAAAGAGCTCCGAAGGATTAGAAAGAGCGGGGTGGCGTATGACCGGGAGGAACTCGATGAAGGAACAGGGACGGTCTCATGCCCCATATTCGATCATGAGGGGAGATCCGTGGGTTCCATCGTAGTAGCCGGGCCGCATCAGCGGATTCAGGAGATCTGTGACGAACGCATCGTCCCTGCTTTAAAAGAGGCGGCTGCCAGGATTTCGGCTTCCCTGTTCGCAGAGGGCTAGGTGTGTGTCCTTATGAATCGGTCAACGAATTCTTGTGCTGTTAACAATTCGTGCTTTTCGCGCAAACGCAGAACTGAACGGAAATCAGCGATTAAGTGGGGCATAAGCCATGGCACTTGAAAAGACGCAATTTGCAGTCATCCTTTTGGGCCTCGAAAAATTGATGGCGTTTACAGCAAGGAGAAGCACCTCTTTCCGGGAACGGCTCAGGGAGAAGAACCTGACAGCCCAGATCAAGCTTCAGGACAACTCTCAGGGGAGAACCTTCCTCTTCAAGAATGGGAAAGTCCGATCCAGAAGCGGCATCGATCCCAGTTCCGATATAACGATTACTTACAGCAGTCCTGAACTGGCGGTTCGACTCATGAGGCCGAACCGGAGCCAATTGGAGCAAATCAATGCGATGAAAAACTTTCAGATCGGCCTCGAGGGACCGGATGAACTCACCGCATGGTTCATGGAAACCCTCAGCCTGATGCTTTCTGCAAATGTCTCCTACGGAACGGACGCGAGGAAGGGGGTCACCAGATACACCAGCAACACCAACGGCGGTCCGGTATTCGTCTATGTGAAAGAGGGAAGGATCATTCGCGTAACCCCGATCGAGTTCGACAGAGACGATGCCGCACCATGGACCATTGAAGCCAGGGGAAGGAAATTTACCCCTCCGAGGAAGGCTACCCTGTCCCCCTACACTTTTGCCTGGAAATCCATGATCTACTCCAAGGAGCGGCTCCTCTATCCCATGAAGCGGGTGGACTTCGATCCGGCAGGCAAGAGAAACTGCAGCAACCGGGGAACCTCAGGGTACGAGCGTATCTCGTGGGACCAGGCATTGGACATGGTTGCAGACGAAATCAAGCGGGTGAAACGCGAATATGGGCCGGGCGCCATCATGAACGGGAGCGGGTCACATCACACCTGGGGGCACCTGGGATACTGGCTCAGCGGAAGGATCAGGTTTTTCAACTCCATCGGGTTCACCCCCGTCGTGCACAATCCCGACAGTTGGGAGGGGTGGTACTGGGGGGCCATGCATCACTGGGGCCAGAGCATGAGGCTTGGCGGATCCGAGGCTTACGGGACTGTGGAGGACTGTCTCAAACACTGCGAGATGGTGGTGTTCTGGTCGAGCGATCCGGAGGCGACAAGCGGAGTCTACGGCGCGTTTGAAGGGACTGTCCGGCGCCAGTGGCTCAAGGAACTGGGAATCACGCTCGTGCACATCGATCCCTTTTATAACCATACGGCGGCACTGCTCGGAGGCAAATGGCTGGCGCCGAGGCCTGCCACCGGAAATGCGCTTGCCCTGGCAATCGCCTATGTCTGGATCGCCGAAGGACTCTACGATAGGGAGTATGTGGAAAAGCGGACGGTCGGCTTCGAGATATGGAGGGATTATATCCTCGGCAAGGAGGACGGGATGCCAAAGACGCCGGAGTGGCAGGAAAACGAGTCCGGCATACCGGCCAAAGATGTACGCGCCCTGGCAAGGGAATGGGGAACCAGGAAGACTTACCTGGCCGCAGGCGGCATCACCGGATTCGGAAGCGCATGCCGCTGTGCCACGGGAAACGAGTGGGCCCGGTCCATGGTTTGCCTCATGGCCATGCAGGGCATGGGAAAACCCGGCGTGAACATGGGCGGCATGCAGATGGGCACTCCGGTCGACCACCGGTTCTTCTTCCCGGGATATGCCGAGGGCGGGCTTTCCGGAGACATTCAGGGAACGGCCCTGGGCGTGAACATGTACCAGCGAATGCCCCAGCTTGCCACGGTAAACACGGTATACCAGAGGGTGCCGAGACTGAGGATACCGGAGGCCATCCTCGAGGGGCGAACCAGCGGATATCCAACGGACCCCAAGACCATTGAAGGGCAATTCCTGAAATTCGATTATCCCGCGCCGGGCAACGCGCCGGTCAAGCTCTATTATAAGTACGGCGGCTCCCATTTTGGGACCATGTGCGACACGAACCGGTATGCCCGGGCATACCAATCCGGGAATCTCGAATGCGTGGTCAACCAGTCCATCTGGTTTGAGGGGGAGGCCAAATTCGCGGACATCCTTCTGCCTGCGTGCACGAGTTTCGAGCGCTGGGACATCAGCGAATTCGCCAACTGCGGAGGATACATTCAGCACAGCTTCAATCAGTGCAACCACCGGATCGCCGTGATGCAGCACAAATGCATCGAGCCGCTGGGAGAATCGAAGTCCGACTTTCAGATTTTTGCAGACCTCGCGAAACGGCTGGGTCTCTATGCCGTTTTCTCGGAGGGCGTCACGGAGCTGGATTGGTGCAAGCGGCTTTTCGATGCCACGGATTTGCCCAACCATGTTTCCTGGAAGGAATTTCTCAAGAAGGGCTACTTCGTCATTCCCCCTCCGCCCGAACCTCTGAGAGCGCCTGTTTCATTCCGCTGGTTTGCCGAAGGACGGCCCAAGGATACTCCTGAACTTGCCCCTCTTCCGGGCGATTACACGGAAAAGTTCGGAATGGGTCTTCAGACGCAGTCCGGAAAGATAGAATTCGATTGCTCAAGCTTGAAACGATTTGCCCCGGATGACCCTGAAAGACCCACGATCACCAAGTACATTCCGTCATGGGAAGGACATCACTCCGGGGAGCTCATTAACAGATTTCCTCTACAGCTCATCTCTCCGCACCCGAGATTCAGTTTCCACACCATGGGGGACGGAAAGGACAGCATCGTCAATGATGTGAAGGATCACCGTGTTCTGATCGACGGATATTATTACTGGATCGTGCGGATCCACCCCAGGGACGGAGCGGAGCGGGGGATAAAGGAGGGGGATCTGGTCAAGGTGTACAACGACCGGGGGACCGTCATCTGCGCTGCGCAGGTGACGGAAAGGATTCGGCCTGGAACCGTGCATTCCTACGAGTCCTCTGCGGTGTATGACCCGCTCGGCAAACCCGGTTCCTCGCCCGACCGCGGCGGGTGCATCAACCAGCTCACCTCGAGCAGAATGATGATCGAAAAATCCCACAGCCATGCCGCCAATTCCTGTCTTGTGGAGATCGAGTTGTGTAGGGAGTGATGACAGGCGCGAGGTACGAGGATCGAGGAACGAGGAAGGGTTTTACCTCGAACCTATTTCCTCGGAACCGGAAGCTGAATCGAATCATTGAAAGGGCGCAGCCTGCAAGAGGTAGCAAGGAGGTTTATTGATGCCGAAATGGCACATGATCATTGACGTGGAAAAATGCGAAGATTGCAACAACTGCTTTCTGAGCTGCAAGGACGAACACGTGGAAAACGATTGGCAAGGGTACTCCCTTTCCCAGCCGCGCCACGGTCATCGTTGGATGAACATCGTGCGCAAGGAAAGAGGGCAATTCCCGCTGATCGACGTGGCATACCGGCCAACCCCCTGCATGCACTGCGACTCGGCCCCGTGTATACGCGCTGCAAAAGAGGGAGCCATCTACAAGCGCCCGGACGGGATCGTGATCATTGATCCTGAGAAGGCTAAGGGCCGGCAGGACCTGGTAAAAAGCTGCCCCTATGGTGCAATCTGGTGGAACGAGGAAAGGCAAGTACCCCAGAAGTGCACATTCTGCGCCCATCTCCTGGACGAAGGATGGAAAGCGCCGAGATGCGTGCAGGCATGTCCGACCGGCGCTCTGCGAGCCGTTTCCTGTGACGAAGAAGAAATGAAAAGGATGATTGAACAGGAAAACCTCAAGATTCTTCACCCGGAATTCCGGACCGCCCCCAGCGTTCACTACAAGAACCTGGACCGCTACCTGCGGTGTTTTGTGGCAGGAACAGTCGCCGTGGAAAGGGAGCGCATGGTGGATTGCGTAAAAGGTGCGGGGGTCCGTCTCGGGAACTCCTCAGGCACTTCCTGTGAAACGACGACAGACAGCTTCGGGGATTTCAAACTGGACGGCCTGGAGGAAGATAGCGGCAAGTATTCCCTGGAGGTTGCTCATCCGGCGTGCGGCCGCAAAACGCTCGAGGTGGAAGTCAGGAAAAGCGTGAATGTGGGGACGATTCTGTTTTCCGTGCCGTAAGCTTCTTCCTGGTTTCCACTCTTCAAAAACGAGGGGCAGGATCCGACAGGATCCTGCCCCTCACTGTTATATAAACCACTATATCCCGTTACTTCAGCGCGGGGTCCAGCAGCGCTTTCTATTTGTACACCAAAGAGGGCAGCCACAGGCCGATACCAGGGAACACGTAGAGCAGGAATATCGCGAATACCTGGATCACCATGTACGGCATCATCCCCAGGAAGATCTGGTTCAGCGACACGTGGGGCGGCGAAACGCCCTTCAGGTAAAAAGCGGCCATGGCCACGGGAGGCGAGAGGAACGCCGTCTGCAGGTTGAGCGCCACCAGCAGCCCGAAGAAGAGCGGGTCGATATTGAAGTGCGCCAGCAGCGGGATGAAGATAGGCATGAAGATGACGATGATCTCGGTCCACTCCAGGGGCCAGCCGAGCAGGAAGATGATGATCTGGGCGAGGATCATGAATTGTATAGGTGACAGATCCATGGATTTCACCCAGGTGTCGACGATCTCCTGGCCCCCGAGAAGTGCGAATGCGGCCGCGAAGATGCCCGATCCCACGAAGAGCCAGCATACCATGGCGCTGGTCTTTGCGCAGAGAAACACCGCTTCCTTGAGCACGCGCCAGCTGAGCTGCTTGTAGAGGGCCGCCAGCATCAGACCTCCAAAAGCGCCCATGGCCGCGGCCTCGGCAGGCGTTGCCAGACCGACCACGATGGTTCCCAGCACACCGAGGATGATGAGCGCCAGCGGAAAGAAGGAGGTGAGCAGCATCTTGAAGATCTCGAGGCGGACGAAGGTGAGGACCGCATAGATGATCGCGAGTATGAACAGAAAGACGGCCAGAGTGATCCACCACCACCTGGGTGTGTGCTTCCTTTGCCCGGGTTCGTACGTTTCTTCAGCGGCCGCCTGCTCCGCCTGCTCGTCGGCGGATTGGGCTACGGCTGTTTCCGATCCTTCCGGCTCTGCGAGGCCGCCTTCAGTCTGCGATGTGTCCATTGCCGCGATCCCCATCTGCTGGAGGGTCTCGGGCACTATTTCTTCGGGCTCGGTCGCCGTGAGATAGAGCGAGCCCATGAGCAATGCGGTTGCCAGGGCGGGGAGGAGCGCGACAAAAAGATGGAAGAGAAGAGTGCGCATGGGCACGTCCTTGTTGCGCTTGCCTTTCATGGCAAGGAGCAGCCCTGCCAGGACATTCTTGGTCTTTTCCCTGGTGATGATTTCCGCGAATTTGGGCAGTTCCACCCGCCGGTCCTCCTCGGAGAGGGGAGGCGCTGCTTCGGGCCAGATCTTCGCACAGACGATAACGTATAAAACATAGAGCCCGGCCAGCATGAGCCCCGGGAAGAAGGCGCCGGCATAGAGCTGAACCACCGATACGCCGGCTGTTGCGCCGTAAAGGATGAGCAGGACCGAAGGGGGGATCATGATGCCGAGGGTGCCGCCCGCGGTCACGGCGCCTGCTGCGAGCCTGATGCCGTACCCGGCCTTGAGCATGGCCGGAAAAGCCAGCAGCCCCATGACGGTGACCACCGCTCCGATAATCCCGGAGGCGGTGGAGAAGATCGCGCAGGTCACAATGGTTGCAACGGCCAGGGACCCCGGTATTCTGGAGGTCGCCATGTGCAGTCCCTTGAACAGCCGCCCGATCAGGTTCGACCGTTCCACAAGGTACCCCATGAAGACGAAAAGGGGAACCGAGATGAGCACGTCGTTGCTCATGACCCAGTAGGCGCGAAGCGCCATCAGGTCGAGCGTCTGGTTCAGCGCTGTTGCCGGGTTCTGGCTGTAGTACGCGAAAAAGGTGAACGTAGTGCCCAGACCCATGAGGGTGAACGCGGTCGGGAAGCCCAGCATAATGGCCACCACGATCAAAGCCAGCATCAGGAGCCCCAGGTGGCCGTTGGTCATCTGCGAGGGTGAGGGCAGGATATAGAAGATCAAACTCACCACAATCGCCAACATTACCAGTCCGAACCACGCTTCTTTTCTCACCGCTTCCCCCCTTCCTTGGCCGTCACATACTCATCCAGCTTGGAGATGTCCTCGTCCTTGACGTGCATCATCTGTTTCAGCTCATCGACATCCACCTCTTCCACATCCTCCTCGCGCGAAGGCCACTGGCCGTCCTTGAGGCAGCGGATGCAGCGGATGATTTCGACGATGCCCTGGATGAGCAGGAAAAAACCGGCGACTGGAATGACGGTTTTGAAGGGATAGATCGGCGGGCCTTCAGCGGTAATGCTCGAATGCTCCCAGATGGCCCAGGACTCTGCAGCATACTTATAACCGGCCCAGCAGAGAGCGATGGTGCCCGGAAGAAAGAACGCAATGTAGAGCGTAAGGTCGATGCCGGCCTGCAGTCTGGGCGGGAAAAAGCCGTAAAGCACATCCCCGCGAACATGGCCGTTTTTCGAGAGCGTGTAGGCGCCCGCCATCATGAAAAGGGCCCCGTACATCATGATCATGGCATCGAATGCCCAGGCATGCGGGGCATCCAGAGCATAGCGAGAAAACACCTCCCAGGTGACGAGAAAGGTGAGCGTCACGATCAGCCAGGAAAAGGTCTTACCCACGAAGGTGCTGATCTTGTCGACGGTAAGCAGCAGTTTCTGCATATCCGGTCCTTTTTGAGAAGCAGCCATCCGGACCGGACCGGATCCGGATGGCTGCTTGCTTATGGATGATCTGAAGTCTTACTTCTTGGCGGGGGCTTTCGGTGCGGCCTTTGCCGGGGCCTTCTTGGCGCCGAAATAGTGATTGAAGGCCATGCGCGGGCTCACCATGGTGTCGAGATACCAGCTCACGGTGCGCCTTGCAAAAGCCTTCTGCGACTCGACAACCTCCTTGAACAGGGGGTTCTTTGCCGAATACTTCTCCATGACGTCGTCGAAGATATCGAGCTGCTTCTGCAGGATCGCGTCGGGCGTCTTGTACATCTTGACATTGTCCTTGGTCTGCAACTCGACATAGTCCTTGGAATAGCGGTCGATCGACTTCCACCACATGTCGGCCGAGGCTGCCTCCACCGCGCTTTCTATCTGGGCCTGCAATTTGGCCGGCAGCGCTTTGAACTTGTCCTTGTTGAACATGATCTCGAACTGCTCAGCGCTCTGGTGATAGCTCTGCAGCATGTAAATCTTGGCCACGTCGGGGAAACCGAGCAGACGGTCGGAGCTCGCGTTGTTGAACTCCGCGCCGTCCAGCAGGCCGCGGTCCAGGGCCGGCACGATCTCGCCACCGGGCAGGGCGTTCACCGCCATTCCGAGACCCGTGAAAAGATCGATGGAGATGCCCACCGTGCGGAATTTGAGACCCTTCATGTCTTCCACTTTGCTGACGGGTTTCTTCTTGAACCAGCCAAGGGGCTGGGTCGCCATCGGGCCATAGGGGAACGAAACCACGTTCGCGCCGATGGAGTCATACACCTTCTGGAGCAGGGCCTTGCCTCCGCCGTATTTGTGCCAGGAGAGCAGCATGTTGGCATCCATGCCGAAGGCGGGGCTGGATCCCCAGAGAGCAAGGGCATTCTGCTTGCCGTAATGGTAGACCAGCACGCCGTGACCGCCGTCGAGCGTGCCCTTGCTTACCGCGTCCAGCAAATTGAAGGCCGGCACCACGGCGCCCGCCGGCAGCACCTCGATCTTGAGATCCCCGCCGGTCATGTCGTTCACCCTCTTGGCAAAGTCCAGGGCAAACTCGTGGAAGATGTCCTTGGTCGGCCAGGTGGACTGCCAGCGCATCGTAATGGGTCCCTGGGCTTTAAGGATCGCCGGGAAGCCAAGAGTGGCGGCTCCGGCAAGCACTGCCGCACCTTTCAGGACGGATCGGCGTGAGACCTGCTTTGTGTTTTCCTGTACCATCTTCTTCTCCTTCATCTGTCTCCTCCTCTTTCTTGAATTACCCGTTTCTTGTGAATGGTTGTTAACGTCCTCCTCTGCCCAAATGCGGCAGGCCGGTCAGCAACATATCAATCCGATCATAGAGGAAAGCAAACTCCTAGAGGAAAACAAACTCCTAGGACCCTTTACGCATAATGAGATGAAAAGAAGATCAATGAACTTGGGCTCCATCAACACGGTGCCGTCTTGTGTTCTTCCACGCGCCCTGGTTGGTTCAACCGATGCAAGGTGAGGCTTTAGAACTCGGTTTCAGTGTGCCAAAATAATAGGTGATTCGGCGATTGGGTGTCAAGGATTAACTGAGAAATCCCGCTCTTTAGGTGTCTTTGACAGCTTGAGAATTCGAACCTACTTTCTGAGTTTTATCCAGAAATCCTTTTCTTTCTCTTCCCACTTGGGCCCGAACTTGGCATTGTAATAGCCCTCGGCCCAGCCCATAAAAGGGATCCAGGTGCTTTTACCTTTTTTCTTCGCCTCCAGGATATTCGACAGGATGTTCTCCATCTCGGCGATCCTGTCCTTGGGCACATAGAAGGCAGCCCCCCCTTTGAACGACTTTATCGTATCCTCCGGGCTCAAGGCGTGGGCGGTCAGCATGACTGCGGTGACCTTCTTTGCAACGGCAATCTCCAGGAGCTTGTACCCGTCGACCCCCATGATGTCCAGGACCGCAAGGTCAAGGGGATGTTCATCCAGGTAATGTTTCGCCTCCTCAAAGGTCGTTGCCCTCACTATCCGGCACATCGAGAGCATATCCTCCAGGGTATCCAGCACGTCCGGCTCGTCGTCCACAATAAGGACCTTTTTGCCTTTCAGTATGTCTTCTTTTGCGTTCATGATCTCTCTCCTCAAAGTTTGTGCTTCTTTCGCAATAACTGCATTATTGAAAGGGTTCAGGCAACACGATCCCCGGGTTCGCGGCCCGCGAAGAATGCGTCCAGATTGTCCAATGCCCTGAACCCCATTGCGTCCCGGGTTTCTTTGGTGGCACTGCCGATATGGGGCATCAGGAAGGTGTTTGGCAGGTCCAGGTATCCCGGATGAACGTTGGGCTCGTTGTTGTACACGTCAAGGCCGGCGGCAGCCACTTTGCCGGATTTCAACGCCTCGATCAGCGCCTCGTCGTCGACGACCGCTCCGCGGCTGGCGTTTACCACAACGGCGCCGTCGGGGAGCAACGCAATCCGTTCTGCATTGAGCATCCGCTGGGTCTCGGGCGTCGATACGCAATGGAATGCGAGGAAGTCGCAATTCGGCATGAGTTCTTCCGGAGTGGGGTGAAAAATCGCTCCTTGTTCCTGGTCGGGCGGGAGACGACGGCGGTTGTGATAGTGGATAGTCATGTCAAAGCCCCGGGCCCGTCGGGCGACGACCTGGCCGACACGTCCCAGACCCACAATGCCGAGCCGCTTGCCGGTCACCTGCGTGCCCACCATAAAGGCCGGGCTCCAATCCTTCCACGTTCTGGTCCGGACCAATCGCTCCCCCTCGCTTGCCCGCCGGGCTGCGCCCAGCATGAGCAGGATGGTCACCTCGGCAGTGGCGTCGGAGAGGACTTCGGGGGTATTGGTCACCACCAGACCACACCGTTTTGCCGCATCGATATCGACGTGATCGAACCCTACCGAGTAGTTGGCAAGGATGCGAACGCTCTGTGGGAGTCGATCGATCACCTGGGCCGTAAAGCGCTCGGTGTGACACGCAACGATCGCGTCTGCCCCTACGGCGCTCTCAATCAGGCTGTCGCTGTCGTAAAGGTGATCATCCGGGTTGAGCCGGGGCCGGTAATCGCGCAAAAGGCGATCCTCGACAGCGGTCGGCAGTTTACGTGTGACTAGAACGACGGGTTTCATGGCGAGTCTCCTTTTCCCTCAGATCTTCTC
>Ga0068714_10005931_pt1 | contig 12725 bp, 12 predicted proteins | sample MTBNYHSulfiMetaG_FD_62988 | JGI IMG/M metagenome (GOLD analysis project Ga0068714, IMG submission 62988) | Enrichment culture microbial communities from rom New York Harbor, USA that are MTBE-degrading - MTBE-NYH (New York Harbor Sulfidogenic)... | ecosystem: Environmental > Aquatic > Marine >... | reverse complement strand
ACGAAGCCTCCTGCGAACGGCTCCAGGCTGAATCGACCAGCGGAGATATCTCGGTGGCGTTCCGCCCCGATGCCCCGGGCGACGTCGCCGCCGGCGTGAAATCCGGCACGGGCAGCGTCAGTGTAGTAATGCCTCGGAGTTTCGCCGGGCAGGTCGACCTGCGGGCCAGCAGCGGCACCGTCCGCATGAGCCAGCCGGTCACGGTGATGAGCAAACCAGGCAGGAACTACGTCCGTGGGACAGTCGGCAACGGCGCCGGCAGCCTTCTGGTCCGCTCCGGCAGCGGCGCCATCCGCGTCAGGTAAACCACTTGGCACACCGCCACAAAGAACTCGGGAGAAACGACCATGACCGATCCAAGAAAAGAACCATCGACGATCCTCTCACGACGTGCTTTCTGCCGGTCAGCGATAAAGACCGCCGCAGCGTTCGGCTTGGCAAGCCTCCCCGCCCCGGCCTCCCAGAGCACCGGCAAAGTCAGGTTCTACAAGAACCTCGGGCACGGTCATATCGGCGTTCGCGCCGATCAGCGACAGGCGCTGGAGTACGCAGTGAAGTTCGGATTCGACGGGATCGCTCCAAATGCGAGCGAATTCGAGGACCGTTCCAGCTCCGAGATCCGTGAGTGGGTCGATGCGATGAAGAGCAAGGGCGTTCGCTACGGCGCGGCCGGACTATCCGTAGAATTCCGGCGGGACGAGGGCAGCTTCCTACGCGGCATGGGAAACCTGCCCAAAGAAGCGTCTATCCTACAGCAACTCGGCGTCACACGTGCGGCGACCTGGATTATGCCCGGCCACGGCGAGTTGACCTATCTGGAGAACTTCGAGCAGCACAAGACACGGCTGCGTGAGGCGGCCAGGGTACTCAACGACCACGGCCTTCGCCTGGGCCTGGAATTCGTCGGACCGCGCACCAGCCGTGCGCGAAACCGCTTCCCCTTTATCTGCGCTCAACGCGACATGATGGAGCTGGTCGACGCCATCGGCACGCCGAACGTCGGGCTGCTGATGGACAGTTGGCACTGGTACACCTCGCACGGGACCGTCGAGGAGCTGCTGACGCTGTCGAACAAGGACATCGTTCACGTCCACGTCAACGACGCCCCGGCCGGTGTCCCGGTCGACCAGCAGGTAGACAACCGGAGGGCACTGCCCGTCACGACGAGGGTGATCGACATGAAGGGATTCATCAACGCCCTGGTCAGGATCGGCTACGACGGCCCCATCGAATGCGAGCCATTTGATCAGCAATTGCGGCAGATGGACAGTGACACAGCGCTACAGAAGACCTCCGATGCGCTGAAGCGCGTCTGGCAACTCATCGACGTCTGATCACACCGGACACAACGCGACAACTGCCACCGACCCGGCAAACCGGCTAAAAGACGGGTACTTCGCCGCCGGCGGGCCAACTCAGCACAAAGCTGTTGTACGGAGGTTCGTCGGCCGGATAGGCCGAGGCAATCTCGACGTGGCCATCCACAAAGCTCGCATTGACAACCCCTTGGTTGAGATCCCCCCGGGGGGCCTTGTGGAAGGTCCCGAGACTGTCGGCTGCATTGTTCGGCCTGGCACGCGTGTTGTTGTCGTTGATCCCGGCAACGTTCAGCGCTGGGATTACCCAAGGGTTCTCCTCGGAGAAGTAGAACACCTTCGAGGGGTTCTTCACCATGGTCTCTTTCTTGAACTTGCTGATGCCGGCCTTAAACTGGGCCGGCACAGAGTCCCAGGCGTCCCCGTTGAGATGGGAGTTCATGGTGTAGCTGTACTGTGGCTCGACGGGAATGCTGCATACGGTACCGTGTTCCCAAGTACCACCGCAACCGTGCGATCGGGCTATGACGTCGAAGTCGGGACACAGGTGAATGCCCAGTCCCCTGAGATACGGCCACATGCAACCGGCCAGTTCCGGATGCTGGTCCAGATTGTTGCTCGCATCGTGCCAGTTGTGGTTGACGCCCCCCGCCTTGTAGAGCCATGTAAAGGAATAGGGGAAATCGAAATCATTGTCGTTGGAGTACATCTTGGCCGCCAGGGCGTACTGCCCCAGATTGGACTGGCACCGAATCATGCGCGCCTGCGTTCTGGCCCTGCTCAGCGCGGGCATCAGAATGCCCATCAACAGCGCGATGATTGCGATTACGACCAACAGCTCGATGAGTGTGAACCCCGCTTTTCGCTTCATGATGGCACTCCTTATCCTGACCATAGCATTGCCGTTCGAGATCAAAGATGCATGCCAGACCGCCTGTGTTCCGTGATTCAACCCAGATTATCCGGGTTTTGTGCGGGTCTGTCAAGCCCATTCCCGCCTGTGGCATGGCATATCTGTCGGCCCCGTCCACAGAGGGTCGGGAAGACCCCCATAGTCCCAGATCTCCTGAAATCTTTCCCGGCCTCCCGCGACTAACCAGACAAGTGCGAAAAGACCCTATGAAGGAGTGTTCGACTATGAGCATGGACCATTCACACATCACGGTACGAAAGCACTCGTTCCTGTCCAGCGCGGCCTTCGGCCTCAGCGCTATCGTCATCACGGTCGTGGTCAGCCTGACCGTGCTGGTGCTCTACGGGGTCCACCTGGCCAGCGAGAAGTCCGATCAGGTCATTTCCCTGGCCCAGGGGGCTATCCACGGCCTGCCGGAGTTCCGCCAGGCGCTGCCGCCGGCCCTGTCGGACATGCTCGACGACCGCCGCCAGCCCGACTACTGCCGCGAGCTGGCCATCGACGCCAGGGTCGTTACCCGCCCCGGATCGCACGGACGGGCCCAAACCGCCATCGAGATCACCAACAACGGCACAGAGGTCATCTCACTACTGTCGCTCCGCGTGGTCCTGCTGGACGAAAACGGGGGCCTGCTGAGCGAGTCCCAGGAATGGGCGGCAACCCCCTTTGCCGCCGATCACGACTGGCGTGGCCCGATCATGCCGGGCTCACGCCGGCGATTCCTGTGCTCGGGCAGCCACCTGTACGACGTGGGTCCTCTGGACGAGGTCAAGGCCGAGATTGAGATCACCGAGCTCCGGGTCTGGAACGGTCCGCAAACGCAGCCGGGCCTGCCCGGTGAATCGGCCGTGTCCGCTTCCGCCCGTGCCCTGCCGCCGGGAAACAGATAGCAGCGACCCTGCCGCCGGGCGAAGCAACCCGGATTCGCGATTTGGCGGCATTTTCCACTCATCCGACCCCTGATTTCTGCCGATATCGCCGGACAGCAGGCGGACTATGCCCTGGCGATCCAGGGCAGCCGCGTTCGAGGATTGAGGGCCGCAGATTCGGCCTCAGGAGAAGGGTGAAAGATGACCAGGCACATCGTTTCCAGGACTACCCACATCGCGTTCGTCGTTCTCACGCTCATTTTCGTTACCGTCGGCGCATCGTGCGTCGAGAAGAACACGGCAAACACCTCCGCAGACCCGTTGAGCTTGTGCGTGGTATTTGCGGACAACGACACGTTCGATTCGGCCATGCAGACCGAATTTGACGCCACCTATGCCGATTACGCCCACCTGCTGGACGAAACCGTAGGCCCGGCGGAGATTCTGCGCTACCGCGGGCAACGCCTCGACTCATTGGACCAGGTCCAGCAGCACTACATCGAGACCTCGGTCCAGGAGTTGCCGGATCTGGTCAAAGACACATTCACGCCGGATTGGAGCACCTGGGCCGAATGGCAGGTCTTCAGCGAGAAGTACCGCGAAGGCGACGAGTTGTGGCATTTCGCCTGCCCGCCCTCACAGGGGGGCAGGTACAGCCCCGGACGCGGGTACATCATCGTCCGTAACGGCAGACTGGCCGCGATGCTCCTGAACCGGACTGTGACCTTCCGCGCCAGTTACGCCGACTACGAATCGCTGCTACGCGGAGTCGCAACGGAAGCTCAAATGATGACGTGGAAACGGGTCTCCCTGAATTCGCTTGAAGAACTCCGGCAGCACTACTGCTCTCATTTCGGTCCAGATTCACCTCGCATCCTCCTGGAAGAGCGATGCAGCCTGGACGAGGCGGGCATCGGGACCACGAAGTGGGACCACTGGCACGTATTCGGACGCAAGTATGGCGACGGCGATCAACTGTGGTATTTCGAGTCGCCGAGCGAGACATGGAACGGCCCCCACGGACGGTGCGGCTATCTGATCACGCGGGACGGTCGACTCCATGCGATTCTCGTCGTAGCCATCAGTTGAGGGACTCGGCTGTTGTGAGGCGGTTCGCCCGGTCCCCCGACTCGCGTGAGTAGAGCCGCTCCCGGACGAGAAGATGACACGATCGCAGCCGGCAGGAACTGAGGATTTGCTTCAGTGGCCTCTGTCGAGCGCCGATAGAGCCGCTAGGGAAAGCAGGCTTCGAAGGAGGGCCGGAAGATGGAGAGGTTCGGAGGTCTTTCCATTACCCAACTGGCGATCGCCCTGCTGATTCTCGCGGCGGCCGCCACTCTTGGGCCATCCCCCGCATTGTAGCGGCCCGGCGGCTGCCGGAAACATGAGATTTTTTTGCTGAAAATGCACTTGCCAGGAGGGAACGGTGCCACTATACTCTGTTCGTTATATTGCGGGCGTAGCTCAGTGGTAGAGCGTCACGTTGCCAACGTGAATGTCGTGAGTTCAAGTCTCATCGCCCGCTTTTGGGGTGTTTTTCCCATGGATGGGGCCTTTCAGACGCACGTTCGCGTCGGGGAACCATATAGTATCGGCGAGTTACCGGCTAACGGGTAGTTTGGCGTTGGTCGCCGATATGCTAAGCTTGGCCGCCCGTGGCGGCCGGGTCGGACATGGCGATCATCGGGCTAAGGGAGGTGTTTTCCCTGAGGCCTTTTTTGTTTATTGGAATCAAGCAGAACTCACTATCAGTCTGGGAGCACTATGATGGAGGAAGAAACGAAGGACTCGACCGCTTCAACGAACCAGGAGCAGGAAAAGCCGCCGCGTACCGCCAGGAACATCGTCACGGTTGACGACGCCGGGCCCTGCAAGAAGAAGGTGGCCATCGAGATCCCCGAAGAGAGCATCAAGGAAGCCATCGATGAGCAGTACAAAGAACTGAGCCGCGAGGCGGTGCTGCCGGGCTTCCGCAAAGGCCGGGCCCCCCGCCGTCTCCTGGAGAAGCGCTTCGGGAAGGAGACGAACGAACAGATCAAGCTCAAGCTCCTGGCGGAGGCCAGCGAAGCAGCCATCAAGGACAAGGAGCTGGACATCCTGGGCGATCCCGACATCGATTTCGAAAAGGTTGAGCTTCCGGCGGCCGGGGCGATGAAATTCCAGTTCGAGGCCGAGGTTAGGCCGGAATTCGAGCTGCCCAAGCTCGAGAAGATCCCGGTCAAACGGGAGAAGCTGGCGGTCACCGAGGAGCAGATCGACCGCGAGATCGAGCAGTTGCGTCGCTGGTCCGGCCTCTGGACCCCACGCGAGGACGGTCCAGTCGAGCTGGACGACCAGATTATTGCCGATGCGCTGCTGCGGCCCGAATTGACCGAGGAAGAGAAAACGAAACAGGCTGAAGCTGCCGAGAAGGCGGAAAAGGGAGAGGAGCCAGAAGAAGGCCCGACGCTCGAAGCGGAGACCAAGCTGGACAACACCGAGGTCTACGTCCGCGCCAGCGGCTTCGTCGGGGCCGTCCCGGTTGAGAAACTCGACGAGCTGCTCGTCGGCACCAAGGTCGGTGACATCAAGACGACCACTGTCGAGGTACCCAAGACGTACTTCCGGGAGGAGTATCGCGGCCGAAAGGTCGACATCTCCATCGAGGTCAAGGAGATCAAGTACCTCAAGCCTGCCGAGATCAACGAGCAGTTCCTCCAACGCTACAACGTCGAAAGCGAGGCGGAGCTTCGCGAGCGCGTCCAGGACAACCTGCAAGAGCGGCAGGAAGACCGCGTCCGCAACGACATGAGCGAGCAAATCTATCAGTACCTGCTGAGCAACACCAGTTTCGACCTGCCGCTGGATATCGTGGCCCGGCAGGCCGGCACGATCCTCCAGCGCCAGTATATCAACCTGCTCCAGCGAGGCTTGTCACGCCAGCAGATTGAGGAGCAGATGGAACAACTTCGCGCCGGCAGCGAAGAGCAGGCCAAGGAGCAGCTCAAGACCTTCTTCATCATAGACAAAGTGGCCGATAAACTCGAAATCGAGGTCACCGAGGAAGAGATTAATGGGCATATCGCTCAGATTGCCATCCAGCGGGGACAGCGACCGGAGAAGATGAAGGAACAAATGGAGCGGGACGGCTCCCTGGCCCAGTTCCGGATGGACGTTCGGCAGAACAAATGTATAAACAAACTCCTCGAAACAGCCGATATCACGGAACAAGAGGCCCAGGGAACAGAAGGCAAACCCAAGAGGGCCAGGAAGACCGCCAAGAAATCGGCGGGGGATAAGGCTGAGAAGAAGGATCAGTAGAGAGGTATCGCATGTCCTTAGAACACCCGGCGCGGGTCATCGACAGCTACAACGACGCTTACAGTCAGTACGGCGGCGGCCAATACCAGCGGTATCGCCAGATGAGTCTGGACGACATGCTGTTGGAAAATCGGATCGTGTTTCTCATCGGCGAGATCAACTACGCCCGGGCGGCCGAAGTCATCATGAAGATGCTGTACCTGGACAATCTCAAACGCGGACGTGAGATCAGCCTCTACATCAACTCCCCCGGCGGGACCGTCGACGACACGATGGCGATCTACGACACGATCCGGTTCGTGGGCTCGCCGGTGGCGACGTACTGCATCGGCCGGGCCCAGTCCGGCGGCGCGCTGATCCTCGCGGCCGGGGCCAAAGGCAGCCGGTATGCCCTGCCCCATGCCAAGATCATGCTTCACCAGCCCTGGGGCGGTGTCACCGGACAGGCCTCGGACATCAAGATCCAGGCCGAGGAAATCCTGAAGTCCAAGAGGGTCCTCGCGGAGATCTTCGCGAAACACACGGGCCAACCCGTGGAGAAGATCATCGAGGAAACCGAGCGCGATCGCTACATGAGCGTGCAGGAGGCCAAGGACTACGGCCTGATCGACGAGGTGCTCCAGGAAGACGAGAAGAAGGACCAGCCGGCGAGTGCCGAGGACAAGGGCGCCAAGAACGAGCACAAGACCGATACGACGTCGTCGGATAACAAGGGCTGATCAATTACCCCGTGTCCAGCCGACTCTGACCAACGAAGGAAAGACGCAGATGGTTGTAAATGAGCAGTTAGTACCTATCGTTATCGAGAAGACCGGGCGTGGAGAGCGGGCCTACGACATCTTCTCCCGCCTTCTGAAGGATCGGATCATCTTCCTGGGCGGGCCCGTCAACGACGCCGTGGCCAACCTGATGATCGCGCAGATGCTGTTCCTCAGCAACGAGGACAGCAAGAGCGATATCCACTTCTACATCAATTCGCCGGGCGGCTCGATCACCGCCGGGCTGGCGATCTATGATACGATGCAGTTCCTTCGCTGCGACGTCGCGACCTACTGCGTGGGACAAGCCGCCAGCATGGGTGCCGTGCTGCTGGCGGGAGGCCACACCGGCAAGCGATTCCTGCTCAGCAACAACCGCATCCTGCTGCACCAGCCTCATATTATGGGTGTCATGGAAGGTCCGGCCACCGATCTCGACATCGAGGCACAGGAGATTCTTCGCCTGCGCAGCCGCCTGTATGACATCCTTGCCAAACACACCGGACAGAGTTCGGAGAAGATCGAAAAGGACTGCGATCGAAACCTCTGGCTCGGCGCCGAGGAATCCATCGAGTACGGACTGGCCGACCGGATTCTCCAGAAAGCCCCGGAGATTGTGAAAGACCGTGAGAAGGATGAGGACGATCAGAAGTAACGACAGGATTCCGTGCACCCGCACCAGCGTTCACGTCATCAGACGTGGTAGCATCTTGGCCGGCGGCCTTGTGGTCGTCGCTCTGCTGGCAACGGGCTGCGGCATCGGTAGTGAGAGGAAGGCCCCTGCGGAGATCAAGGCCCAGCAAATCGCCCGAGAGAAGACGGAGCTGATGCGGGACCTGCAGCAGGCCAAAGCCGAGAACCAGCAGTTGGCCGAGCAGATCAAAGCCCTGTCGGTCTTCCCCGAAGACAAGCCTCTCAATCCGTACAAACTCCAGCGGGTCAAGATCACCCGGTACAGCAATTTCTACGACAAGGACAATGACGGCACGCGAGAGAAGCTAATCGTCTACGTCGAGCCCATCGACCTCGACGGCGACGCCGTCAAAGCCGCCGGCACGGTGGACGTGCAACTGTGGAACCTGGACAATCTCAACGGCCAAGCCATGCTGGACCAGTGGCAGATCGATCCGAATGACCTGCGGAAGCTCTGGTATGACACGCTGGTCTCGGCCAACTACCGTCTGACATTCGACGCGCCGCCGGAGCTGGACGTTCTGGCCGAGCCGCTCACCGTCAAGGTGACGTTCACTGACTACCTGACCGGCGAGATATTCCGAGATCAGTACGCCATCGACCCTCGCCTCGACCAGTAGTTCTCATCGCGAAGGCAATATCCCGATCGCGGCGGCGAATCGTCCGGCACTCTCCCCCTCCCGGCGATGGCTGGGAAACATGTCATTACGGCACAGCGTGCAAGTTCCCGCGACATGGACAGACGACGACGGAACGCCCGCTCGCACAAGAGCGTCTCGGTTGGCTGCCCACAAATCGAAATGATCCTTGCCGTTAGGACCAGGATGAAAGAAGGCTACGGCGTGAGGACCGAGCCGCTCGACCGCAGCCATGCGAACCTCCTGCCCCACCTCGTAGCACTCCGGCCCGGCCGAGGGACAGATACAGGCCACCAGATCGCTCGTAACGCAACCGCATTCGATCATCCGGCGCACGACAGCCGATGTGATCCCGGCCACCGTGGCTCGCCACGAGGCGTGGGCGAAACCGACGGCACGCCCTCGGCAATCGGCGATCAGCACAATAGGGCAGTCCGCGCTCTTGCCAAGCAGAGCCAGCGACCCGCTGGTCGTTACCAGCCCATCGGCCCGCCCGGCGCGACCGCCCATATCGCAGGTGATGACATCGCCGCCGTGGACCTGTTCGAGAAAGGCCGCCTCCTGCAAACCAAGGAACTGCGCAATCTCACGGCCTACGGCACCCGTGTCACGGCGAATCCGCTCGACCTCCGGCCCCTGACGCGTCGTGACCAAGTGCGGAACGCCGATCGCCTCCAACGCCTCAAACCGGCCGACCAGCCAGCCGTTGGCAGACCGCTCCAGACGGAATTCAGCGTTTGACCGCTGGTGAGATTCAGGATTCAGACGCTGTTTCGTTGGGGCCATCATCCTCCGTCAACTCCCGATTCTCGCTGCCCTCGGGATTGCTCTTGGCCTGCTTGCGCTGTAGCTTCTCTTCCTGTTTCTTCTTCTTGGCGATCTCCCTGCCACGCTTTGCGAATTTGTAGTTGTCTCTTGCCAACACGATCTCCTTGCTTCGGCGTTGCCGATTTCAAGAGCATAGCAGGGCTTTCGAACCTGGCCCACGAACAGGCGATCCACCCGTTCATACCGGATATCGGGCCATAAGTCATGGTATTTGTGCCGATTATTCACCGGCCTCCCTCCGATCGGCTGCGGCGGCATCTGCCAAAGTCATTTTCCCGACCGCTCACAAACGTTGATCCTCCCTGAGTAATTGACTGCGAAGATTATCGTAGTCCACGTCCTGGACGGCGCAGTTGGCCTCGATGGCCTGGGCCGCCGCGGTGGCAGCGCTCTGGCCGAGGATCATGAATACGGGTTCCATGCGAATCGAGCCATACGCAATATGCGAGCTGGACAGACAGACGGGAACCAGCAGGTTCTCACACTCGTCCCTCTTCGGGCATAGCGCGCCATAGGCAATCCGATAAGGCTCGGGCGGACTGACGCCGATGTCCCCTTCGTTCTGCACGAGACCGTCGGCAGTGACGTATCGCTGGACGTTGTGCGAATCCATCGCATAGGATCCCATCCCCACCGGTTGCGGAACCGCTTGTTTACAGAGCACATCGTTCTCCGTCATCACGTACAGGCCGATCATTCGCCGCGATTCGCGGATATAGAGCTGATGAGGCCAATGGCCGTTGTCGGCGAACTCATCTTTGGCCAGACCCCACTGCCGCATCTGCTCCTGCACGTCGGCAGGCACTCGCGGATCGTTAGCGATGAAGTACATCAGCCCTTTCTGGTAGGCCCCGTGTTCAGCGAGAATCTGCCTTCGACGTTCGTACGACGCGTTGGGATAATCGTAATTCATGCCGATATTGTCCGTGCTGAACGGGCCGTGGTTGTTCGTGTCGGTCTTGTGGTTCGGAACCGGATCGAACTTATCGAACGTCTCCCGCCAGCCGGTGTCGAAGACTCGCAGCAGCAACTCATACTGCGCCGGATCGTAGTCATCGGATCTCGGAAACGGTACGCGGTTCTCCGGGACGTTCGTCAGGCACATCCGAAAACAATAGGCCTGGATGCGGTCGTCGCCCTGCCCCCTGATCCCGACGGGGCTGCGGCTGATACGAGGCAGCAGGCCGCTCGTGGGATCGCCCGGTGTCACGTAAGGGTCCACGGGCTTCCTGAAGTAGTGTCCGTGATGCCTCGCGTTGGGCTGCACCCCGTTCCACGTTTCGCCGTATCGGCTGTTGGGCTCCCGCCCGACGTGATACGCGACATCCGCCGAAGCCATCAAATCGCCTTCGTACGTCGCGTCGATGAACATCTTGCCGTGAAAAACCTTGCCGCTGAGCATGGATATCGAATGGATCCGGCCGCCAGCCTTTTGGACGCCCCGCCCGCGGTCCAGCCACTCGTCGCGATAAACCGGGATATCATGCTCGGCGATGAGGTCCTCAAAGACCTGTTCGGCGACGTGCGGCTCGAAGATCCACATCGTGCGCTCGGCCCCGTCGATTGCGGGTGTGCCCTGCCCGCGATTACCATAGTCGGACCGATCCTGCCACTTCCAGGCGTCTTCCCGCTGATAGTGCTGCCAGATGCGGTGGTAGAACTGAAATGCCAGACCACCAATGACTTCCTTGCGACCGCTGTCGGTCCAGCCGAGCCCGCCGGACGAGAGCCCACCAAGATGCTTGTCTGGGCAGACGATAACAACGGACTTACCCATCCGCGCCGCCTGCGCGGCGGCAATCACGCCGGCTGAAGTCCCGCCGTAGACAACGACGTCAGCCTCGCGTGCCATGGGGCCGATGTACCGCTTCGCTACGACCATGTTGTCGATGAAGAGGTGATCATCACTCGACGCCGACCACGTGCCTCCGTGATAGACGTTGATCCAGATGGACTCGATCTTCAAATCGGGGATGTCGCGCATGCGGACGTCGGTCCGCTCGAATGCCAGCCTGCCATCGACCCAGCCGCGCAAGACGCCGTCGTTCTGTCCCGGCGTGTTGAGCCCGACGTACTGCTCTATGCAATACCAGCGGTTGTTTTCGAGATAGCCCAAGCCATCCTTCTCCCAGATCCAACTGCTGCCGTACTGTCCTTTCATATCGGCATGGTAGCAGTAGAATCCGATGGCGGTTTTTCCGTCCTTCTGCCCGTTGAACTGCCCGCGTGCCGACCACCCGTTACGGCCGTCGCTGGGCCGGCCACCCCAGCCGCCCCGGCCGTACGTGCCGCCGATGCCGGGCAGCTTGCCCCCTCGCGCGGGGTCCCAGTCGCTGCCGAACCGCAGGTAGTAGCGGAAGTAGACCTCCTCGGGTTCGTACTCGAGTCTCTTCCTGAAGTCGTACTCGATGCTCGCGCCGTAGTGCTCGCCCTGGGGCACTTTGATTCGCAGCGCCCTGCCCGACAGAGGCTGGAACGCTCGCTCCTCGTCCTCGGCAACCACGCTCACGGTTGATCGATCTCCCCCCGAGAAGTCCCTACTCCAAGCATCCGATTCGAAATCCGCCGCAACGATCACGCTCGGATCGCTCTCGATCTGCCGATCGTACGGATAGCGGGCTGCCAGGCCAAATCCAGCTTGGGCCTGAGCCCCGGCGCCTTGGACAATAGCCATCAGACAGGCCGTCAACCACAGTGGCAGGATGGTCCATCGTCGTTCGTGGTAGCGTTTGCTCATCTCGGTCCTTTCTTGGGCCGTGCGTTGTCTGTCACAGATCGATAGAGTTGATTGCCGTGTATCCACCGCGTAGTATTATCGCGAAGATCGGTCCCAAGGCAAGGAGCAGCAATGGTCAAGGATGACAGACGATGTGACGAGGTGGTGCTGCGGCTGCCCTTGTGGTTGCAGGAAACCGCCAGTCAGATCGAACGACCGTTCGGCAGCGAGGAAGCGAAGATGCGGTTCGTCATCGATCTGGCCAAGCGGAATATCGAGCACAAGACAGGTGGCCCGTTTGGTGCGGCGGCGTTCGAGGCCGGCAGCGGGCGCCTCATTGCGCCGGGCGTCAATCTGGTCGAACCCCTCAACTGCTCAATCGCCCATGCCGAGATGGTCGCCATCGCGCTGGCGCAGCAGGCGATTGGCTCATACGACCTCGGGGCAGGCGGCATGGCCTGCGAGCTTGTCACGAGCACCGAACCTTGCGCGATGTGCCTGGGCGCTATCCCCTGGTCCGGCGTCCGTCGCGTCCTGTGCGGCGCGCGAGGCGAGGACGCCTGCGCCATTGGCTTCGACGAGGGTGCCAAGCCCAGCGATTGGGTCGGCGCTCTCCAGAGCCGGGGAATCGAGGTCGTCCGAGATCTCTGCCGCGAGGAAGCCCGAGCCGTCCTCCAGCGCTACCTGACCGCCG
>Ga0068714_10005930_pt1 | contig 12725 bp, 18 predicted proteins | sample MTBNYHSulfiMetaG_FD_62988 | JGI IMG/M metagenome (GOLD analysis project Ga0068714, IMG submission 62988) | Enrichment culture microbial communities from rom New York Harbor, USA that are MTBE-degrading - MTBE-NYH (New York Harbor Sulfidogenic)... | ecosystem: Environmental > Aquatic > Marine >... | reverse complement strand
CGCCAGGACCAGGAGCAGCCAGCTCCAGGGGAACAGGCTCCAGGCGAGCCAGTACAGGGTTTGGCGGAAGCCCCGGCGCACGCCCAGGGCCCGGCCGATGCCATGGACCAGGAGGGCCAGGACCAGCCACATCTTCAGGACGAACACGGTGCCCTCGAGGAACACCCGGCCGAAGGCGTACCGGCTCGGTGAGGCCCCGAACAGCCCCGAGCCGGTGAGGCGCTCCAGGAGATAGGTCGAATACTGCTCGACGAACCCGTGGTACACCGCCCCCCCGGCCAGGAACACGCCGCTCAACACCAGGGCCGAGGAGCCGATGGCCAGGAGCACCGCCGGCAGCAGCTCCGGCTCGACCGGGGCGAGCTCCGCGACCACCGTGCCCGGGCGGACGGCGCCCAGGAGCCACCGGCGCACCCAGCCCCTGCGCGGCTCACGGGAGGACATCCAGGACCTCCCCATCCATCCACTCCGGTACCTCCATGCCCCACCAGGCCAGGAGGGTCGGCGCGAGGTCTTCGATGCCCGGCACCCGCGCCGCGGGGGCCAGCACCCGCGCTGGGGTGCCCGGCGCCCGTTCGTGGATCCCGGGGCGTGGCTCGACGCCTGGGCCGAGGAACCCCAGCACGATCTCCTGGCTGGAAAGCCCGCCGTGCATCCCCGGGTAGATCAGGGACAGGTTCTTGAAGCGCACGACCGTGTCCGCCCGGCAGGACAGGAACAGGTCTCCAGCGCGCTCCCGGGGGGCATCCAGGTCCAGGGGACCCAGCTCTTCCCGGGGAAGGACCACCTCGACCGTGTCCTCGGCGCCGAGACGCTCGAGGGCACGCCGGAGGTCGGCGGCGGGGTTCTCGAGGTACACGAAGGCGCAGTGGCCCTCGGCGTGGACGTGACGCACGGCCACTCCGGCCTCTTCCAGGATCCGTCGGGGGTTCAGGTAGCGGCTCACGCTGTCCATGCCGTGGTCGCTCGTGAACACCAGCAGGGTATCCCGCTCCATGCCCAGGCGCCGCAGGTCCCGCAGAAACAGCTCCAGCAGGTCGTCGAGCTGCCGGAGAGCCCGGCGGCGATTGTGGTTGTCGACCCCGGAGTCGTGACCGATGCGGTCCAGCCAGGCCAGGTTGACGAAGCTGAAGAAGGGAGCCTCGCGCCTCAACAGCTCCGTGGCCGCCCGCAGAGTGTAGGCATCGGGCAGGTCGCCCTCGAAGTGCCGCCACGGCCGGCCCACCCGGGCGACCAGCTCCGGGGTCATGGGGAGACCGCTGGAGGGGGAGGCGACCACGTCATCCGCCCCCTGGGCGAGGAAGCGCGGGAGCCTCCACTTGCCGGATACGAAGGCGCTTTGCAGCTCCGGGCGCCCGCCCTCCAGGATCTCGAAGATCGTGGCGTGGTTGCGGTAACCGGAGTCCTGGACGACCGCGATGTCCTCTCCCCTGAGCGGGTCGTACAGCCCGTTGCCCAGGATCCCGGTCGTGGCGGAGGTGCAGCCGGTCAGCATGCTGGTGTGGCCGGACATGGTCTCCGCGGCCAGGCAGGTACGGGCTTCGGCGAACAGCACACCGCGCTCTGCGAGCAATCGGGCCAGGCGGCCGATGCCCCCCGGGGCCAGCTCCCCGGCTTTGCAGGAATCCAGGCTGATCAGGACGGTGCGGGCGGCCTTCTCCGCGTAACCGGGCCCCTCAGGGGCTTCTTCCCGGGCCGCCACTCCCGAGAGGAGGGCCGCGGCCGCGCAGGCGGCCAGGAGACAGGCGGCGAGGATGTCCCGCCGGCGGCGCGGTCTTCCAGGGTTCGACCTTGCGTACATGGCGATGCCCACTGTAGCACGAAGGAGGCTCCCCGACAAATCCGAAGAGCCCCCGGCGCTCCGGTGGCGGCGCCTCAGGACTCCAGGTGGCGCACCACGAGCAGCAGGAGCACAAACAGGTTGCCGAGCCTGCGGCGCAGGCGGACCTTCTCGGAGTCGTAGCCGATCTCCACCACGTTCTTCAGACGACCGACCGGCATGGGGTGCTCGAGGCGCTAGCGGCGCCGGGGGCTTTCAGAGATCATGGACGATCATTTCCTCTCGACCCGTTCCTCGAGAAAGAAGCGCAGAACCGTCGCGCCGACCACGATCCTGTCTCCGTAAGACAGGGCGGCCCGCCGGGACAGGGCCTTGCGGTTCAGGACCGTGGCGTTTTTCGAGCCCAGGTCTTCCAGGTAGTAGCCGCCCTGTCCGTCGGACTCGATCACGCAGTGTTCCCGGCTGACCAGCGGATCCTGGACCACGATGTCGCAGCCGCTGCTGCGGCCGATCACGTTGCGCCCCTCCGAGAGGATGAAGCTCTGGCCGAAGAGGTTTTCGGACAGCACGACCAGCAGCCCTCGCTCGGTCAGCAGCCCCCCGGGGCGGATCCTGCCTTCTTCGGGGTTGAAGATCGTGCTCGCCTGGGGGTCTCGAGCCTCGCTGTTCCCGTCCTTGTTCTCCATGCTCACCTTCGGCGCCTCACTGGCTCTGAGGGTCGATCAGCAGGATGTGACGCAGAATTCGGACCTCCCCGGAGCGCTCCTCGAAGTAGAAGATGTCGATGAAACGGAAGTCCACGTAGTTGTAGATGTACACCGGCAGAGTGTCCGCTTCGGGGAAAAAGCGCGCCGGCTCGGGGTACTCCAGCCCCAGGGAAGGATAGTCGTACTCGGCGAAGACGGCCTCCAGGGATTCCCGTATGGCCTGCAGGCCCTCCAGGAGCTCGGACCCGCCGGTGGGGTCGTAACTGACAGAGACCGCTTCCGGCCAGTAGCAGTCCAGGATCTCCTCGGAGTCCTCGCGCTTGAGGGCCTCGATCCAGCGCTCCATCAGCCCATCCAGCTCTCCCTGAAGGGACGGGTCCGCCGCGAGCGGGACGGTCCTCAGCAGGGTTCCCCCCAGGCAGAGGGCCAGGACAACGACCACCGTCTTGAAAGGCTTCACCGTCTTCCCTCCTTCGGAGTCTATTCCGGCCGACCGCTGTTGGGTCCGGCCTCCGACTGTTTTCTGAACGGAGCCACGATCAGGAGAACCGCCCCGGCCATGACCGCCAGATCGGCGACGTTGAAGATGCCGGTGCGCAGCCTGCCGATTCCCAGATTGGCGAAGTCGATGACCGAGCCACGGTACAGGATGCGATCGATCAGGTTCCCGACCCCCCCGCCGACGATGCAGGCCAGGGCGATTCGATGCAGGCCCTCCAGGCTCCTGGCGAGGAACAGGTAGGCGGTCAGTGCGACGGTGGCGGCCGCGGTAGCCACCGTGAACACCAGAAAGCGCACGGCCGCGGGCCACCGGGAGCCGAGACTCAGGAAGGCCCCCTCGTTTTCCACGTACCGCAGCACCAGTACGTCACCCACCACGCGGACGGTCCCCTGTCCCCGCAGGGTCTGCTTGGCCGCGAGCTTGGTGAGCTGGTCGACCCCCACCACCAGAGCGATCACCAGCAGCGCCCAGCCGGCCCGGCGCAGCCAGGATCCACGGAGCCGCCCGGTCCCGGCGGTTGATTGGTTGGTCTCGATGGGATTCCCCTCCTTCCGGTGGCGAGAATTGTATCCGGGAGCGCGGCCGCAGGCAACCGCCTCAGCTCGACCGGCGCCTTCCCCGGCCGCCCCTGGAGCGTCCGCTCGCACGTGCCCCCGGATCGGGGCGTCCGCCGGGCACCCGAGCGCTCAACTCCGCTTCCGCTGCGGCCAGGGCCGCGGGAAAGCCCTCCAGGTCGGCCCTCCTGGCGCCGCGGCGCTCCAGCTCCTCCCAGGCGGACCTTCCGCTCGGAGGGCGGCGGGAGATGTCGATCAGGGTCTCGTTGGCCAGAACGTTGTGGGGCGGCCAGTTGAGCTTCCGGGCCAGGGCCTCCCGGGCCGCGAAGAAGTGCTTGAGGTACACCTGCTCGGTACGGTTCAGCCGGCCGGCGTTCTTGAGCCGCAGGTGCCGGGTGGCCGGGTCGATGACGTAGTCCCGGTCCTGGACCTTGAAGTTCTGGACCAGGAACTCGGTCAGGAGGTCCCGTTCGATCATCTGCCCGAGGAAACGCCTCTTGAGCTCCAGGAGGTCGAGCACGTCGCTGGCGGCGTAGGCGAGAAGCTCCGGCTCCAGGGGGCGACGGCACCAGTTGGCGCGCTGGAACTTCTTCTTGTTGACCGGATCCATCCCCAGCTCCGCCGCCAGGACCTTGGTCAGAGCCGTTTCCCTGAACCCGAGGATCTGGGCCGCGGTGCTCAGGTCGAAGATGTTCTTGACCGTGATCCCCAGCGCGTTGGTGACCAGGCTGAGATCGCTGGAAGGGTCGTACATCACCTTCAGGGTATCGACGTTCTCGGTGAGCAGCGCGATCTCCCGGGGGTCCTGGAGTCCGAAGGGATCCACGAGGTGGCAGGCCTCCCCGTCGAATACCTGCACCAGGCACAGGTCCAGGCCGTACGCGTGCAGGTTCGATTCCCCCTCGAAATCCAGGGCGATTTCCCGCACCTTCCTCTCCCGAAGGCTCTCCAGCAGGCGCCTGTATGCCCCCTGGGTATCAACGATCTCGAAGTCTCGCGTGCTCATTTGATCCCCCAGGGAAGACTACGACCAGCCCACGGCGATGTTCAGGCTGCCGGCCCTGAGCACCGCCGCGACCCCGCCCGCGAGGGCGCCGCAAGCGCTGATCTTCACGCGCGCATCCCCCCGCCCAGAGCCTGCCGCCTGGCCCCAAGATACTCACCCCGGCGCGGGGCGGCAATTCCCCGCACCGGAGGCCGCGGTGCGGGAAACCCGGCGGGGACGCTGAGCTTCAGGGGCGGTGCTTCGCTCCAGCGCCGACAGGTAGCCCATCGCCTCCTCGAAGCTCCCTCCGCACATCTCCACGGAAGGCTGGAGCCCCACGCAGACTGCCGGCCTGTCCGAGCGTCCGAAGAGCCGGCAGCGGTTGTCCGCCGTCAGCTGGACGCAGCGCACCCCCGCCGGCTTGCCCTGGGGCATGCCGGGAATCGCGGAGGAGATGGACAGGGCGATGCAGCAGGCGCCGCAGCCCGGCCGGCAGGCTACGGATCCGCAGGCCGCGGCCTGATCGACGGCGTCCTGGCTCAGTAGACCCCGCCCCTGCGGAGTGCGCGCCTGATGATCTGGGCCACGATCCCGACGGACACGACGGCCAGGCACACCAGCGCCGCGACCACGACGCTCCGGCCCGCCTGCGGATCGACGGACGTGCGCTTGATCACGATCCCGATCAGGGCCCAGACCACTACCAGGGCGTAGAACACGTCCCGGCGGGAGAAGAGCACCCCAAGGGTGATCGCGGCGGCCACGGCGATCACGGCCACCGTCCAGAAGGCCTCGCCCGCCCCGAAGCGGTTCCAGCCCGCATCCACCAGGAGCGCGGTCACGTTGGCGATGGTCGCCACGGTGATCCAGCCCAGGTACACGCTCGCGGGGAGGTGGACCAGGTAGCGCTCTCCGGCCGGCGCATCGGAGACCCCTACCCGCAGGCGCAGGTACAGCCCCAGGAGCGAACCGAGCAGCAGGAGCATCAGCAGCAGCGAGACCCCTGCCATCCGGTAGTGCCAGGCAAAGATCCAGCCGATGTTCGCCCCGCAGGAAATCACGAACAGGGGACCGATGCGGTCCAGGAAGCCCGCCGGCGCTCCGGGGCGCAGGGCGGCGACGAGCTGGTACACGGCAAAGATGGCCAGAAGCAGGTAGATCAGCCCCCAGATCGAGAAGGTCAGTCCCGCGGGGACGAAGAGGTTCGGATACAGATCCGACAGCTCACCGGTGGTGATGCCGTTGATCGGGAGTGCGTTCGCCAGGCCGTTCACGACCACGGTGCCGACGAACGCCGCCAGATTCAACACCGCCCACGCAACCTGTTTCCTGGACTGAGGCATGGACAACTCCTTTCGTCGACCGTTCGTTGGCGCCCCGGGCGCGCTGGCCCGTCCGCCCTCAATCATACGGGGGTTCCCCTTCCCGTGCAAGCGAGCGCGCGAACAGGAGCGCCCGGCCCTGCTTGCCCCGCACCGAGATCACCCCTGCGGCGCGGAGGCAGTAGCTCAGCTGCCCGGCGGTCCGGACGGACACACCCAGCAGGGAGGCAAGCTCGCGGTTGGTGAACTCCTCGGGACAGGCGTCGGGCAGCAGGGCCAGGAAATCCCCGGGGCCGCGGAACCGCACCCGTTCCCTGATCTCCAGGAGCCTGCGGTCCACGATCGTGATCCCCCGCCTCCTCCAGGAGCCGCGGCCGTCCTTCTGCCGTATCTCCTCCTCCCGGGTAAGGAGCACCTCCACCTCGAGCCCCGGGGCGGCGAGCAGGGGCGCGATGCCCACCAACTCCCTGAACACCTCCGGCAGGCGGGGCTTGCGGGGGGACATTCTCCTGGAGAGGATGCGTCGCTGCCGGGCGTCGTAGAGCACGAGCTGCTTCCGGACCGGCAACGGGTACACCAGGAGCACCCGGTGTCCGGCCAGCAGGGCGGCGAGCTTGGGCTTGAGTTTCGACAGGCTTCCGGTCTGGATCTCGACGATATCCCCTTCGGGGCGAAGGATGTCCACGACGTATCCCCCCACGAGGGCTTCCGTCGTCGAGCCGTCCCGGAGGTACAGCTCCTTGAGCTGGGCGTGCAGAGAGCTCTCGTTGAGGGTACCGATTTGCCTTGGGGTGTGCGAATTGCGGCTCTCCACGACTGTCCCTGCGGGAAACCGTACCAGAGAATCGTGCTTCCGGTCCACGGCCCCCGGGCAATTCACGCCGGGCTCGCAGGAGCTCTGCAATTGACGGATCGGTCTCGATGTCTGTATAGTAGTCTTGTTGGTAACCCCAAAGCCCTTTGCCGATCCCGCGGCCGGTCGGTAATCTCGCTTGAATACAGGAGGTGATCTTGTCCAGAAGATCCGGTTATAGCGCGCAGAAACGCAGACGCGAGCTGGCAAAGCAGAAAAAGAAAGAGGCCAAGAAGGAGCGGAAGCTTCACAAGGAGGACGCAGACCAGGACTCCCTGGTTGCGGAGTACCTGGGTTTGGCGGCGGAGGAAGAAGTCGAGGAAGATTCCGAAGAAGAAGAGGAAGACGAGGAAGGCGACAGCGCCACCTAGAACACCCTCAGGCTGCCTTCCATCCGGAGGAAGCCGCCGTTCGCCCCCCCGAGAGCACGCCCCGCCGTCCATGGACGATGCCTGCCCGCCCTTCGATCACAGCAGCCAGGATTCGACCCCAACCTCGAGGAGATCGTGACCGCGCTCAGGCCTCCGGTCCCGCCCTGTGGGCAAGCTCCGGGGCGAAGGCCGGCAGACACACGGACACGTACTCCACCTCAGCGGGAAAGGGGTTGGAGTACCGCACCGCCGCGTTCCTGGGAACCAGGATCGACTGCCCGGCCTCCAGGGTAACGACCTCGCCGTCCACCTCGACCTGCTTTCGGCCTCGAATCACCAGGGTGTACTCATCGAACTCCGGCCGCTGCACGGGCTCGCTCCAATTCGGGGGCGCGACCATGTGGGCAAGGCTCAGGCCGGACTGTCCGGTGCTGGCGCGCCCGAAGTGCTCCTCGATGAGCTTCCCGTCGGTGGTCGGAACGACGTAGGGTGCGGTCTGCTTGAGGTAGTTTCCCCCCGCGCTCTTCCTCCCCTGCCGCAGCTGCTCCAGGCGTTTGCCGTATTGCTCGTGATGCCAGCTCAGGTGGCGGTAGTAGTCCTGGATCAGCCATTCCAGGGTGTGTTCCTCCCCCCCGACTTCCCAGGTGTTCGGCAGGGCAGCGGGGTCGACGTTGCCCACGACCCACAGCAGCAGGCGGTTGTACCCCATCCACAGTTCCACCAGCATCCCCCAGTCCGCGTCGCGGTATCTCTGGATCGCGATCCAGGTCTCGCCCTCGTACGCCGGGAAGCGGGGACGGGTTTGCTCCTGCAGACGGACGAATCGCTGATGATTGTTCGAAGCCGAATCCACCAGGTGGCCGACGATTTCCTTGAGCGACCAGAAGTCCGCCGACAGCTTTACTTCCGCCAGCTCCTCCGGAGTCTCGACCAGCAGCCGTCGGAAGTCCTCCACGGCCTTTGCGTAATCCTCGATCTGGATCATCACCCCGCCTCCACTCACCCAGAGGTTTCGTGCACCCCGCCGCGCAAGGGGCCCCACGGCGGCAGATCGCGGGCCCTATGTGAGGTCGTAGATCAGTCTGCCGTTGCGCTCGGAAACACGCCCCATCACGAACAGGTTGTCGATGATGCCGGCCGCCTCCTCCGGGGACACCTTGCCCCGGAGCACGTGGGAGACGTGCTTCGAGAGGGTATTCCGCGTCCGCGGTCTTCTGGGCTTCTGAATTTTCTTGAGATTCTGGATGACCGCTTCGGTATTCGGATCTTCCAGCTCTTCCTTGGTGTAGCTGGTGATCTCCTTGAGGCTGTTGATCCGCTTGCACTGCCGGCCGAACTCCGACAGGTGCAGGATCAGCGGGTCGTAGCCGGTGTCCTTGGACAGAACCGTGAAGCGCACGTCCTTCGGCGTGGTCTGATTCAGCTCCCCCAGGTAGTAAGCAATGTGGAAGTCCAGGGCGTTTCTGCCCTGGCCGCTGATCTGAATCCACTCGATGGCACCGCCGCGCTTCTGGGCCGAGGTCACCAGCTCGAAAGGAATCTTCTTCTGCTGTCTGCCCACGAAGATGTAGACCTTGGTGTTGCTGTCGAGACTGCCCAGATCGAAGCTCTGGACATTCTCGAAGTCGACGAAGACGAACTCCGAGTAGGTCATCGATCCTCCCATCCGCCAACGTGCGGGCCCCTGGTTCGTTGCACCAGCCGGCGCCGCCGCGAGCACCACGGCCACAGTATACCAGTCCCGGGGGGGATGGGAAACCGCCTCTGCGGTCGTGCGCCTATCCCCCGGTGCGTCGCAGCCCCTCGAGGATTTCCAGGATCTTCCCGTGGTGGTCGGCAGAGCACTCCACGTGTCCCCAGGCATCGACGAAGCTCCAGGAGCCCTTGAACGAAGGGTCGCGATAGGCCTTGAGGTAGTGCGGAATGCCCGCCTCACGGAGGATCGCCTCCAGCAGGTTCGCCTCGATTGCGTTGCGCAGGTAGATGATCTGTCGGCCCCGATTCTCCGGCATCGCTGGCACTCTCGCCCCCGGCTCTAGATGACCGTGAGGTAGCGGCGCCTGTCCTTGCGCTCCAGGCGCGGAGGCTCGTAGCCCTCGTCCGGATACCCCACGGCCAGGATTGCAAACGGCCGCTCCCCCGCCGGCCGCCGCAGCAGCTGGTTCAGGAAGCCCATGGGACTGGGGGTGTAGGTCAGCGTCGAGATCCCCACGAGATGCAGCGCCGTAATCAGGAAACCGGTGGCGATCCCGACCGATTCCAGGGGGTAGTAGTGGGTGACTCTCTGCCCGGAATCGTCGGTTCCGTGCCTTTGAACGAAGATGCAGATCAGGTACGGTGCCTCCTCGAGAAAGGGCTTGCGGGCGCTGGTCCGCAGCGCTTCGAGCCGCCTCTTCCACTCCGCGCTGGCTCTCCGGGCGTAGAACTCCCCCTCGACGGCTTCGGCTGCCCTGCGAATCGCCTGCCTGGTCGCAGGGTCGCGGACCAGCACGAACGACCAGGGCTGCATGTTGGCGCCGCTGGGCGCCGAAGCCGCGATGTCGATGCAGGACTCGACCGCTTCCACCGGGATCGCGCGGGCGTCGAAGGACCGCACCGACCGGCGTTTCGCCATGATGTCCCTGAGCTCCCGGGCCCTCCGGAGGAGCCCGGCGTCGTTGGCGGCCCTCACGTGCGGCGCCGTCGGCCCGGACCGCCGGCCCGGGATTCGGCCGCCGGGAAAAGCCCTCGGGCCGCGACGAAGAGGAATACCAGGGTCACGAGGAACAGCACGGCGAACATGGCCACGAAGGCCCCCTGGCCGAGCTGGGCATAGTAGCCGGGGCTCAGCATGAGCGTGTAGGTGAGCATCCCGAAGCCGAACAGCTGGAGAACCACCCCCCAGCGGCGCCGGCACAGGGCCGCCGCGCCCGCCGCGACCAGGACGGCGGCCGTGGTGAACTCTACGGTCAGGTGAAACACGATCTCCACGGGTCGCTCTTCCAGCTCCGGCACCTGCCCGCTGGCGAGGAAGAAGGACCACATTCCGATCATCATCAAACCGATCGCCAGGGCGTAGATTGCGGAGGATTTCGGGCTGCTCACGGGTCGGACTCCTTTCTCGACGCGCAGATCATGCGTCTCTACCCCAGGATCTGCTTGACCCTGCCGATGTGGCCGCTTTCCAGGCGAACCTTGATCCCGTGGGGATGCCGGGGCGAGCTGGTGAGGATATCCCGAACCACCCCCTCGGTAAGCCTGCCGGTACGCTGATCCTGCTTCTGAACGATGGCCACCCGGGCTCCCACCGTCACGTCTGCTCGTCTGGTTCCGTCCATCCGCCGATTCTATCCCTTCGCAGGACCCCTGTCAGCGCCTCCCCGAGGGCGCTCCCGGAGGCCCCTCCCGGAGGATCCACAGTCGCAGGATCGACCAATCCCCGGAGACCCCGGCGACGCCCGCCTCCGTGGAGTACCGAAGAGCGAAGAGCAGCAGGCCGCCGCGATCCAGGCCCGCGATCTGGTCCTCCAGGTGCGACGCCGCCCGGTTTTTTTCCTCCGGGTCGTACTCCTTCCACACCTCCGTGATGCTCCGGATGTACTGGAGAAAACCCTCGACCAGCTTCGCCTCGCCCGCCGTGCCGGGCTCCTCCCGATCGTACTGGAGCGAATGTACCCCTTCCAGCAGCCCGGCCAGCTCCCGGCCGCTGTCCACGCGGGGCAGGAGGGTCACGCCCTGACAGCGGGGGTCGTAGCGGACGGCCGAGTCCGTCGGGTGGTCGGCCAGCTCAGAGCGGCGCACCCACTCTTCGTGCCGGGCCTTCACTCCCCTCAGATGCGCAGGCGCGTGCCCGGGTGCAGCCGCGCCCGAGCTCGAGGAGGCCATGCCCTGGTGGTCCCGGCAGAGCAGGATCAGATTGTCGTAACGGTCGCCGGCGCTCTCGCTGAGCCGCACGATCGAGCCCTGTTTCCTCGGGCCCGCGCCCTCCGGAGGATCCTGTCCCGGGGCCAGGACCAGCGGGCTCCTGCAGATCGCGCACCGGCCGGCCGCGCGGGCCCAGAGAATCCTTCGCGTGGTCGCCCCTGGCGCCATCTCAGAGCTCTTCGATCGGCGGCATCTGGTCCTCGGTGTACACGCGGATCCCGTTTTCCACCAGGAGCCGGGCGGTCACCCCCTGGCCGCCGGTCCGCGCCCCCGTGAAGCTCCCGTCGTAGACCTCCCCGAAGCCGCACGAGGGGCTCAGGGATTTCAGGACGGCGGTCGAGATGTGGTTGGCCCGGGCGATGAAGAGGCTCGCTCGGGCCCCGAGGGTGTATTGGGCGGTGAAGTCATTGTGCCGCTCGGACACCACCCTGGTGTTTCCCTCCAGGTCCCGAGCCATCTCACAGCGCTCGCGGGGCACGGGCAGACCCCCGAGCACCTCGGGACACACGGCCACAGCCCTGCCCCGCCGCACCAGCTCCCGCACGGCCGGCGAAAGACAGCTCTTGCCGTCGTAGCGGCAGTCCTCTCCGGCAAGGCAGGCACTGACCAGAATCATTCCCTATGCCTCCTGCACCGTCCGCGCTCTCCCCGGCCCGCGGGCCAGGGTGCGCGGTCCCCACACGGCCACCACGACGGCTGCGACGGCCGCGGTCAGGGCGAAGCTGAGCAGCTCCGCCCTCTGCGAAAGCTCGAAAAGCTGGCCGAAGGAGTTCCCGACGAAGTGGAACAGCACCGCCGACACCGTGCTGTAGCCGGTGTTGTTGAAGATCCAGGTGTAGAGCACGGATTCGAAAACCAGGCCCAGGGCCCAGAACCAGAACAGGCGGGTCCCCCAGCCAAGATGGACGGCCTGCCAGGTTCCCTCCACGAAGAACAGGGGGAGATGCCACAGTGCCCAGAACGCCCCGAGCACCAGGCTGGCGGCGAGGGCTCCGCAGCGGCGCTGCAGGCCGTTCAGGGCGTACCCCCGCCAGCCCAGCTCCTCCGGCAGCGGACCGAAGAGCATCCAGAACACGAGGGTCGGCAGAATCATCTGAGGCCGGGCCGCCAGACCGGCAAGTCCCTCGGGAGCAATCCCCGCCCCCCCGAGCAGCCGGTCGAAGAGGGCGGCGAGGCCGGCCCTGGCGGGCAGTAGGAGCCAGATGACCGCGTGCCATTGCGGCCGGATCCGCCGAAAGTCGACCACCCTGCGCCAGTAGTCCTCCCGGAAGCTCCGGTCGTGCCGGAGGTACCCCAGCGCGAGCGCGGTGGCAAGCGGGGATAGAGCGCCCCCGTAGACCAGGAGCAGCGTCGGGATACGGCCCAGGGCGTGCTGCAGGGCGGCCCCGGAGAAGCCGAAGGCCCAGTTGACGGCCACCGTCACCCCGAGGAACAGCCAGGGCTTCGCCCGGCCGGAGGGGTGCTGACCCGCAGGATGTGTCCTCATGGCGCCCGCCCTCGATGCCAAGCCGGTCAACTCCGGCTCAGGATGTAGCGGAGCTTGTTGGCGTAGTAGGAGGCCAGGTGCGGGTTGAGAATGAAGACCTCATTCCTGTCGTGGTCCATGGTCAGGTACGACTTGAGGGGGCTGACGGGGTTCTTCGGAAAGTTGAAGATGCTCTCGATGCGCCGAAGCATGCGGTCCAGGGGAATCAGACGTCCGGAGGAATCGTACAGCGGCGAGCAGTCGACCCCCAGGCGGTGAAGCT
>Ga0068714_10005929_pt1 | contig 12725 bp, 14 predicted proteins | sample MTBNYHSulfiMetaG_FD_62988 | JGI IMG/M metagenome (GOLD analysis project Ga0068714, IMG submission 62988) | Enrichment culture microbial communities from rom New York Harbor, USA that are MTBE-degrading - MTBE-NYH (New York Harbor Sulfidogenic)... | ecosystem: Environmental > Aquatic > Marine >... | reverse complement strand
TAACGAAAAGATGCCCGGCGGCGGCCGCAGCCCATTCCGATTCGCTCCATTAAACTATTATAGGGTGCACGCAAAGTCAAGCCGGGCGACAACAAGAAGAGCATATGCCGCCACTGCGCTATCAAGCATCATGCGGCACAGCCATAGAGCGTCCGCCTCGTTTGAATTGCGGCAGCGATTGCTCGAGCCGGTTCTACATCATGAAGGACCACAGAACACCTGCAGCTATGGCGGATCCGATAACACCTGCGATATTGGGTGCCATGGCGTGCATCAGCAGATAGTTGCCGGGGTCTTCCCGATTTCCTACCAACTGCACCACGCGCGCCGAATCCGGTACGGCAGAGACCCCGGCCGCTCCCAATAAAGGGTTTATCTTGTTCCGGGTGAAAACGTTCATCAGCTTGGCGAATAAAATTCCACCGCCAGTGGCAACCATAAACGAGGCAGCTCCCAGCATGAAGATGCCCACCGATTTGGCCGTGAGAAAAACGTCGCCTTGAGTTGAGGCGCCTACCGATATGCCCAGAAGTATCGTTACAATATCGATCAAGGAAGTGCGGGCGGTTTGAGCCAATCGGTCGGCAACCAGACATTCCTTGAGGAGGTTGCCGAAGAAAAGCATGCCCAAAAGAGGCAGGGCGGCCGGTGCAAGAAAGCAGCAAAGCAGGAATCCGATGATAGGAAAGATGATTTTTTCGCGCTTGCTGACCGGTCTTGGATCCGGCATGCGAATGAGGCGCTCTTTTCTGGTGGTTAGAAGATACATGATGGGGGGTTGAATCACAGGCACCAGCGCCATATAGGAATAAGCCGCTATGGCAATGGGACCGACCAGGTGAGGCGCCAGTTTGGCGGATAGAAAAATTGCCGTGGGACCATCCGCACCGCCGATGATTCCGATAGAGGCGGCTTCATCGGGGGAAAACCCGATTGCCAGCGCCGCCAGAAAGGTGGTGAATATCCCCAATTGGGCGGCGGCACCTAAAATCATCAATCTGGGCTGGGCCAGCATGTAGGAAAAGTCGGTCATGGCTCCAATTCCCAAGAAGATGAGCGGCGGGTAAATCCCCTGGCGCACACCGAAGTACAGGTAACTCAGCACGCTTCCCTGTTCATAGATGCCCAAGCCGAATCCTTTGAAAACCGGAACATTTCCCATCAGAATGCCGAAGCCTATGGGAACCAGCAACAACGGCTCGTAGTGTTTGGCAATGCCGAGATAAATGAAGATGATTCCAACGGCGATCATAAAGAGATGGCGATAGTCCGCCATGGCAAAACCGGTGTTCCCGAAAAAATCCAGCAATTGCTCCATTGACCTGCTATCTCCAGTTAAGGCGCTTAAATCGTGATGTCTCCGGCATTCTGCCATGCAAAAACAGCCGAGCTCAAGATACCTCCGCTTCCGTGCCGACTATTCGTACGTCCTTTCGCCATTGGTAAAGGCCCGGCTGGTCGCCTTCGCTTTCCACTATCAGGCGCAGCTTCAAAAAACTTTCAAGGTGCCGATGAGGATGGGAAATACCGTGCACGGCAGCTTTTTCGAGCAGTTGCGGAAGGGAAAAAGGCTCCCCCAGTCGGTTGGTGATCAGCTGGAAAGCATTTGCCGCTTCTATCTGTTCGCTTGCTAGAGCCACGGCGGCGGTTTCTGCAACAGCGGGCTTGATGGGCTCTCCGGGAGCTGCTGCTTGCCGAACCGGTTGTGCCTCGAGTTTGCCTTTCCCGGGTCGGAAGAATTCGCCCTTTCGATCCCAAAGGGCCAGAAATCTCTCCATGTTTCCCATTACGGCGGCTAACACCAGTAGCCCCGTAAAGACGATGGAAACTCCCGCAATGGTGACAGCCCATCCATTGGCTGCGTTGATCGCCTGCAAACCGTACATTGCGCCTCCCTGCGGCCGCTGATTATGCCTTGCGCCTGTTGATCGATGTGCCTTCCCGGTAGAGCTTGCGTTGCTCCATGATCCCGGCAATCTTATGCATGAGCCGTTGCCCGAATGCTGCGTCCATTTGAATCAGACGGTACAGCTCCCGCCCGCTGAATTGATAAAGACGGACATCGGAGAGGCACAGGGCGGTGGCTGTATAACGAAACGGACTGACCAGTGAGGACCACCCCAGCGCATGGCCTCCCTCCCTGAGGGGCAAAGACCTGCCGTTGGGAAAACAAAGCAGAATCGTTCCGGCTCGCAGCATGTAAAGGTAAGGCGCAGGGGTGCCGGCGTGGAATATGGCTTCCCCTTCATTCCAACGGCTGTGGGAAGCGATGGAGGCCAGGGCGGCCAGTTCCGGTTCCTGAAAATCCTTAAAAAAATCCAGCTCTCTCAGCTCTCTGGTCGATACCATAAAACAGCCCTCTCACTTTGATGCTATTCCCGGCACCTATCGTTTTGAAAGAAGCCACATTGCTTTCGGCCTGCTTCCATGGATTGTTTTCGCACGGGCATTTTTCTATATGCTCACGGTTTTTCCCAACCGAAAGTACTCCCTAACAAAGAATAATCCGCCGACAGCCTACTTGTTCAACAATTCGCGCCGAATATCAAGTTTAAATGTAGGCTTGTCGTCTTGAAATCCCATTGCTTTTTTGACAGACCCGGTTCCATCTATAGATCTGAGAATATTTCCGACTTTCGGCGAAGTCGATACCTGGCTCTGTAGTGTGAAAGCTCTGATGAAGGCGGGTAAGGGTGCAAAGCATATCGTGTGCGTGAGCTGCTATATCAAGTATCCTCTTAATCTTCATGGGTCAAACAAAAGTGCAGACTGGCCGCCCATGGCGTTTGCCAGTCTGCACTTTTGCTCCTGGCTAATGAACCGGGCATGCGCCGGAGCAGTCTGCCATGCGGGGGATGAATCCATAAGCAGTAGCCAGCATTACGCCGACTCCAGCACCAATCAAAGCTCCTGTAATACCGCCGGAAACAAGCCCGAACAAGGAGCCGACTACGCCGGCGGCAAGGATAATGGAAGAGTGCTCGCCGATGAGCTGTCTTAGACTGGTGAACACACAATTGTTCACACAAGCGGCGTTTCTCATAACGACCTCCTTTGGTCGAATCCTTTCGGATCGGTAACATTCATCAGGATGCCAAAACGTAGCATCCCTGCTTGACAGCGAACCGCTTAGCGGCTCTTCTCTTCCTTAAGTCTTACTACAAGAGTATGAATTGCAGACCGACTTTGCAATACAGAGGCGGGAGGCATTCGGGGAGAAGGTTCGGGCAAGGGAGCGCCCTCGTGCGCATTCCACTCGGAACAAAACGGCCGGCTGGCGAAGCGCATTGTCACCTATCGGTGAGGCGAAGGTGTTCACGAGTACGGCGCGGCGTTAGGGAAAAACAACGGCTAGCGCCCCACCCGAATAACCAATCCTTGCATATTTTCTTTTCGGTTGAATTCAGCCGCGAACTTCAGTGCCTCTTCACGGCTGTCGAAGGAGCCCACCAGCACCCTTGTCCATCGTCCGCTCTCGGGCATATCGACCGTTTCCAGGCGAGGCGCATAACCTTTTGCCTTGAGCTTTTTTGCATAACTCTCAGCATTGTTCGAATCTTTAACGGACGCAGCCAGCAGAGTAAAATGCTCCGTTGCGCTTTGAGCGGCCGCATCTTCCTGAGAATCTTCTCGAGACTCGCTCGCTTGCGACTTTGTGGGTGTCGGTTTTTCAGATGCGGCCTGCCTTGACGATTTTTCCTGTTTGGACGGGGTTTGCTGCCTGGTCGGCTCTTGTTTTTGCCCGGAAGCAGGGGCGGAAGTTTTATCCGGAGCGGTCCCGAGCACGGGATCTGTTCCATTCGTGAACGATTCGTAATAATTAAGCGATTCCAGCATCTTCTGCGGGTTTTCCCAGGTTTCGGCGGCGTTTGGCGGCGGAGTGGATATTTCCTTGCCAAGTCCCATGAAACGCATGATTTCAGCCCGCAAAGAAGTGTCCCCGGATTCCACCAGAGGCAATCCACGACCTATCAGTATGCCGAAGACAAACATCCATGAAACTACAAAAAAAAGACTGAAGAAAAAAAGAAGAAACTGGGTGATGCCGAATTCGATGCGAAAGCGTTTTCCGGTTCTGCCCGCCTTTGCCTGCCTGGCCGAATCGCTGCCGCCTTTGGAGAATGTCATCAGTCAGCCCCTCTACATTCCCTACATCTTTTGCGGAGCACTCACGCCCAAGAGCCTCAATGCGTTGCCGATAACCAAACGGATTGCGGCAGCCAAATAGAGCCTTGCCCGGGTCAAATCCAGGTCGTCTCCCAGAATGCGATTCTGGTTATAGTAGCTGTGAAAAAGGGAGACCAAATCGTTCAAATAGTATGGGATTCGATGGGGCTCCAGACACTTTGCAGAGCTCGCCAAAACTTCCGGGTACTCGCCGAGCATTCTAACGAGTGCCAGCTCCTGTGGCAGGACCAGCAATTCCAGCTTGGGTACGGGGCCTCCGTTCAACCACTCACAGGCAACGTCGCGTTCCTTGGCCACCTCAAATACGCTGCACAAGCGGGCGTGGGCATACTGAACATAATAGACCGGATTGTCGTTGCTCTGTGTTTTTGCCACTTCCAGGTCGAAATCAAGCGGGCTATCCGACCTGCGGGTGAGGAAAATATAGCGCGCGGCATCTTTGCCGACCTCATCGATAACTTCCCGCAGCGTCACGAATTCTCCCGCGCGCGTCGACATGGCAACCGGTTTTCCGGCCCGCAGCAGGTTTACCAGCTGAACAAGAATGATTTGCAGATCGGTCCGTTTTCGCCCCAACGCTTCAACTCCGGCCAGCATGCGCTCCACGTAGCCGTGGTGGTCGGCGCCCCAGATATCCACAACGAGGTCATAACCGCGATCGAATTTATTCTTGTGGTATGCCAAATCCGCGGCGAAATAGGTGCTCAACCCGTTGGCACGAATAACGACCCGGTCTTTCTCGTCGCCGAATGCGGTGCTGCGAAACCACCTGGCTCCCTCTTCCCGGTAAACGTAGCCGCGCAATTCCAAAGCCTCTATGGTCTTTTGGATAGCGTCTCGATCATGCAGGCTCTGCTCGCTGAACCAATGGTCAAACGAGACCCCGAAAGTATCGAGATCCTCTCTAATTCCAGCCAGAATGCGATCCCCGGCAAAGCGGGTCAATTCAGGCAAGGTCTCATCCAACGGGGTCTGCAGGAAGCGGTCTCCGACTTGTGCAGCCAGTTCCCTCGCCAGATCCTGCATATAGTCACCCTGATAATGTCCGTCGGGAAATTCCAGAGACTCCCCCAGTTCTTGCCTGTATCGATAATAAAGGCTGCGCCCGAGGGTGTCCATCTGGTTGCCGGCATCATTGATGTAATATTCCCGCTCAACATCGTAGCCGCAGGCAGAAAAGACGGCGGCCAGCACATCGCCGGTGGCTGCACCGCGCCCGTGGCCGATATGCAGAGGTCCGGTGGGGTTGGCGCTGACGAACTCGACTTGTACTCGCTTGCCTCCGCCTATATTCTGCAGCCCGTAGCTCTCCGCCCGGCCGTGAATCTCCTCCAGTACCCGATGCCATGCATGAGGATGGACAAAAAAGTTGAGAAATCCCGGCCCGGCAATCTCTACTCTTGCGATGACGTCTTCGGTGTTCTTTAAATTCTGTATGATTTGTTTGGCAATTTCCCGCGGGTTGCGCTTGAGATGGCGGGTCAGGGATAACGCAATATTGCTGGCGTAATCGCCATGCTGCGATGCTTTGGGGATTTCGAGCTCAATGGGCGAAGGTATCGATTCTGCTTGCTCCGTTATTTTTTGCAGGGGCAGGATCGCATCGGTGAGTGCTTCGAGGATACGGTTGCGAACGAGCGCCATAATAAAAGGGTCCTCCTAACTGTAAATGGTAAAAGCTTATAACTAGCGGTCAAGGAAGGGTCAAGAGGCTCTGAATCCCGTGACTTTTCGAGTGCATGATCCATAGAGAGCAGTCTTTATTCCTCAATCGGCCTCACAAGGTGGCTCATCCGTCGCTCCAACGAAGCGTCTGAAGCGGTGCGGCCCGATGCTGCAGTAAATCTCATAGCTTATAGTCCCGCACAGCTCGGCGATTTCTTCCGCCGTTATGCGATCGTCTTGCTGAGCTCCCAGCAGAACCACCTCGTCATCTTCGGCGGCGGCAGGCAGGTGAGTGACGTCGACGGTTGTCATGTTCATGGAGACCCGCCCCACAACCGGTGCGCGCCGTCCATGGATGAGCACCTGGCCGCGGTTGGACAGCAGTCGCGGGTAGCCGTCATCATAGCCGACCGGGATGGTTGCAATGCGGCTGGGCCTCTCAGTTACGAAAGTCCGACCGTAGCCGATCGGCTGAGCGGCCGGCACCTCCTTTAGCTGCAAGATTTTCGACTTGAAGCTCATGACCGGTCGAAGGTCCGCAGGATAATGAAGCTCTCTCGAGGGTGCGGAGCCGTACAGCATTATTCCCGGCCTGACCAGTTGGAAGTGGGCGTGCGGGAGATCGAGCAAGCCGGCACTGTTGGCAATGTGTGCATAGGCGATCGGATGACCGAGATCGGCAAGCACCTGCAGCAGTTGTCTGAAACGGCCGAGCTGCTGTTCGCTGAAGGTTTTATCCGGTTCGTCGGCAACGGCAAAATGAGAGAGGATTCCTTCCAACCGGATTCCGGGCAGGGCCAGCAGACCATTTAAGAAGGATGGGACTTTGTCCCACGGTACTCCCAAGCGCCCCATGCCGGTGTCCACTTTCAGGTGCAGATTAGCCCGGGTGTTCAAGCGGCATGCCGCCCGGCTGAGCAGTTGCGCGTGATCCATGCGGAACACCACCGGGCGTAGCTCCATGCGCAGGGCTTGCTCCATCTCGGGGGGTTCCACGCCAAGCAGCACTAAAACGGGAAGACGGATGCCGGCATTCCGAAGCTCTTCAGCTTCCCAGAACTTGCTGACTCCCAAAAAATCGACGCCCCCGGCCAGCAGTTCGCGCGCCACCGGTACCATACCGTGTCCGTATGCGTCTGACTTAACGACTCCGAGAACTTGCGTATGCGAAGACATGCGGCGTCGAGCATGAGCCAAATTGTGCCGTAAAGCCGCAAGGTCGATTTCCACCCAGCTTAAAGGCATATCTCCCTCCAATTAGGACAGGCATGCAGAGAGCTCTTTGCAATGACCGGAAAATATGTTAGGCGATTCAGGGTTGAATGCCAAGAAGATCTTGGTAAATCTTTATATGGGATGTGGAGAATATGCTTACAGGTTATTTATTGACGGTCGTCGGTTTGATTTTCTTTTTTGAAGGACTTCCTTACCTGGCCTCTCCTGAAAACTTGAAGAAGCTGATGGAGCAATTGCTCCGCACGCCCAGCCGCATGCTTCGCCTTCTGGGCGGTGCCTTGATGGTTCTGGGTCTGCTTCTGGTGTATTGCGGGCGACACTATGCCGGATGATCTCGAAACGGTTTCTTATTTGCTGCAAGACTATCTTTACGATTTGCCCGACCACCTGATCGCTCAAACTCCGGTCGATCGGAGAGAAGGATCCAAATTGCTGGTGGTGGATCGCCGGTTGGGAAGTCTAAGCCACTGCAGGTTTGATGAAATCCGGCGGTTTCTTCACTCGGGCGACTTGCTGGCCGTAAATGACACTCGGGTGGTTGCGGCCAGGCTTTACGGCACAAAAGAGACGGGGGGAGCCGTCGAGTTGTTGGTCTTGGACCCTTACAAAGACCCCGACCGGGGCAGGGATGAAGGCTACGAGTGTTTGCTGAAGAGCGCCAAGCGACCCCGTCGGGAAAGCCTGATCGCCCTGCCGAACGGGTTTTATGCAAAGGTCCTGAGCGCTCCGAGGGATGGCAAGGCCGTCGTTCGTTTTTTAATTGAGGGGCCCCTCCTGGATGTTTTGGACAAAATCGGGCATGTCCCTCTGCCTCCTTATATCCATCGAAACGGCCGCAAGCCGCCTATCGATGACAGGAAAACCTATCAGACCGTTTATGCCGCAAAGCCCGGGGCAGTGGCCGCCCCTACCGCCGGCCTCCATTTCTCCGCTGAGCTTCTGCAGGAATTGCAGAATCGAGGGGTCGAAATTGTTAAGGTTACACTTCACGTAGGCTACGGTACGTTCGCTCCGCTACGGAGCAAAGATATACGGGAGCATCGAATGCATCCCGAGTATGCCGAAATATCAGCCGCTGCGGCGCAAGCCGTCGAACGGGCCAAGAATGAAAACCGACGCATTATTGCGGTCGGAACAACAGTGGCTCGCATTCTCGAATGGGCTGCAGCCGAGCTCGGTAAAATCACTTCCTTTTCCGGGTTATGCAATCATTACATCTATCCCGGCTACCGGTTTCGCGTCATAGACGGCATGGTCACCAACTTCCACCTGCCCGGCTCCAGCTTGATCCTTCTGGTGGCTGCTCTTGCCGGTCGGCAAACCATCCTCAACGCGTATCGACAAGCCATCGGGCGAGGCTACCGGTTTTACAGCTATGGTGATGCTACGCTTATTCTATGAAAGTGAACGGTGAGCAGTGAGCGGTGAGCCTCGATCAGTGAGCAGCGAGGCTTGATTCGCCGGTTGCTTCAAGTCTTCGGATTGAACCAGGCAATTGTTTATATTTGCTAAAGATAAAACGCTGCAGTTTGGGGATCGGCGGGAGCAATGGAATTCAACGTTATTGCCCGGGATCATTCCAGTGGGGCTCGCCGCGGGTGTCTGGCGACCGGACATGGTCTCATCGAAACCCCGGTCTTTATGCCGGTGGGTACTCAAGGGACGGTCAAAAGCCTCACTCCTGATGAGCTGGAGGATCTGGGAGCGACCATCATTCTGGGGAATACCTATCATCTGTATTTGCGACCGGGGGCTGAGAGGATTGCCCGCCTCGGCGGTCTGCACGCTTTCATGCACTGGAATAGATCCATTCTAACCGACAGCGGGGGATTTCAAGTGTTCAGCCTGGCCAAAATCCGCAAAGTCGAGGAAGAAGGGGTCATTTTTCAATCTCATATCGACGGCTCCCGGCACCTGATATCCCCTGAAGCCGCAATCCAAATCCAGATGCAGCTTGGCTCCGACATTGCCATGTGCTTTGATGAGTGCACATCCTACCCGGTCACTCGGGAGTATGCCCGGGAATCCATGCAGATGACGGTGCGCTGGGCAAAGCGCTGCAAGGAGGCGCATGCCTTGCCCGAGCAGGCCCTGTTCGGAATCGTGCAGGGCAGCATCTATCCGGATATCAGACGGGCCTGCCTCGAACAGCTCATGGATATCGGTTTTGACGGCTATGCCTTGGGGAGCCTGGCGGTAGGGGAGCCCAAAGAAGAGATGCTGGCTGTTCTGGAGGCGATTACGGGGCAGTTCCCCGAGTCGAGCCCGCGCTACCTGATGGGAGTCGGGACCCCGGAGGATCTGGTGGAAGGAGTGCGGCACGGGGTGGACATGTTCGACTGCGTGATGCCTACTCGTAATGCAAGGAATGGCATGCTGTTTACTTCCCGGGGCAGCATTCAGATCAAAAACAGTCGTTTTGCCGATGACGACCAACCCATTGAAATGGATTGCACCTGTTACACCTGCCGGCGTTTTTCAAGAGCTTATCTGCGCCACCTGTTCATGTCCCGCGAATTGCTCGCGTACCGCCTGAACACCCTTCATAACCTGCACTATTATCTGAGCCTCATGGAAAGCATAAGAAAAGCCATTGAAGACGACCGCTTCGATGTATGGCGTCGCGATTTCTACAACAGGCTTCAGAAATGAGCTGCGAGGCGGTCGTTCGAGGCGGATCGATTGCCGCGGGCGGTCTTGACAAAAATCGAGTCGAGGTAAATGTCTGTGCTTTAAGAATCTGCAAATGTGTGTTAAAGTTCGTGCTGTTTTTTAGTGAATATTTGAACAAGTGATTCGCGAAGGGGTTACCTTATTCAATTTCACAGCAGGAGGGATCAGATCACTATGGATGGTTTGTACACATTTCTTGTAGGACCGGCCCTTTGGGTGACTCTTTCTATTTTTGTGGTGGGCCTGATCTGTCGAGTTTTCTACCTGTACGGGTTGAGCCGGGAGCGGGACAAAGTATTTTACAATCACATGGATTGGAATTGGGCGCTACGCTCCATTGTGCACTGGCTAATTCCCCTGGGCAGTGCCTCCATGCGCAGCCAGCCCGTTTTCTCCATTGCATTCTTTCTTTTTCATGTTCTTCTTTTCGGCGTACCCATATTCTTGTCGGCTCACAACATATTGCTTCAAGAGTGGGTAGGCTGGAGCCTCTGGAGTTTTTCCGACGAGCTAGCCGATATTCTGACGATTGTCATGATGGCGATCATGGCATTTTTGTTTTTGAGACGTCTGTTTCGCCCCGAGGTTCGTATTCTCACCAGCGCGTGGGATTATACATTATTGTTGTTGACATTCTTGCCGTTTTTTACCGGTTTTCTGGCTTATCATCAATGGGGGCCATACCCGCTCATACTCATTTTGCATATCATATTTGCCGAGGTGCTGCTGGTGATTATTCCATTCAGCAAATTGGGTCACATGATCCTGTGGTTTTTTTCGCGATCCTTTATAGGGTTCGAAATGGGTGCGAGGAGAGGCGCTCGTTCCTGGTAGTATTCTGCCCATGGATAATGGAAGCGTTGCACATAAGTTTATTTAGCTCATGCACGCAAGAGGAGCTTGAGGTAAGATGACTGAATCGATCGAAAAACCTGTTAACGTAAAGCAAATAAAGACACTGCTTGAGGCGAACGACGGTGCGCGTATCAGGACATGGTTGAGTATTTGTTCCAGGTGCGGCCTTTGTGCCGAGAGCTGCTTCTTCTATCTGGCAAATAACCGGGACCCTCGTCTGAGCCCGGCCTACAAGTTCAAAAATACCCTCGGGTTGATGTACCGTAAGAAGGGCAATGTCGATCGTGAGTTTCTCAAGAAATGCTACGATATCATCTGGGGTGAATGCACCACCTGCAAACGTTGCTCGATGTATTGTCCGTTCGGAATCGACATCGCCACTCTCATTGCCACGGCCAGGAGTGTTTGTTTTTCGCAGGGGTTAGTCCCGGAGGGATTGGCGAGGACATCGGTCAATTATCGAGAAACCGGCAATCAAATGGGGATGAGCACCGAAGATTTCATCGAAACCTGCGAATGGATGGCGGAGGAAACCGCGGAGGAGATCCGCGGGCTCACCATTCCAATCGACAAGCCCGGCGCCAAATATATGTACACCGTCAATGCCCGCGAGCCTATGTATTATCCGCAGGACATAGGTATGGCCGCCCGAATATTCACGGTCGCCGAGGAAGACTGGACTATGCCCAGCACGGGATGGGATTGCACGAATTTGGCCATGTTCGCAGGTGACCGGGCCCTGGCCGGACACGTTGTGAAGCTGATGTATGACAAGGCATTGGAACTGGGAGTAGAAAAGATCCTCATCACGGAATGCGGCCACGCATATCGCTCGGCTGCTTACGAAGGACCTTACTTTGCCGGCTGCGCCGGTGGCAAGCCCCCTGTGGAAATCGTGCATTCCGTGAGGCTTTTCTATGAGTACCTCAGGGACGGCAGGATAAAGATCGATCCGGACAAAGTCCTGACCGAACCGGTCACTTACCAGGATCCGTGCAACGTTTCTCGGAATGGCGGGTTGTGGGAAGAGGGTAGAAAGATCATAGAATATCTGGCAAAAGATTTCAGGGACATGAGTCCCAATCGTGAACATAATCATTGCTGCGGCGGCGGTGGAGGGTACATCCCGATGGGGCCCGAATTCAAAAAGCGCCGCATGATTTCCGGGCGAGTCAAAGCCGATCAAATCAAGGCTACCGGCGCAAAAATAGTCATCACACCTTGTCATAACTGTTTTGATCAGGTGAACGACCTGAACAAAGAGTATGAACTGGGAGTCAAGGTGTTGAGCTTTAAGGAAATAATCACGGAATCGATGATTATTCCCGAGCGCTTTCAGCCGTTGGATGAAGAAGACGAAGAATAGAGATTAGGGGCTCCGTTTGGTTTGGAAGACTCTGTTTTGGTAATCGACCGCTATTACGCTGAAGTAAAAATGACATTGAAAAACCGGATGCTGATCTGTAAAGCTCGGAGAAACATTGTCGGAGGGGGATGATCCATGAGATTTGTGAAAGTCGTGTCTGCTCTGATCTTGGTGGCCGTATTCGCAACTTCCGTGTTTTCCCAGGATGCAGTTATAGAGCTCAACAGCGAGGGTCTCGGAGTGCATCAAAGACCGCTTGTGGAGTTTGCTCACGAACAACATGCGGACATTCTCGAATGTCTGCGGTGCCACCATAATTTTGACCAGTATGGGAATAACACAGGTTCGGAAGGTCAGCCCTGTTCCGATTGTCATACCAAGGCAGCGGGGGAAAACCCGGTTCGCCTCCAGGAAGCCTTTCACACGCAGTGCAAAAGATGCCACGAGCAAGTGCTGGAAAAGTCAGTGGCGAGTGGGCCCGTTATGTGCGGAGAATGCCATTCAAAGAGATGAGCATGCTCCTCGGCCATTAGTGTCATGCGGGAATGACCACGGGATGGTCGAGGGGGAGTCTCCTGTTTCTTTGTGACCGGCTTATGCTTTTAATACCGATGCTGTTTTCAAATTGCGGTCTGCGGAGCGTTTGATGGCGTCATTACCAGACTATCGGGCCAAGAAGTCCGGAGACTACTCCTGCCGAATGTAAACCGCTATACTCCTTGAGTAAGCTCTTGATGGATTT
>Ga0068714_10005927_pt1 | contig 12730 bp, 8 predicted proteins | sample MTBNYHSulfiMetaG_FD_62988 | JGI IMG/M metagenome (GOLD analysis project Ga0068714, IMG submission 62988) | Enrichment culture microbial communities from rom New York Harbor, USA that are MTBE-degrading - MTBE-NYH (New York Harbor Sulfidogenic)... | ecosystem: Environmental > Aquatic > Marine >... | reverse complement strand
TAATAACATCACCTGTTCCCATCCAGGATGGAACAGGTCCCATGAAATTTATCATTAAATTACCAGTAATACCTTTATTATTAAGATATTGTATCATATCCCAGGCTTTTTTAAACTTTGGAGTCTCATACAATTTATTGTAATAATCCCAGTTGAATGTAAACGGATCGTCATTATCGTTTACATCCTCCCACATAACTACAGTTTCTACAATGACTCTCCAAACTGTTGCATTCAAAGAATCGAGGAGAAGATCCAATGCTGGTTCAAGTTCTTCTCCCCGCCAGCTGTGCGTATGAGCGTTAATCCCAAAGCCGTCGATCTGCTGAAATCGTTTGGCTCCATTGATTTCTACTTTCAGATCTGTTTTATTGCCGGATACCTGACCATAAGCAGTGCCTGAAAACATTTCAATCCCTGAACAAATGAATACAAGGACGAACAAATTATTAAGTACTTTCTTTCTGTTCATGTAATGTCTCTTTTTTATTTAACAAGGCAAATTTTCATTCGATCTTTCTCTGTGGTCCTCCGGACTTCCTCTGAGATCTCTGTGTTAAAATTTTCTTCCATTAATTCTATTTTTTTAATAAAACACAAAGGGCCACAGAGAAAACACAACATGTCCCGCTTCGCGGGAAAGAACCACAGAGCAGGAATTCATCTGTAACAAATTCATGATTCTTAATTCGTTATTCGTAATTCTTATTTCCTTCTACCGTCCTCTAACCATTACTACTCCTGCCTTTTTACGGTTAATTTGTAATGCATAATCACCATCGCCCAAATCATAATAAGTGTATCCCTCTTCAAACAGATCTGTTTTCAGACTAATCTTTTTATTATTAAGAGTCACTTTCAACGGGCTGAAAGCAAGACGCAGGTATTCAGTGCCTGACGGACTGGTTGCAGTGTACTGAACTTTTTTATTCCCATAAACAACTTCCCTCAATATACCCTCTGAATACAGGATATGATTTTCCCCTTTCGGAGCCCATTCAGGAACTGCTGCAAAAGCATGGTAGAACATCCTCGGGCATTCTCCGTAGCTATCAGACCACCAGCTGTTTATCCCTTTGCTCACCGGGCTTTCATAGGCCATTCCATCTGGATCGTTGCAGTAAGTTACCCAGTTCATAGACCTGTATGCTTTTTCCCTGTAACTTTCATCTCCTGATTCAGCGTACCACCTCGCACAGGCTGCTCCATAACGGGCTGTTTGGTAATCCATTTTAATATTAAATCCATCCTGCTCCCCGACAATATTAGCTCCCCACATGGTTGAGGGTTCACCACGCGAGGTTCTGAATACAAAATAGTCTTCTGTCCATTTGATCAGCTTTGGTATGTTTTCTTTCCAGTCCGGATCGAATTCAGGATAATCAAATAAAAACAATGCAATGTTACTGGCACTGAGATTACTTTTATAAGTATTACTTTTAACATCAGTATCACTGTGCCCGTCGGTCCAGTAACCCGTTTTCATCGGATAATTAAGCAGGAAATCTCTGATTTTTTCTTTTGCAGCTGAATACGCCCGTACATCACCATGCCCGAACCTGATCAGGTTATCAAACAGCATGTAACAGCCGGTCCAGTTTGCCCCATAGGGTGCGGTAATCCTGCCATTCTCCATAATAACCCTGTAAGGCAATACAGATTCTGATGCATTACCTATTTTGGCCTTTGAGGCTAAAACATCCGCTATTTTAATGGCAGCATCAAGATATTTGTTGTCAGCTGTATATAGGTACATCCGGTAATAGGTCAATCCCATCTCTGCCGCATGATCAACCTGTATCTCGTGTAAAACAAGATTCGGATGTTTTGTGAAGCCTCTGAATACAGTGTCTCCTGCATTAGTCGTTGTATAAGGGAAGTCAGACCAGGAAAAATCTGAAGGACTTATCCCGTGCTTTAAGCTGTAGTCGATGAGTCCCTGAACAATTTTCATTACTGATTCATCACCGGTATATGCATAATACAGGCGGGCATTTTCAAACCAGTTCGGTATTTTTTCCCCAACATCGTTCATCCACTGGGTTGGCTCTATCACTCCGTTTTTATTGGTAAACTCGCAATAGAAGTAATATTGTGGGTAATCAGACCTGGGCGGAGGCCCGGGAGAATCCGGAACTTTTGTTTTTATGAAGTTCCACCTGATCCGCAGGAACTGGTCATAGGCTTTATCGACAGGTGAATACCAGGGAATGATCTTGTCCTGGTCGTCCAGTATCACCTTTCTGTAACAGAGGGAATCTTTGAAATTGGTATGCTGGGAATAACCGTCAGCACTTGAAAATAATAACAAAATAACCGCGAAAAGCAAGAATATACATCTCTTCATATATTTCATATTTCAATTTATTTACAAAATTTTTTAACTTATTAAATGATTGAAGATCAGTGGCTTGAAATAAGAAAAACTACTAAATATAATAAATTTCCGATAAATAACACAAGTTAAGGAATGTTTTAAGATCAGCTTTTAATTATAAAGAAAATATGCAATATCCCTGATCCTCATTCCGGATGAAGCGATCAATCTATAAAATTATAACGGTTTAATGGAACTGTAGTGCAGTGTAATATTTTAGAAAAATCATTGATCATATCAAACGGCAACGAAAAAAAAGTCCCGGACGCAAATTGTCCGGGATTTTTATTATCATAAGATCGTATTATTTGTCAATATAAATTTTACATGATTTTCCTTGCAAGAGGATCCCACTCAACCCTCCTTTTTTCAATGTAGGATCTGTGTGCCATCAGATAAGTGATACCTTCCTCGAATGCTTTGTCAATATCACAGGTTGGATTTCCTCCATTCCGGATACAATCCAGCCATTGTTTAAGATGCAGGTGAGTAATATCAACCTGGCGTCCATTAATGGTTGTAGTGGTTAATCCTCTTGCCGCATAGTATTTTTCGGATGGAGAAGCAACCGCATCAATGGTTCCTGTTCCCGGACTGATGGAGATCATCGGGACTGATGTATCGATTTTTCCTTCCTGTATTAATTTTTTGTACCTGGTAGAACTTCTGTCAGCTGTAATCTGGATTGTACTCCCCAGCTCCATGCTTGCATCATGCCCGATAAACACCCTCCCCCTGCTCAGGCTGCTTGATAAAGTCGAACTGTAAAACAAAGTAAGATCATGGTCAGGATATTCCCATACAGCGTGAAATACATCCGGCATTTCACGGCCATCTTTCCAGTAATAGATCCCACCGGATGCAAATGCGGTTTTTGGAATTCCTATTCTTAATAGCTGATTGACCGCATCGTATTCATGGGTAAACAACTGACCCAGGACTCCTGTATCATAATCGAACCATTTGACCCAGCTATAAAAACGTTCAATACTAAAAGGCACTTTAGGTGCCGGGCCCAGCCACTGTTCCCAATCAATGGATTTTTCATCTCCCGGCTTCGGATTGCCATTGGCATCCAGGTGTCTTACCCAGGCTCCGTCAGCAGAATTGCGGTTGGTGGTAGTCTCAACGATAGAAACCTTACCAAGGATATCTTTCTTAATGATCTCTTTAGCCTGCTGGAAGATGACATTCTGGGTTATCTGATGTCCTAACTGGTAAACAATATCGCTGTTTTTAACCGTCCGAACCGCTTCATTCAGCTCGTCCTCGAAAAGCGCAGGGCTTTTCTCACAATATATATGCTTTCCTGCTTTCGCCGCATCAATGGTCATCCGTGCATGATGATGATCAGGTGTGGAAATGATAACAGCATCAATATCCTTATCCTCCAGCATTTCCTGGTAATGGCGGTAACGTTTAACCGGCGGAGTGATTCCCTTTCCTCCTCCTGGCCTGTTTTCATTCATCGCAGTAGCCATACCCTTTTCCGCATGAAGATCAAAAACATCGCATATACCTGTAATGGCTATATTCAGCGGTTCCTGCTGAAGCCATTCCTCAAAGGTATTTCTTGCCTTTCTCCTTTCAACATCATCCGGATGCATGAAACCCAGTGCATTTGATAACTGTCCTGCCCTCACTCCGAAACCTATTATTCCAAGCCGGATCAGGTCGGAACTGCCAGTGCTTTTTATCACTGCCGGGGCCTGTATGTCATCAAGGCCTAATTCAACAATGATATTCTTCCTCTTCTGTGTATCATACGCTTTTTTTTCCAATGCTGAATATCCAAATACACCAAGCACCGGTAGTCCTGCAAGGGCTTTTAATACTGTCCTTCGCTGTAGCTTTGTTTCTTTAGCAACCTCACTAGTTTCAGCAGTATTTTCAGTAAGTTTTTTTTCTTTTGCCATTATATTTTTCCTCCTTTTATTTATGATTTCCTTGATCGGCACAAAAGCATATCCAGACCCAGTATTTGACCGGACGGGAAGACTGCCAGTACCACAAGGGCAACAGTTTCGACAAGTGTTTTACTGACGATCAGGTAGCTCCCTTCCATCGGAACGGAATACTCCAATCCGATCAAGGGTGGATTGTTTAAATAATATATTAAAAGCAGAACTGCTCCGCAAACTGCTGCTAATCTGGTGAAAAGGCCGAGGACAAGTCCTGTTCCAATGGCAATTAATCCCCATATGTTAAGGAAATCAGCGATTTTCAATATGTTATCGTTCGAAATTATCCAGTTCGAGAAGCCTGAAAGAATCCATTTTGACTCCTGCAAGAAACTTATGGACGACCAGTTGGGTATAATTAATTTTGATACGCCTTCAAACAATATATGCCATCCGATTATAATACGCAGTACAAACAAGGTTATCTGCTGAAGACTTGTGAATGATTTTATATCTTTCATGAAATGGGTATTATTAAAAAATTATTATTGTAAGGAATTAACACAGATATTATAAGAAATCAGGGAAATCGTCAAAAATAGAAAATATTAATTAAAAGTTCAACCCGGGAATTTAATAAAATATCATTTAATAATATTAATCCACATACAAAAAGAAATACCCAGCAGGTTTTGATTAAATTCATTATTAATATAGCATCCTGGATTACAATTATTTGGTAATTAATAAATTATAAAAAATATATTAATATTTAATAAAAATACCAGATAATTATCAAATCCATGTGAATTTTAATAATTTTGAGCTATCGAATAAAATTATTTTCCATGAAAACAAGAAGATCTTTCATTAAAAAAATGAGTGCAGGGGCAGCTCTGACAACCGTTGGCTACTCATCAGCATCTGCTATTGCTTCACAGTTTGTCAGTGAACCGGCACAGGAAAAACCAATCAGGATCGGGATCATCGGAGCCGAAAATTCTCATACTATCGGATACGCCAGAATGTTCAATCTTGATAAAAAATTCCCCGGAGTTGAGGTTACCCATGTCTGGGGTGAAACAGATGCTTATGCAAAAACTGCCTCAGAAAAAGGCCAGATCCCGAGTATCGTCAAAGATCCCAATGAGATGCTGGGTAAAATAGATGCTTTGATTGTAGATCACAGGCATGCCAAATATCATCTTGAACCGGCCATACCCTTTATCAAAGCGAAGATCCCCACTTTCATCGATAAACCATTTTGTTACAGGGTCGCAGAAGGTAAGGAATTCCTGGAACTGGCAAGATCAGTTGGTACTCCTGTATCTTCATACAGTACCAGTGCATACAGCGAAGAAACTGACGACCTGAAAAAACAGATGGAAGAAATAGGGAAAATAAATCATTTTATCAGTTACAGCCCTGTCGATATCGAATCCCGGTGGGGAGGGATCTTTTTCTATGGAGTTCACGCTCTGGATACAATACTCGCAATTTTTGGAGATGATGTGATCCGGGTAAGGGTTTCAAGGAACGGAAAAAATGCCATTGCTAACCTGGCACTGGGAAACGGAACCCTTGTTACCATGATCTTCCTGAAGATGACTTATGCTTTTGCCAATTATATTGAAACAAAAAAAGGGATTATCGAACTGAAACCCAGGATTAAGGAAGCTGACCCAAATAAAGCCTACAGAAATATGGTTGCCATGTTCCGCACAGGAGTTGAACCCCGGAAACACGAGAGCCTACTGTACAGTGTTGCCGTTCTGGAAGCCCTCGAGAGATCCGTGGCTGACGAAACCTGGCAGTATGTTGTTGTAGGATAATTCATTTATTTATTTCCGAATTATACCGAAAGATTATTGTCCGATAGAGAACCTGTATTCCGGGAATTGCTACGCTGGGTCTTTTCTTATACACTTGACCGAACAGGAAATAGTTTTCCTTCTTTTACTGAACTAACGAACAATGTAAATAAAACCTTTCGGATTTTGGAATCATGATCATTTAAAATTATGGTGATACTGGAGAGTGCCATAGGTAATTATATCCAATTAAAAAATATAAGATACTCATTTTTTGGAGGAAATAATTACCTTGGTCTGGCTAACCGTCCCGAAGTAAAAAAAGATGTTATTCATGCCATTAAAAAATATGGCTTGAATTTTTCTGCTTCCAGGCTGACCACCGGCACATCTGAACTTCATCTGCAACTGGAGAAAAAAATATCAGAATTTAAAGATCGGGATGATGCAGTCATTTTTGCTTCAGGTTATATGGGAAACCGGATTCTCCTTCATGCTTTAAGGGAACAGTATTCAGCCCTCTTTATAGATGAAGCATCTCATGCCAGCATAATGGATGGTATCCCGTCAGGACTTAAAAATGTGTTTCTATACCGGCATTGTAGTTCAGACGACCTTGAGATTTTACTGGAAAAAAATAAGAAATTCAAACCATTGATCATTACTGATGGTATCTTTCCCCTGACCGGTGAGATCGCACCACTGGATAAAATTTATGAGCTGGCAGTGAATTACCATGCTTTAATTGTTGTTGATGACGCACATGCTACCGGTATCCTGGGTGAAAATGGCAGGGGAACTCCTGAATATTTTCATCTGGACAAGGTTCATAATTTATACCAGACTGAGACTATGAGCAAAGCCCTGGGTTCATACGGCGGATTCATATCCGCCGGGAAGGAAATCATCAAATGTATAAGAGATACTTCGGATGCCTACCAGGCATCTACATCCTTACCACCACCACTGGCAGCTGCAGGTTGTTCATCCCTCAATATAATAATGAATCAACCCTGGCTGCGCTCAAAAGCCATTGATAATGCAAATAAAATAAGGGCAGGGATCACCAAAATGGGATTTCAGAGCAGTCATGATGCGACTCCTATTATTCCTGTTTTGTTTGATCTTCAGAAGGACGCCCTTAACCTGTCCGAATACCTTAAAAAGAATCATATCATTGTTCCTTTTATTAATTATCCCGGGAAGAGGAATAAATTTATTTTAAGAATAACTGCATCTTCTCTCCATAAACCTGGGCAGATAGAAGAATTGCTGAATGTCATTCATAAATGGAAAAAGACTCATGAAATCAACAAAAATTAAGAAAGTCGTCATCGAGGCCATAAATATTGCCCTGGATGAACCATTCACCATCGCCATCGGAACAAAATACAATATTGAAAATGTCCTGGTAAACATTCAGCTTGAAAACGGCATAGAGGGATTTGGAGAAGCTGCACCACTCGAGCCGGTAAACGGCGAAAATCAGGCGACCGTGCTGGCCACACTGCAAAGTTGTAAAGATTTTCTCCATGGCAAAGATGTGTCTGATTACAGGAATATCTCACACCACCTGAAGTCTGTTTTCTGGGCCCAGGTTACGGCCCGTTGTGCCATTGAAATGGCTTTACTGGATGCATTTACAAAATCACTCGACATTCCGCTGTTCAAGTATTTCGGAGGGGTTGAAAAAACCATTGAAACAGATTACACTGTGGATATTGTCTCACCTGTAATAGCAAAAAGCAATGCGGCAAAACTGGCCGCCAGAGGTTACAGGATATTAAAAACCAAGGTAGGAAAAAACCTTCAGGAGGATATTGAAAGGATCCTGGCGATAAAGGAAGGAGCTCCCGGATGCAGGATAACCCTCGATGCAAACCAGGGATTCTCCTCGCCTGAAGCTTTGCATTGTATCGAAGAACTGGAAAAAAATAATATACGACCCGTGCTGTTTGAACAACCGGTGGTTAAATATGACCTTGCAGGGCTGAAATTCGTTAAAGATCATTGTTCCATACCTGTCGCTGCTGATGAGTCGGTTTTTACCAGTGCCGATGCCATTAATATTGTCCGTGCAGGCTGTGCCGATGTCATTAATATCAAACTCATGAAATCAGGGATCATTGAAGCACTTGATATTGCCGCTATAGCACGCAGCGCCAACATTAAACTGATGATCGGCTGCATGCTCGAGACAAAGCTGGCTTTAGGCTGTGCCGTTCATTTTGCGGCAGGACTGGGAGGTTTCAGCTTTATTGACCTTGATCCTCATATAAATCCTGAAAATGAGCCGCTTGCCGGAGGTCCTGAATTCAAAGATCCTGTATGGACCCTGGCAGATAATATTTCAGGCATTGGCTTGAAAAAGAAATGATCCTATGAGACACAAAACCATTATCCTGACTCTTATCATTGCATACTTTTTTTTGAACGCTTAATAACCAAGATTTCAAATAAACCATTAAAACATAAGTCACATGAAAAACAGGATTCACTATTTCATCGCAAAGCTCATAAGCATATTTATTACAGCTGCGATTATTTACCCAATGGATATGATAGCACAACAACTCCCTCAGCAATACAGGGAGCCATTCGCCAACTCTTTTCCAATACGAAAAGAACAGCATCTGGAGATAAAAGCCTATATTGATAAGGTCCTTACTGAAAATGTTGATGAAGCTCTTGCTTCTTTTCAGCCCGACTTCTTCAGCATCGAGGATTATAAAAATTCCCTTTATCCCTACAGGAAAAAGGTGGGCGAATTTTTCGGTTATCCCCCACCAAAATCAATTGAAGGAAAAATGACAAAATTTGAAAAGGCAGGTGAAGATGTTAATTGTACTCTTTATCGTGTCTGGGTTGAAGTCATTGAGGGAGTGAACGCCTACGGCATCTATATGGTGCCTAAAAATGTAAAAGGGAAAATTCCCCTGATCATTGCGCAGCATGGCGGCGGGGGTAATCCTGAAGCTATCTGTGACCTTGACACACGTATTAATTATCATTCATTCGGTCCGGAAGCAGTTAAGCGAGGTTATGCAGTCTGGGCCCCTGCGCTGGCCATGAATTGCGGATACTGCAAAGATCCGCAGATACCGGGAGCAAACCGGGAACAGCTCGACCGGAAGCTTAAGCTGGCGGGAACGAGTATCATCGGGGTCGAGATCCAGAAGATCATCGAAAGCACCAGGACCCTTATCCGGGAACGGCCTGAGATAGATGCAGAAAGGGTTGGAATGACAGGTCTTTCCTGGGGTGGATTTTTCACCATGTACACTACGGCCGTATGTCCTTTTATCAAGGTTGCCGTCCCCTCTGCCAACTTCAGAGATTATGAGAATGAACTGAAAAGAGCTGTTGCTGATGACTCGAAAACCGTCCCTGACCGGTATTCCTTTAAAGGCGTTGGTCACTTCCAGGCTGTCGGACTGATATGTCCCCGTCCCTGTATGGTCCAGATCGGGGAAAAAGATGAGCTGTTCAATCTCGATGGTGCAAGGAAAGAATCAGCCAGAGCGGCTCAGTTTTATGAAAAATTGGGAATAGGAGATCTGTATGAGTTTAATGTGCACCCTGCGGCCCATGAATTCGATATACCCAGTGTTTTCAGGTTTTTCGACAAACATCTGAAGTAGACCGATCAAATCAGGTTTATCTTAATAGGTGTATATTAAGCCTGAGACTGGATGATTAACGTTGAGCGTCGGCAGTCGGCAGTCTCCAGTCGGCGGTTCACTGACAGCTTAACTTTGGAACCCTGAAACCCTGGAACCTTAATTTTCGTGACGGTGTGATGGTGTGACGACGTGATGTCGCTGGTTTTAATCAAATTCAATGGCAAATCAAAACAGTCAAAGTCAATTTTCCACTCTGTGGCTCTCTTTTTAAAATTTTTTCTCTGTGTTCTCGTGGTTTTTTTTGATAATAAATAACTTAGTAGTACAGATAATTTTTTACCACAGAATTCACGGAGAAAAGAAAGACCTGCCTGGCGACAGGCCGAGAACCACAGAGATAAAATGTGATTTATCCAGAATTCTTTGAAGATCGAATATCGAACGCTGAATGATTGAATATCGGATTTCGGAAAGAGGATTCGTAAATCATATATCGTTAATCGTCAACCTGAAATGATAGTTGATATCTGTAATATATGTTGGTACATTGGTATCCCGACAAGTCGGGATGGTTCACGTAAATTTTTTGCTTCGTTTCCTCGCAAAAACTGATGCTCACGCACATTGGCACATTGGCACATTACTTCGTTACCTTGTTACTTATTCTATTTCCGACATAAAGCGGAATGAAGAACTGCTCAATATACCTGCCTGGGGTTATGGCAGGGAGTATACGCTTTGGAAGGGGATCTCTTTCGAACAGTTTTTCCACCCCATTTCGTTTTTCAAGCACGACTTTTTTGAACGCCTGTCCATCCTGCCAACCGCTCGTACCACAGATTACTGATACACTGGACTCCTCATTGACTATAAACGGATTCGTTTCTCCACCGATATTTACAACCCCACCGAGGATTTCTGTTGATCCGCCATTGCGGGTCATGAAACCCACACCCCTGCTCTCCGTCTTGAATCCCATCAGCCAGAACTGTGAACCGTCATTGATCACTTCCGGATCAGCCCTCTCAGGATTCAACTGCCTGGCCCATACTTTCTGTCCCCTGAAAGTATAACAGTTGGGATTAGGCGGGAACTGATCGGTACAGCATATATTTTCGATAAATACTTTTCCCCCGGTAACGGAATTAATATACAATGCTCCCGTCTGTACATGCAGATCACTGAGTATGAGTGTTCGCGTTGAAGCATGTTCAACCAGATACTGCTCACCCCGGTACTCTTCAAACGCAAACAGATCCTCAATGATCAGGGGAATATCTGAGAAACCGTCTATTTTAAAGGCACCCTGATCACTCATCTTCTTCAGTTTCTCACCGGCAACAAGGTCTGCAAACATGAAATTTATCCTCTGCACCGTTCCGGGTGTGTGGATCTGACCGTTGATGACATACCTTCCGGGCTGGAAATAAATAACTTTCCTGCCTGATAACATGGCCTTCTGAATGGATCTTGTATCATCAGTGATCCCATCCCCCCTGGCTCCATAATGATTGACACTCACCCATTGTTTCATGTCCTGTTCCCATGGAATCTCAGGTGTTTCCTCAACCGGCAGGTTCAGGGATTTTTTCTCCTGCGTTTCAGACAAAGTATAAACTCCGTGAGAGGAATATTCATCAATATCTGCTCCCGGCAAAATTTGCCTGCCAAACCTGGAAACAGCAGAATTATAGCCTGTAATCCGCATATTCCGTACAAATAACACCCCGTTCAAATGCTCGATGGCTGAATTTTCATTATGATCAGGATGACAGATTTCAGGAATATCACTTCTCCTTCTTAATTCGCTGTCGATGAGTACCACCTGTCCTGCCGGGCTGGTCAGGATTAATCCCGGGACCATATTATCACTCTTTAAGTCTCGAATAGAAACCAGGTTTTCATCCACCAGGAATCCGGCCACTTTCTGGTTCGAAAGTTTAATATGTTCAAAAACCGTGTACATCCTGCTCGGCAGAACCTGAATACCATAATCAAATCCGTCTATCGTAATATTTTTAAAATAACATCCCGACATATTAAAGCGATCGCAGAGGATTCCTGCAGAACCTGCTTTATCAGGGTCATCTGATCTGATGGTGACATTCCTGACCGCACCGGTATTATTCCCGAAATAACGAAGACCTGCAGCTCCTTCATTCCCTTTACCTACATTAATAGTAATGTTTTCGAAAAAGTTAACCATCGCCACATTCGACTGGTATTTCCGCATGAAACTGAATACCGATTTATTGGTACCTTTCTCAAAACCCGGGCAATGATCCTTCAGTTTTATTATGGTACCCTGTTCGCTTTGTCCTCTCACAATGATCTGCCTGTTCAGCTCATTACCCCTGGAATTATGGAGATCCTCAAAGGTGTAGCAAATAGTGTTGCTTACTTTGTACACTCCGTCCGGGAAATAAAGGATCCTGGATGGAGATAAACGGGCAGGGAAAATAGCAATAACTTCTCCTTTCACTTTACGGTTCTCCACTCCCAGCGGATGATAGAAATCCTGTCTGGGATCATCTTTCAGTTCTTTTTCAATAGCTCTCTGTCCTTCCAGTGTGGGACGAAGAATATCATCCATTGCCCTGATCAGTGCTTCAGTGCAATCCGTTAATCCCGTATTGTCGCAGTTATAGGGAGGTTTGGTGATATCAATCACTGCTTTCGCATCAGCAGGGAAAACGATGTTCTGTGCATGAATTTTACTACCTGAACAAATATGAATAACAAACAAGACGATGAAAATTCTTTTCATATAATTATTGTAACTATTTTAAATGATACTGATAATACCAGCTCAAATCTAATATAAAGAAAGAGTCTGACAAAAAATTAAGGCTAATTGAAGAAAATTCTTGGATTTTTCTTTTCACAGAATTCATCGCTCAAAAGTTTTTGTAACATCAATCCCACTCATTTAATGTTGAGTACACTCCGAAAATAAACATGGCAGAAATCTTCCCAAAAAAATTGCCACAGATTACTCAGATTATAAGCATTTTATTA
>Ga0068714_10005926_pt1 | contig 12730 bp, 11 predicted proteins | sample MTBNYHSulfiMetaG_FD_62988 | JGI IMG/M metagenome (GOLD analysis project Ga0068714, IMG submission 62988) | Enrichment culture microbial communities from rom New York Harbor, USA that are MTBE-degrading - MTBE-NYH (New York Harbor Sulfidogenic)... | ecosystem: Environmental > Aquatic > Marine >... | reverse complement strand
TAGCGCACAAAGAGTTTATGAACATTAACCTGCAAGCCCACAAAGAAACCAGAGCAGTAACCTATGATGTCAAGGGAATACTCAACGAAGAGATAATTGACGCAAGATTGTGATAATAGGTAATGCTGTGTTGTGATAATAAGCAACGCTGTCACTGCGACGCAGGAGCCGAAGCAGTCTCCCCACATGTTACAGACTCTGTTATTTGCAGAGCTCCCCGAGGCGACGCAGGAGCCGAAGCAGCCTCTTCGCAATCTTCAAACCCCACTCCTTGCCCAGCTCCGCACAGATACATAGTAGCAAAAGCAGCCTCCGCGGCCTGAATTTTTAATATCTCCCGATTTTTAATACCCTTGAAGAAAAAAATGAAAGCCCGGGAATACAACAGAACTTACAACATCCCATTATACTTTAAAGACCTGTTAAAGCTTATAAAATCCCTGCCAATACAGGATAAACTAAAAATTGAAAAATTATTCGTTGTCTAAGAACAAATTTATATGCATAAAAGTTGTTGGATCGCCACATGTTATGTAAATTTGCATTCAGATTGCAAATATGTATAAAATGATTGCCCGACAAATTACATCCATTTTAAAAAAACGATTGGAGAAGTTTCCCATACTCTCTTTGACCGGACCACGGCAATCCGGGAAAAGTACCTTGTTGAGAAACTGTTTTCCTGAATACCAATATTACAATCTGGAAAGAGCAGACTACCGCCGGTTGATTATGACCGATCCGGTAGGATTTCTCCAAAACCAGGGTGAAAAAGTCATATTCGACGAAGCGCAACAGATACCCGGGTTATTCAGCTATCTGCAAGTTATATCAGACGAGAGAGGCACTGCCGGTCAATATATTCTCTCAGGCTCACAAAGTTTTTTGATGAACGAACGCATCACTCAATCGTTGGCCGGACGTACAAGCATCTGTCATCTTTTCCCGTTCGACATTTCTGAAATTAAGACCAGTGATGATCCGTTTGAAGCAATATTTAAAGGATTCTATCCCCGAATATATGATTTTAATATTGAACCCAACGAGTTTTACAATTCTTATATTCAAACTTACATTGAACGGGATGTAAGAACCATCAGGTCCATTGAAAATCTGAATACCTTCTCCCGATTCCTGGGATTTTGTGCCGGAAGAACAGGTCAGGTTTTAAATCTCACATCGCTCGCAAATGATGCAGGAATTTCGGTGAATACAGCAAAATCATGGCTATCACTTTTAGAAGCAGGTTTTGTACTATATCAGTTGCAGCCATATTACAAAAACTTTAATAAGCGACTCATCAAGGCTCCAAAAATATATTTTTACGATACCGGTTTAGCTTGTTCAATTCTCAACATTAACACACCCCAAATGATCCACACCCATTATCTGTACGGATCGTTATTTGAAAATTTTGTGATTAGCGAAATAATTAAAATGCAACATCATGCAGGACAAAAGCCCACCGTTTATTATTGGCGCGACAACAACGGCGTAGAAATTGACTGTATCGTCGAAGATACCAGCGGACAAATACACGCGATAGAGATAAAAGGAGGCGCGACAATAAACAGCGATTATATAAAAAACCTGAAACGATTCCCGGCAAAAAGTGAATCCGTTTCTAAAAAGGTAATTTATACCGGTATCGATAATATTTCAATAAGTGATGTAAATATTTTAGGATACAAGTCTTTAGAAAAAATACTCAAAAACATCGTATCGATTGATTAACATGAAGGAAATATTAATTTCAGGATAGAAAAAATAGTAGAAATTGCCCTGAAGGTTGGGAAATACCCGGTAATTCAATTAGAAAACAAAAAAATTTCCCTTTATTTGTTTTTTATTTTAAATACATGTCATATATTTGCTCAATAATTGAGTAATAAAACCAATACATTATAGAAAAAATTTTTATTAAGTTACAATACAAGCCCTGTAACTGAGAAAGCGGAGCTTTGACCGGACGTCACAAAACCCATCAAAAAATCTATTTTACAGCAATCCTTTAAAAATATATTACAAATTGATTAACAGATATTTATAATACCGTTAACTCCAATTCTCATTATTATGCTTGATACAATAATCTCATCAAAAACACGCCTCAAATTACTGATTAAATTCTTTTTATTTGAGGGTAACAGGAGCTATTTACGTTCGCTTGAAAGAGAATTTCACGAATCGACAAATGCCATCCGGATTGAATTAAACCGTTTCGAAGATGCAGGACTACTCATCTCGAACTTTGAGAGTAACAGAAAATATTACATGGCTAATTCTGAACATCCACTCTACAAGGACATTATGAACATTGTTCGCAAGACAATCGGAATAGATCAGATCATCGACAAAGTGATCAGCAAAGTAGGGGATTTGATATCAGCCTATATAATAGGCGACTTTGCCCGGGGAATTGACTCCGGAACCATTGAGTTAGTCATGGTAGGCAATAATCTTGATACAGATTATATTGAGATACTTGTCAAAAAAGCTGAAGATCTTATTAACAGGAAAATTATGTATATGATCCTCACCCCCGACCAGATGGAGTACTTCTTTAAAGAAAAGCCTGTTCTCCCGATATGGGAGGCAGGAAACTGAATTTTATCCTTTGAAATGAAGATACTAATCACCGGCACAGCCGGATTTATCGGTTTCCACCTTGCAAAGCGATTACTCGAAAGAGAAGATACAGTAGTAGGAATCGACAACATCAACGACTACTACGACATAAACCTCAAATACGGACGGTTGGCTGAAACCGGCATCAGTCGTGAAGCAGAACAGTGGAACACCAAAATACAAAGCACGAAATACCCCGGATACAGTTCGGAGCGGATCAATCCCGGTGACAAAGAGCACACAGTAGAAAAAATAAAAAAAGTGACCTCCGGCTCTACCCCCGAAACTGCCGGACAGGTTGATGCATTATACCGTTCAGTAATCACGGCCGGCACCCACCTTGCCCCCACATTGCGGGTAGCCGAAGCCGCCAAGGTGATAGAAAATGCCCAGCGCGACATCAACATCGCCTTTGTGAACGAGCTGGCAAAAATTTTCAACAGGCTTAATATAGACACACAAGCCGTATTGGAAGCAGCCGGCACCAAATGGAACTTCCTGCCCTTCAGGCCCGGGCTTGTCGGGGGCCACTGTATTGGAGTAGACCCCTACTACCTGGCCCAAAAAGCCCAGGAAGCGGGTTACCCTCCGGAGATAATTTTATCCGGACGACGTCTTAACGACAGCATGGGACAATATGTAGCCTCAGAGGTAGTTAAGTGGATGATCAAAAAAGGCACACCCGTAAAAGGATCAAAAGCACTGATGCTTGGGATCACCTTCAAGGAGAACTGTCCCGACATACGCAACACCAAAGCCATAGATATTTACCATGAACTAACCGACTACGGAGTTGAAGTTGACCTTTACGACCCATGGGCCTCACCCCAAGAGGTCATGCACGAATACGGCATCAAAACAATCACCCGCTGTCCCGAAATAAACGGCTATGGAGCAATCATCCTCGCCGTAGCCCACAAAGAGTTTATAAACATAGACCTGCAAGCCCACAAAGAAACCGGAGCAGTGATCTATGACGTAAAGGGAATAACTCAACGAAGAGATAATTGACGCAAGGTTGTGATAATAGGTAATGCTATGTTGTGATAATAAGCAACGCTGTCACTGCGAGGCGACGCAGGAGCCGAAGCAGCCTCTAAAAATATACATAAGACAAACAACATGTTCAAAAACAAAATCCTTCTCATCACCGGAGGAACCGGCTCCTTCGGCAATGCCGTATTAAACCGCTTCCTCCACACCGACATAAAAGAAATCCGCATTTTCAGCCGCGACGAAAAAAAACAGGATGAAATGCGTCACCGGCTGAATAATCCCAAGGTAAAATTTTACATTGGTAATGTGCGAGATAAAAGAAGCGTGGATTACGTCATGCCCGGTGTCGATTTCATATTTCATGCAGCAGCCCTTAAACAGGTGCCCAGTTGCGAGTTTTTTCCCATCGAGGCGGTTAACACTAACGTATTGGGGACTCAAAATGTACTGGATTCTGCAGAATACCACGGTGTAAAACGGGCAATTGTGCTCAGTACCGACAAAGCAGTATATCCTATTAATGCAATGGGATTATCCAAAGCATTGATGGAAAAAGTTATGATTGCCAAAGCCCGTTCAATGAACGGACAAATTAAAACCATTTTCTGCGGTACCCGTTACGGAAATGTAATGGCCTCAAGAGGCTCTGTAATTCCATTGTTTGTGCAGCAGATAAAAGAAGGGAAGGATATCACCGTAACCGATCCCAACATGACACGCTTCATGATGACCCTTGAAGATGCAGTGGATTTGGTATTATATGCATTTCAGCACGGGAATAACGGGGATATCTTTATACAGAAAGCACCGGCTTCAACTATTGGTGATCTGGCACAGGCATTAATAGAATTATATAAATCAAAAAGCAAAGTGCGTATTATTGGCACCCGTCACGGAGAAAAGCTGTATGAAACACTTGTGAACCGTGAAGAGATGGCCAAAGCTTCCGACATGGGAAATTATTTCAGAGTACCAGCCGATAACCGCGGATTAAATTATGACAGCTATTTTTCCGAAGGGGAAGAAAAAGTTTCTAAGGTTGAAGATTACCATTCCCATAACACACAGCGTCTTAATGTAGAAGAAACAAAAGAACTGCTAATGAAACTACCTCTTATACGGAAAGATATTTTAGGTGAAGACATTTTACAATACCCGGAATAAAAATCATTAAATATTAGTCAGGTTCAGCAATTTGTAACCTGTGTAACAAAAAATATGATTAGAATAGGAATCACCGGCCAGCCAGGATTTGTAGGCACACATTTATACAACACCTTAGGACTTTATCCTGAAAAGTTTCAGCGCATCCCCTTTGCCGATGAATACTTCAGCAATAACAAAACACTGGAGAAATTTGTCAGGCAATGCGATGTCATCGTACACCTGGCAGCCATGAACCGTCATAACGACCCACAGGTAATTTATAAAACAAATATCCGGCTGGTAGAACAACTTATTGCAGCATGTGAAAATACCGGTTCCACCCCGCACATCCTGTTCAGCTCCTCTACACAGGAAGAACGCGATAATCAGTATGGAAAATCGAAACGAGAAGGAAGAGAACTGCTGGAAAAATGGGCTGATAAAAACGATGCACAATTCTCAGGATTAATAATACCCAATGTTTACGGACCATTTGGACATCCTTATTACAACTCGGTTGTAGCAACATTTTGTCACCAGCTTACCCACAACGAAACACCCAAAATTGAAATCGACGGTAACCTGAAACTCATTTATGTAGGAGAACTGGTAAAACAGATCATCAAGATCATTGAAGATGTAGCAACAAAACAAAAAGATAATGTTGTTATCCAACAGATTAAACTACAGCATACTGTTGAAGTTAAAGTATCCCAACTTTTAAAAATTTTGGAAGGTTATAAAACCAACTATTTTGAAAAAGGAGAAATTCCGGCACTGAATACTCCATTTAAACGGAATCTGTACAACACCTTTCTCTGTTATATAGACCATGCTAAATTTTTCCCATTCCCATTAAAATTAAATACAGACGAACGCGGCTCATTTGTGGAAACAATAAAATTAAACAGTGGCGGACAGGTCAGTTTTTCAACCACTTTACCCGGCATTACCCGGGGAAACCATTTTCATACACGTAAAGCCGAACGATTTGCAGTAATAAAAGGAAAAGCCAGGATAGACATCCGCAGAATCGGAACAGACAAAGTCCTCTCCTTTGAACTATACGGCAAACAGCCCTCCTTCGTCGACATGCCCGTCTGGTACACACACAACATCACTAACATCGGCAATGAAGATATTTATACCATCTTTTGGATAAATGAACATTTCAATCCCGATGATACGGATACCTATTTTGAGAAAGTGTGATTAATAAATAGTGGTTAGTGATTTGTGATTAGTGATTAGTGATTAGTTGAGGATGGTAAAAACACACAAGGATTTGGATGTATGGAAAAGAGCAATTGAATTTGTGACGGAAATATATTCTGTTACTGCTTTGTTTCCAAAATCAGAATTGTATGGATTGACTTCGCAAGTTAGAAGAGCATCTGTCTCTATCCCTTCAAATATTGCTGAAGGTGCAACCAGAAAAAACAGACCTGAATTTAAACAATTTCTTTATATCGCGTTATCAAGTGCTGCAGAATTAGACACACAACTAATCATTGCAAATAACCTTGGACTTATTGATAACCAAAATTTTGAAAATCTACAAAGGAAATTAACTATGATTTCCAAAATGATTCAGGGTCTTATAAAATCTATAAAAACGTAAAATGAAACAAAATAAACCAGTCACCAGTCACCAGTCACCAGTCACAAAACTAAAAGTTATGACCGTCGTCGGTACCCGCCCGGAAATCATCCGCCTTTCCCGGGTGATGGCTGCCCTCGACGCCTCGGAAGCCATAGAACACATTACCGTGCATACCGGACAAAACTACGACTACGAACTCAATGAAATATTTTACGAAGATCTAGAAATCCGCAAACCCAATTACTTCTTGAATGCAGCCGGAGCTACGGCTACTGCCACGGTGGGACAAATACTCATCAATATTGAACCGGTGCTGGAGGAGGTTAAGCCTGATGCATTCCTGGTTTTGGGCGATACCAACAGTTGTTTGTGTGCCATTCCGGCCAAGAAGAGGCACATTCCCATCTTCCACATGGAAGCCGGGAACCGCTGTTTCGACCAGCGTGTACCTGAGGAAACCAACCGGAAGATTGTGGACCATATTTCAGATATTAATCTGACATACAGCAGCATTGCCCGCGAATATTTACTTCGTGAAGGGTTACCGGCCGACCGCATCATCAAAACCGGCAGTCCCATGTTTGAGGTACTGAACCATTACATGCCGAAAATTAAAAATTCAGATGTATTGAAACGCTTAAACCTCGAAAAAGGCAAATACTTTGTCGTCTCCGCCCACCGCGAAGAAAACATTAACAGCGAAAAAAACTTCAACGGACTGCTTGAATCATTGAACCAGATTGCAGAAAAATACCAGTATCCAATCATAGTAAGCACCCACCCCCGCACCCGCAAAAAACTTGAGCAGGTGAGTGACGAGTTAAGAGTAAGGAGTGAAGAGTCAGGAGTAATGAGTAAAAAGTCCTCACCCCTAACCCCTCACCCTCTCATCCAATGGATGAAACCCCTCTCCTTCTCCGACTACAACGCCCTGCAAATGAACGCATACGCCGTCCTCTCCGACAGTGGCACCATTTCCGAAGAATCTTCCATCCTTAACTTCCGGGCGTTAAACATCCGCGAAGCCCACGAGCGCCCCGAAGCCATGGAAGAAGCACCGGTGATGATGGTAGGTTTGAACCCGGAACGGATCATGCAGGGGCTGGTTCAGTTGCAAACCCAGAAAACCGGGGAAGAAAGGAATCTCAGGCAGGTTTTTGATTACTCCATGCCAAATGTGAGCGAGAAGGTAGTTAGAATAATCCTTGGATATACAGACTATGTAAAAAGAATTGTTTGGAACTTATAATTACTACCCACTAATCACCAGTCACAAATCACAAATAACCAACTTTCAATAAAATGGACATTCTTTCTCTCATAGGCCGCAATAAAGAGCTTTTCACCGAAGATATAGCCAATCACGAAAAGGAACTTTCCGAAATTGTAGGATCTTCTCGTTTTTTGGTTATTGGAGGCGCAGGTTCTATTGGACAGGCAGTTACCAAGGAAATTTTTAGGCGTAATCCGCAGAAACTTCATGTGGTTGATATCAATGAAAACAACCTGGTGGAACTGGTGCGGGATATTCGTAGTTCATTTGGCTATATTGATGGAGATTTTAAAACATTTGCAATAGATGTTGGCTCAATTGAATACGATGCTTTCTGGGACAATGATGGTGAATATGATTACGTACTTAACCTTTCAGCCCTTAAACACGTACGAAGTGAAAAAGATCCATTTACCATGATGCGTATGATCGATGTGAATATCTTTAACACAGAAAAAACAATACGTCAAGCCATTGATAAAGGTGTAAAAAAATACTTTTGCGTTTCCACAGACAAGGCTGCCAATCCTGCCAATATGATGGGCGCTTCCAAGCGCATCATGGAGATGTATCTGATGAAATACAGTGAACAGATTAACATTTCCACAGCGCGCTTTGCCAACGTTGCATTCTCTGACGGGTCGCTACTTCATGGATTCAATCAAAGGATTCAAAAACGTCAACCCATTGTAGCTCCCAATGATGTAAAGAGATATTTTGTGACGCCCAAAGAATCGGGTGAGCTATGTCTTATGTCAACCATTTTTGGTGAGAACCGTGATATCTTCTTCCCTAAACTAAGCGAAAAACTACATTTAATCACCTTTCCGGAAGTAGCAGTTAAATATTTAAAACAAAGAGGATTAGAGCCATATTTTTGTAATAGTGAAGAGGAGGCAAGGAACTTCTTCATATGTTCAACTATTCTCCAATCACCAATCACCAATCACCAAAATTGGCCATGTTTGTTCTCTGCGAGTGATACAACTGGAGAAAAAGATTTCGAAGAGTTCTTTACCGAGAATGAAGTTCTATATATGAATCGTTTCCAGAACCTGGGGATAATCAAAAACGAAGCTCTGTATGATGAAAAGCAAATACAGCATTTCACTGCTGCCATTGAAAAAATGAAACAATTTGGAACCTGGACAAAAGAACAACTGGTAAAACTTTTCTACGAGATGATACCGAATTTCGGATATGTAGAAAAAGGCAAATACCTGGATGCAAAAATGTAAAATTAATTAACACTTATAACAAATAGACTTGTGATGTTATTATTAAAGAAGATAATACCTTATAAGATAATTTTTTATTACAGGGTATTAAAAAGCATTAATGTTTATCTCTATGATATTAAAAGATTTGTAAGAGACAAGGTAAATGAAAAAGAACATTTTGAACAAAAAATAAAACGTGATTTAACAATTCTATATCACATTGTCGAAAAAGGATTAACAATGCCTGAAACTAGAATTGGATTTGGGCAACCTATAATTCTAAAATTGATTTCTATTGTACATGATTATGAAAATCATGGCTATTCAAAAAACGACATTGAATTCAAACAGGCTGTATCTGTTTTAAAAGAGTATTATGAATTTCATAATCAAAATAGATTTGTTTTTGAAGATACAATTCAACATCGTCTATCTGAGATAAGCCAAAAATATCAAGAGGTAGAAGGTGAAAAGCAAAAACATTTTAGCTATGTCCAGTATTTTCAAAACATTAATAAGGAGTTTGATATTTTTTGTCGGTCAAGATACTCTATCCGGAATTATTCGATCAAATCAATCCCAGCAGAAATTATTAAAGAGTGTATTGAATTAGCTCAGCGTTCACCTTCATTTTGTAACAGGCAGCCTAGTAGAGTTCATGTTGTTAAAAATTCAGAAACAAAAAAGAAAGTTTTGGAATTACAAAATGGTAATCGAGGTTTTGGCCATTTATCTGATACGCTATTTGTAATTACTTCAATAGTTTCAAAAACTGTTGACCTAAACGAACGGCATGAGAATTATTTAAATTCAGGGATGTTTAGTATGACATTACTATATGCTTTACATTATAAGAAAATAGGTGCTTGTTGCTTGAACTGGAGTGTTTCAAAAGAAAAAGATATGCTGCTTAGAAAATTGTTAAATATAAAAGATAATGAGGTTGTGATCATAATTATTTCTGCTGGATATCCTCCTGAAACCTTCCAGGTAGCAGCATCGCCCAGATTGTCAGCTCGAGAAATTACAATTTATAATTAATCAAGAAAAAATGAAACTTGGCATATTGACATATCATGCCCCTTACAACTTCGGGGCAAATTTGCAAGCATACACAACAGTTTTGTATTTAAAAAGCTTAGGCCATGACCCAAAAATTATTGATTATGGTAGAGATGCTACCATGCGGGTTTACCGGGCTATGGTACCAAAAGAACAATGGGAAGGACATGATGTATTTGTTGAGAATAAACTGCCTCTCACAAAAAGTGCATCCAATAAGCAGGAATTAATTGATTTGGTTCGGGAAGAAAGGTTTGATGGGATTATTGTCGGTGCAGATGCTGTATGGTCTTATTCCAAAAGAAATAAGGAAATGCCTGTTTATTTTTTGGACTGGTTATTTAATACATCTGATATTTCACATATTCCTGCTGCAACAATGTCTGTAGCAAATATGAGCAAGGGATTTAAACATCTTGGCCAGGAAGAAATAACTCAACTAAAAGATGTTATAACCAAATTCAGCTATCTGACAGTTCGTGATAATTGGACCAGAAGAGCTGTTAATAAGCATATTTTTGGCGGAAAAAATATTGTTGATGTATTAAATCCTGATCCGGTATTCATATTAAAAGACTTGATTACGGACAAATTTTTCACACAGGGACTTATTAGCGATATTGATAAATATTTACTTTTTACTTTGCCCAAAAAAACAAAACAATCCCAAAGATGGTTCAACACATTTAAAAAGCTTGCAAACTCCGCAGGCTATAAAGTTGGTGAATTACCATTACCGGAAGGAAAATCAGGCATAGAATTCGATTTTTCAATTCCATATCCGATTGATCCCATTCAATGGTATTTATGGCTTGTTAATTCATCAGGTTTTATTGGTTTGCGTTTCCATGCAGTAGTATCATGTATAAGTGCAGGAGTGCCTTTTATTTCTATAGACAGTTATGGTTGTTCTGCTTTTATAGTTAAAGTGATTTATCGACTGGGATTTTATCGCTTAAGTCGTACATTTGATAGTAGAAGTAAAATATATCAATTATTAAAACACTCGAAATTTAAAGACAATAGGGTTCATGGCCTAAATGATCTTACGGGGTCAAATGCTGAAAAAAAATTTAATAATTTTATTGAAACAAACTGTGAAGATATTAATATTTTATGTCAGTCTCTAAAAAGCATATATACAAAAAATATGAAAAACATACTTGATGTTTTTGAAAAAAGTCATTTATAAGACATTAAAAAATAGGAAGTTAATTACCAACATCAGCTATTACTTCTTTGCCTCTCTAATCGGTGCTAGCATACAGCTTGTTTTAAGTCCTTTTCAAGCACTATATCTCGAACATGAGGATTTTGCAATAACAGGGTATTTTACTTCTTTTAATAGTCTATTATTACCAATTATTACTTTTTCTCTTATATCATATTATAGCCGTAACTTTTTCCTTCTAGATGAAAAAGAACGGGAAAAATTAAAAAACACCCTTGTTATTGGTATGCTTTTCTTTTCAGCTACAATTTCAATCATAAGCATAATGGGTTTATATTGGTTTTTCAAAATAAACAAGGTAAACTTGCCCTTCGCGCCTTATGCAATGCTCAGTGTAAGTAATATATTTTTTAATGGATTTTATACGTTAATCCTCGTCGAATTAAAGATGAGAAGAGATGCAATAGGATATTTTAAAATAAGTTTAGTTCATTCTTTAATTGCAGCACTATTTGCTATTTTTTTTGTAATTATTTTTAAATGGGGTGCTTTCGGAAAAATGTTGGGAACGGCGTTAGTCGCATTTTTATTTGCCCTATATGCTTTCCGGGTTTTGCTTACACATTGGGAGTTTGATAAGACTGTTTTTGTAAAAGCGCTTAAGTTTTCCTGGCCCCTGACTTTGGCGGCAATGCTAAACTATTTTTTTTCCGGGATTGATAGGGCAATGCTTGAAGGATTAGATGATACAAAAAATCTTGGCTTATATAACATTGCAGTACAAATAACAGGTTATTTAGCGCTATTTGGTACTGCGTTAGGAAATACTTTTCAACCAGATATTTTTGAATCAATAGCTAAAAGAAATAAAACAAAAACAGCAAAGATTATTGGGGGTCTTATTAGCTTAAACTTAATACCCATAGCCATATTTATTATTTTTGCGCCCATTATTATTAAGGTGCTTACTTTCAATCGTTTTACTGAAGCCGCTGACTTTGCCAGAGTCCTATCATTAAAAAACATTACAACCTTATTGTATTTTTCTATTTCTACGGTTATTATTGGATATGGATATACAAAAATCACACTTTTAAACAAAATCGTTGGCACCATAATATCACTGCTTATGTTTCGATTTCTGATAGGCAGCTATGGATTTTATGGAGCAGCATGGGGACAGGTATTTTCTTTTTTACTAATGAGCTTTATTGCCTTTGCATTCTTATTGTATAAAATCAAAAAGTTATAATGAAGAATCTCACAATTACTACACCTGTATTATTAATCGCTTTTAACCGCCCATACACAACTAAAAAAGTGTTTCAAAAAATTCGCGAAGCGCAGCCAACTAAATTGTATATTGCGGTTGATGGACCAAGACATAACAAGGATGGTGAAGAGAAATTGGTTGAGCATGTTAAGGAAATCACTAAAAATGTTGATTGGGATTGTAAAACGCATTATAAATTTAATGAAAACAATTTAGGAGCAGAAGTAACTGTTTCAACAGCAGTTACATGGGCCTTAAAAAATGAAGAAAGAATAATTGTTTTGGAGGACGACATTATCGCGCCACTTTCTTTTTTTAGATTTGCGCAGGAAATGCTTGAAAAATACAAAAATAATGA
>Ga0068714_10005921_pt1 | contig 12740 bp, 8 predicted proteins | sample MTBNYHSulfiMetaG_FD_62988 | JGI IMG/M metagenome (GOLD analysis project Ga0068714, IMG submission 62988) | Enrichment culture microbial communities from rom New York Harbor, USA that are MTBE-degrading - MTBE-NYH (New York Harbor Sulfidogenic)... | ecosystem: Environmental > Aquatic > Marine >... | reverse complement strand
TCGTATCTTGAGATCTTCCTTCAGGATGGCCCGGCAAACCTCTTTGGCAAATTCACGGTTCAGGGTGAAGTTGTCATCCACCAGGCTGAAGTGGCTGGTTCCCCAGCGTTTCTGAACCAGCCGGATTTCCTCCACGATCCTGCCGATGCTCCGGTGCCGGAGCTTTCTTCCCGTGACCCGGTGACCGGCACAGTACGTACAATGGAAAGGGCAGCCTCGCGTGGTCATGATGGGAACGTAGATGGCCCCCGTGTAGTCGATGGGGTACCTGTGCGGATTCATCATGTCCCAGTCCGGAAGGCCGAACCGGTCGAAATCCTCCGGGAACACGGGCGGGTTGCGTCGTGTCGCGCCGTTCGATCGCCAGGCCAGGCCGGGGATGTTCTCCAGGTCGCAGTCCGCCGGCGAACCGCTTTCCAGGGTCTCGATCAATCGCGGCAGACCCGTTTCCGCTTCCCCTGAAAACACGAAAGAAGCCTCTGGAACCAGATCCAGCGTACCGGCGGGGTCGCCCGACGGGTGCGGTCCTCCCAGCAGGAACCGTCCCCGATATCCGCGGCGGCGTATCTGCGAGATGAGGTCGATGATTTCGGGCAGGGCAAACGTGTAGGCCTTGAAGCCGATCAGATCCGGTTCGTATTCAAGCACCAACCGCAGCAGCCTTTCCCGGCTGCTGTGTTTCTGAAAAAAATCGTACAGCCTGACGGAACTGCCCGAGTCCCGGAGGACGCGCATCAGGTAGCCCAGGCCGATATCCGGGCCGGCGGTTTCGTAGAACTTCGAACCCCGGGGTCGCACAAGGAGGATTTTCATGATTCCTGTCCGGTTCCTATGGTCGGGGACTGGCTTATGAACCGCCTCTGGATGGCCCGACCCTTGGGGGAGACAATCGTCATCCAATCAAGAGTACAAACCAGTTATAACGCATTGGGTGGGCTCTGGCCTGGAACGCACTCCTTCTGTCGATCGCAGGGGAATCGTCATCAGGAAAGGTGCCTTTCGAAGACGGAGAACAGAAGAAAAGCTAATAATACCAAATGAGTAGGCACTATATCCCTGCCTCCCCAGAAAAGGCTCCGGGCAGTGGAGGAGGCCGACTTCCAGGTAATAATCGTAATGATTATATGACTTCGGTCCGCCCCCAGTCAAACGCGGGGATCGTTGATCTCCTTGCGTTTGCAATGCCGTTCCTGCATTGATAAGATGGCATTTGTTTTTGACAAATGACCGAAACGCTTCCGATTCTCCGCCGGTCACTCCGATGTTTCTCCGGTAGCGGACTTTCTCCGGGAGATGCCGCATGAGAGGTCTCCAGCCTACAGATAGGATTGTCCGGAACACGCTCAGTCCGTGTCCTCTCTGCAAACGGATCCTGCCCGCCGTCCTTCTGCAGCGGGGGACGGGGCTCACGCTCTACCGGGTGTGCCCCGAGCACGGAGAGCAGGAGGCCCCGTTCCGCAAGGACGCCCATTTCTACGAAACGATCGATCGGCTCCTGGACAAGCGGAACGAACGGGATGAGCGGACCTCGTACCTGAACACCGAGGATCACATCGGCAAGTGCCGCGATCTGTACATCGACCTCACCGAGCGTTGCAACCTCCGGTGCCCCATTTGTTACACCAACGCGAACAGCCGGGAGACCGAGGATCTCTCCTACGAGGAAATCACGGGCAGGCTGGATGCGCTGGGTGGACATCGACCCGTGATTTCACTGCTGGGGGGGGAGCCCACGCTGCGGGAGGACCTCCCGGAACTGCTGGCCTTCATGACCGGCCGGGGGTTCTTGGTCAAGCTGATCACCAACGGGATCCGGCTGAACGACCCGTCGTACCTTGCCCGGCTGAAAGCCAGCGGTTTGAAATGGGTGGTTCTCCAATTCGATGGTTTCTCGGATGACATCTACCAAAAGACCCGGGGGAGAGCGCTCTACGATCTGAAGATGCAGGTGATCGACCACCTGGCGCGCCAGGGGTTTATCATTGTGTTGGCGTCCATGATTGTGAAAGGGATCAACGACCACGAGGTGGGCCGGATCATCCAGTTCGCACGAGACCATCCGAACATCGTGCAGATCGGGTTTCTTCCCACCTCCTGCATTGGAAGGAGCGAGGTGCCGGCGGAGAACAACGACCTGGACGCTTCCGAGTTCATGGAGATGGTGGAGGCCCAGACCGACGGGCAGCTGACCCAAAACGATTTCATCCAGGCCTGCAGGGCGGGATCCGTCTACACCCGCCTCACCGGCAACCTGGCGTACAAGGCGAGAACGTGCGTCTACGGTCTTTTCATCTATCACGACCGGGAGGAGATGTTCTCCACCACGAGGATCTTGGACCCCCTGTTCCTGGCCAAGCGCGCCCGCCGGCTGCCCGGTATCCTGTCGGCGCTGCGAACCGTGTCCCACTGGAACGCGAACCCGGTGAACCCGAACCTGTTCGGCATCGTCATCGAGAAGTTCCGCAATCAGAATGCGTTCGATTTTCAGGATGCCAAGAATTGCACCAAGGTGTACATGACCCGGCACGGGTACATCCCCAACTGTATGTACAATGCGATCTACCGTGGGCGCTGTGAGTAGAGCTGGCGAGGTTTCCCCCTCACGATCCGAAACGGTGGAAGAATGGGACCGCTGGGCGGCCACCTATGAAGAAACCGGAGGGCTTTTCACCCGGATCAACGACGATTGGATCGTGCGCCAGCTGCGCCCGCGGGGCCGGCGCGTTCTGGATGTCGGATGCGGCACCGGAAGGCTCGCCCGCCGGCTGGCACCGGAGGCACGGGAGGTCGTGGGGATCGATACGTCCCCCCGGATGATCGAACGGGCCCGGGAGGACGCCTCCCCCAACACGCGCTTCCAACGCCTGTCGGTCCTGGAACTTTCCTCCGAAGAATCGTTTGACATCATCGTGGTTTGCTATCTCTTCCATCACATGGACCCTGCGAACGTGCTGCCCATTCTGAACGACGTGCTGCGCCCCGGCGGAACCCTTTTGATCCTGGAGCCGATTCGGGGCCACGTGATGCAACGCGTGGCGTATCTCTTTCGGGCGACACGCGCATTCGGCTGGGCATCCACGGTTCGGCTGATGAAGGGCCGTTTCACGTCCGCAGCCTGGAAAGGCCACAGCCTGCGTGATCGGCTTTCGGATTATTCCACCTTTCGCACACAGTACGCGCGTCTGCTCCCCGGAGCCGACATTCGTCGCGTCCATTCGTTGTTCGGGGCCGTCCTTTGGAGAAAGAACCCGTGAAAGCCTCCCCTGCCCAGGATGGTGTTGTCCGCAGAACGCATAGCCCTTGCCCGACCTGCGCCCGGATTCTGGAGGCGGAGATCATCCGCCGTGAAGGTCGGCTGTACATGCGAAAAACCTGTCCGGAGCACGGCCCGTGCGAGGTGCTGTTCAAGAAGGACCCCGGGTTCTATGAAGAGGTCTCGCGTCTGGCCCACGCCGTGGAGCCGTTCCAGCCTGAAGCGCCCGCCTCCTGTCACGTGGCACTGGAGCACGCACGCATCATCAGCATCGATCTGACCGAACGGTGCAATCTGGAATGCCCCGTGTGCTTCACGGATGCCAACAGCCGTTCCATGGACGAGATCTCGAAGGAAGAGATCCTGGCAGGGCTTGCCACCCTCCCTTCCAACCGGTACGAGGTCACCCTGCTGGGTGGCGAACCGACGTTGCGGGAGGACCTGCCGGAGCTCATCCGGGCGATCTTGGGGAAAGGGTTCTCCATCAAGCTCATCACCAACGGCCTCCGGATGGAGGACCCAGGCTACGTACGCGATCTGCGAGCGGCCGGCCTGCGGTGGGTCATCTTGCAGTTTGACGGGTTTTCCGGGGAGATCTATCGCAAACTCAGGGGGCAGGATCTCCTGGCCCGGAAGTTCAGGATCATCGAGAACCTCGCCCGGGCGGACATGCACATCTGTCTGGCCATCATGCTCGTTCACGGGGTGAACGATCACCAGATCGGCGAGATGATCCGATTCGGCACGGATCATGCCCGCATCCACCATCTGGCGTTTCTTCCTGCCTCCTCTCTGGGAAGAGACCGCCTGGACCTGTTCGTGGATCATCTCGCACCGGAGGATGTCATCCGTCTCATGGAGGAGCAGACGGACCGAAGGATCCGCCGGGAGGATTTCCTCGCCACGATGAGATGGATGAGCCGCATTCACCGGGTCACGGGGCACATCGACTTCCGGCAGCGGGTATGTTTCTTCCCCCTGCCCGTGTTGCGTCACGGCCGCACGTTCGCCCCGGCCGTGCGGCTCCTCCGTCCCACCTACCTCCTGCGGCACCCGTCCGCGGTTTCCCGGCTGGCGTTCGTGGCGCGGCATTTCTTCCACATCGATCGGGTGGACCTTCCGGCGGAGCTAACGTTCGTCACCATCGAGAAGCTCTACAGCCTGGCCAACATGGACCTGAGCGACGCCAAGCAGTGCAACACGCTGTACCTCACCCGACAGGGGTTCGTCCCCTCCTGCATGTACAACTCCATCTACCGGAAGACCTGCAGCTGACCGCAGACGAACGCCCCTGGGTTCCTCCCGGCCGACTCCTGGATGGTTGCCGTCTCGGACGTTTGCGGCACCCGGAAGTGCGTACCGGTCTGGGGCCCCGGGGCGTCCCAGAGGTCCTGGCCCGGGTTCAGCGGCCGGCACAGGCCCGTGCGTGGACACGCTCGTGCCAGACCTCGTCCTGTGCGTCGTCCGTCCGAGGAGGGCACCCGTTGAGCTTGGTTTGCATTCTGTTCCGGGGAAAGCCGAAGCGACGCGAAACCACGGCGCACGCACGTGTGAAGGAACGACCGCGCCCCGAAAGGGAGCCTGTTCGCGGGGCGTACCCTTCCACGGCAAGAAGGGGCGTCAAAGGTATCGCAGAAACGTGGAAACGTATCTTCTGCCCATCTTGTAGACAGGGGTCTTCAGCAGGTAATCGAGCGTATTGTAGTCGGAACGGAAACACCCTGGGCAGGATTTCAGCTCCTCAGCAGGCCCCTGTTTCTGCTTTTCCTGAATGAGTTGTACGAGCGGTCGTTCCAGGATGTTGCCGATGAAGACATGATGAAGACAGCACAACGAGACCCTTCCATCTTGATGAAGAGCGAGGTGAAGATAGGAATCCGCACCGCATTTCGGAAAGGTTCGTGTTCGAATGTAGGCCTCCAACTCCTCCAGATAACCGATGCCGCCCTGGAAATACCCAGGATACTTCCGGATGATCTTCGTTGTCTCTCGAGCCATCTCCGCCGTGGAACGGGCCTCGGGCATGCTCTGGAGGATGAAGTCCGGCTGTATCCGGATCTTCTCGACGCCCTCGCGCCTCATTTCTTCCAAGAACTGCGGGAGCGTGTGAATGTTGTCTCTGTTCAAGATGCTGAAAACACATATCTGCGTTCGCAGGCGCGCCCCTCTGACGCGGCGAATGGCATCCAGTGTGCCCTGATAGGTGCCCTTGCCCCTGTTCTTCTCGTGGTACGGCTCCAGGCCATCCACCGAAAAGTAGATCTTGTCGAAGAATCTGTGGAGAGGATCGAGCATGGGGTCAGCGAGGAGAATCCCGTTGGTGAACAACCAGTTTGATGTACCTTCCCGGTAAAGAGCCTCTGCGATTTCCCAGAGGTCCTCTCGGATCAGGGGCTCACCGCCTGCATAGATTACGAATGGAATCTTCGCCTCGGCGATTCGGGAGGCGGCACGCAGGGCGGAAGCGGTTGTCATGTCGTTGGTTTGGTTGTCCGTTCGGTCAAAGAACACGCAGTCCTGACAGGACAGATTGCACCGACGGGTGATGAACCACGTCAGGAAAAGAGGAACCCTCCCGCGATAGCGGTAATGGATCGATCGCGAGACTGCGTTGAGGAGGGTCTTATTGTTCATGGACATTCTCTCTCGCCGAACGGTCAAAAAATAGCCAGATGTTCCCGTGCGCCCGAAACGGCATCTCGGAATGCTTCTCCCTTCCTTCGGGCCGTCCAGGGGGACGCGGTTGTGTCCGTAGAGGACCCGCAGGCCGCCAAGCTACCGTAACCGGAGCCGGCCTCTCCTCCCCAGAAGCGTGTCGAACGCGAACGTCATGAAGTGCTTGAAGAAGCGGGGCCGCACGAGTTGGAGCAGCTTCCAGACCCGCCGTGGGTTTGCGTAAAAGAGAAAGTGGCCCAGGAAGAGAAGCCGCTTGAGACGCTTCTGGGGAATCGAGGTCGAGTAGGCCGCTTCATCGTAATTGAGCCGTTCCCACTGGAAGGTCTCCAGGTCGATCGTCTTCCCGAACTCCTCCCAGTCCGCCGCGCCCGGCATGGGGGTCCAACAGAAGAAACCCGCAAAATCCAGGGGGCTCTTCCTCGCCATCTTCATGGTGTGGAGGACCTGGTCTTCGGTTTCGCCGGGCATGGCCACGATGAAGAAACTCGCCGTGTTCAGTCCGATCCGTTTCGCCATGCGGATCTTTTCCGCGATGATGTTTACGTCCAGGTCCTTGTTGAGCCTGTCCAGACTGCTCTGGTTGAAGCTCTCGATCCCGAAGATGACCTGATAGCAGCCGGTGCGCTTGAACAGGCGCAGTAACTCCTCGTCCACGTGATCGATGCGGAACCCGGCGATCGGTTTCCAGGTGATCTCGAAGTTCCGCTGCAGCATCTCCTCGCACACCCGGACAGCGTGATCCCGCGTGAAGGTGAAGTTCAGGTCCACGAGCATGATTTCCCGGATCCCGTGTTTCCCCTTGAGCAGTTCCATCTCATCCACCACGGAGCGAGGATCGCGGAGGCGATGTGCCCTCCCCATGGTGCGGAAGCTTGCACAGAAGCTGCACTCGTACGGGCATCCCCGGGAGGTCAGCATCATGGTGGCAGGAGGGCTCTTGAGCATCCCCTGCGGGGGAACCTGGGGATAGGTTTCGGGCCGCATCAGATGCCAGGCCGGAAAGGGAAACGCATCGATATTCCTTTCGAAAACGGCCGGCGCCGTGACCTGGGTGCTTCCGTTCACCCGGTACGCGATCCCCTTCACCGAGGCCAGGTCCAGGCGTTTCTCCAGCGCACGAACCAGTTCACGGAACGTGTTCTCCCCTTCCCCAAGGACGCAGATATCTGCCCCCAGCGTCTTCAGCGTATGTTCGGGGAGGCCCGTGGCGTGCGCGCCCCCCGCAACGATCGTCACCGCAGGGTCGGCCGCACGGATGGCGCCGAACAGGGCCCGGCTCGAGTTTGCGGTCGGCGACAGAACCGTGTGCCCGACGACCTGCGGCCGGAACTGGCGCACCCGTTCCTGAATTTCGGAAAGCCTTGGCAATGGGAGAGTGGTCAGGGAGATCAGTTGAACCTCGTGCCCTTCTTGTTCCATGACCGAGGCGATATAGCCCAGGCCCAGAGGGGGCATGTAGACCCGAAGGAAAAGCGGTGCACCGATCAGCAGAATTTTCATGGGCTTTCCTATGATTCCTCTGAAAGGGAGGTTTCCGGGGACCGAAAACGCCCGGGTTTGCGAATGCGAAGGAGCATATACTTTCGGTAGCGCCTCCTGAGTCGACGAAGATAGAGATCGTTCTTCTCCTCGGTGTTCAGATACGAAAGCATGTACATGAGAAAATAGGTGACCTTGAAACCGAAAAACGGTATCCGTCGGTACACCTTGTACCGCAGAATCTTTTCCAGGGGACCTTCGGGCAGGACCTGCAGAAGCGTGAACAGGATCTGAAGCTTGGCCAGTTGCGCGTTGTACACCGAACCGCCCTGGAAGAACGTGTGCACGCCTTCGCCCCTGCAAATCGCCTCCTTGACGTCCGGGGCCAGAAGATCCTCTTCCACGGCCAGGCGGGTGATGTCCAGGCCGGGGTAGTAGTTGATCCAGAAGGTGTTCACCCGGCTCGGGGTGTGCTTCTTGAAAAAGCGGATCGCATTCACCAGGGCCGGTTCATCGTGGCCGGGCAGGTTGATGATGAAGTCCGTGCTGCAACGAATCCCGGCCTCCCGGAGTCCTCGGATCGCCCCTTTGATCTCGTCCTCCGTCTCCCGCCTCCAGATGACCTCCGAGCGAACGTGCGGGTCCAGCGTCTGGACCCCCATCTCCACCTCCGCACAACCCGCGTGCTTGAGAGAACGGATCACCCGTTCACTGGACGTTCGAGGATCCAGGAAGATCCAGAAGGGCACCCCCACCCTTCGTGCGTAAAGAGCTGCGAACGACTCGAGCCAGTCGGGGTCGTAGCAGAAGTTGTCGTCGGAAAAGCGCACGAGGTCGAACCCATACCGGCGGTGGGCTTCCTCCAACTCTACCACCACGTTTTCCGGCGTCCTCCTGCGCATGTATCCCTTGAGAGGGTAGATCTTCTTCTGCACATTGTTGTGACAATAGGTACAGTTGTTGGGGCACCCCCTGCCGCTCAGGATCGTGTAGCCGATCCGAAAGTGCTCGGAGGCGTTGTAGTGAAGCTCCTTGTCGGCAAAGGGGAGGGCATCCAGGTCCTGGATCAAGTCCGCGAGCCGGTCCGGACGGACGATCTTCCCGTCCTTTCGATACCACAGATTGGGGATGCCTTCGCCGCTCTTCCCGTCGAAGAGATGCTCCGCCAGTCGCTCGATACATCCTTCCCCCTCTCCCTGAACCACAAAATCCACGAAGGGGTTCTCCAGGATTTCCTCCGGCGCGGACGTGGCATGAATCCCACCGAAGACGACGGGCACTCCTGATCGCGATTTCAACTTGGAGGCAATCTGTTTTGCCCATGTGTAGTCATACGTGACCACGGAGAAGAGGGCCAGGTCCGGCTTCCAGGCCAAGGCCTCCGAAAGCACATACTCCGAGAAATCGAAGGTTCGAATCAGACTGGGTACCCGGAGGATCCAGTCATCGAAGAGTTCAGGGTCAAAGAAAAGACGCGTGGAAAAACCCGCCTTCTTCAGTACCGCAGAAAGCGACTGAATGCCGATGTTTTCGTATCCCCGGTAGAAGAACGCGATCTTTCCTCTGGATTCGGAAGTCTTCGCACGTGCTGGTCGCATGAGGGTTTCAGGATACCCCGCTGGAGATACGGATGTTTTCGAACAGAGAAGACCCGGCGTTCCATCGTTCTCTGAACTCTTCTCTCAGGACGCGCAAGTCGGAATCATAGAGGAGCCTCAACGCATACAGATCGATGGAGGGGTCCTGATAGTACCGAAGGTCCTTCCACGTAACTTGTGTGATTCCGTCTTGTACGTCAACCTCGGCGTAGGGATGTGCCATCCTGGGAAGGTACACCCCGTAGAGAGGATGCGTCTTCGAACGCTCGACAACGGGATGAGACAGTGTGTCCGCCTTGGGAAACCGGCCCGTCTCTTCGATTGTGGGGGGAATCCCGCGCATCCCGAACATCCGGTATTGGTGATCGTTCTCTGCAACGGCAATCCACCGGGCGGGCACCACATCCGAGGGATAGAGGTAGAGCGAATCCGTTTTGAGCTCCGGAAATCTTTTTAACAGGCGGCGTTTGAGTTCCGCCTTGAAAACGGCCAGAAAAACAAGGTAGGCGGCGCAGAGAGAGAGCGATGAGATGGACATCATCCACCTTTGATCGGGCCAGATGAACGAGAGGATTGTCCCGATCAGCAAGAGAATCAGGATGGGGTTCCACACACCCCAGCGGAGTTGGCACAGTGTACAGCGAACATACTGGGGCCTGCCGCATCCCTTGGACGAGGTTCGAAAATTCAGGCCTGCCAGGAGGGCGAGGGAGACTTGTCGGTTGCTGAAAGGCCAGAACGGTCTGACGTAACCGGAGGTGATCACGGCATCCAGGAGGACGTGAAGGCAGCAACCCAGCAGAAAGAGCCCGAACAAAAGGCCCCCATTGAGTGACGGAAACAGGAATTTGGCCGCGACGGTTCCCGCAAGGGACAAGGCCAACAACCCGGGGATGGAGTGGGTAAGGTTGTGATAGTACTTGGGGGAACCAAGCGTCTTCAGCGGCCGCGTGATGAAATCCACGTCCGGCAGGTTGGCCGCTACGACCAGAACACCCGAGTAGACGATTCGGTGTTCTTCCGGAGAGAGAAGGTTGGCAAGAGCGATCCCCGACAAGGTGTGGGTCAATGGGTCCATCGGTGGAAGGTTTCTTTCCGTCCTTGTCGTTGAAGGACACGCGGAACGAGCACCCCGGGAACAAACGGAGGAGGAGTGAGTCAAAGTGCAAGCATACAACAGGAACCACCGGCGAATCAAGGGCCGGAATCGTCCAAAACCATGTTCAATGGTATGAGATAGTCGTGTACCTTGCTAAATCACGGTGTTCTTCTCATACTGTGAGGGGCGAGTGTTTCATTCTTCGTCCACCCGGCAGGACCCGGGACGGCACGGCCAGCGCCTCCCCTGCGTCCTTCTCCGGGGGAACGGCCCCCCGGCTCACCCGTTCGGGCACAGAAGAAGCCGGACACCAGAGAGGAAACGACCTTGCGCCTCCTCTTCATCCAGGACAATGCCATCAACGAATCGTTGGCCCTGATGGAGCTTTCCTCCTATCTCAAGGCTAACGGACACCAGACCGGGCTTCTCATCGAGCAGGAGGAGGCGCGTCTTTTCAGCCAGATCGAGGCGTTCGGCCCCGACCACGTCCTCCTGCCCGCATCCATCCTGGCGCACAACTGGTTTCTGCGCATGTGCGGAAGCCTGAAAAGGCGGTTTCCGGAAAAGAAGATCATTCTCGCCGGGACGCATCCCACCTTCTATCCGGACATCATCGAGTTTCCGGCCATCGACATCGTCTGCCTCGGCGAAGCGGAAGAACCTGTTCTGGAACTCTGCAACGCATTGGATCAGGGCAGGAGCCCGAGCGACATCCGCAACCTCTGGGTGAAGGAAGACGGACAGATCCACAAGAATCCGTTGCGGGACCTGCTGGAGGACCTGGACAGGATCCCGCTCCCCGACCGGGGGCTGTACTACGATCGATATGCCGGCGCCAGGAACTTCCACTGGAAGAAGTTCATGAGCGGCCGAGGCTGCTTCCACAGCTGCGCCTACTGCTACCAGCCGGTCTTCCGGGGGATGTACCGGAATCGAGGGCGGTACGTGCGGCGGAAGAGCCCGGCCCGCGTGGTCGAGGAAATCCGCTTCGTGCGGGAACGGTATCCGATCCGGGTGGCCCACTTCTCCGACGATCTGTTCATTACGGACGTGGCGTGGCTGGACGCCTTCGAACGGCTGTACCGCCGGGAACCAGTGCTGCCGTTCAGCTGCAACAGCTCGGTGGAGTTCATCAACGACGAGGCGGTTCGGTCCCTGGCCCGGGCCGGATGTCGCTCCGTGGCAATCGGAATCGAAACCGGCGTGGAAGAGCAGCGGTTCCGTATCCTGAACAAGCGCATTCGGAACCGGGACATCCTGCGCGCAGCGGCCCTGATCAAACGGGCAGGCATCCGCCTGGTGACGTTCAACATGATGGCCAACCCCGGGGAAACGCTCGAGGACGCCCTCGAAACGCTGAAGATCAATATGCAGATCAAGGCCGACTACGCCCGCGTGAACTTCTGTTTCCCGATCCCGGAGACCCGGATCGTGGCCTACAGCAAGCAGGAGGGCCTGCTCGCGCCGTCTTACGGAAACAACATCTACGGGTTCAAGGACCTGGGAGAAAGCCCGGCCCGGCCCTTTCTTCCCGTGGCCGCCCCCGGGCGCATCATGAACCTGCACTCCTTCTTCAACTGGGCGGTGCGTTTTCCGGCCCTCTATCCGCTGGTCCGGAGGATCATCCGTCTTCCTGCGAACCCCCTGTTCCGCCTGGCGGGTCTGATTCACCTCTATCTGGAGAAGAAGACCGCCGGGTTGAGCTGGTGGAACTGCTATCAGTACTACCGGCACGTGGGCTCTCCGGACAAGCGAACGACCAATTTTGTTCCGTTCGTGTGAACGGGTTGCAGCGAACGTTTCGCGTCCTCTGACGCCGGGAAGATCATGGACAGCCGGATCCAGCGAGAAGCCGCATTCTACAACAACCCGCACGTGAACCTCCTCCACTTCCTGGACAGGGGACGGTCCCGGTTCGGGCGGTGGCTGATCCGAGAGATCCTCCGAAGCTGGGACAAGCAGATGGCCTTTCTGGATCCGGCCTGGGTCCGGAACCGGGTGGTCCTGGAGGCCTGTTGCGGCAACCCGCGCATGCTCTACTACTTTCATCACCTGGGGGCGAGAAAGAGCATCGGGTGCGACGTGGCCAAGGAGTTCGTGGCCTCCGGTCTGAAACGCACCGAGACCTTTGTCTTCGACCAGCGGATCCACTGCCCGCCGACCCCGTTTCAGATGGTGTTCGGGGACGTGGAAACGCTTCCCCTGCGGGACCGGTGTGTGGACACGGTCTTCTGCTTTCAGGCCCTCCACCACGTGGACATGAGCCGGTTTGCCGGCGAGTGCGCCCGGATTCTGGTCTCCGGGGGCCACGTGTTCCTCTCGGATCCGATGGGTATCCATCCCCTGCGCGGGCTCGCGGACTGGGTGGGCAAGCGATACGGTCCCATGAGCGGGGACGAGTGCGCCTACGATCCGGAAGAGGTGAAGGAGACGTTCGTACGCGCGGGGTTTCAGGTATTGTCCTCCCTCTCTTTGAACCCCTGCTCGGAGATCTACTTCCAGGTGACCGAGCTGTTCACCCGCTTTTCCCCCGCCCTCTCCTTCTACCTGAAACTTCCCATGTGGGTACTCAACCGACTGGAAGACGCATGGGAACAGGGCCTGTTGAGAAGGCACCCCAGGTTCGGATGGCGGT
>Ga0068714_10005920_pt1 | contig 12741 bp, 12 predicted proteins | sample MTBNYHSulfiMetaG_FD_62988 | JGI IMG/M metagenome (GOLD analysis project Ga0068714, IMG submission 62988) | Enrichment culture microbial communities from rom New York Harbor, USA that are MTBE-degrading - MTBE-NYH (New York Harbor Sulfidogenic)... | ecosystem: Environmental > Aquatic > Marine >... | reverse complement strand
TTCGTGATGAGTGAGAAAAGAGTAGGTCGCGTAGTCAAAGTGGCCGGTCCCGTGGTGGTGGCCGAGGGCATGGCCGGCGCCCGTATGTACGACGTGGTGCGCGTCGGCGCGCTGAACCTGATCGGCGAGATCGTGGAGCTGCGCGGGGACACGGCTTCGATCCAGGTCTACGAGGAGACGACGGGCATCGGGCCGGGCGAGCCCGTGGTGGACACCGAGGCGCCGCTGAGCGTGGAACTGGGGCCGGGACTGATCGAGAGCATCTACGACGGGATCCAGCGGCCGCTCGACGATCTGGTGGGCGTGGAAGGCTCGTTCATGAGCCGCGGCAGCGATATGCCGGGCCTCGACCGCAAGAAGAAATGGCACTTCAAGCCGACGGTCGGCGACGGCACGAAGGTGGGTCCGGGCGACATCATCGGTGAGGTCAAAGAGACGACCCTGATGGTGCACAAGATCATGATCCCGCCGGGCGTGAGCGGGACGATCGCCGGGATACGCGAGGGCGACTTCACCGTCGAGGAGACGGTGGGGACGTGCCGGAGCGACGACGGGACGACACACGAGTTGAAGCTGATGCAGCGCTGGCCGGTGCGAAACCCGCGGCCGATCGCGCGGCGTCTGGCGCCGGAGCATATTCTCGTCAGCGGGCAGCGCGTGATCGACACGTTCTTTCCGATCAGCAAGGGGGGGACCGCGTGCGTGCCCGGGCCGTTCGGCACCGGCAAGACCGTCGTGCAGCACCAGCTCGCCAAGTGGGTGGATGCGGACGTGGTCGTGTACGTCGGCTGTGGCGAACGCGGGAATGAGATGACCGACGTGCTGACCGAGTTCCCCGAGCTGAAGGACCCGCGCAGTGGCGAGCCGCTGATGCGACGGTCCGTGCTGATCGCCAACACGTCGAATATGCCCGTCGCGGCACGCGAGGCGTCGGTGTATACCGGGATCACGTTGGCGGAGTACTTCCGCGACATGGGTTACACCGTCGCCCTTATGGCCGACAGCACCAGCCGCTGGGCCGAGGCCATGCGCGAGATCTCCACCCGCCTCGAAGAGATGCCTGCTGAAGAAGGGTATCCGGCCTATTTGAGCGCCCGGATTGCGGCGTTCTACGAGCGGGCGGGGCGGGTCAAGTGCCTGGGCGGGCCGGAGCGGGAAGGAGGGCTGTCGGTGATCGGGGCGGTGAGCCCGCCCGGCGGCGACCTGTCCGACTCCGTCGTTCAGGCGACTCTCCACGTCGTCAAGGTTTTCTGGTCCCTCAAGGGCGAACTGGCCTACCAGCGGCACTTTCCCGCCATCGACTGGCTCACTTCGTATTCATTCTATACCCAATACCTCCCAAAAACGTTCGGCGAGAAGGATCAGGGCGAAGAAATGGAGCGGATGAGGAAGGAGGCGATGACGCTGCTGGAGCAGGAGTCGGAGCTTCGCGAAATCGTCCGCCTGGTCGGCGCCGAGGCGCTGTCGCCGCGCGACCGGCTGGCGCTGGAGACGTCGCGGTCGCTGCGCGAGGACTACCTGCACCAGAACGCCTTCCACGCGGTCGACACGTACACCTCGATGGTCAAGCAGTACGAGATGCTCAAGACCGTCCTGCACTTCCACCGCCAGGGCCTCGAAGCGATCGAGGCCGGCGTCGAGACGGCGGAGATCTTCAAGCTGGCCGTTCGCGAGGACATCGCCCGCGCCAAGTACATCCCGCAGGACGAGATCGACAAGATCCGCCAGATCCGCCGGAAAATCGAAGACCAGATGAAACAGCTTCAAGGTGCGGCCGCCGCCAAATAACGAGGCGAACACGCTTCCCGACAGCCGTAGGAGTCCCACATGCGATCGGTGAAAGAATACCAGACAGTCACGAACATTCAGGGCCCCCTGATGATGGTCGAGATGGTCGACGAGGCCAAGTACGGCCACATCGTCGACATCGAGCTGGCCGACGGCTCCATCCGCCACGGCCAGATCCTCCAGGTCGAGAACGACAAGGTCCTCGTCCAGGTCTTCGAGGGCACCAGCGGCATCGACGTCAAGAACACCACCGTTCGCTTCCTGGCCAAGCCGCTGGAGCTGGGCGTCTCGCCCGACATCCTCGGCCGCGTCTTCAGCGGTCTGGGCGTCCCCAAGGACGACGGCCCCGCCATCATCCCGACCCGCCGGCTCGACATCAACGGCCAGCCGATCAACCCGTACGCCCGCGACTATCCCAACGAGTTCATCCAGACGGGCATCTCCACGATCGACGGCCTCAACCCGCTCGTTCGCGGCCAGAAGCTGCCGATCTTCTCCGGCTCCGGCCTTCCTCACGACGACCTCACCGCCCAGTTCGCCCGCCAGGCCACCGTGCTCGGCCAGGGCGAGGAGTTCGCGGTGGTCTTCGCCGCCATGGGCATCACGTTCGAAGCCGCCCAGTTCTTCATCGACGACCTGCACAACACGGGCGCCATCGAGCGCGCCGTCATGTTCATCAACCTGGCCAACGAGCCGGCCATCGAGCGCATCGCCACGCCGCGATTCGCCCTGACCGCCGCCGAGTACCTGGCCTTCGAGCTGGACATGCACGTGCTGGTCATCCTCAACGACATGACCAACTACTGCGAAGCCCTCCGCGAGATCAGCGCCGCCCGCAAGGAAGTGCCCGGCCGTCGTGGCTATCCCGGCTACCTCTACACCGACCTGGCGACCGTCTACGAGCGGGCAGGCCGCATCAAGGGCAAGAAGGGCTCGATCACCATGGCGCCCGTCCTGACGATGCCCGAAGACGACAAGACCCACCCGGTGCCCGACCTGACCGGCTACATCACCGAAGGCCAGGTCATCCTGAGCCGCTCGCTGCACCGCCAGGGCGTCTCGCCGCCCGTGGATGTGCTGCCCAGCCTGTCGCGTCTGAAAGACAAGGGCATCGGCAAGAACAAGACCCGCGAGGACCACGCGGACCTCTACAACCAGCTCTACGCTGCCTACGCACGCGGCAAGGAAATGCAGGAGCTGGCGACGATCATGGGCGAAGCGGCCCTGTCGGACGAGGACCGCAAGTACATGAAGTTCGCCAACGAGTTCGAGGCCCGCTACATCTCCCAGGACTACTATGAGAACCGGACCGTCCAGCAGACGCTCGACCTCGGCTGGGAGCTGCTGAGCATGTTCGAGAACGCCGAACTCAAGCGGATCGACGTCAAGCTCATCGAAAAGTATATGCCCAGGTTCCGGCAGAAAGCCGGAACGTAGACGGGTAGAAGCGTAGATGGGTAGATGAGTAAACAGACCCACAAGGATTTGGAAATATGGCAGCGAGGGATCGACTTCGTCAGCCGAATCTATCTGGCGACGAAGCAGTTTCCGAAAGATGAAGAGTATGGGCTGAAGTCCCAGATGAGAAGGGCGGCGGTGTCGTTTCCGAGCAACATCGCCGAAGGGGCCGCGAGGGCCTCGAAGAAGGAATATACGCAGTTTCTCCACATTGCTCTGGGCTCACTCTCGGAACTGGAGACGCAGTTGATCATCGCTGAAAAGCTTGGCTATTTCCAGGCGGGCGACCTGCTCGATGAGGTGGAGACACTGCGAAGGAAGACGCTGAATCTGATCAAGTACATGAAAACGGGCGCGAAGCAACGATCAGATGAGTAGGACTGTCGAAGATGGCCAAACCCATCTACGCTTCTACCCATCTACGCTTCTACGCGTGCACGAGGTGACGAAGTGCTTGCGAATGTAAACGCCACACGCATGGAACTGTTGCGGCTGCGAAAGCGCGTAGCGCTGGCCAGCCGGGGTCATCGGCTGCTCAGCGAAAAGCGGGACGAGATTTCGCGCCAGTTGATCAAGATCGCGCGGGACATCCAGCCGCTCCGCGTAAAGGTCGAGAAGGAACTGTCGCAGACGTTCCGCCAGTTCATGCTGGCCCGCGCCTCGATGGAGCCCGAGTACACCAAAGCCGCCCTGGAAGTGCCCACCAAGAAGTTCAGTATGGCGATGCAGTTCGCCTCCGTGATGAACGTCAAGGTCCCGCACCTGCTCAAGGACATCGAGGGCGAGATCATCTGCTACGGCTACGCCACCACTTCCGGCGAGATGGACGTGGCGCTGCTGTCGCTGGAACGGGCGTTCGATTTGCTGATCACGCTGGCCGAGAAGGAGAAGCAGGCGCGCCTCTTGGCCGTCGAGCTCCAGATGACCCGCCGCCGCGTCAACGTGCTCGAACACGTCGTCATCCCCGAAATCCACGAAACCATCCGCTACATCCACGACAAACTCTCCGAGGCCGAACGCGACAACACGTCTCGCCTCATGAAAATCACCGACATCATTCGGAAATGACGGCCGAGCCGCCACTTCCGCGTCGCCCGGCGCTCGTCCCTCGTCCCTCGTTCGTAGTGACGCCGTGAGGCGTTACCCTTGTTTGTAGTGGCGTCGTGAGACGCTACCCGTTTGTAGTGTGCCCGTGAGGGCATACCTTCCATTGAACGCCTAACGCCTCACGGCATCACTACAAACCTTATGCCCTTACGGGCACACTACGAACTCATCCCAGCCCTTGCCATAGTCGTCAACCGGGTATTGCTTCCACCACTGGGCGAGGCGTTCACCGCCAACGGTCTCGAGGTACAGGCCAAAGCTGCTCCAAGGCCACTCGTCGATGCAAGTCGCATGCCTATGTTTGACGGGATTGGCGTGGAGGTAGTTGAGTGAGGCATAGTAGTGTCTCTCCGAGCGGATGGCGCGATCAGAAAAGCGATGCCAGACCTTGCGTCCCGGTGTCCGGTCTTCACGGTTCCACTGCGTCGCCGTCCCGTTGTGCAGGCGCCCGATCCTGCGTGCGAACGAGCGCAAGTCACCCTCAATGAGGAGATGATAGTGGTTTGGCAGCACAACCCAGGCACAGACATCAATGTCGTCAATGGCTTCCGAGACAAGTCGGTCCAACAGCATCGCCTCCCAGGCAGTACGTCGCGTCTCCATCGCCATGATGGAACGATGTTCGTAACAGGCGGCGGAGATCAGATAGACTCCATCGCTCTGCTCAAAATGCGGCGGCGCATGCCAGGGCCGTCGGAGCACCTTGCGGCCCGCCAATACTCTCGCTCGTTCCTCCGTTGTCATCCTACGGTATTCGTACATCCTCCCTCCTCGTTGATCCGTTCGTAGTGACGCCGTGAGGCGTTGTTCTCGTTTGTAGTGTGCCCGCCAGGGCATATTCTTTCTTCGGATACGAATAGCGTCTTACGACGCCACTACGAACGAACGCCTTACGGCGTCACTACAAACCTTATGCCCTTACGGGCAACGAACGTGCCACATACTTGTCGATTAGCGAATCGGTGAGGACGTCTCTGTAATCGCGGCCCTTCAGGTCGATCATGCCGGAGGCCTTCTTCGCGATCTTGCCTATGGGCAGGTCGCCGCCCGCGCCGTTGGCCGGCAGGCGAATGAAGCGGGCGAACATTGCCGAGACGCTGGTGTGATTTTCCGCCGCCAGACTCTTGGCTTGCTCGATAATCTCGGCGTCCAGATTGAGCGTCAGCTTCGCCATGGTCCTGCTCCTATCACTCGTATTCTATGGGGAAAACCGGTGCGGTGTCAAGAGCGTCGTGGTGGCGTCGCAAAATGCTGTTTTGGCCCGGTTGGCTCAAGTCTTACTCTGATTTGGCCGATAGATGCCTCCACTTGGAAGCTACATTGCTGATGCCCGAAGGATCATCCTGCATTACGCGAGGTGTATCATCGGACGGCGTCGCAGGGGAGGCGACGCGGAAGGAGAGGCGCGATATGGGTACTACCCTCGTAATCGTTGAGTTGCTGATTATCGGATTCGAGGTCCTGGTGTGGCTGGGGCTGCTTCTATGGAAGCCGCTCGACCTGGGGGCTCTGTTCCAAAACTGCTCGGCACAGACCTGGCTCGACCAATGGAAGGAACTGCTGGCTATCGCTGGTGTCGCGGCGGCCTATACTCTCGGAATAGTCTTTGACAGACTGTTGGGGCATGCGAGTATCCTGCTTCAGCAGCGACGTAGACAACACCCAAAGGCAACGTCGGAAGCATACCATGACCGGGGACCCCAGCAGCGATTCTACGCATCTCACATACTGCTTCCCCACAGCTACGAAATCTTCGAGAATACTGGCCGACAGAAACGCCTTTTGCGTGCGACATTCTTCAATAGCTTCGCCATCGCAGTCGTACTCTCGATCTTCTATCGGTCGTATAGTGGGTTTCGCACACTTCTCGCGCTATTCATTGTTCTCGGACTCATATCGGCGTGGACGTGGTACAGATCCCACAAGATGCTAGAGCTGAAGTTGCTCGAACTCTATAACGCAAAGCGAGAGGAAGAGACGCTACCGATCAATGGTGGCAGTGGCAGCGCATAGCGACGAAGTGAGGGCAGACCAGCGGCTCGGGCAGGTCCGCGTCCATACACCTCATCGGGCAATTTGCATCTCTGGCGCCTGTAGTGTGTCCGTAAGGGCATAGATGTGTTGAGAATAGCGTCTTACGACGCCACTACGAACGAACGCCTCACGGCGTCACTACGAACGATCAGCGCAACACGCTTCTACCCATCTACGCTCCGACGCTCAACTTCCTCGGGGAAGTTGAGATGGGCGAATTCGCCGAAGAGTTCGCAGGCGGCGCGGTCGTAGGCTCGGGCGGCTTCGATTTCGGTGGGGAAGGTGCCGAGGTGGATGCTCTTGCCGTCATGGCAGATGCGGGCGTACCACGTACAGCGTCGCTTGTCGTAGTAGACGCCCTTGTAGATGGACGAGCCGGAGCGGCGTTTGCGGAGGTTCCGCATGTTCTGCTGGTTCGTGCAGGTGCGCATGTTGGCCCGGCGGTCGTCGAGGCCGTTGCCGTTGATGTGATCGATCATCATGCCGGGAGGCGGCTGCATGATCTCGCGGTGCATGTAGATGGTCTTGCCGCCTTCCTTGCGGCCGGCGTACAGCTTGCCGGGTGCGACGAGGTGCCACTTGTACTGGCTCAAGGCTTCGTAGTCGCTCGCGTCGACGATGGCGAACTTGCCCTTCGTCAGGGCGATGTAGCGGACGTCGTCGCTGGGGGCCGGCGGCTCCGGCAGGCGAACGGGCGGCTCCGGGCCGGGGCGGAAGTTCGGGCACGTGAAGGTGGGCGAGACCTGGCGCATCTCGCCCGGTGAGGCATCGCAGTTGACGCACATCAAGCGGCTCATCCAGCCCATGGGAAAGAGCATGCTGACGCCGGGACGCACCCACTGCGCATAGACGCAGCAGCTACACTGGCGCTTGCACGAGGGGCTTTCCGGCCCGTCGGCAGGGCACTGGTTACACGGATTGTCGTTGGTTTGCGGTTGTTCGGTGTCGGTTTTCTTGCGGGACTTCTTCATTATCGCTCCTTTCTTGGCGCACGGGCGCGCATCGAGAGAGGTGGGGTGGTTCTCGGATGAATTGGGTGCGGACAGGGAATGGGCACACGAGCAGCACGGGACCCGGCCGGCAGGGCACTGCGATGCGCCATCGGCGGCACCGCCCTGGGCCGGCGCTCCGCAGGGCGGAGCGGATTCTCGTATACCGGTTGTCAATCGCCGCCCCTCGGGCAGCGTCGCATCTCACCTTGGCGAGACGTTTTCAGGTTAAACGAAAAGCCGATGTTCGTCAACAAGAAAACAAATATTTCTGTGCTTTTCGTAACATGCTGCCAATCCAGGATTAACGAGCCTCGGTCGCCGGCGGTTTCCGAGCGACCATGTTGACGCTGCGGACCGATCCTCCGGCGGACAGCCGTCCTTTCGCGTCTCGGACGAACATCTCCTCTATTCGCCCCCAGGTAGCGCCCGGCGGCAGCATCTCGTTCATGGGAGGCACGTCGGCCTCCTTGATGAGGGCGGCGACTTCGTCGCGCGTGAGCCTCGTGAAGGGCCGGCCCCGGCGTCGCCACTTCACGTGGGCGGGACCGGACTCGAAGATCGCGCGGACGGCGACGGCCGGGTCCTTGACGTGCCGCATGCAGACCCATGTCAGCTTCTTGGCGCGGACGACGACCTCGACGATGCGGCCTTTGGAGAGACCGATGGTGACGGCGACGATGTCCTGGAAGCGGACGATCGCCATGCGGCGACCAATGGCGGGATTGCTGGCGGCGAGGAAGTCGGCACCGACCCACGCCTCGCATCCTTCCATCGGGCCGCGGGCGCGGAACGCGAGTGACGCGATCCACATGGCAGCGATCCAGGCGGCGGCGAGCAGGATTAGTGGGGGACGGAGGCCGTCCGGCGGATCGACCCGCCACGCGAAATAGATGATGGTCAGAAGCGAGGCGAGAACGATGAATGCCATCGTCTGCGTGATACGATTCACTTTCGCCACGAAGCCAAGGTCGGACTCCAGGAGGTACACCCAGTTCTTGTCTTCGGGGTTTGTTGATTTCTGCTGTTCCATAGCTCTTTCCGCGAAAACGTCTCAGGTCATGGTATTATAGTCGCGGCGGTGGCGGGGGACAAGGGGTTAGGGCGAGGCATGCCTCGCCCCTACGAGCGGGGGCTTGTGGCATGGATTGGTGGCGGGTAGGATGAGGCGGGTTGCCTGGAAAGGAGTTCGCATGAAGGGTGTCACGGCGTGGTGGATTGGGCTGGCGGTGCTGTTGGTGTCGGCGGCTTGGTGTGCGGCGGGCGAGGCGATTGCCCTGAGCGATGAGGTGCAACTGGAGCCGATCGAGGCGGGCGTGTGGCTGGTGGTCCACCGGTTCGCCGGCGGCAACAACAGCCTGCTGGTGCGGTGCGAGGAGCGGCGGTTCGTTTGGGTCGATACGCTGTGCACGGACGAGGCGACGCGGCTGGTTCACGACTGGCTCAAAGCGACGTTTACCGATCCGAACGTGATCGAGATCAACACGGGCTTTCACAACGACAACCTCGGCGGCAATGGCTACCTGATTGGCCAGGGCGTGCCGTGCTATGGCTCGGACGTCACGCCAAAGCTGATCGCGGAATGCTGGGCTGAGACGGTGCGGAAGGTGCTGCCGTATTTCGAGGGCGAGGCGAACAAGAAGTACCGTGACGTCCTCATCAGCCAGAAGCTCGTCGCCCCCAACCGGCCCTATCGGCTGACGGAAGGACTGACGCTGAAGGTCGGTCCCGAGACGGTGGAGGTGCACTTCCCCGGCCCGAGTCACACGGTCGACAACGTCGTGGTCTATTTCAACAGCCGACGGCTGCTGTTCGGCGGCTGCATGATCAAGGCGCTGGCGTCCCGCACACCCGGCTTTGTGGGCGATGCGAACATGGCGGCCTGGCCGGCGTCGGTTCGCAAAGTGCTGGCGCGGTATCCCGAGGCGCGCGTCGTCGTGCCCGGTCACGGCCGTTGGGGCGATCCGTCGCTGCTGCGCCACACGATCGAACTGCTCGAAGCGTACAACCGGCAGCATCCATAGACGATTCCACCGCATGTGCCTCCTCCGCCCCCGGCGCAAAAAAAAGCCCCTTGCGACGAGCAAGAGGGCTATAGGAAGTGAAGATGTTGAAGCCGGGTAGATCACGCGTGTACGGGCGCGGGGTGGTGCAGGTGGACGTCCCAGCGGTGGATCATCGAGCGGATCGCGAACAGGTCGTACAAGGCCGCAATGCCCACAGTGGCGTAGACGATGCGGCTCAACCCGCTCATCGGCCCGAAGAACGCCGCGATGACGTCGAAGCGGAACAGGCCCACCAATCCCCAGTTCAAGGCCCCAATCATGATCAACGAGTAGGTGATGCAGTCGAGCGTTTTCAGTAGTGAATCCTTCATGGTCATCTCCTTTTACGGACTTGTCCAACCATCCCTGCCTGGATCACTGCGCTTATTACGACGGCCCGAAAGAGGGGTTCGCCGTCTGGAGAAAAATTATAGGACTGAGTTGGTGTTAGATAGATGCCGCCCGCTGCGTTGTGCGAAAACCGGGGCCGCAGCCGGCTCACCGCTCGCGGACGGGGGTGAGTTTCCAGGTCCGGTCGCTGTACGGCCGGGTCGTATTCGGATTGAAGTCCGCCCGATCCGTGTAGATCATGTCGCCCTGTTCGGTGGTCCAGCGATACTTGAACTGGGCGGTGTCCTGCTCGGTCTGGCCGTTGAACGGATTGACGAATTCGTTCTGGGCGTTGAGCCAGAGGTAGCTCTCGTGCCGGATCTCCGCGTTGGTCTTGGCGCGGTGGGCGTAAATCTCGCGATCGATGTTCTGGATGTACCGCATGGTGTCCTGCGCCAGTCGCGCCCGCTCGGCTCCGGCCTGCGAGGCGCGGGCGAACCACTCGGGGTTGAGCTTCATGGACTGGCGGATGATGTCGAATACGGGCTTCCACGTCAGGGTCTCGTTGTCCGGGGCGCGCATCGCCAGCGTGTACTGATTGCTCCACATCGCGCCCGAGGCGCGCATGTCGACCAGGCACGTCGACAGCGTCTCGCGGTAGCGGTGCTGGCCCTCGGCGTACTCGACGAGAATGCCGCCGCCGTCGTAGCCGAACGGCGGGAATCCCATCGCCTGCATGGACTCGTCGAGCGATTTGTACATCTTGCGGAAGACCTCGCCCAACTCCGGCATCGGCGTGAACTCGACGAGTCTGGTGTCGGTGGACTGCGGATGGACCTGCATGAACAGCTCCTGGAGGAACTGGTTGACGCCGGGCATCGGACGGACCGTCATGCCCTGGTACTGCGAGCCGGGCGGGAACATCGCGGCGGTATATGAAAACTGCGGGTTGCGGCTCATGTCCGCATAGCTCCACGTCGGCAACCAGCGGAAGAAGACCGTGCCCTCCGCGTCCTTCTTGAGCGTCAGGTCGCACTTGCCGTCGAGCGAGTTGGTCGAGCCACCCGTCTGGGCCGGATCGACGTGGAACATCCCGCCTTCGAGTGTCCAGTCGGGCGGCGCCAGGAAGGAGAAGGCCTGTTCCTTCGGCTCCCACTGGCGGTTGAACGCCAGGGTGGCGGGGCTGTTCAGGGGTTTGACGTCCACGGGGGGTGTGCTGTTCGTGGAGTACTTCCGCCGCGCATCGGATGCCGCCGATTCGGATCCAAACGACACTACGGGACATGCTGTCGCGATCACGAGCAGCCAACACACGATTCGCATTGTTCTCATGGTTCTCCACCTCCTGTCGATCGATCACCAGGTGACGTCAATTGTTCGCGGCATTATGCCGAGCCCCCTCGGCGTTGGCAATAGGCCGTTTTGCGGAATCGGGGCCGCCGGCGGGGCCGGGTCTGTGAAAACACCCTGGCATGCGTGTGGCAGCCTCAAACGCGCAGCGTTTGGGGACGGTGGCCTTAGCGGCTCGCGGATACCAGAAGGCGGCCAAAGCGAAGAACCATCCCCAAGCTCTTCGAGCTTGAGGCTGCCGCACGTGGTTCTGTCCGCGTGAAATGGACCTTGCCCTGGAACCCGCGCAGACATGCGGGTCCCGATTTCTGCGATCCCGCTTGATTTCCATCGCGGCGGCGGTGACAATGCTCCAGCGTCGCGGAGACACCCGTGCTCTCGGTGACAAGACAAAGTGATAGACGAACCATTTGTGGAAGGGAATACGATTATGGCATCGATGCTGAAAACGCGCGGAATCATCGCACTGTCTGTGGTCGCGCTGTTGCTGGCCGGCTGTGGCAAGAAAGGCCAGGACCAGGCGTCCGGATCCAAATCTCCGACACCGGCGCCATCGGCGACTCCGGCGCAAAGCCAAACGGCGGCGCCGTCTACGTCATCGAGTCAGATGCCCGACATGGCCCAGGTGGAGGCCCAGACCAAACAGGCGTTGGCTCAGGCGAACCAAGGCGCGACCGTCGAGGCCTTGACGCCTGCGACGATGAAGGGCTTCTTGCCGGCGGAGCTGTCGGGCTTCAATCGCACCGACGCTTCTGCTGAGCGGAACCAGATGGGGGGCGTCGACATCTCCGTCGCCAATGCCCAGTACACCGCCGCCGAGGGCGACGGCTCGATCGATGTCACGATCACAGACGTCGGAAACCTTAGTGGCCCGATGAAAATGGGGATGACCGGCTGGGCGATGGCCCAGTACAATCGCGAGACGGACACCGGCTACGAGAAGACCACCACCTACAACGGCCATAAGGCGATGGAGGAATACGACAACGAGGCCAAAGACGGGACGCTGCGCGTCTTCGTCGCGGACCGCTTCGTCGTCGAGGTCCAGGGCAACGCGGTCACCATGGACGCGATCAAGCAGGCCATGGGCAAGATCGACCTGAAAAAACTCGCCGCCACCAAGTGACGAACAATCTGCCTTTCGCGGTGATAACCGAGGCGTGATCTTTCCCTGCGCATCAGTACGTCTACGAGTACGTGTGAAGGGGTTCTGGTGGATGGGTGGCAGCCTCAAGTCCGTAGGACTTGGGGATGGTGCACCGGGTTGTCATCGTGAGTCTGAGTGGTTGCCCTTGCCAGGAACCATCCCCAAACTCTTCGAGTTTGACGCTGCCACCCGGGCAGGTCGGGCATGCTCGCGCGGCTCGGGGCCAAACGAGCGAGGACGCTCGTCCCACGCAAGGCCAACCCTCCTGACCACCATGGGCCGAACGAACCACTGGCGTCAGGCGCCGCGCGAATCCGCTTGTGTTTGCGTGACTTTTCCGCCATAATAGTACGCATAGAGACAGGGCTTCGCGGCGGGCTCCGCCAGGTACGAGGGCGAGGCGAACCGGAGACCGTTGGCGGGACGGAGCCGAGCGGTTCGCCTCTTGCGTGCAGAAGAGGGAGTTGGTGATGCCTTCATCCAAGGTCGTCGA
>Ga0068714_10005919_pt1 | contig 12744 bp, 8 predicted proteins | sample MTBNYHSulfiMetaG_FD_62988 | JGI IMG/M metagenome (GOLD analysis project Ga0068714, IMG submission 62988) | Enrichment culture microbial communities from rom New York Harbor, USA that are MTBE-degrading - MTBE-NYH (New York Harbor Sulfidogenic)... | ecosystem: Environmental > Aquatic > Marine >... | reverse complement strand
GTCGACGCGGCCGTGCTCGACGTCATGATGACCACCCCGGAGGAGGGGTTCGAGCTCGCACGAGCGCTGCGCAAGAACCCGAAGACCCGGCACCTGCCGCTGCTCATGCTGACCTCCGTGAACGCGGTCAACGCGGCCCAGGGGTGGAAGTTCAGGTTCTCCGACCAGGACCGGGACGACATGTGGCTGCCGGTCGACAGGTTCCTCGACAAGCCGGTCAAGCCGGAGCAGCTGGTGTCCCACCTGCGGACCCTGACGGCCTGACCATGGGCGAGCTCGGCACGGGTGGCAACGGCGACGGCCGCCGCGGCGGTGGGGCGGAGCGCTCCCTGCCGCGCGCGCTGCGCGAGCGGCTGGCGCGCTACCACCAGATCGCCACCCGCGTCGGCGAGAGCGGCCAGACCGTGGTGTCGTCGGCCTCCATGGCGGAGATCCTGGGGGTGGATGCCACCCTCGTGCGCAAGGACCTCGCCGCCGCCGGGGTGACGGGGCGACCGAGGGTCGGCTTCGCCACCGGGGACATCCTCGCCCGCCTCGACGAGCTGCTGGGGCTGGCCGGCACCTGGGAGGCGATCCTGATCGGCTGCGGGCAGCTCGGCAGCGCACTCGTCGGCTACCCGGGGTTCGCCAAGTACGGGCTCAAGATCGCCGGCGTCTTCGACAGCGACTACTCCAAGGTGGGGCGCACGGTCGGTGGGCACACGGTCCTGCCGATGGAAAAGTGCCGCAGCGTCATCGAGATCTTCGCCGTCGAGATCGCGATTCTGGCGGTGCCGGCCGCTGCCGCCCAGGAGCTGGCCCAGTGGCTCGTCGAGCGCCGCGTCCGCGCCATCTGGAACTTCGCGCCGGTCCACCTGCGGGTCCCCCCGGGGGTGGTGGTGAGGGACGAGAACCTCGCCCTCGGGCTGGCCCAGCTGATCCACAGCCTGAAGACGTGCCGCGGCGACCAGCCGCAGGCCGTGGAGCACGGGAGGTCGCCGTGATCCACCCGGCACCGGTACTCCGTCGACCCTCGAACGGTCGGGCGCGACGAGCGGCGGGCGAGAGCCCGGGGCTGCACTCGAGCCTCTCCCCGCCCGAGCGACGAAGCCCCTGAGCCCCGCCCCGCGGGCGCGGGCCGCGGGGGCCCGGCCGCCGGCTCCGGCGCGGCTGCCGATCCCCTGAGCCTGCCCACCGCCCCGAGGGGCGAGACCGCCAACCAGATGGAGGTTTGAGGACGCCGGCCACCCCACGGATGGGCGACACCGAGACAAGGAGCAGACGACCGATGAGCGAGCACACGACCGGACCCGTCGACCGGATTCTCGCGGCCAACCAGGGCGCCCCCCGCGCCGCCCTGATCCCGCTGCTGCAGGAGATCCAGGACCTGGAGGGGTACCTGTCCCAGGAGTCCATCTCACGCATCGGCAGGCACCTGGGCCTCTCGGCCGCCAAGGTCTACGGAGTGGCCACGTTCTACAACCAGTTCCGGTTCGCGCCCCGGGGCAGGTACCACTTCATGCTCTGCCGCGGCACCGCCTGTCACGTCAAGGGCAGCAGGCGGCTGCTCGAAGCGGTGACCCGGGCGCTGGGCATCCAGCCCGGCGAGACCAGCCGCGACCGGGTGTTCAGCCTCGAGGTGGTGGCGTGCATGGGGGCCTGCGGGCTGGCGCCGGCGCTCGCGGTCAACGGCGAGATGCACGCGAGGGTCACGCCGCTCAAGCTGAGCCGGATCATCGACGCCTGCCGGGCCGGGGAGGTCGGTCATGTCCAAGCCTGAGGGTGTCACCCGCGGATGCTGGGCGCCGGGACCGCGGCCGACGTCACCGCGCCTGATGAGCCTCATGGCGAGGGGTCCGTGGTCGGGGGCCCTCGCGACGACCACCCTCGAGAAGCACCTGGCCGATCTGCGGCGCGAGACGGTCGAGCGCCCCACGGTGTTCGTCGGAACGGGCACCTGTGGCCTCGGCGCGGGCGCGGCCAGGACCGTGGCCGCGGTCAAGGAGCACTTTGCGGCGACCGGGATGGCGGCCGACCTGGTGGAGGTCGGCTGCGTCGGGATCTGCTCCGAGGAGCCGATCATGGACGTCCAGGTCCCCGGTCGTGCCCGGTTGAGCTACGGCAGGGTGGACGAGGCTCGGGTGTCCCCGATCCTTGGGGGCGTGCTCCGCGGCGACCCCCCGACGGAGGGATGCCTCGGGCAGCTGCGGGCCCCTGGCGCCGCAGCCTGGGACCACCTGCCGATGCTGGACCAGCACCCGTTCCTCGAGGCCCAGGTTCGCCTGGTGCTGGAGAATTCCGGCATCGTCGACCCCGGGTCCATCGACGAGTACGTCGCCTGGGGGGGGTACAGCGCCCTGGCCGAGACCCTGGTCGACCGCACCCCCGACGAGGTCTGCGACGAGGTGCTCGCCAGCGGCCTGCGCGGCCGCGGCGGCGGCGGCTTTCCCACCGGGCGCAAGTGGAAGCTCGCCCGCGCCGCCCGCGCCGAGCAGAAGTACCTGATCTGCAACGCGGACGAGGGTGACCCAGGAGCGTTCATGGACCGTGCGGTGTGCGAGAGCGATCCCCACCGCCTGCTCGAGGGGATGGCCATCGCCGCCTACGCCATCGGCGCCAGCAAGGCGTACGTCTACATCCGCGCCGAGTACCCGCTGGCGGTTCAACGCTTGCGGGTCGCCATCGCCCAGGCCACCGCCTACGGCATGCTGGGCACGGGCATCGCCGGCAGCGACTTCGACCTGGAGATCGCCATCAAGATGGGGGCGGGCGCCTTCGTCTGCGGTGAGGAGACCGCGCTGATGCACTCCATCGAGGGCCGGCGGGGCATGCCGCGACCGCGGCCGCCCTTCCCGGCCCAGCAGGGTCTGTTCGGCAAGCCGACGATCGTCAACAACGTCGAGACCCTGGCCAACCTGCCGTCGGTGCTCTCCATGGGGGCCGAGGCGTTCGCCGCGATGGGCACCGGGACCTCCAAGGGGACCAAGGTGTTCGCCCTGTCGGGCATGGTCAAGCGCACCGGTCTGGTGGAGGTCCCCATGGGCACCACCATCCGGGAGATCGTGAACGGCATCGGTGGCGGCACCCCCGGCGGGAGCCGCTGCAAGGCCGTCCAGATCGGCGGCCCCTCGGGCGGGTGCATCCCGGAGGCGCACCTGGACCTGCCCACCGACTACGAGGAGCTGAGGAGCTTCGGGGCCATCATGGGCTCCGGCGGGCTCGTGGTCATGGACGAGTCCACCTGCATGGTCGACCTGGCCAAGTACTTCATGGAGTTCATCCAGTCGGAGTCGTGCGGCAAGTGCATTCCCTGCCGTGAGGGCACCCGACGCATGCTCGAGATCCTCGAGTCCCTCACCCACAACCGGCACGGGGAGACCGAGCTCGACGCGCTGCAGAGGTTCCAGGGGGTGATGGAGCTCGAACGTCTCGCGACCGTGATCCGCGACACCTCGCTGTGCGGCCTCGGGCAGACCGCGCCGAACCCGGTGCTGGCCACCCTGCGCTGGTTCCGGGACGAGTACGAGGCCCACGTCTACGAGCGCCGCTGCCCGGCCGGGACCTGCAAGGACCTCGTGGGGGCGCCCTGCGAGACCGGCTGCCCGGTGGGCACCGAGGTCTGGCGCTACGTCGCCCACGTCGCCCGCGGCGAGTACGAGCAGGCCTACCGGGTCATCCGTGAGGCCAACCCCTTCCCCTCGGCCTGCGCCAGGGTCTGCCACCACCCCTGCGAGACCCTCTGTCGGTGCGGCGCCACGGGCGGGGACCCCATCGCCGTTCGCACCCTCAAGCGCTTCGTCGTCGACCGGGTCGACCCCGGCGCGTTCCGGGTCCAGGTCACCAGGGCGGCCGACGGGGCGCGACGGGTGGCGGTGGTCGGCGCCGGCCCCGCGGGCCTCACTGCCGCCCACTGCCTGTCGGTCAAGGGGCACCGGGTCACCCTGTTGGAGAAGGAGAGCACGCCCGGGGGCATGCTGGTCAGCGCCATCCCCGAGTACCGCCTGCCGCGAGGGATCGTGGAGCGCGAGATCGCGGCGTTGCTGAACGAGAACACCGAGCTGCGGCTCGGCGTGGCGCTCGGCCGCGACTTCACCCTCGACTCCCTGTTCGAGGAGGGCTACGACGCGGTGTACCTCGCCACCGGCGCCCACCGCAGCAAGCGGCTGGGGGTGCCCGGCGAGGATACCGAGGGCATCCTGTCCGGCGTCGACTTCCTCAAGGCCTACAACCTCCGCGGCGAGGAGCTCGGCCACGGCCGGGTCGGCGTGGTCGGCGGCGGCAACTCGGCCGTCGACGCCGCCCGCGTGGCCAGGCGGCAGCGGGCGGTGGACAGCGTCACGGTGTTCTACCGGCGCTCCGCAGCCGAGATGCCGGCCTACCGCGAGGAGGTCGAGGCGGCTCGGGAGGAGGGGGTCGAGATCGTCGAGCTCGTGGCCCCGGTGGCGGTTCTCGAGCGAGACGGCGTGCTGCGGGGGGTCCGCCTCCAGCGCAATGAGCTGGGTCCGCCGGACGAGAGCGGCCGGCGGCGGCCGGTGCCCGTGCCGGGCTCGGAGCACGAGGTCGAGCTCGACACCCTGATCGCGGCGATCTCCGAGGAGCCGAGCACCGAGGGGGTGACCGGGTTGACCCTGACCGGCTGGGGCTCCGTTCGCACCAACACCGAGTCGCACGTCACCAGCCGCCCGGGCGTCTTCAGCGGCGGCGACGTGGTCCGAGGTCCCAACACGGTGGTGGACGCGGTCCGTGACGGCAAGGAGGCGGCCGAGATGATCGACCGCTACCTCACCGGTCGGAGGATGCAGCGCATCACCCGCGTCAAGCTGCCCGAGGCGTACGTCGCACCGGTTGCGGTCGACGAGACCGACGAGACGCCGGTTCGGGTCCGCCCACCGCACCTGCCCGTCGCCGCCCGCAGGCACAGCTTCGCGGAGGTCGAGCTGGCGGTGGACGAGGCCGCGGCCCGGTGCGAGGCGCGGAGGTGCTTGCGGTGCGACCTCGACTTCACCCAATGCACGCAGGCGATCCAGTAGGGACGAGGTGACACGATGCCGACCATCGAAGTCGACAGCCGTACGGTCGAAGCCCGCGACGACGAGACGATCCTGTCCGCGTTGAGGCGCAGCGGGGTCGAGGTGCCGACCCTGTGCCACATGGAGGGGCTGGCCCCCACCGGCGCGTGCCGCCTGTGTGTGGTCGAGGTCGAGGGCATGAACGGGCTCGTACCCTCCTGCTCCTACCCCGTGGCCGCGGGGATGAAGATCAAGTCGCGGTCCCCACGGGTCCTGGAGGCGAGGCGGACCGTCGTCCAGCTGTTGCTCGCCGACCACCCGGACGACTGCCTCTACTGCCACCGCTCCTCCACCTGCGAGCTGCGCTCCCTGGCGGCGGAGCTCGGCGTCGGCGAGCGGCTGTACGGGCGCCGCCGGCAGGCGAGGGCACGCGACGTGTCCAGCCCCGCCCTGGTGCGCGACCCCAACAAGTGCATCCTCTGCGGTCGCTGCGTCCGGGTCTGCGAGGAGGTGCAGTCGGTCGCCGCCATCGACTTCCTCGGTCGCGGCAGCCGCGCGTTCGTCGGCACCGCGTTCGACCGGGGGCTCAACGTGTCCTCCTGCGTCAGCTGCGGCCAGTGCGTCGTGGTCTGCCCCACCGGCGCCCTGGTCGAGCGCTACCAGGTGGACGAGGTGCTCGCCGCCATCGCCGACCCGACGCGGTTTGTCGTCGTGCAGCACGCCCCGGCGGTGTCGGTGACCCTGGCCGAGGAGCTCGGGCTCGCACCGGGAACGGACGTGGACGGCAGGATGGTGGCCGCGCTGCGGCGGGTGGGGTTCGACCGGGTGTTCGACACCTCGTTCGCCGCCGACCTGACCGTCATGGAGGAGGGGTCCGAGCTGGTGCACCGCATCCGCCACGGCGGCGTGCTGCCGATGTTCACCAGCTGCTCCCCCGGCTGGGTCACCTTCGTCGAGACCTTCTACCCCGAGCTCATCCCCAACCTCTCGACCTGCAAGAGCCCGCAGCAGATGCTGGGCGCGCTGGTCAAGACCTTCTTCGCGGAGCGCCAGGGGATCGACCCCGAGAGGATCGTCAGCGTGTCGATCATGCCCTGCACCGCCAAGAAGTTCGAGGCCGGCCGGCGGGAGCTCGGGCGGGGCGGCCTGGCGGACGTGGACTTCGCGCTCACCACCCGCGAGCTCGGCGCGCTGCTGCGCCGATGCGGGGTGAACCTGGCCGCCCTCGAGCCCGAAAGCGCGGACACGCCGTTCGGCGAGCGGTCCACGGCGGGCAAGCTCTTCGGCGGCTCGGGGGGGGTGATGGAGGCGGCTCTCCGCACCGCCCACGTCCTGCTCACCGGAAGGGAGCTGGAGCAGCACCGGGTCGAGCCCCTGCGCACGACCGCGCCGCGCAAGGAGGTGCAGGTCGAGGTCGCCGGGGAGAGGCTCGGTGTGGCGGTGGTCTCCGGGCTCGCCGCCGCCCGCGCCCTGCTCGAGGAGGTCAGGGCCGGGCGTGACGACCTGCACTTCGTCGAGGTGATGACCTGCCCGGGCGGGTGCGTCGGCGGCGGCGGACAGCCCGTCGGCGTGGACCGGGACGCGGTCGCGGCGCGGGCCAGAGCCCTCTACGCCATCGACCGCGACGGGCCGGTCAGGGTCAGCCACGGCAACGCCGAGGTGCGGCGGCTCTACGAAGAGCTCCTGGGCGAGCCGCTCGGTCACACCAGCCACGAGCTGCTGCACACGCACTACGGGCGCCGCGACGTGCTGCGGTAGGGGGGCGGGTGATGGTCGGCGGTTGGACCCGGACGACAGTGGGATGCGGTGCCAGTGCCTCTCCGGCAGGCTCTGCAGAAGGGGGTCGAGGATGAGCGAGAAAAGGACTGTCTTCGTCGTCGACGACGACCCGGACTACCGGGACCAGGTGGCCGGGGTGCTGCGCCTCGACGGCCACGAGGTGATCGTGGCCGCGTCCCGGGCCGAAGCCGAGGAGCTGTTGCTGCGTCACCAGCCGGACCTGGCGATCCTCGACCTGATGATGGAGGAGATGGACTCGGGGTTCGTGCTGTGCCACACCGTGCGCAGGCTCTACCCCGGGCTGCCCGTGATTCTGCTGACTGGGGTCGCCGCGGCCACCGGCATGTCGTTCAGGTCACAGGACGCGCGCGGCCGCCGGTGGCTGGAGGCGGACGCGCTGCTCGACAAGCCGGTGCGGCCGGAGGAGCTGCGTGGCGCGGTGGACCGGCTGTTGCGGGCGGGCCCGGAGGCCGCGGGGCACGGCGCGCGAGCGGGGTCGCCGGCACCGTCGACGCCATGCCCCACAGGCTCCTGAGGGGCGGTGACTCCGGGAGGCGGGTGTCATGGCGACTCAGCAGACCCAGTGTTACGTCAGGACCGTGCCGGACCGCTGCCGGGTGTGCTTCACCTGCGTGAGGGAGTGTCCGGCCAAGGCGATCCGCATCGCCGACGGCCAGGCACAGGTCATCCCCGAGCGCTGCATCGGCTGCGGGAACTGCGTGCAGGTCTGCTCCCAGGGGGCCAAGGTCGGCGTGACCACGATCGACGAGGTGGAGGCTCTGCTCAGCTCGGGGCACCGGGTGGCGGCGGAGCTGGCGCCGAGCTTCCCGGCCGAGTTCCAGGCCGACTACGACTTCCGCGAGCTGGTGGGGATGATCCGTGCGCTCGGCTTCGCCCTGGTCACCGAGGTCGGATTCGGGGCGGACCTCGTTGCGGAGCGCTACCGCAGGCTGTACGTCCAGGCCAAGGGCAAGCGCCACGTGACCACCACCTGCCCCGCGGTGGTGGGGTACGTCGAGCGCTACCACCCGGAGATCCTCGACTCGCTGGCGCCCATCGTGTCGCCGATGGTCGCCATGGCGCGGGCCCTGCGCCACCTCCACGGCCCGGACCTCAAGGTGGTCTTCATCGGCCCTTGCCTGGGCAAGAAGGTCGAGGCGAGGGACGACCGGGTCCGCGGCGAGGTCGACGCGGTCCTGACCTTCGCGGAGCTGCGGCAGATGTTCGCGCAGCACGGGGTCGGGCTCGACACCAGCGAGCCGTCGGACTTCGACGGGCCCCGGCCCAACCTCGGCGCGCTCTTCCCCCTCTCGAGCGGCTTCCTACAGGCCTCGGGCATCACCGAGGACCTCGTCACCAACGATGTCGTGGCGGCGTACGGCAAGGGGCGGTTCAACGCGGCCATCGAGGACCTCGCCCGGGACGACCTCGACGGCACCCTGCTCGAGGTCCTCTGCTGCAACGGCTGTGTCATGGGCCCCGGGTTGACCACCACCGAGCCGCTGTTCAAGCGCCGCACCAGGGTCAGCCACTACGTCAGGTACCGCCTCGCCTCGCTCGACAGGGAGGAGTGGGGGCGCGCCATGGACCGCCTCGCCGGGCTCGACCTCGAGCGTGGCTTCACCGATCGGGCCCAGCTCCTGCCGCTGCCCTCCACGCCCGAGATCGACGCCATCATGAAGCGCATGGGCAAGACCTCGGCCAAGGACGAGCTCGACTGCGGCGCCTGCGGGTACGCCAGGTGCCGGGAGCACGCCGCCGCGATCCACGCCGGGCTGGCCGAGAGCGAGATGTGCCTGCCCTACGCCATCGCCGAGCTGGAGAAGACGGTGAGCGAGCTGTCGCGCAGCAACGAGCAGCTGCGCAGCACCCAGGAGCAGCTGATGCACTCGGAGCGCCTCGCCAGCATGGGGCAGCTGGCGGCGGGCATCGCCCACGAGCTCAACAACCCGCTGGGGGTCGTGCTGATGTACGCCCACCTCCTCAAGGACGAGGTCGGCGAGGACAGCGGCCTCTGCGACGACCTCGCCCTGATCGCCGACCAGGCCGACCGGTGCAAGCGGATCGTCTCCGACCTCCTCGACTTCGCCCGCGAGAACCGGGTGCTGCTCGAGAGCGTGGTCGTCGACGACTTCCTCGACCGGGTGCTGGCCAGCGTGCCGATACCGGCCGAGGTGGAGGTGTCCGTGGTCCGCGCCCATGGCCACCGGCTCTGCGAGATGGACCCGGAGCAGATGACCCAGGTGGTGACCAACCTGATCTCCAACGCCTGCGCGGCGATGGAGGGGGGCGGGCGCCTCACCGTCGAGACCCGTGAGCATGACGAGCACCTGCTGCTCGCCGTGCAGGACACCGGCCACGGCATCAAGCCCGAGCACAGGGGACGGCTGTTCCAGCCGTTCTTCACGACCAAGCAGATGGGCAAGGGGACGGGGCTGGGGCTGTCGGTGGCCTACGGCATCGTCAAGATGCACCGCGGCGCCATCACCGTGGAGTCCAACCACGACCCCGCGGCCGGTCCCACCGGGACCAGGTTCACCGTGGCCATCCCCCGGTCGGCCAACGGCGAGCGGCTGGAGTAGCGATGGAGCACACCTTTCGAGTCCTCGTGACCGACGACGAGCCCGGGATGCGGGACGGCACCGTTCGGGCGCTGTCCCGCTTCACCGCCAGGGTCGAAGAGCTCGACGCCACCGTGGCCTTCGTGGTCGAGACCGCGAGCAGTGGCGAGGAGGCGCTCGAGATCGTCGAGGCCCGACGGCCGGACATCCTCCTGCTCGACTACAAGCTGCCCGGGATCAGCGGCCTCGACGTGCTCGCCCGCCTCCAGGGGAGAGCCAGCGACATGATCACGGTGATGATCACCGCCTACGCCTCTCTGGAGACCGCCATCACCGCCACCAAGCAGGGTGCCTTCGACTTCCTCACCAAGCCGTTCACCCCCCAGGAGCTGCGGGCCACGGTGCGCAAGGCGACCAACCAGCTGCTGCTGGTGCGCGAGGCGCAGCGGCTGGCCGAGGAGAAGCGCCGTGTCCGCTTCGAGTTCATCAGCGTCCTGGCGCACGAGCTCAAGGCGCCGTTGAACGCGGTGGAAGGCTACCTGGACCTGATGCTGGCAGGCCTCCGTGCCGGTGACACCGCCGGCTTCGAGCACGCGCTGGCGCGCTCCCAGGCTCGCATCCAGGGCATGCGCAAGCTGATCGTCGACCTGCTCGACATGACCCGCATCGAGTCGGGAGCCGCCGTGCGCGAGCTTGCCGAGCACGACCTGACGGAGCTGGCTCGGGCAGCGGTCGAGGGCCAGGCGCCGCTGGCCGCGCAGCGGGGCATTCGCGTGCGGCTCGAGGACGCCGGGCCGGTCACGGCGGTGGTCGACCGTGGCGAGCTGGAGATCGTGCTGAGCAACCTGGTGTCCAACGCGGTCAAGTACAACCGCGACCACGGCGAGGTGGTGGTGCGGGTGCTCCGGGACCGCGACGCGGTGCGGGTCGAGGTCGACGACACCGGCGTCGGCATGACAGACGAGGAAACGGCGAGGTTGTTCAACGACTTCGTGCGCATCAGGAATCGCAAGACCGCCGGGGTCGAGGGGTCCGGCCTGGGGCTGTCCACGGTCAGGAAGATCGCCCTCCTCTACGGCGGCCAGGTGACGGTGAGGAGCGTCCAGGACGTGGGCTCGACCTTCGCATTCGCGATCCCGCGTGCGGACGAGCCGGGAGGTCCCCAGTGAACGAGACGGAGCACCCGCCGGTGATCGACGAGGGGAAGATCTACTCCTGTATCGAAGCCGGTCGCCGGGCCGAGAGGCGGGAGGTGCTGGAGGCGCTCGCCAGGGCCAGGGAGCTGAGGGGCCTGGAGGCGGAGGGGGTGTCCAGGCTGATGGGGGTGTCGGACCCGGACCTGCTGCACGAGCTGTTCGAGGCGGCGCGCTTCGTCAAGGAGGCGATCTACGGCAGGCGCCTGGTGCTCTTCGCTCCCCTCTACATCTCCAACCTGTGCAGCAACGAGTGCTCCTACTGCGCGTTCCGCGTCCGCAACCGGGCGGTCAGGCGGCGGGCGCTGACCGTTGACGAGATCCGCCGGGAGACGCTGGAACTCGTGGACCAGGGTCACAAGCGGGTCCTGCTGGTGGCGGGGGAGTCCTACCCCGGCGAGGGCATCTCCTTCGTGCTGGACGCGGTCGACGCGATCTACTCCGTGCGGCACGGGCAGGGGGAGATCCGCCGCGTCAACGTCAACGTCGCCCCGCTGTCGGTCGAGGAGTTCGCGGCTCTCAAGCGCGCGCGCATCGGCACCTACCAGCTGTTCCAGGAGACCTACCACCGCGAGACCTACGCCCGGGTCCACCTCGCGGGGCGCAAGGCCGACTTCGACTGGCGCCTCGGCACCATGGACCGCGCCATGGCCGCCGGCGTCGAGGACGTGGGCGTCGGCGTCCTGTTCGGCCTGTACGACTGGCGCTTCGAGGTCCTGGCGCTGCTGGCCCACGCCCGCCACCTCGAGGGGCGCTTCGGGGTCGGCCCGCACACCATCAGCGTGCCGCGCCTGGAGCCGGCGGTCGGGTCCAGCCTCTCCGAGCACCCGCCGCAACCGGTGAGCGACGTGGACTTCCGCAAGATCGTGGCCATCCTGCGTCTGGCGGTGCCGTACACCGGCATCATCATGTCGACGCGGGAGACCGCGGCCATCCGCCGCGAGAGCTTCGCCCTGGGCGTGTCGCAGATCTCTGCCGGCAGCCGCACCAACCCCGGCGGGTACGGGGAGGGGGAGGAGCTCGACGAGGCCCAGTTCTCCCTCGGCGACCACCGGAGCCTCGACGAGGTGGTGCGCGACGTGACCGCCCTGGGCTACATCCCCTCGTTCTGTACCGGCTGCTACCGGCTCGGCCGTACCGGGGCCGACTTCATGGACCTCGCCAAACCCGGCGAGATCCGCCACCACTGCGACCCCAACGCCGTCTCCACCTTCGCCGAATACCTTCGTGACTACGCCGGGCAGGAGACCCGCGCGCTGGGCCTGGCCGCCGTGGAGGGGATGATCGCCGGGATGGACGACCACGGGGCGCGGGTGTCGCACCGGCTGCTGGCGCGGGTCGAGGGGGGTGCCAGCGATGTCTACTGCTGACCGTTCGGTGGCCGTCGGCGGCGGTGGGGGGGCGCGGTGACCGCCGGTCGCAGGACCCCGCGGGGCATGCGTCTGCACATCGGCCTTTTCGGCCGGCGGAACTCGGGTAAATCCAGCCTGCTCAATGCTTTTACCAGGCAGGAGGTGGCGATCGTCTCGGCCGTGGCCGGGACCACGACCGATCCGGTGGAGAAGCCTATGGAGGTCCTGCCGCTGGGACCGGTGGTGTTCGTCGACACCGCGGGGGTGGACGACGCGGGGGCGCTGGGCGAGAGGCGGGTCGAGAAGACCCGCCGCGTGCTCGACCGGACCGACCTCGCCGTGGTGGTGTGCGAGGCCGACACCTGGTCCGGCTTCGAGGACGACCTGATCCGGGAGCTCCGGTCGCGCGGCGTACCGGTGGTGGTGGCCCTGACCAAGGTCGACGTCTGTGTGACCCGGTCGCAGACCGTGGACGATCTCGCTCGGTGCGGGATTCCCTGCGTGCTGACCTCGGCGTCGCGGGGCGAGGGGGTGGAGGCTCTGCGGGCGGCCCTGCTGGCGGCGGCGCCCGAGGGGTGGCTGGAGACGCCGAGGATTGCCTCGGACCTCGTGGGCCCGGGGGAGGTGGCGGTGCTGGTCGTGCCCGTCGACGCCGAGGCGCCGAAGGGACGCTTGATCCTGCCCCAGGTGCAGACCCTGCGCGACCTGCTCGACGGGCACGCCGTCAGCGTGGTGGTCAGGGAGCGGGAGCTCGCTTCGACGCTGTCCCTGCTCGCCCGCCCGCCCCGGTTGGTGGTCACCGACTCGCAGGCGTTTCGCGAGGTCGCCGAGGTCGTGCCGCGCGAGGTCCCGCTGACCGGGTTCTCCGTTC